>ERZ772779.1123-NODE-1123-length-11342-cov-15.707185_pt1 | contig 11342 bp, 9 predicted proteins | sample MGYA00511360_ERZ772779 | MGnify/ENA primary metagenome ERZ772779 (study PRJEB29015, sample SAMEA2738112) | human oral metagenome | biome: human oral; feature: human-associated habitat; material: saliva | place: China | collected 2231 ...
AGGCGCGGCGCAGCTGCGACTCACGGATGCCGTACTGGGCGCGCAGACGCTGCTTCTCCTTCAGACGAACGGCGTAGTCGGAGTCCTGGCGACGGCGGGTGCGGCCGTGCTCGCCGGGGCCGTAGGGGCGCTTCTCGAAGTAGCGGACGGCCTTGGGGGTCAGCGCGAGGCCGAGAGCGCGAGACTCGCGGACCTGCTTACGGGAACGATTCGTTGCCATTGTTCTTCTTCCTGTTTCTCATGTCATGTCGAGGCGGTTGCCCGACATGGGGCCAACTCCAGGACCGCTGAGAGTCCGTCGGCTAAGGCCCCAGGTGCCCGCGCAAGCGGACAACTGTTCTATACTAGCGTCTCTTCAGCAGATTGCGAATGACGCCGAGCCTCTTCGTGAGCATCGCCTCATGCCCGTTCTCGGTCGGCTCGTAGTAGCAGGTGCCCTCCAGGTCATCGGGCAGGTACTGCTGAGCGGCGACGTGATGGGGATGGTCATGGGCGTAGAGGTACCCGTCGCCGTGCCCGAGCGAGGAGGCACCGGAATAGTGGGCATCGCGCAGGTGCGCGGGAACCGCTCCCCCACGCCCGGCCCGCACGTCCGCAAGCGCACGATCGATCGCCAGGTACGTGGCGTTGGACTTCGGGGCGGTCGCGACTGCAACAACCGCTTGGGCGAGGAGGAGGCGCGCCTCTGGCATCCCAATGAGGGCGACGCCCTGGGCGACACTGACGCACGTCGTCAGCACCTCTGGCGCGGCCATGCCGATCTCCTCCGAGGCCGCGATCATGATGCGCCTCGCAATGAAACGCGGATCCTCGCCGGCCTCGATCATGCGCGCCAGATAGTGCAGCGAGGCATCGACGTCAGAGCCGCGCATCGACTTGATGAAGGCACTCGCCACGTCGTAGTGCTGGTCGCGGCCCCAGCGCACGAGCGCCTGATTCGCGGCTGCCTCCACGCTGGCCACCGTAATCTCTCCGGAGCCGTCATCGCTGGCCACCCCCGCCGCGGCTTCAAGAAGCGTCAGGGACTTACGCGCGTCGGAGCCCGCCAGGCGCACGAGGCCCGCCACGGCCTCGTCGGTGATGGAAAACCGCCCGGCAAGACCGCGCTCGTCGGTCAGGGCGCGCCGGACCAGGCCCTCCAGCGCATCGGATTCCAGGGGGCGCAGCGTCAGCAGGAGCGAGCGCGAGAGCAGGGGCGCGATCACGGAGAACGACGGGTTCTCCGTCGTCGCGGCCACGAGAACGACCCACCGGTTCTCGACCGCGGGAAGGAGTGAATCCTGCTGCGACTTGGAGAATCGGTGAACCTCGTCGACGAAAAGGATCGTCTCCTCGCCGCTGCTCGCCAGGGTCCGACGCGCGGCGTCCACGACACGACGCACGTCGCCCACCCCCGATGACACGGCGGACAATTCGACGAAACGCCGACCCGAGGCGCGGGCGATCAGATAGGCGAGCGTCGTCTTACCGGTACCGGGAGGCCCCCACAGGACGACCGAGGAGACGGCGACCCCGCCGCTCGACTCCGCGGAGAGCAAGCGTCGCAGCGGAGCGCCCTCCCCCAGGAGGTGGGACTGGCCGACGACCTCTTCTAACCTGGTGGGTCGCATACGAACGGCGAGGGGCGCGTCCGCGGTAAACGCGGGCACGCCCAGCTCGTCGAATGATTCAGAATCAAACAGATCCATGAAAACTAGCCTACGTCAGGGTGACTCCCTGCGAGGAGGACCCGATCTTCGGACCGGAGAGCACTTGGAGGACGACGAGGCCACCAAGGATCAGCATGCAGGCGCCGGCACCCAGGAGGTATCCGTTCAGGCCCTCGGACTCGTCGCCCGAGTTCGAGGAGGACAGGACTTCGGCGTGGAGCTTCACGGAGCCGGAGCCGTCCACGGCGGTGCCGGGGCTCGCGGCGGCGACCGTCGAGGCGACCTTGAACTCTGCCCAGCCAACCAGCTGATGCGAGCGGTTCGCGACGACGACCTTGTAGTCGCCCATCGGCAGGCCTGTGACATCCATGGTCACCTGGTTCGAGGGCTCAACCTGGAGCCAACGCGCCTCGCCCGTCTGCATGATGTTGGCGCTCACCCACTCGCCGGCAACGGCCTTGTCTGAGGGGACGTTGATCGTGAGCTGTCCTCCGGTGAAAGCAGCGCTCACGCCGCCCTTGTTGGCGTCGGTCAGCTGCGACTCATCGGTCACGGGCGACACGGGCGTGTCGGAGGGCTGGCTCGAGTGAGCGGCGGGAGAGGAGGAAGCGGAGGGACTGGGCGTCGGGCTCACAGAAGGAGCCTGGGTCGGCTGGACGACAGGCAGCTCCGGATCATCGGGCTGCGGCACGGGGGCAACGGTCGGCGCCACGGTCGGCTCGGGCGCGGGCTGCGGGGCGGGATCGGTCGTCGGCTCGGGCGCGGGCTGCGGTGCGGGATCGGTCGTCGGCTCCGGCGCGGGCTGCGGGGCGGGATCGGTCGTCGGCACGGGCGCGGGCTCCGGTGCGGGATCGGTCGTCGGCACGGGCGCGGGCTCCGGTGCGGGATCGGTCGTCGGCTCCGGCGCGGGCTCGGGAGCAGGATCAACATCGCCCGGGTTATAGGGCTTAAAGACCTGCACCGAGTAGCTCGAGGTGGTCGCGAGCGTCTTATCGTCCTTGTAAGTGACGATAGTGACCCAATGCGACGTGCCGGGCTCCCACGTGATGCCCTCGATGTTGTTGGTGCCGTTGGGCACGGGAACGATCATCGAGTAGCTGTTGAGCGGAGCGGCCTTCCACAGGTCATCGGCGGTGGGGGCCACGGTCTCTCCGTCGCGCTCGAAGGTCACGGCCGACGTGGGGGTCACGCGGCCATTATCGAGGATGACGCCCCAGTAACCCGTCTTGCCGTACTGCGCCTCAAAGTCGAAGGCGTTTTCGAGGCTGACAATGAAGGAGGTATTGGGGATGGAGTAGGGACCATCGTTGCTGTCTGCACGCGCGGTGAAACCAGGAATGGCGAGCGCGATCGCGGCAAAGAGGCACAGGGCCATCAGGACGCTCATCGCCCGACTGCGGCCTGCAAACCCCCGCGCGGAGAGGGCAGTCCTAGCCCGTCCGTGCTGCATAATGGTTCTCCTTAGTAGCTAAATACTCAGCAGCTATTGTCTAGAAACCAGAGTAACAGGTGTGACGACTGATTGCTAAATTCCAACGCACACCAATCGGTTAATCGTGATCTCATTGGCATGAGACGGCCTGCGCCCGCCCCTAGTGCACCCCCGCGTGCGGGCGACGCACAATACTGACCGTCACGACGGCACCGAGGAGGGCCAACAGCCCACCACCTGCGAGGAGCCATCCATTCAGGCGCCCCTCCTCCTCACGGGCCGCCTGGTCGTTCGCCTGCTGCTCGGTGTGCGACTTGGGTCCAATCTGCGAGGCGGACACGCTCTGCTGTTCGGTAGAGGCGGAGGCTTGCGGGGTTGGGTCGGACGAACCGCCGGGCGCACCGGCACCGCCAGCGGAGGAAGACCCACGGGCGGAGGGAGCGCTCGAAGAAGCCGACGGCGACGGGGACGAGGCCTCGTCGGTGCCCGAGCGGCGCTGCGCGTCGTCCGACGCATCATCCGTCGTCTGCGTGCCAACCACCTGAGAGGCCGTGACGGGATCCGCTTGCTCCTCTGCAGGAGCCGCCGAGGGCATCACGGTCAACAGGGACGGGTCGCCACCACCAGGAACCGCCGTATCGCCACCGGGTTCGGTGGCGTCGCCCCCCTGGTCAGGATCGGCGGGAGTCGGATCATCGCCGGCAAGAGAACAGGAGCGAACCGCGACCTGCTCATCAACGACTGTCACACTGACCGTGACGTAGGTGCCCGTCACGCCGTCGCCGATCGCGATCTGATGACTGGAACCGACCTCCCAGGTGGAAGGAACGGCGATGTCCGCAGAGAAGGAACCATCGGCACCGACCTCGAGAACCGCCCAGGCACTCCGATCGCGCGCGACGGCGGCCGGCACCCAGTCGGGAAGATTAGTATCGGCGGGGCGCCGCTCCTTGCCATCATCGAGGGTGACGATCACAAAGCCGCGCGTCGTGCCCGAGCTCGGACCCCACCCACTGCCCTCGGCATGAACGGGCTCACCCGCATGGAGGATAGAGGAGACGTGCACGGTCGCATCTTCTTCGGTTGCCACGAGGCAGGACGCCGACACATCCGGCACGCCATCGTCACTATAGGCGGGGGCGGCGGCGACAAACACGCCTGCGACGATGGACGCAGAGGCGGTCAAGCCGAGCAGGGACATGTGCAATCCCCTGCTCCGCGTGAGCGACCGTGTCGTCATGCCTGATGTCTTCCTTTTCCTCGAGATAATCTCAACCAATCCTTGCAGTTCTGGGCAGAACGTTAATGTCAGTGTCCGAGTAACTACCGGTTACATGGTCAATAGTATTATCTCGCGCCCCCGACGCAATTGCGAGCAACAAGCAAATTACTGGACCATAGGCTCAATAGTTGATTTTCCGGGCAAAAAAGTACCCCAGACGCCATATATTGTGAATTATATTATCGACTAATCATGCTGTCAGATAACCCGCTGGTCAGCATTTGAGATTGCGAGCGCGCTTGCTCAACACTCAGGGGCGTGGCACAACGAGTGGCGAGCCCGTCTGCGGATCCTCGATAATCACGCACGGGACATCGAACACCTCCTCGATGAGGGCGGGAGTCACGATGTCGCCCGGCGCCCCCTGCGCCACAATGCGCCCCTCCTTCATGCACACCAGGTGGGTCGCATAACGAAAAGCCAGGTGCAGGTCATGCAGCACGGCGACAATCGTCCTGCCGTCGGCCTGCAAGCGTCGCGCGAGACGCAACACCTCAAGCTGATGATTCAGATCCAGATACGTTGTCGGCTCGTCCAACAAAACGATGTCCGTGGACTGCGCCAGCACCATCGCGATCCACACTCGCTGACGCTGCCCGCCCGAGAGCTCCCCGACGCGCCGCCGAGCCAGGGCCTCAACGCCCGCCTGACGCATGGCCCACGCCACGGCCTCGTCGTCCTCAGCGCTCCACTGACGCAGGATCGACTGATGAGGATAGCGCCCGCGCGCGACCAAGTCCTCCACGAGGATGTCCGCGGGAGCCGTGGAAGACTGCGCGAGCAGCCCGAGCCGACGAGCCAGCTCCTTCTGGTTCATCGTCGTCAGGGCCCGCCCATCCAATTCGACCACACCCGAGCGCACGCCCAGCACTCGCGCCAGGGAACGCAACAGCGTCGACTTACCGCAGGCATTGGGCCCCACGATCACCGTCAGCTGCCCCTGAAGAACGTCGAGAGACAGATCCTCCAAGATGGGAGCATCCTTCCCGTATCCCACCGTCACCGAACGCGCGCGCAACCCCCGCGCATCGCCACTGGCGCCCATCACGTCACCTCACCTCACGAACCAACAGAACCAACAGATAGATGCCGCCCACAACGCCCGTCACCACGCCGACGGGCAGCTCGTGCGGGGCAACGATGCGCTGCGCGACCACGTCGGATGCCAGCACGAGGAGGCCACCCACTCCGGCCGACGCCGCGAGGCCCACTCCCCCGCTCCGGCTCACGCGCCGAGCGACGTGGGGAGCAGACAGGGCCACGAAAGCCACCGGACCGGCAACGGCCGTCGCCACGGACACCAGCACCATCGCCACGACAATCGCGACGATACGAACGACGCGAACCCGCACTCCCAGGCCCGCCGCGACATCGTCGCCCATCGCCACGAGCCCCAGCGGCACCGAGACCCACGCAAGGACAAACGCCGTGACCAGGAGGACAACCACGAGGGGAAGCACCCGAGCCATCGTTACCCCCGCGAGGGAACCCGCGCTCCACAGCTGCGCCCGCTGTGCGGCCTCCAGAGGCGCCTTCACGATGAGGAGAGAGTTCACAGCCCTCAGAGCCGCCGAGCACCCGATGCCAACCAGCACCACGCGCATCCCCGTGAGCCGCACGCCGCCCGCGCACGCCACAATGACAGCGCCCGAGGCAAGCCCACCCACGAGGGCCCCAACCCCCGTGACGGCAGGGCTCGAACCCAGAACAATAATCGCGACGAGAGCCCCCGTCGCAGACCCCGTGGACAGGCCCACGATGTCGGGGCTACCCAACGGATTGCCCGAGACCGTCTGGAAGACCGCACCGGCGAGCCCCAACGCACACCCAACACACACGGCTGCGACCATGCGCGGCAGGCGAACGGATTGCACGAAGTAGACGCCGAGGAAATCGTCCGACGGGCCGCCATCACCCATCAGGCGCCGGAACGAATCCGCGGCGCTGAGACCGTAGTCCCCCAACGTCAGCGAATAGACGCACAGGGCGACGAGCACCACGAGGGCCCCGAGGACGACAACGGCGCCGCGCCTGTGAACGCGCACAGACACGCGCCCCAGTGTCAGGCGCACGTACCGATCCCGGCGACGTTTCACGACACTCCCCTTCCGCGCGCGCCGAGGATGAAGAATGGCGCGCCGATAAGCGCGATGACGACGCCGACGGGCACCTCCTGCGGAGCCAGCACGAGGCGGGACGCAACGTCAGCGGCCGTCACCCACACCGCCCCGACCACCACGGACCACGCCGCGATCGGACCCTGTCGCGCACCCACCACCCGGCGCACGAGCAACGGAACGGCCAACCCGACGAAGGTCAGGGGGCCACCAATCGCCGTCGCGCCGCCCGCGAGGGAGGCGACGGCGACAGTTCCCAAACCTCGCACGAGGCCCACGCGCACACCGAGACCCGACGCGGCCTCGTCTCCGAGGGTGAGAACCCCGAGGGCGGACGTCAGGGCCGTCCCCACGACGACCCCACAGGCGATGACAATGCCGCCCCACACCAGGGTCGCCGCGTCCACGCCCTCGAGCGACCCGGATGCCCAGTATCGGAACTCGTTAAAGGCATTCTGGTTGGAGGCGAGTACGGCCTGCGTGAGGGAGGAGAGGGCGGCGGACACCGCGATACCCGCCAGGGCGAGGCGACCATGCGATCCGGCACCGCCGCGCCCAGACAGGACAAGAACGAGACCCGAGGCGATACCAGCCCCCACCAGCGCCGCACCGATCGTCATGGCGCGCGTCGACACGCCGACCACCGCCGTGGCCGATACGACGACGAAGGCCGCGCCCGCGTTGATGCCGAGGACCCCGGGGTCGGCCAGCGGATTGCGCGTCATCGCCTGCATGATCGAACCGGCAAGCCCGAGCGCGCCGCCGATCATGAGGGCGGCGAGCGTGCGAGGAACGCGCAGCGCGAGGACAACCTGCGCGTCCTGCGAGCTGCCGCCATGCACCAGCGCGTCCCACACCACATCGGCGCCTATCTGGCGCGACCCCAGGGCGAGGGACGCGACGATCACAGCGACAAGGACCAGCGTCGCCACCGCACAGGCGGCGACGACGCTGGCAAGGCGGCGCGGTCTCATCTCAGGCACGATCCGGATAGTGCGTCGCCGCCCCCGTCACGAGGCCGGGACGAACTGCGCCTCGATAGACGAGACGATTCCATCCATGAGCAGGTAGCCGCCGGTCGAGGTCCACAGGGAGCCGTCGACCGGGACCACGTGGCCCGCCTTGACGGCACCGAGCGAGTCGAAACCAACGGTATTCTTCGCCTCCTCAAGCGCGGCGGCAGAGGCCTCGACGCCGGTGGCTCCGCCCGCGGAGGGGTTGTTCACCGAGGACTTACCCAGCGTGCCGAAGAAGATCCAGTCCGCGTCGATCTGATCGATGTTTTCGAGGGAGACGGGCTCGGAGTGTCCCTCGCCATCGCGATCCTGGTTGGCGGGGCGCTTCATGCCGAGAGCGGTGAGAGCCTGGCCGGCGGGCAGTTCCTTGAGAATGAGGCCGGCGCTGTCGCCCTGCCAACGCACGACCGAGTAGGTCTGGTCGAGGTAGCCAGCGTCCTTCAGGCGGGCGCTCACGGAGGAGACATGCTGATCAAACTCCGCGAGCTTCGTCGCAGCCTCGTCGGACAGACCCAGCGCATCCGCGGTGAGGGTGAAGGTCTCACGCCAGTCACCGCCGGACTGAGTGGTGAAGAAGACGGGCGCGATCTGGGACAGGGCGTTGAGCGTCTCCGTGTCGTTGTTCTTCACGGAGGTGCCGTCAACGAGGATCAGATCCGGGTGAGCGGCACCGATGGCCTCGAGGTTGGGGGTACCGATCGAGCCGAGGATCGGGATGTCTCCGGCGCGGTCGAGGAGGTAGTTGGGGACGGTCTGCTGGCCGCGGCCCGACACGACGCCGATGGGGGTCACGCCCAGGGCCAGCGCGTTGTCCGTCGTGGGCTCCGACAGGGTCACGACGCGGCTCGGGTGAGCGGGAAGCGTGACCTCCTGGCCGGAGGCGTCGGTGACGGTGCGGCTCTCGGCGCTCGGCGCCGCTTCGGAGGACGAGGCGGGGGCGGGCTGCGTGGTCGAGCAGGCCCCCAGCGTCAAGGCTGCCAGGGCGAGCGCCGCGATGGCGCGGACTCGTGTCGAGATGTGCACGTGTTCCTCGATTCAAATAGTTCACAATAGATGCGTAGGTAAGCCTAACCTAGGAGCGATCGGTGTCGCCTTCTCATCTCACACGCTTCCGTCTCGGACACACCACTCGTCGAGTGCGCGCAGGAGCCCCTCGCGCCACCAGGCGACATCGTGCCCGCCCGAATAGGTCTCGAACCTGACAAGCGACGTCGCGCCATCCAACAGCCCCGCACAACGGCGCACCACCGGCCGCATCGCCACCTCACGCTCACCCACCTGACACCACAGCGTCAAGCCGTCGGGCAGGCGCCGTTCCCCCCTGCTCAGCGCGCCCATAAGCGTCCCCTCGCCCCGGCCTCGTTCCCCTCCTCCCCACCACAGGGACGGAGACTGTGCGACATAACACTCGACGGGAAGCGTGCTCCCCAGGGCCGCTTCGAGGACACCGAGCCCGCCATAGGACTGCCCCGCCAGGGCGATCGGCCCCACGCCGACCTCGTCGCAGACCGCGCCCACGAGCGCCTCGACCCTGCCGGCATCAGTGAGCTCCCGCTCGCGCTCCCCCAGCTCACCCGCGTCGATGGTCACGACGCGCAGACCCGGGTAGCGCCGCGTCAGCCACCCCACCCCGTTAGCCCTCCAGACCTGGCCATCGAACAAGATGAGCGTGCGCACCGGCGCACCCTCGCCGTCATGCACGACCACGACGCGCCGCCGCGGCGACGCCCCGTCAGGCGCGAGCGGCACCGCGCACTCCACCTCGCGCGCGGCGCGCATGTCCGACGAATCCCCCTTAACAGCGGGCCAAACGAGACGCGCATCCGGACCCGCGAACAGGGAGGCAACATGCCCACGCCCATTGACGAGCACACGCGGATGAGAGCGATCGCGCACCGCCGAGGCGAGGACGCGCGCCCACGCGCGCCGATCATCCACCACGCGCGGATCAAGCCCACCTGGCCCGACCGGCACAAACTGGTAACTCACGATGACATCGGCGGGCAGAGCGCACGACAACACCCACGGCTCCACTCCGCGCACCCGCTCCATACGAAAGTGCTCCAGGCGATCGCGCGCCCGGTCCGTCACCGTATTGAGAACCAGGTAGGCCCCCGAGGCGCCATCCCCGGCGCATCGGAAGGTCACCGAAACGGCGTCTCGGCCATCGATCACCATCCGCGTGCCAACAAGCGGCCCGGTTGCGACGCCAGCGCGCAGCAACTCGGAACGCTCCGCCGCGAGCCGGAGAAAACCCGTCTCAGAAAACGACGGAGCGTCGATATTCAGGCGATCAGTCAAAGAGCGAAATATCGCCCGCGCCCACGCGCGCAACGACCGCGTCGCCGCCCGCGAAGTCGATGACCGTCGTCGGCTCTGCCACGCCGACCGGCCCCACGACGACGAGATCAACCTGGTGACCGATGCGCTCATCCACGTCGAACCCATCCGTCAAAGGCTCGGTCTCACCGGGCATGATGAGCGTCGAACACGCGAGCGGCTCGCCGAGCGCCTCCACGATCGTCTGCGTGATGACGTGATCCGGGATGCGCACGCCCACCGTGTGCTTCTTCTTGTTGAGCATCACGCGCGGCACCTCCTTGGTGCCACGCAGAATGAACGTGTAGGGGCCGGGCGTCAGGGCCTTCATCGTGCGGAACTCGTGGTTATCCACGATCACCAGTTCCCCAAGCTGGGCGAAGGAGTGGCACAGCAGCGAGAAGTTATGCTTGTCGTCGAGCTTGCGGACCGCGCGAATCGTGTCCATGCCCGACTTGTTGCCGATCTTCGTGGCGATCGCGTAGCCAGAATCCGTGGGCAGTGCGATGGTGCCGCCGCGCTCCAGCAGATCAACGACCGTGTTGACCAGGCGTGCTTGAGGATTTTCCGGGTGCAGCTCAATGTACGACATGACTCTATTGTGCACGAAACCCCCTCCGACCGGGGCCGGATGGGGGTTTCGTGGACAAGACTGCCGAGAGCTAGATCACTTCTTGTTCTCGTCGGTGGATTCCTCGCCGCGCTTCTTCGGCTTGGCATCCACGCCCGCTTCCTTACGCTGCGCGGGCGTGATCGGGGCCGGGGCCTCGGTCAGCGGATCGAAACCGCCACCGGACTTCGGGAAAGCGATGACGTCGCGGATCGACTCGGACTTCGTCAGCAGCGAGACGATACGGTCCCAGCCAAAGGCCACGCCACCGTGCGGCGGGGCGCCGAACTTGAAGGCATCCAGCAGGAAGCCAAACTGCGCCTGGGCTTCCTCCTCACCAATCCCCATCACGTTGAACACGCGGTTCTGGATGTCGCGGCGGTGGATACGGATCGAGCCGCCGCCGATCTCGTTGCCGTTGCAGACGATGTCGTAGGCGTAGGCCAGGGCGTTGCCCGGGTCCTTGTCGAAGGAGTCGATCCACTCGGGCTTGGGCGAGGTGAAGGCGTGGTGCACGGCCGTCCACGCGCTGTGGCCCAGCGCGACGTCACCCTCGGCCTCGGCATCGCCGGTGGGCTTAAAGAGCGGGGCGTCCACGACCCAGGTGAAGGCCCAGGCGTCGGGGTCGATGAGGTCGCAGCGCTTGCCGATCTCTAGGCGGGCAGCGCCGAGCAGCTCGCGCGAGGGGGTGGGCTTGCCGGCCGCGAAGAAGATGCAGTCGCCGGGCTTCGCGCCGGTGGCGGCTGCCAGGCCCTCGCGTTCGGCCTCGGTGATGTTCTTGGCCACGGGTCCGCCCAGCGTGCCATCCTCGGCGATCGTGACGTAGGCCAGACCCTTGGCGCCGCGCGCCTTGGCCCACTCTTGCCACTTGTCGAAGGTGCGACGCGGCTGCGAGCCGCCACCGGGCATGACGACGG
>ERZ772779.1125-NODE-1125-length-11317-cov-7.130883_pt1 | contig 11317 bp, 6 predicted proteins | sample MGYA00511360_ERZ772779 | MGnify/ENA primary metagenome ERZ772779 (study PRJEB29015, sample SAMEA2738112) | human oral metagenome | biome: human oral; feature: human-associated habitat; material: saliva | place: China | collected 2231 ...
GATACGAAGTACCGGCAGGGCGGAGCTTAGGGGGCTCTACCCTGCCGGTATTCTGCCGGTGACGTTTGTCTGCGGTGTGTTAGTAGCGGCTACCGGTAAGAGATGCAGTCAGACAAAAAATGATGATGGTGATAATGATCGTATCGAGTGCCATCGCTCGTGCACATTTGCCGAGAGACTGTGCCCAGGGTAGCTTGCGAGTGGCGATTGCTTCGGTGATCCAGGCGACGAGTGCACAGTATGCGAACGCAATGCACGCCCAGATAATGATGGTCATGATAATCAGCCGGGGCGCGTTAGGACCTGTTGTATACGTCAGGTACAGCCACATTAGAGGTATCCCGCCGATAGACACCCCAAGCGGGACCGCAGCCGGGATACATACGAGTGCATACAGACCCATACGCTTGGGCTCTGCGGGCGCGGAGTCTACCGCCTCGACGGAAGCTGCGGATGGGGCACCATCTACGGCGGGGTCTTGCGCGGGGCTCTGGATCGTGGTTGCGGCAGGTACTGCGGTGGCTTCTACGGCGGTGCTTTCAGCAATACTGCCCTGCACGGTATAGACTTGCGAAGCATTACTCTGCATAGCGTTTCCCTGTGCAGTATCGCCCGGCAAGTGGCTACCTTGCACGGCGCTAGCTTGCATGGCGCTATCCTGCGCGGGCGCGCCGGGGTTCTGGGGCTGCTGTTCCATATGTCTCCTAGGGTGGTTGGTGTGGTTATCGGTGAGGGCGTGCGGCTACCGGGAAGGTGGGTTCTTATACCTCTAGCCCTTCGAGGGAGAATCCCGGAGGGTACAGTGGCGTGGCGTCCTTATCGTCTTCCACCAGCACCCAGCGGCCGCGCAGATGTTCTGCGCAGAGGAAAGCGTATTCTTCCTCACCGGTCTTCAAGAACTTATCGATGGGTAACTTCTCCCCCGTTTGGGGCACATAGAAGACAGCTTCATCACGAATACGTCGCCTTGCCTGGTATCTCAATATCTGCCGACCATTCTTACTGCGGTCATTAATACCGGCGGTGGTAACCTGCAGGCGGTACACGTCCTGATTAGCAATAAGCCAGCCGCGGTTTTCCCGGTACAGCCGAAGAAGCTCAGGAGAAATGATCTCTTCGGGGTTGATCACTTCAGAGAGCGGTTTGGTATCTCCGGTGTAGTAGAAATAGTTCAGGGCGGCATAAAAGTACGCCTGAAAAATATAGAAACCACCGCGGTTATACTCATTCATTCCCGGCTGCAGAACGGGGTAGGGTACATTCTGGGCGGCGCGCTCTTCGGTGGCGGGCACGTACCTTCCGCTGCGTTCGTAGGCGGTATAGACAAGCAGACCAGTTGAATCGCCCTGCTTGGCAAGCCCATCAAACTTCTCTTCAGGTTCCAGAGCAATCAGTGCCCTATCTCGCTTGAGAAGGCGCATTTCCTGCTTTTCCTCATTGGTGGCGAGGATACCGGTCTTTCGACCAACGAACAGAGCGCCGAGCGTGCCCACGCCTGCTACAGCGAGGGCACGGCGTGAAAAGCGGGGCTTCCGCGGCTCCGACTGATGAGCAAGTAGCTGACCAGAAGATACCGGATGAGCTTCCTGATAGGAACCCTGCTGGGTGTTCATCTCCTGTTCCTTGCGTTGGGGTCCCATGGTTATACCTCCTTTTCAGGGATGAAGTGAATATCCCATCCGGGATCGAGGAAACGCGAGCGCAAGGTCCCGTGGATTGCTCCGTCGCGAAGGAGTCCGCGCGTGTCGAATTCGGCGATGGGCTGTAGCTGCCCGGTGTCTTTCCGGAAGACTTTTGCTTCGGGAAGGATGTCGAATTTGACGTTCCAGTCGAAGATTTTTTGTTCTTCGTTATGGATGCGCGGTTGTGCTTCGAGAATGTGCATGGTCAGGATTTGTTGGTTGGGGGTAATGACCCAGCCTTTTCCGTCGTCAAAGATATCTTGGATGGCTGGGAAGAATAGTTCTTCTGCGGTCATTGCGTATTCGAGGCGGCGTGAATCGGATGCCAAAAGCATATAGTTTTGGCATTGATAATAGTAGATATTATAGAATTCCAAATCAGCGGACGTTAGAAATTTAGTAAACGTATAGCTGTAGTCTGGCGGCGGCGCAGAATATGCAGGGTGCTGCTGGTCTGCGGGGGTGTAAATTCCAATCATGTCTGTATCGACAAGATGGTATGCTCCCCTATAGTCCTCTTGGTTGAAGAATTTTTTAGTCCACTCCGGGTCGACAGTCATTTCCTCTCCTTTCCTAATGTCGAAGGCTTTCTCGCATCGCACGGCCGTAAGGACTACTCTTTGAGGTATTTCTACCGGTATACATACCGGTTCCTTCTTCTACACCTTGCGCTTCTTGTTGGGCACTGTATGCCTGTGCATCGATATCAACACCTTCATCATCACCATAGCCACTAGCAACATACCGCTGAGTAGCATCGACGTAGATATTCATACCATGAGAATCCATGCCTCCACTAGCTTTATCGCTCTCAACGACATGTACACGATTTGCGGGCTCACCGTATTGCTTTCCAGGTGTTAGACCAGGAACCACGTCATTCTCGTTCACAACAGCCACGTAGTTAAAGTGATGGTCAAGGTCATCTCGTTGGCCCTCAAGATTGCTGGTTGGCGCACCATAGGTTACAACATTAGACACCTTATATTTACTATTGAACTCCTTATTATTAGCAAGCGAATACGCTACGGCACCGCCCTGAGAGTGACCAACCATCACAACTCGGTCTACACCTTGCAAATGGGCTCGATCCATTGCCTCCTCAACCATGCGGTGATAGGGCGACAAATCATCAATTGATTTATTTGATGTATTACCAGCCAGACCAAGATTATTCCCTATAGAACCAATCTCGCCATCTTTTATCGAAAAATCAAAATCAGTGCCGGGAATATAAACATATGCAACCCTCTCCTTCGAACCATCAGGCTTATTCCCGTCATAAACGTCAATTTGAACGGATGAGTACCCTGCATTTCCTTGAGATTTCTCCATATCTTTAACATGCTGATTGTCATTAACTGAATTCATGCGTTGCGCCACTTCGTTAATCTTTCGCGGAGGCACGGGAGGAATATCCCCACTATATCCATGCTGTCGTTGAACATTTAGGTCTTCAATTTTTGGCTTAACATTATCCATATACTCTTCATATTCAAACGGTAAATATGAATTATAGTAATTTGCAGCCAAGAGAAACATGAATGGAGAATTTTTTAACTCATTAACAAAAATAGAGGTAAGATAATTTTTCTTCCTTGTTTCATTAACCTTGTAGTCCCTAAACTCTCTCACCGACATCGGGCGCAAACCCCACGGGTCGACTAGAGAGATAGGGTTCCAGCCCACAAAAGAGTTCACATCCATACCATGCGCAATACCCGGTACCGAGCTCAAAGCATCGGTGGACACAAAACGGCGCACGCCAGCATCAGCTACACGGAAACCCATGAAATCAAGGCCAGCAATATTGACAGAAGAAGCCGCCGGACCAGCACTAACCATGCCAAGGCCAGAAACAGCAGGCACAGCGACTACATCGCTTTCCCACGGGTTAGAAGACATAGACCAGCCCAAGCCATAGCCCAGTTCCTCTTCAGAAGACATATTCTCCAAAGCAGAACCGGCGCTCAAGCCGCCCACACCCAGCACCATAGGTACGGATGAGACAGCATCCCATACCAAAGGCATAGACGAACCGAGGGCATCCACCGTGGTGCCAGTATGCACGGAAGCAAGCTCACCAGTCATGTCATGGTGCAGTGACCATTCTTCACCGCCCTGGCGAATAGCATTCACCTGTCCCATAGCATCCCAGCCAAGGGTACGCTCCCGGCGCTGTCCAGTCAGCTCATCCGTAGTCACCTCACGGACGCGCTCACCGGCAGCGTTATAGAAATACTCAGTTCGAGAACGATTCTGAACAGTCCCATAGGCACCATACTGTACCTCAGAAACAGCGCTGAGTAAGCCAATTGAATTATGGCTGAAGGCGCGTTCCAGCAGCAGGGCGTTATCTCCCTGCTCACAATTGCGCTTATACAATGCCTCAGCGACCATCATGCCGTTTTCGTAGGTCCAGGTTCGTTCCTGAATACCATCAGATACAGAGATAAGAGCGCCAGAAGCATCATAACGATACTTCATAGTGCGCACCGCAGAGTTATTTTCTGCGTCTTCAAGCGTGCAAACAGCAACCTGAGGAGAAGCGTCACGTTCCACATGAGCAGCAAACGTGCTGACAGGTGCAGTCCCAGTTCCCAACTCACGGGTACCGGTACGCTCTACCTTGTAGCCCACGGGAACATTCTTAACAGGATCAAGTTCCCACACGGCATGACTATCATCTGTACGCGCCGAAGTTAGGACACCACACGGAGCATGGGTAAATTCCATCTCCTTGGTACGAGCAAAGGCGTCCTTAGAGTGGGTATGGCGCACTCGTCCGGCTCCGTCACGCATCCAGTGGACCGAACCGTACGGGTTGCTACTCATTGCCAGAACGCCATCAGCGTCGTAGGTATAGTTCAGCGTGTACTCACCGCGCTGCTTAAACGCTTGCAAGGCATGGAGAGTACGCTGGTTCGCGTCCGGGGCGCGAAGAATACCCGTGGTGTGATCAGCGATAGACACCGTACTTGAGATGCGCGTCATGTTCATATCACCATGGGGTACACGAGTACGGCTCAGCAACCTGCCAGATGCAGAGTACTCATAAATATGCTCTGCCTTTGCATCATTTACCGAAACCTTCAACGTGCCCTGCTGGGAGCCACGTCCATTCATCAAGGAATATTCAAAAGTTCCCTGAACTTCACCATCAACAGTGACCGAACGGAGCACACCCCCGCGAGTGTAATCATACTCAAACGAACGGATACGTTCACCGTCATTCACCGTGAGAAGACGGCCTGCAGCATCGTAAGAGAAAGTACGTACGAGAGAGTCTGCCGCACTTTCAACCGTAAAACTTGTACCCGAACGTTCTTCACGCAGAAGACGTCCTGCCGCGTCCCATTCATAGCTCGTTACGATACCCGCAGGCGTAATCCAGCGCAGAGGACGTGCGAGCGCATCATACTCACAACAGGAGGTACCATCCAAAGCGTCATCAACGCTCACAAGGCGACCTGCTGCATCGTATGAGAAAGAACGAGTACCTTCAACACTATCTTCAATACGTGCAATAAGTCCACGTGAAGTGTAGCTGTAGCAGGTGACCTTCTCCCCCGTATCTTCTTTAATGCGTCGGCCAGCAGCATCATAGGTGTACTGTACAAGGCGCGACGGGGCAGCTGAAATATCTGCAGAATCCCGAATGGTCTTCTCTAACAAACGACCTGCGAGATCGTAAGTAAAGATAGTCTCCAGGTAACCCTCATCAGTATCGAGCTCGCTCGTTTTCTTGAGGGTTTTCTGGCTGGTACAACGGCCTGCCGCGTCGTATTCAAAGAAAGTCTCTCGACCAGCTGCGCTAACGCTACGACTCATGCGCCCCTGAGAATCATACTCGAAGCTAACTACCCCTCCATCGGCAGAGCTAATCTGAGCGATCTGACCGTGAGCGTTATACCCAGCCTGCGCAGAGGTATCTGAGGAAGAATTGAGAAGGGCGGAGGCATCCGGAATGTTCAACTTAGGAACGGGCACGCCAAAGAGAGCCGCCATATCCTGACGGTTCTCAAACATCGTCATAACAGACGGAAGATGAGCAACAGTAAGGGCGCTATCGCCTCGCGATACGTTATTGCGGGAACCCAGAATAGTGGGAACACGAAGTTCCGGCTGCACCAAGCTCCACGACGCCCAAGGACCCGCAGGACGCTCAGAAGGTTGCTTACCTGCTGAAGCAAGCCCCGCTAGAGAAGAATCAGAGTGCAAAGACCCAGCGGGACCCAGGCCCGGCACCATAGTCATCAGAGAATTTGATGCAGAGACAACTCGTCCCAGGGCGTCGGTTACAGCGGCGTAGTTACCGGGCGCACCCTCAACTCGCATTGAATACTCACCGTGAGCGCGCGAGTGGGTAATGCTCAAAGCTACACCAGTAGCGTCCACAATGCGGCTCAGGTCGCCAGTTAGAGAATATTCGTACTCGGTACGAGCCCCGCAGGGGCCAATAATAGCGACGAGCTGCGAGAGTTCGTCGTATTCATAATGGGTCTGGGCTCCTGCGGCATCAGTCATGGAGATAACGTTGCCCCAGGTGTCGCGTTCGACGCTGGTTCGGTTACCCATAGGGTCAATCACAGCGCTTAGGTGACCAGCTGAGTATTCAAAAGTAGTGATGTTACCTTCAGGGTCGGTCAGCGCTGTCAAGTGCTGCTCGGAGGTCGGCGTAGCGTTCTGAGCTGCTTCTGCATAAGACAAACCCCAACGAGCACCCATCGCGTCGACCACCGTGCTGAGTCGTCCACTCGCATCCCACTCAAAATACTGGGTATCGCCGAGAGGATTAGTTACTGAGCGAAGGTTGCCGGCAGCATCATACGAATACTGTGTTTGCGCACCACTAGAGTCCGTGGAGCTCAGAAGCTGCCCACGGTCATTGTAGGTAAAATGCTGCTTGAATCCTGATTCATCAGCGACGGCGGTGCAATGGCCGGCGTTGTCCCATTCAAGGTAAGTTGTATTGCCTCCGTTACGGGTAATAGTCAGGGGGTTAGGGTCCAGCGGATTCTGGGAGTAGGTATAACGTGTCTCGGTGAGGGTGCCTGCACGCCGATCCTTATTCATAATTCGGTGGGCAAGCATACGGTCATACTCATCCCACGTATAACGGTGGACCGTACCTTCTGGAGTATTTTCCGAGACAAGGCGAGCGCGTTCATCGTAGCTACGATGCGTCACAGATCCGTCACGCTCGCAGATATAGGTGCGGTAACCGTAGGAGTTGTATCGCATGGACTGGCGGCTTCCGTCACCAGCCACGAGGGAAACAAGCTGACCGTGTTCATTTGAACGCCAAATATTAGCGTGCTCACCGGTTCCAAAATCTTCAATCACGGTCATTAGACCGTGCTCATAACGGTAGCTAATATTTCGACCATGCTCGGTCTTCTGGGCTACGATGCGACCGTCAGCGTCATAGCTATTCTCAACCTCGCAATATCCCGTTTCATTCCAGACACGGTGGATAAGGTTATCCTCCGTCTGTTCATAACGGCGGGTACCATCAGGTCGCTGAACTTCACAAAGTACGCCAGCAGAATTGTAAATATAGCGCGCATCGTTCAGCTGGCTTTCGACCTGTGCTGATGAATGTTCTTCAGAGGAGCCTTCGCCGAAGTTGACGAGAGATGCAGCAGATACAGAACCCTGGGCGTCATAGCTGACAACAATACCCTGCGCGCTAAGAGGCTGAATCAAAGCACTCGGTCGCTGAACTCCGAATTCCCCACCGGTATTAGCCTTTGGGCCACGGTTGTAAAGAGCAACTACAACTGAGCTGGGGTGCCCCTCCATGAAAGCAACCAATTCACCCGAAGGAGCGTACAAATAACGGCTACCAGAATGGTTAGTAACTGACCAGTAGTAGGTGGGTTCAGACGATTCCGTTACTTCAAAGGATGACGGCAGTAGACGATGGGCAGACTTGACCGCTTTATTCACAGCAGAGTATAGGGCGCGCCAAAGGGCCTCTTGTCCTTCGGTATTTTCTTCGAAGGGCGCAGAGGCTGATTCCACATTATGTGTAGGTGCTTCGTCTAGAGCCGACTTGGTTACCTTCTCCAGCCAGTAGGGAGCGTTGGGAGTCCGGGCATACCCGCTAGCCGAGTTCGTATCACGTTCAAAGACGAGTTCACGACCGTCGGCAGTGTGCCATGAGATACTATCGGAGTTTTGCTGAAGTCGGCTATCCAGCGTGCTTGACCAACCCTTACCAAAAGCACCACGAGGGCTATTCGAGAGGGCAGCGAGAACACTGTTGTAGGTACGTTCAAGACGTAGCACCGAGTTTACGCGAGAGCGAAGGTCAACTTCACTTTCGATGAAGTTACCGGTTGCAACGTTGACGGGGTCATTTGCGTAGCCGGATGAGATATTTACACCGGTAATGCTCATGCCGGGAACCTGCAGTAGGTGATGCATCGGAATATCATCATGCATCAGCTCATTCAGAAGATTCATATCGAGGCTAAATTGAGCCTTTGCCCCAGGTCCTGAAAGTTCTTCGTGATGTTCAATAGCCGGTTTTTCCAAGTAACCACGACTTGCAACATCAAACATTATTTGAGCAAGCTTACCCAGCCAATGGACGTCTGCATCGACATCCTCAATCCAGGTGTGCAACGCAGCAATCAAAGAATCAGCGTTAAAAGTTCCCCATGAAGTATTCGAACGAAACTGAGCATAGGTGGACGCTACGCGAAGCTGCGCCTGACCAAGTTCAGCATTCATAGAAAGATTAACCTGACGATGCTGATACGCATTGTGCGGCACGATAGAAACCGTAGATCCACCAGAAGCAAGCGCAATCTGGGTATTCAAATGCTGAGTACCCTGTGCAGAAGAGTTTTCCTCCGCCAAACGGCCAAGAGTACTCTGAGAGGCTCCTGAAGATACAGCGCTTCCCTGACCGCCGGTAAGGGAATCTGCTACAGGGCGGGGCGTGTAGACCTCAAAATGCGGGGGGTGGGAAGGCATAGGGCGAGGAGGAAGCTCGATGTTGAGATCGGGGATATCAACGTTGTAGGCACCTTGCTTTTGAAGGTCAAACTCGAATTCACGAGCTTTTTGTTTACGTTCTTTTAGCTCTTCCCATTTAGTAATCTCTCGGCGAATGCGTTCTTCCTCACGAGCAGCTTTAATATAAGTCTCCATATTACGAGCTGCATTGCTAAAGCACTCTTTAAACTCTCGCAACAGCGCAAATGACGAAGCAAGCTTTGCTCTATACACTCGTGCATAGCCACCGGTGAACCCCTCCAGAGCGAGCTGAGCGGCACCGCAAGTACCATCGGCGCCATAGCGGGCAGGGAGCTGATGCTCGATTACTTGAGTTAGATGCGTCAAATGCGTTTTGAGAGCCTCGGCGCTCTCAAAGTCAAAAGGAACAGCTTCAGTATTAGCGTGGACGTTACCCATATATTTACTTCCGGAAGTTGATGTGACAGTGAACGAGCTTCCTCGCCCACATTTGTTGCATGTGTGCTCCCTCTCGGTGACAGTGAGAATCACACACCCTTCAAGGTAACACACGCACACTCTGCACACGAACCCAGCAGGACGGATTCCACCCCCCCCCATTGCTTCCACCTCCCCCAGCCAGCCGCGAAGAGCCCACCAGGAAAGCCCAGCAAGGAACCCCCGCCAGCGCAGTACCGAAAGTACTGCCCGGCGGGGGTTCCGAAAGAAGCCACATGGAGAAAGCTACAGCTGCCCAAATCCTCGCGGGTAGATCGGCTCGTAGGTGTTACGGTTGCTGTAGCCGTCGCGGTCAACCACAATCACCCACTGCCCACGCAGATGCTCCACAGCCAGCGAGAAACGCCCCAGATACTTCAAATATTTGCGGATATCTTGCTTCTCCCCCGTCTCCTTAACATAAAACGCAAGGTCCTTAGCCTTAGTCGTGTACAGGGTGCTCACCAGGATTTTTCGGCTCGTATTTTTAGCCTTTTCACCCGCAACAAGATCATCAGCAACATTGGCGCTCAGCACATTCTTATCAGCCGAGATAATCCACCCGCGCTTCTCCCTGTACAGGCGAAGAATTTCGGGGTGGAGCACCTTTTCCGGGTCCGTAACCTTAGAAAGAGGCTCAGTATCGCCCGTGTGGTAGAAGTAATTCATCGACGCAAAGAAGTACGCCAAGAATGCGTACAATCCGGCGCGGTCGTAGTTATCCATTCCGGGCTGCTGAATAGGGTACGGCACGTTCTGCGCCGCCTGCGCCTCCGTGGCAGGAATGAAGCGGCCCTTACGCTCAAACGCCGTGTAGACGAGCGGCCCGGAGGAAGGGCCCAAGGTACGGAGCTCATCGTACTTCTCCGTGGGTTCCAGGCGCAGAAATTCCTGGTCACGCTTCTTATCGGCCTGGGACTCCGAACCCATCTCATTGAGCAGTTTGGTACCCCAGCCAAAAGCTATCGCGACGAGGGCGGCGCCAGCGAACACGCCAGCCCGTATAAACCTGGCGCGAGATATCACACGCCTCATGTACGCTCGTTGCTCGTAATACCCGGGTCCACCGTATCCGGGTCCGCCAAAGTTATTCGTCATGTTGTTCTCCCCTCCCCTAGCTCCAACTATTTTCTGAAATGAATTGGACGGGCCTCCACTCATTCGTGAATTGTGTGCGTAGAGTCCCGTGTATTGCGCCGTCACGGATCAGGCCGCGCGTATCAAAATCGGTGATGGGGTGCACCTGGTTCGTGTCTTTGCGGTACACCTGAACTTCGGGAAGAATATCGAACCGCACATTCCATTCCACAATTTTTAGCGTCTCGTCAATGAGGCGCGGCTGCCCCTCCAGCAGGTTCATGGTCAGAATCTTGGGATTGGGCGTGATGACCCAGCCCTTGCCCTCTTCGTAGAGGTCCTGAATGGTGGGGAAGAACATTTCTTCGCTGATATTGTCCATCCGCAGAACGGCAGGTTCCGAGGCGAGGATCATGTAGTTTTGGCAGGCGTAGTAGTAGCCCAGGTAGGGACGCAGGTTTGACACCTCGTAAGCACTCGACGTGTACCTCACCCCCGGTGCGGGTGCCGAGTAGGCGGGGTGGTCCCGGTTTGCGGGCGTGTAGGGCCCGATCACGTGGTCAGCTACATACGGGTATGTTCCGGTGTAGTCTTTTTCGTCAAAAAGCGTTTGAGCGTTTACGGTCATTCTTTCCCTCCTTGGATTCCGTATTCACAAGCTGTCGAGGTGGTTCTTGGCTGCTCGCGGGCGGCTAGGCTCCTTCACCCGTCCGCCTTTGTTTGCCTGTCTTCGCTTGTCTGTATTTGCTTGTCTGTAGAGGTGCGTGCGCTCCCTGCCTCGCTCCCCCGCGACCATCTTGAGGTTGCCGGCCGGGGTCCTCTATATTTCCAGTCTATTAGAGCTATTCCTCTGTGTCCCCGATAGAGGCTGTACGCTGCGGAATCCACAGCATATAGCCAGGAAGCAGCCCCGCCCCTTGCCCGTGCAAGATTATCCGGGCATGAGCGGGCATGCAGAAACCCCCGCCGGAACGGTACCGAAATACCGCCCCAACGGGGGTTCCCTACACTAAAACCGTGTACTAAATCTGTGCGTCCAGATTAGGCGCCCAGTGCCTCCAGGCCGGGCAGGGTCTTACCCTCAATGTACT
>ERZ772779.1128-NODE-1128-length-11300-cov-7.251312_pt1 | contig 11300 bp, 10 predicted proteins | sample MGYA00511360_ERZ772779 | MGnify/ENA primary metagenome ERZ772779 (study PRJEB29015, sample SAMEA2738112) | human oral metagenome | biome: human oral; feature: human-associated habitat; material: saliva | place: China | collected 2231 ...
AGAACAAGGTTACACTCATGCTTTAGGACTCTTCTTGTCGTCTGGTATTTCAGGCTTTCATCAAAATATCCAGTATATGAAGGATGAGTTCGAAAGTCTAACCATTGCTTTTCCTGATACTCGAATTACAAGTGCACCACTAGGTTTCATGGTGGAAAGTGTGTTTCAGTGGTCTGAGCAGGGAGATGATTTCCAGTCTATCTTAGATAAAGTAACTGAACAGATTGAAAATACTTCTGCCTTTATCATGGTAGATGATCTTGATCATTTGGTTAAAGGTGGTCGTTTATCAAACGGCGCAGCCATTTTAGGAAATCTTCTTAGCATTAAACCAATTCTATATTTTAATGACCAAGGTGTTATCGAAGTTTATGAGAAGGTTCGTACAGAGAAGAAAGCAACAAAACGTCTGGTTGAAATTGTCAAAGAAGCAACAAGTAACGGGAACTACCGAATTGTAGTGATTCATGGGAACGCCCCTCAAAAAGCAGCAGATTTGCGCCAGCTTTTGATAGATGGTGGAGTAGCTACAGATATTTCAATTGCAACCTTCGGTAGTGTTATTGGAACTCACCTTGGTGAAGGAAGTATTGCTTTGGGTTATACACCAATCGTCTAGATTGTTCTTACAGGCTTTGTATCTTAAAATTGAACACGGACTATCTGCCTCTTGAAAAAAGATGCCTGTCTTGCCTTTCATGGAAAGGCAGCGCCATCCCCTATTTTTCATGGTCAGCTAACGTCCTTTGTATCTTAGACAGGAGTAGAGATGAGTATTCGAGTGATTATTGCTGGTTTTAAGGGGAGAATGGGTCAGGCTGCTTGTCAGATGGTTTTGTCTGATCCTGAATTGGAACTAGTAGCCGTTTTGGATCCTTTTGAGTCTGCATCTGACTGGCAAGGAATTCCAGTATTCAATGATAAGAATGACTTGGCAGGTTTTGAGGCAGATGTTTGGGTGGACTTTACAACACCAGCTGTTGCCTATGAAAATACACGTTTTGCTCTTGAAAATGGCTTTGCGCCAGTAGTTGGAACAACAGGCTTTACCAGTCAGGAAATCGAAGAATTAAAAGAATTGTCTCGTTCCAAAAACTTGGGTGGCTTAATTGCTCCTAACTTTGCCTTGGGTGCTGTCTTACTCATGCAATTTGCAGCACAGGCAGCTAAATACTTCCCAAATGTGGAGATTATTGAACTTCACCATGATAAGAAAAAAGATGCGCCGAGCGGGACAGCTATCAAAACAGCTGAGTTGATGGCTCAAGTTCGTGAGTCTATTCAACAAGGTGCTAGTGATGAGGAAGAACTCATTGCTGGTGCACGTGGAGCTAATTTTGATGGTATGCGAATCCATTCGGTTCGTTTACCAGGTTTGGTAGCCCATCAGGAAGTCATTTTTGGAAATCAAGGAGAGGGATTGACTCTGCGTCATGACTCCTATGATCGTAGCTCCTTCATGACAGGGGTGAATTTGGGAATCAAAGAAGTTGTCAAGCGTCATGAGCTTGTCTATGGATTAGAACACTTATTATGAGATTAACGCAAATGCCTTCTGAATTTCAGAAGGCTTTACCAGTATTAGAAAAAATTAAAGAAGCAGGATTTGAAGCTTATTTTGTGGGTGGCTCTGTTAGGGATGCCCTACTCAATCGTCCCATCCATGATGTGGATATCGCGACTTCATCTTATCCTGAAGAGACCAAGCAGATTTTTCCACGCACAGCTGATATCGGCATTGAGCATGGAACGGTCTTAGTCTTAGATGGAGGTGAGGAGTACGAAGTAACCACTTTTCGGACAGAAGATGTCTATGTAGACTATCGAAGACCAAGCGCAGTTTCTTTTGTGCGTTCGTTGGAAGAAGACCTCAAGCGTCGTGATTTTACAGTCAATGCCTTTGCCTTGGATGAGACAGGGGAAATCGTTGATTTATTTGACGGGCTCAAAGATTTAGAAAATCAGGTCCTACGTGCAGTTGGAGTTGCCAGTGAGCGTTTCAACGAAGATGCTCTGCGTATTATGCGTGGCTTTCGTTTTCAGTCTAGTCTTGGCTTCGAACTTGAAACTGAAACCTTTAAAGCGATGAAGACCTTAACGCCACTTTTAGAAAAAATCTCTGTGGAGCGTACTTTTGTCGAATTTGATAAACTTCTACTAGCTCCTCATTGGCGAGTAGGTTTATCTTCTATGATTGAGAGCCAAGCTTATAATTATCTTCCCGATATGGTAGGCAGTCAGGAGAAACTCCAGTCTTTATTTGATTTAGAAAATGATTTTACTTTTGCATCTTCTGAACAAGCTTGGGCAGCACTTTTATGGGTTTTAGAAGTCGAAGATTCTCAACAATTTTTGAAACATTGGAAAACTTCACGCCAATTTGCTAAGAAAGTACAGGATTTACTGTCTATTTTGGCTCTTCGAGAAGAAGGGGAACTCGGTAATCGTGATTGTTACCGTTTTGATTTGGACTTGCTTCTACAGGCTGAAAATCTTCGCAGAGCACAAGGGAAGGAAGTCAATCCACAAGCAATCACAGAAACCTACGAGAGCTTGACCATATATGATAAGAAAGAGATGCAAATCAATGGTGGTATTCTCATCAAAGAGTATGGCTATCAGCCAGGTCCTGATTTGGGAGATGCTTTAGAGGAAATTGAATATGCTATTGTCGATGGAGAGTTAGAAAATGACCGTCAAGCCATCCATACTTATCTAAGGGAGAGAAAATGAGTGATTTTATTGTTGAAAAACTAAGCAAATCCGTTGGTGACAAGACAGTCTTTAAGGATATTTCCTTTATCATCCATGATTTGGATCGCATCGGTCTTATTGGTGTTAACGGAACAGGAAAGACTACTCTTTTGGATGTTCTTTCGGGAATTTCAGGATTTGATGGCGATGTTAGTCCTTTTTCAGCAAAGAGTGATTACAAGATTGGCTACCTGACTCAGGATCCGGATTTTGATGATAGCAAGACTGTCTTGGATACGGTTCTATCCAGTGACCTCAAGGAAATCCAGCTAATTCGTGAGTATGAACTCCTTATGCTCAACTACAGTGAGGACAAGCAGGCGCGTCTAGAACGAGTCATGGCGGAGATGGATTCTCTTCAGGCTTGGGAAATTGAAAGCCAGGTCAAGACCGTTTTAAGTAAACTTGGCATTCAAGACTTATCAACTCCTGTTGGAGCCTTGTCTGGTGGTCTCCGTAGACGGGTTCAATTGGCGCAAGTGCTTTTAGGAAACCATGATCTTTTGTTACTAGATGAGCCAACCAACCATTTAGACATTGCGACCATTGAGTGGTTAACCCTCTTTTTGAAAAATTCCAAGAAAACAGTTCTTTTTATCACCCACGACCGCTATTTCTTAGATGCTCTTTCTACACGGATTTTTGAATTAGATAGAGGTGGATTGACAGAGTATCAGGGGAACTATCAAGATTATGTTCGCCTCAAAGCTGAGCAGGATGAGCGCGATGCAGCTCTTCTTCACAAAAAGGAACAACTTTATAAGCAGGAATTGGCCTGGATGAGACGACAACCGCAAGCTCGTGCAGCCAAGCAACAGGCTCGTATCAATCGTTTCCACGACTTGAAAAAGGAAGTTTCAGATACTAGTGTTGAAACAGACTTGACCATGAATTTTGAAACCAGTCGTATCGGTAAGAAGGTCATTGAGTTTAAGGATGTTTCCTTTGCCTATGATAAAGAACCGATATTGCAACAGTTTAACCTTTTGGTGCAAGCCAAAGACCGTATCGGAATCGTCGGGGACAATGGTGTTGGGAAGTCAACCCTTCTTAACCTTATTGCAGGCAGTCTTGAACCGACTGAAGGACAAGTAATCATCGGTGAAACAGTTCGTATCGCTTATTTCTCTCAACAAATCGAAGGTTTAGATGAAAGTAAGCGGGTTATCAATTACTTGCAGGAAGTGGCAGAAGAGGTTAAGACTAGTGGTGGCTCTACAACATCTATTGCTGAGTTACTAGAACAATTTCTCTTCCCACGTTCAACGCACGGCACCTTGATTGAGAAGCTATCTGGTGGAGAGAAGAAACGTCTTTACCTCCTTAAACTTCTGCTAGAAAAGCCCAATGTGCTCTTATTAGACGAACCGACAAATGACCTAGACATTGCGACCTTGACAGTCTTGGAGAATTTCTTGCAAGGCTTTGCAGGGCCTGTTTTAACAGTTAGCCACGACCGCTATTTCTTGGATAAAGTGGCAACCAAGATTCTTGCTTTTGAGAATGGGACCATTCGTCCTTTCTTTGGACATTACACGGACTATCTGGATGAAAAGGCCTTTGAAGCAGAAGCAGTAACGCAAAGTCAAAAGGCTGACAAGGAAAAAGTTGCCAAAGTCCGTGAAGAAAAGAAACGCATGACCTACCAGGAAAAGCAGGAGTGGGCAAGTATTGAAGGTGATATCGAAAACCTGGAAAATCGAATCGCTGCTATTGAAGAGGAAATGCAGGCAAATGGCTCTGACTTTGGAAAACTAGCGACTCTTCAGAAAGAATTAGATGAGAAGAATGAAGCCTTGCTTGAAAAATATGAACGCTATGAATATTTAAGTGAGTTGGTATAATGGAAGAAACAATTATTAAATGGAGTAGTAAGAAAATTGTTTTGAGCTTTGTTCTTTACCTACTAGAGTTGGCTCTTCTACTTTGGATACTTTCGTTTTTTCTGACCTATCCCGAAGAAGCACCAGCGGGACTGGTGGCAATCATCCTCTTTATTGTTTTTTTAATCATAATCGTTGGTTTTATTTTGTATCAACGTTTACGACTTCTTTTTTCGGATAAAGAGTATTTGAAATGTACGGCTCAAGGATTTTACTATAAACCATTTCCGAAGAAAGACTGGCAGTTTTATTCCTGGGGACAAGTTGAAAACTTTGCCCTCACGAGAATTAAAGGGAGTAGACATTCAAGGGATTTTTATATGATTGAGGTTCATTTTTATGACCAAGATCTTTTGAAAAATACCTCTTTATGGGAACGTCTACGAAGTAGGTTTACTAGCAAGAAGAACTCTAACGTTATGAAAATTCCAATCTATTTACTGGATGTCGGATTGCCAAAGAGGGTATTTGAAGCTATGTCATATTTTGAGCGAGAGTGGCGTATTGAGCAAAATCGTCAACGAAATCAAACCTCTAAAAGCAAGAAGAAGTAAGAACTTCATGAAGCGAATGATTGTAACAACTGAATAAGAAAATGAGAAGTCATGTACCAAGTGTCAAGGCTTCTTTCTATTTTGCTTTTCTAGGAATTATGGTATAATAGGGAGTAAAAAACTTAAAAAGAAAGAAACGCTATGAACTTAAAAGATTACATTGCAAGCATTGAAAACTATCCACAAGAAGGAATTACTTTCCGTGATATTAGCCCATTGATGGCAGATGGAAATGCCTACAGTTATGCTGTTCGTGAAATTGTTCAATATGCTACTGACAAAAAAATTGATATGATCGTCGGTCCTGAAGCGCGTGGATTTATTGTTGGATGTCCAGTCGCTTTTGAGTTGGGAATCGGTTTTGCACCTGTTCGTAAACCTGGAAAGTTGCCACGTGAAGTCATTTCAGCTGACTACGAAAAAGAATACGGTGTGGATACTTTGACTATGCACGCAGATGCTATCAAACCAGGTCAACGCGTCCTTATCGTTGATGACCTTTTGGCAACAGGTGGTACAGTTAAAGCAACCATCGAAATGATTGAAAAACTAGGTGGTATTGTAGCCGGTTGTGCCTTCTTGATTGAGCTTGATGAACTTAAAGGTCGTGAAGCAATCGGAGATTACGACTATAAAGTGCTCATGCATTATTAATGAAAAACAGTCCTTAGGGCTGTTTTCTCTTAATGATGATATAAAAAAAGGCTATATCTAGTTAGAGAAAAACTATAATTGAAAACTATATCTTCTTACAGTATAATAAAGGGAAGAAGTGTCGTCAGCTGGATCGTTCCATTTGGTGACAACAGTCTAACCCGTACCTCGCGTATTGATATTGTAAGGAGATTTCCATGCCGATTCGAATTGATAAAAAATTACCAGCAGTTGAGATTTTACAAACAGAAAACATTTTCGTCATGGATGATCAACGGGCGGCTCATCAGGATATCCGACCATTGAAAATTCTTATTTTAAATCTAATGCCGCAAAAGATTGTAACAGAAACTCAGCTTTTAAGACATTTGGCCAATACTCCTCTGCAATTAGATATTGATTTTTTATATATGGAAAGTCACCAATCTAAAACAACTCGCTCTGAGCATATGGAGACTTTTTATAAGACCTTCTCGGAAGTCAAAGACGATTATTTCGATGGCTTGATTATCACAGGGGCTCCAGTTGAGCATCTACCCTTTGAAGATGTTGACTACTGGCAGGAATTTACCCGAGTTATCGATTGGTCTAAGACTCATGTCTTTTCAACTCTTCATATTTGTTGGGGAGCACAGGCAGGTCTATACTATCGCTACGGCGTGGAAAAATACCAGATGGACCAAAAGCTTTCTGGAATTTACCCTCAAGATGTTTTGAAAGAAGGTCATCTTCTGCTGAGAGGTTTTGATGATTTATATGTATCCCCTCATTCTCGCCATACAGAAGTCCGCAAAGAAGATATTTTGAACAAAACAAATCTAGAAATTTTAGCATCAGGAGAAGAGGTAGGAGTCTCTATCCTTGCAAGTCGAGATTTGAGAGAAGTTTATAGCTTCGGGCATTTAGAGTATGATCGTGATACGCTTGCAAAGGAATATTTTAGAGATCTAGATGCTGGTTTAGATCCACATATACCAGAAAATTATTTCAAAAATGATGACATTCATGAACTTCCATGTATGCGGTGGAGTTCATCTGCAGCCCTCTTTTTCAGTAACTGGGTAAATTATGCAGTTTACCAAGAAACGCCTTTTGAGTGGAAAAGTGCGGAAGAAGATGTGTCTCATTTTGGATATTTATAAGAGGAATTATGACATATTTAGATGCTTTCAAATCAGGGAACTTAGTTTTACCAAGTGACCTGCTCTTAAACTACAATCAACTGTTCTCGTCAAGCGATGATTTCTTGGTTTGGCAATTCTTTTACTTACAGAATACAACGGCTTTAGGTGAATTGTCTCCAAGTCAGATTGCTGAAAAAATTGGCAAGCAAGTCACTGAAGTCAATCAAGCTATTTCACGCTTGACTGATAAGGGATTGCTTCAATACCGAACCATTGAACTCAATGGTGAGATAGAAGTGATTTTCGATGCAACCCTTGCCTTGGACCGTCTGGACCAACTTTTTGGGAAGCAAGAAACAAGTCAGGTACAATCTGCATCAAATGACTTGAAGAGTTTGGTAGAAACCTTTCAACAGGAATTAGGTCGCCTCTTGAGTCCCTTTGAAATTGAAGATTTGGAAAAGAGTTTGAGAGAAGACGGAACTAGTGCAGATTTGATAAAAGAAGCCTTGCGTGAAGCTGTTTTAAATGGAAAACCAAATTGGAAGTACATCCAAGCAATCCTCCGCAACTGGCGCCATGAGGGGATTAAGAGTGTAGCTCAGGTAGAGACGAAACGTCAAGAGAGAGAAGCGACTAATCCTCAAAATGTTCAAGTCTCATCAGATTTTAAAAATGCTATGGATCTATGGAAAGACTAATATTTAGTAATAAAAAAACTTGCCAATCAGGCAAGTTTTTTTGTGCTTAATTAACAAGTCCCCAAACACTTACAGAACGTTCAGCAACTGGGAAATCACCATAACCTTCAGCGCTAATCGTTACTTGATCTGAATGGTTACCAAGTAAATCACTAAAGGATTGACCAGCCCATTCTGGGCCGACAAACATGGTTTTGATATTCTCTTGAGCATTTGAGATAAGAACAGCGAGAGGTGCTTGGTTGTCTACACCTGAACGTACCCAACCAATGCAGTTAGGGTCATCAAAGTAGTCCGTTTGCTCTCCGTAAGCCAACTCTTTTCGGATAGCTAGCAAACGGTCAAGAACATTCTTGAAATCTTCTTGAGCATACTGACCAGAGATACCGTAGTAGTCTCCGTAAAAGACACATGGTAGACCCTGCTCACGTAAAAGAATGAGAGCATAGGCTGCTGGTTTGAACCATTCTTCAACAGTAGATTCTAAGGCCTGTCCACGTTGAGTATCATGGTTATCGACAAAGGTTACAGCTCGCTCTGGTTTGACTTGAACTAAACTATCATCAAAAATGGTTCGTAAATCATAGTCAGCACCAGCCTGGCCTGCTTCAAAGAGATTCATATGTAAGCGAACATCTACTAGATCAAAGCGCTCTTCAATCTTTTCGAGATAGTCAAGGTTGGCATCCTTATCTGGGTTCCAGAATTCTCCAAAGACATAAAAGTCTTGTCCATATTTTTCTTTAATGTCACGAATGAAATTACGCATAAAGAAAGAATCAATATGCTTGACAGCATCTAAACGGAAACCTGTAACACCCGTAGTTTCGATGAACCAGTCGGCCCAATCATAGATGTTTTGTATCACTTCTGGATGCTTGAAATCCAAGTCGGCATACATGAGGTAGTCGTAGTTGCCATTCTCATTGTCGACTAATTCCTCATGAGCCCAGCCTTTGTTGTCTCCTTGTATCAGATAGATCCCAGACTTACGGCGTTTGGCATCATAGTCAGTTCCAGTAAAATGGTACCAGTGCCAGTGGAAGTCATTGTAGGTGTTTTGTCTCCCATCAAAGGTGAAACCAGTCCATCCGTTAATGGTAAAAGGCTCTCCCAGTTCGATTGTGCGATCTTCAGGATCTACTTCGATAACCTGGAAGGATTCTAAATGGTCTGCAGCGGCCTTATGATTTAAGACGACGTCAGCCATTGGTTGAATTCCATGTGATTTAAGTGTTTGAATAGCCTGAAGATAGTCTTCTTTAAAGCCATACTTGGTACGTACAGTACCTTTCTGATTAAACTCTCCAAGGTCAAATAAGTCATAGACGCCATAACCGACATCCTTTTCGTTGGTTGCCTTGAAAGCAGGGGGCATCCAGACATGGCTAATTCCTAGTTCTGCAAGGTGCTCAGAATCAGAAGCGAGACGCTCCCAGTGTTTTCCATCGTGGGGAAGATACCACTCAAAATACTGCATTAGGGTTTGATTTTTCATAGAAAGTCCTCATACTTAACAATGTTGACAATCATTTTAACATAAAGCAAGCAAATGCACAAACGTTTGCGCTACAAAAATAAACTACTTGATGTTAGTGTCTATTTTTAAGGTAAGACAATGACATTTCTCAACATAAACGACTATGCTCATATAGAAATCGATAAATTAGAAACTAAAAAGGTTAGTTTTTCCTATGGAATCAATGGAGAAAGCAGTTTCTATTTTGTGAATTTTCAACAAATTTGATATAATTGTATCTATGAATAAAGTATTCGTCAGTCGGCGTGTTGAAAAAAAGCTCCAAAAAGGGCAAGTGCTTTTGGAAGAAGTTGATTTTCCAGACTTATCTGAAACGGATCAGGAAGTTGAACTTTTCAACCAAAGCAATGAGTTTTTAGGGAAGGCTTATCTATCTCGTCAAAATAAGGGAATTGGTTGGTTTGTATCTAACCAGAAAATCTCCTTTAATCAAACCTTCTTTAAAAGTTTGTTTGAGCAGGCTAAACTAAAACGTTCTACCTACTATCAAGATGAGTTGACAACTGCCTTTCGTTTGTTTAATCAAGAAGGTGATGGCTTCGGTGGCATGACTCTGGACCTCTACGGGGATTATGTAGTTTTCTCTTGGTATAACTCCTATATTTATAGTCTTCGCCAAGAGATTATAGCAGCTTTTCATCAAGTTTTTCCAGAAGTCTTAGGTACTTATGAAAAGATACGCTTTAAAGGTCTAGACTATGAGTCTGCTCATATCTATGGTCAAGATGCACCTGAATGTTTCACGATTCTTGAAAATGGAGTTCTTTACCAGGTCTTCATGAATGACGGTCTCATGACAGGAATTTTCTTGGACCAGCATGAAGTTCGTGGTAGTTTGGTTGATGGACTTGCCATGGGGAAATCCTTACTCAATATGTTTTCCTACACAGCAGCTTTCTCAGTAGCTGCAGCTATGGGGGGAGCTATTGAAACGACTTCTGTGGATTTGGCTAAGCGTTCAAGAGAATTATCAGAAGCTCATTTTGCTGCCAATGCTTTGAGTCTCGACAATCATCGCTTGCTTGTCATGGATGTCTTTGAATACTTTAAATATGCTAAGAGGAAAGGTTTAAGCTATGACGTGATTGTTCTGGATCCACCTAGCTTTGCCCGAAATAAAAAACAAACTTTCTCTGTAGCTAAGGATTATCACAAGTTGATTTCTCAAAGCTTAGAGATTTTAAATCCAGGTGGAATCATTATTGCTAGTACCAATGCTGCTAATGTTTCCCGTCAAAAATTTACAGAACAAATCAACAAAGGTTTTGCAGGTAGAAAGTATCAGGTCCTTCATAAATATGGACTTCCAGCAGACTTTGTCTACAATGAAAAAGATGAAAGTAGTAATTACCTCAAAGTGATTACCATGAAGGTTAGTAAATGAAATTAATTGTTTCTGTCATGCCAAGAAGTATAGAAGAGGCTCAGGCTATTGATGTGTTGCGTTACCAAGATGCAGATATCATTGAGTGGAGAGCAGACTTCTTACCCAAGGAAGCTATCTTGCAGGTAGCGCCAGCTATTTTTGAAAAATTTGCAGGTCGTGAGCTTGTTTTTACTTTACGTACTCGTGCCGAGGGTGGTCAAATTGAGCTCTCTTCAGAAGAGTATGTTCAAATTATCAAGGAAGTGGCACAGCTTTATCAACCAGATTATATTGATTTTGAGTATTTTAGCTACAAGGATGTTTTTGATCAGATGTTGGACTTTCCAAATCTCGTCTTGAGCTACCATAACTTCCAAGAGACACCTGAAAATCTAATGGAAATATTGTCTGAGTTAACAAGTTTAAATCCTAAAGTTGTGAAAATAGCTGTTATGGCTAATACAGAACAGGATGTGTTGGATCTGATGAACTTTACACGTGGCTTTAAAACACTGAATCCTGAACAAGAATATGTAACAATCTCTATGGGAAAAGTGGGCAAGGTCTCTCGTATTACTTCAGATGTGACAGGATCTAGCTGGACTTTTGCAAGCCTGGATGAAGCGAGTGCTCCAGGACAAATTTCACTATCTAGCATGACAAAAATTAGGGAGATACTAAATGAAGATTGATGGCTACACACGTTTAGCAGCTGTAGTCGCCA
>ERZ772779.1130-NODE-1130-length-11268-cov-8.625346_pt1 | contig 11268 bp, 6 predicted proteins | sample MGYA00511360_ERZ772779 | MGnify/ENA primary metagenome ERZ772779 (study PRJEB29015, sample SAMEA2738112) | human oral metagenome | biome: human oral; feature: human-associated habitat; material: saliva | place: China | collected 2231 ...
CACTTTGGGGCGCCCTCACATTGCTGACGCGCTGGTAGCTGCCGGGGCTTTTAAAGACCGCAGCGAGGTTTTTGCTGGGCCGCTTAAGGCCGGCTCTCCCTACACTGTGGAGCGCTACGCACCCGACCCGGTCAAAGCCTGCGCCCTGGTGCGCGCAGCTGGGGGAGTGCCGGTGGTGGCTCACCCGCGCGCCGCTAGCCGCAGCAAACGCCTGATTCCTGACGAGGTATTTGCCCGCATGGCCGAGGTTGGTTTGGCTGGGCTTGAGGTTTACCACCGCGATCACGACGACGCCGCCCGCGCCCAAGCCCTGCGTCTTGCTAACGATCTGGGGCTGGGAATTAGTGGTTCAAGCGACTACCACGGGGCTGGTAAGCCTAACCGCTTAGGCGAAAACCTGATGCCAGTAGAGTTCTACGAACTCATTGTGGATCAGGGCCTGCTGCCCATTTTGGAGGGATAGTGCAATTCTTTGATCCCTATGTGTTTGCTACCTCGCTAGCCACGCTGGTAGTTATTCAAGACCCGGTGGGGGCTATTCCGATCTTCCTGTCACTAACCGGCAAGCAGTCTGATACTCAGCGTAAAAGATCTGCCCGCACAGCTACGCTAGTTAGCCTTGGCGTAATTTTAGTATTCGCTTTAGCTGGACGTTACATTCTAGAGTTTCTAGGTATTAGTGTACCCGCATTGCAGCTATCTGGTGGTCTGTTGCTACTGTTGGTGGCCTTGGAGCTGCTTACTGACAAAATGGATGAAAATCCTGACCCTGACGCTACCGGCGGGGTTAACGCAGCCCTAGTGCCCCTAGGTACGCCCCTACTGGCTGGGCCCGGTGCGATTGTGGCCGCCATGGTGGCAGCTGATTCTTCTGGCTCCACCGCCGGTTGGATCAGTGTGGGTGTGGCTATCGTGATGTCACACGTGATCATTTGGCTCACCCTGCACTTCTCCACGGTGCTTAACCGGATTCTTAAGCAGTCTGGTATCACCCTGCTAACCCGTATTGCCGGTTTGCTGCTGGCAGCTATTGCGGTGCAGATGATGGTGGACGCGGTAGAGACCTTCGTAAAGCAGTTCGGGGCCTAACGCCCTTAGCGGTGGGCCCTACTGCGCGGGCGGCCAAAACCGTTCGCCGTGCGGGAGGCCAAGGGCCTAGCTCAGGGCGCCTGGCGCGTGGCCAATCAAAACCGTATGCTGCTGGCTGCAAAACCAAGAACAAACCCCCGGCTCAACCGAGCACGGGGGTTTGCGGCGTTTAAAGGAGCCTACCTGAGCCAGTGTACTCCTTAGAGCTCACTCAGTGGGTTTTAAGAAGTTACCCAGTTTTTTTGGCTTGGCCAGCAGGCTTGGCTAGCAGGCTTAACCGGCAGGCTTCTAGCCGGCTTCAAGCTGGTTTTGTCCAGTTGGTTTTACTCAGCTTTAGTGCGGCGAGCACCGCGAGTGCGCTTACGGGGACGACGCGACTTAGCCTGCTTAGTGCGCACGGCGTCGTCGGCCTTACGGTGAGCGCGCCCCCGACCCCGAGAGCGGCCGCGAGAACGGGCGGCAGAGCGAGAGCCAGTGGTGCCCAGATCCTCAATATATTCAGCGCTTAAACCCTCACGCTTACGCTGCGAGCGCGGCAGGCGGTTACCCACATTCTCAGGAATATCCAGGTCACTGTAGAGGTGGGGACTGGTGTGGTAGGTCTCTACCGGCTCCTTGTACTCCAAGCCCAGCGTCTTGCAGTTCAGGCGCCAACGCGGCAGGTCCTCCCAATCCACAAAGGTGACCGCCGTGCCGTGCTTGCCGGCGCGCCCAGTGCGGCCGATGCGGTGCACGTAGGTCATGGCGTCTTCGGGGCACTCATAGTTAATAACGTGGGTGACGTCGTCGACGTCGATACCACGGGCGGCCACGTCGGTAGCTACCAGCACATCCACCTTGCCGTTACGCAGGGCACGCATGGCCTGCTCGCGGGCGCCCTGGCCCAAGTCACCATGTAGCGCGGCCACGGCGAAACCCTGCCTGGACAGCTCCCGGGTGACCGTGTCGGCGGTGCGCTTGGTGCGGCAGAAAATAATGCAGCCTTCGCGCTCGCGGGCCTGCAAAATACGGCAGATAACCTCAACCTTATTCATGGCGTGCACGCGGTAGGCGTACTGGGAGACGCTGCGCACGGTGAGGGTGTCGTCGGCGGGGTCTTCCTGGGCCCGAATATGGGTGGGCTGTTTCATGTAACGCCTGGCTAGGGCAATCACTGCGGCCGGCATGGTGGCGCTAAAGAGCATGGTTTGGCGGTCGGCGCGGGTGGCGGCCAGGATCTTTTCCACGTCGGGCAAGAAACCCAGGTCAAGCATTTCGTCGGCCTCATCAAGTACCACGGTGGTGACGTGGTCTAGACGCAAAATGCCGCGATTAATCAGGTCTAGTAGGCGCCCAGGGGTGCCCACAATAACCTCCGCACCAGCTTTAATGGCCTCAATTTGGGGCTCATAGGCGCGCCCGCCATAAACCTGGGCGATGCGCACGGTGCGGTATTTGGCGGCGGCGCTGAGCTCTTCAGCTACCTGCTTGGCCAGCTCACGGGTGGGCAGAATAACCAGGGCCTGGGCGCTGCCGGCGGCTGGGTCTTCATCCCAACCTTCCTCGCCGGGACCTAGGGTGTCCATTAGTAGCGGGATGCCGAAGCCTAGGGTTTTACCGGTACCGGTTTTGGCCTGACCGATAATGTCTGCCCCATCGAGCGCTACCGGCAAGGTTAATGCTTGGATCGGGAAGGGGTGGGTGATGCCGCGTTCATCTAGGGCCTTGGTGATTTCCTCTTCCACGCCGTACTGGGCGAAAGTTTTGGTCTCTAAATCAAGACTGTCGGCGGTGGCGCTGATGTCTGCGTCTACCTCATCGGGGCGCACAGCGGTGGCGGCAGCGGAGTTAATTAGGCCGGTGTCTACGGCCTCAATGTCAGTATTGTTCTCGCTCATATATGCCTTCAACTTTAGGCGCTTTTTTGGCTTTATGGCAGTGTAAATGGGGTAGTTCACGTCAGCGCCTCACTAATGTGAGCGGCTTTGACTAAACTGTTGCCATGGACACTGCTTCTAATGTTTCAGCCTCTGGGGCCCCCGCGTTTAATTTGGTGGCTGGGCTGGTTACCTGGTCTTTATCGGTGCAATCCATTCGCCTGGGCAAGGATGCTTATATGGCTCCCGACATGGTCACGCGGGCCGCGTTGATGCGGCTAAGTGCCCAAACCACGCAGGATTTTAAGGCGGTTTCTACCCGTAGCCGTGAGCTGGGGGTTGATGCGCTAGATAATGCGCAGCCGTTTATGGGGGCGCTGGGTGATTACGATGAGCGTACTCGCCCGGCTGACTGGCCTGAGCGCGTGCTTAAGACTTATTTGGGTATGGGTTTGCTGGGCGACTTTGCGGCCCACGCGGTTTCGCTGCTGCCCCCGGCGCTGGCCTCTGAGCTGGCGCCCTATCTGGATCACCGTGAGCTGGATGCTTTTGCTTCTGCCAGCATTTTGGGTGCAGCCGGTTCTGACCCGCAGCTGGCGGCCCGCTTGGGGCTGTGGGGGCGGCGCGTGGTTGGTGAGGAAGTGGGTACTTTCCACGCTTTGCTGGCACGTTTTAAGGGTTTAGCTGCCGACGACGCCGCCCGCCAGGGCTACCACGACGCACTGTCTGCTGGGGCGGCCACCCGCATGAAGGGCCTGGGCCTGCGCGTATGAGGCTGGCTGCCTACAAATATGAGGCTGGCTGCCTAAAAACTAACCCCACCGGCTTGGCCGGTGGGGTTTTGTGTGCGCCTCTAGCTGGCGGTGCGGCGCCTAGGGGCGCCTAAAGAGTGGCTACTTAGCAGCGCCTAAAGAATCACAGGGCGAAGCCCACGCGACGCGGTTCGCTCTCACCTAGCACTACGTAGGCGATGGCTGAGGTGGGCACGTAAACCTTGCGGCCCTTGTCGTCGTCGAGAACTACGGCGGGGGAGCCCTGAGCGGCCTTAATGGTGGAAAGTACGCGTTCTTGGCTGTCATTGGTTTCGAAGGTTAGCTCGCGCGCAACGTTAGTGATGCCGATGGTGACCTGCATGTAAAGCTCCTAGTAAAGAAGTAGTGGGCCGGCAGGGAATGCGGGAAATTTACTTACATAATGCTACTGCAATGCAAAAAATACACGAATTGGCGTGTATAAGCTGTGTTCCAATAGTTACATGAGCAAATTCTGCTTAACGCCGCCGTCGCAGCGCTTTGAGCTGCCGCAACCAGACGCTTTCACCACTAAAGCCTCCCAGCTAGTTGGCGAAGGGCGAAATTTGGTGGCTTTGGGGGCGCCGGGCAGCGGCAAAACTACTTTAGCGGTGTCCCTGGTGGCCCAGGCGGTGGCGCAGGGGCGTCAAGCAGTGTTGCTTAGCCCCACGCGCGTGCGTGCAGATCAACTGCGCACCTATTTGGTGCAAGCCCAAACCCAGCTGGCCAGCCGCCAGGGCCAAGCGGCGTCGCAGTCACCCCAAACTCAGCCCAGCCCAGCTCAGACCGGCCCGGCGGCAGACTCAGGCGTCCCAGCGGATAAGTCCGGCCCGGCCCAGACCGGCCCGGCGGCGTCAGCCCAAACCTATACCCAGGATGCTGCGGGGGCCGCCCCGGCGGCGTCGGTGCAGGTGGACACCCCGCGCGTGTTTACCCCGGCGGCTTTTGCGCTGCGCATCCTAAGCCAGTGGTTTAGCCAGCGTCTACAACCCCTGCCAGCCCCGGTGTTGCTGATGGGCGCTGATGAGGACGCCGCCCTAGAACAGCTAATTGGCCAGGTCAGCTGGTCTCAACCAGCTGAAGTAACCCAAACACGCGGTTTTCGCGCCCAAATCCGTAACCTGTTCTCGCGCTGCGGTGAGCTGGGGGTTGACTACCAGCTGCTAGAGCAACTGGGCCAGGCCGCCCAGGTACAGCTGTGGTGTGAGGCGGCGCCACTGTTAAAACTGTGGGACAGCCAAAGTGACATCAGCGCCGCCAACCGGGCCATGGCGCTGAAACTAGACACCGCCCGCCTGCAAGATCGGGCCCTATATGCGCTAGAGCATTGGTATCAAGCCGATGTAACCGCTCCGCCGCAGCTGCCAGATCTGGTGGTGGTAGACGACTACCAAGACTGCACAGCGGCCACCGCCCGCCTACTGCACGCTTTAGCTGCCCTAAACCTTGGCGAGGCTGAGGGACAAGGCTGGTCGGCTGGCCAGATGCCAAGCGCTGGCCTCGGTGGCGCCAGTGGCGCGCAAGGACCTGGCAGCCGCGGCAGTGCGAATGGATCTGGTGACGCCACTGGTGCGGGGGAGCCTGGCGGCGTCGGGAGCAGGGACAGCACCCAAATAGTGGTGCTAGGCAACCCTGACGAGGCGGTTGAAACCTTCCGTGGCGGTGACCCACTAATGCTGGCCAGCGCCGCACGCGATTTTGACGCCGTCGCCCTAACCCTGCCGCAAGTACATCGCGGCTCACGCCAAATCGCTGCTCTAATTGAACTGGCCGTGCAGCAAGTACAGGTAGCCGGATGCATCAGCCAACGCCGCCCCAACTACCAGCATTTGGCGCAAAACAGCCAAAGCGTGTGCTTCAAAATAGCCCCAGATGACACTGTCCAGGTGGGTGCCGTGGCCGCACATATGCGCTCACTGCATCTAGAGCAAGGCCTGGCCTGGGGGCAAATGGCGGTGATTGTGCGCCAAAGTAGCTCGGTGGAGCTGATCCGCCAAGAACTACGCCGAGGCGGAGTACCCCTAGCCCCAGACACCCCTGCCCTACTGCTGCGCAGTGAACCAGCCGCGAAGGCCCTACTTGACTGCGCCCGCGCCGCCCTAGAGCAGCTACTGGGCGTGCCGGTGGTGCAAGAAGAAGCAGCCCGCGCCCTGCTACTAAGTCCCCTGGTGGGCTTTAGTGCCATTGAGCTACGTCGGCTGCGACGTATTTTGGGGGAGAGCCCAGATCACCTAAGCACCCGAGTGCTTAGCGACACTGAGTTGTTTGACCAGCTAGAAGCAGCCCCCACCTTGGCAGCCAAAGCTAAAGTAGCCCAAGCCATTAATGAGGCCCTGGCTAAAGAACGCAGCGAAGGGCTAGAGGCCCTGGTGTGGGGGGCCTGGCAGGCCAGCGGCAAAGCCCAATACTGGCGTCAACTGGCCCTAGACATTGAGGCCGACTCGCTGCTGCGCCAACGTGCCGATCATGATCTGGACGTGGTTATTTCCCTGTTTAAACGTCTAGAGGTGTGGAGTGAACGCAATCCTTCAGCCCCCGGTCAGCAGTTCCTTGATGAGCTAGAGGCCCAGCAGGTGGCCTCAGACTCGGTGGCGGCTCTAGGGGCGCGTCCACAGGGTGTTTCGGTGCTGACGGTGGCGGCCTGTGCGGGGCGTCAGTGGGAGTTTGTGGCAGTTTTAGGTATCGACGACGGCGTGTGGCCTAACCTGCGCCTACGTGACAGCCTCACCCAAACCGGTTTACTAACCGACATTGTCTCCCAGCGCATAGCTGACACTGTCAACTTAGCTAGCTTAACTGCCAGCTTGGACCCCCAAGCCCTGGCTCAAGCCCGCGCCCAGATTTGCAGTGACGAGATGCGCCTGCTGGTGGCCGCCATGTCGCGGGCCAACAGCCAGCTGTGGTTAGGGGCAGTTAACGGTGGCGAGCAGGGACCCTCCAGTTTCTTCAACTACCTAAGCCGCCAAAGTGGTGTCCCGGTTGAACCAATCCAGCCCGGCGGAGCCTACACTCTGCGCGGCCTGGTAGCTACACTACGTCGGCAATTAATGCTTGATTTAAAACACAACAACGGTACCGAGGCCCCACAAATCGCTGCGCTACTAGCCGCCCTGGCCCAGCGTGGGGTGCCCGGAGCCGATCCACGCAGCTGGCTGGGGATCGCTGGGGCCAGTCAATTCCTCACCGAGCTGCCTGCCCAGCTAGAGGGCCAAGACCAGCTGGGCGCTGAGGCAGCCAGGTGCGCCGTCGTCGCCCTTAAACAATTACAAGCCCAGCGCGTAAACCAAGCCCGCCAACGCGGGGCGAGACTTTCACCCTCAGACGTGGAAAACATTGAAACCTGCCCGCTGCGCTGGTACCTGCAACGCCACGGGGGCTCACCGGCAAGCTCCAGCGCACAGCAGATCGGGGCGCTAATCCACTGGCTGGCCCAGCAAGGTCAAGAGCATGGGCTCAGCCGCGAACAGCTACTAGACCTGTTCTATCGTGAACGCTCCAGCCTACAGCTGCCCGGAGGCTGGTATGGGCGCCAAGAAAACCAGCGGGTAGAGAAAATGGTGGAAAACCTGGCCCTTTACCTGGCCAACAGTCCCGCAAACATGCAGGTAGAAGTGGAGTGCCCAGTGCGCGCTCAGGTGGAGCTAGAGGTGGATGGCGCCCCGCTTAAAATCAAAATTTCCGGGCGCGCAGACCGCCTAGAACACACCAGTCAAGGCATAGACGTAATCGACTTTAAAACCGGCGCCAGTGTGGACTCTGCCGGCGCCCAAACCAACGCTCAGCTGGCCACTTACCGTGTAGCCCTGCAGGCACGCGGCGAAAACGTGCACGGTGGGGCGCTCATCATGCTGGGTAAAGAAAACAAAAAAGCCCAGGTGGATGCTTTAACCTATCCCGGCTCGCGCGAGTTAGCCCCCAGTGACTACCTAGAAACTGGCCAAGGCTGGGACACAGACCTGATCAGCGCCGCCGCCCGCGACAGTTTAGGGCCCAGCTATCAGGCGCGCACCGGCGAACACTGCCGCCACTGCGCCTACCAAGATTTCTGCCCCGCCCTAAGCGATCGGAACTACCTATGAGCGCACCAAAACCAGCAGCCGGGGCCCAATTCCTAGCCCTACCAGCGCCGCCGCAACGCTTAACCCCCGCTCAGCTATTTACGGCGTTGGGTGAAAAGCATATGCCCACTGATCAGCAAGAAAAGGTAATTACTGCGCCCCTAAAACCAACTTTGGTGGTGGCCGGGGCCGGCTCAGGTAAAACCGCCACCATGAGTGCGCGCGTAACCTACCTGGTGGCCAGTGGGCAGGTGGACCCTAGCCAAGTACTGGGTCTAACCTTCACCCGTAAAGCCACCCATGAGCTGCGCGAACGCATCGAAAACCGACTCGGCCAGCTGTATCGCTATCCTGGCTGGACACCGTCAAGTAGCAACGATACCCAAGAGCTCACAGCAGTGGCGGGGGAGGCCACCGTAGCCACCTACAACTCCTTTGCCGGGGCTCTAGTGCGCGAATGGGGCCTAGAAGTAGGCCTCGAAACTGACACCGCCGTACTGACCCCCGCCAGCTCCTGGCAGATCATGTATGAGCTGATGGAAAACTGGGGCCAAGAATTTGAAGAACCCTTCAGTTCCCTAGATTCAGCCACTGAACTAGCCCTGCAGGTAGCCAATTCGCTTAACGAAAACTTACTTAGCGTAGATGAAGCCCGCGAGCTGATGGCAGATCTTGGCCAGAACCTAAAAGACCTGCGCTCAGTGCGTGGGGCTGCCAAAGCCATTGACGCCAAAAGCCTGCCAGCCATGACTAAACGTATCCAGGTGCTGGATCTGGTGGAGCGCTACATTGACTACAAACGTGAAAACTCACTGGTGGACTTTGGCGACCAGGTGGCGCTGGCCTGCCGGATTGTCACTGATGAGCGGGTGGGGCCGCGCGTAATCGCCCAATACCGTGACCGCTTCAAAGCGGTGCTGCTAGATGAGTTCCAAGACACCTCGGTGGCGCAAACCATTTTGCTCTCCAGCCTCTTTGCCGGGTGCGGGGTGGTGGCCGTAGGTGACCCCAACCAGGCCATTTACGGTTGGCGTGGAGCCAGCTCAGCGGCGCTAGGCCAGTTCCACCGCCACTTCAGCAACGGCGCCGGCCCGGTGCTGCAGCTATCCACTGCCTGGCGTAACGATCCACAAATCTTGCAGGCAGCCAACCGCATCAGTGACCCGCTGCGTGCCAGTGGCCAGGTGAAAGTAGAAAAACTGGTTAAACGCCCCGGGGTGGGCGATGAGCGCGGCAAAGTGTGGGCTGCCAGAGTGCAAGATGGCCTGGCTGAAGCTGAGCTGATCGCCAAATTCCTGGCCCAGCGTTGGTCTCCAAGTAAATCTATGGCGGTGCTGTGCCGTACCCGCAGCCAATTCACCCCGATCGTGGCCGCCCTGATTGAGCGTGGCATCCCGGTAGAGGTGGTGGGTTTAGGGGGCCTGCTGGATGTGCCTGAAGTGGCTGACGTGCGCGCCCTGATGAGCGTGGCTTTAGACCCCACCAGCGCCGACCGCTTAATGCGGCTAATTGACCTGGTAGGGATCGACGCCGCCGATCTAGACGTGGTGTGGAGCTTTGCCCGCGAACTGGTTAACGCCCGCGCCAGCGCTGGGCAAAGTAGCGCTGAGCCGCTGCTAGCTGAGGCCCTAAGCGAGATAGTGGTTAACTTTGGGGCATTTGAAGCTTTCTGCAAAAAATATGCCTGCGCGCTGTCACCGGCGGGCCTATACCAAGCCAAACGCCTAGGGCGCATACTGCAAGAAGCTAATGGGGCCGCCAACTTGGAACTGGTGGACTTCATCTCCTGGGCTGAGCGCGCCCTGGGGTTGGATGTTGAAGCTGCTGCGCGCGTGGATGTAAATGAGGTGGGGGCGCGGGCGCTAGCAGCGCTGCGAGCCCAGGCGACGTCGTTCAAATCCCAAAACCCTGAAGCTGGGGCGCAAGTGTTCTTAGGCTGGCTAAACGCGGCCCAAGACCAAGAACGCGGGCTGGAACTACCTGAAGTTGAGCCCGCCCCCGGCGCGGTGCAAGTGCTAACCGTGCACGCCTCCAAAGGTTTGGAATGGGACATAGTGGTGGTTCCCGGCCTGGTGGAAGCCAATTTCCCCAGCTACCGTAGCCGGCCTAAAGAGGACTACACGGTGCTGGCAAACAGCTGGATCACCCAGGTGAGCGAGTTCCCCCACACTCTGCGCCGTGACTATGACTCGCTGCCGCCGTGCCCATTCATTGGGCTTAGCCCCCAGGCCGGTAAAGATGCGATTTTGGCTGCCGGCGAGGAATACCGCAGTGAGCTTGGTAAATGGGAGGTGGCTGAGGAGCGGCGCCTGGCCTATGTGGCCTACACTCGGGCCCGCAGCCAGCTGCTGCTGACTACCAGCCACTATGCGGCGCTTTCAAAGACCCCCAAGATGACCAGCCGGTTTTTGAAAGAGCTAGAGCGTTCACAGATGGTGCAGTTCCTAGTGGATGATGAACGCGACGATGATTTAAGCAATCGCGCCTTAGACCAAAGCTCGGTGTCTGTATGGCCGCACCAGCTCGACGCCCTGGCCGGCCTGGAAGAGCCAGGTGTTGCAGATGTGCCGGGTCAAGCTGGGCCGGGTCAAGCAGTGCTGGGCAAGCAGGCTGGGCTGAGTTTGCGGCTGCGCGCAGCTGCCCTAGTCAGCGCGGCGGGCGGCTGCCAGGGTGCTGGCTCCGAAGAGGCTTTACAAATACCGGAAGGTTTAGCGCCGCAGCTTGATGATTGGTGGCGCCAAGCCCGCCTGCTGCTGCAAGAGCGCCAAATCCGCCAAGAAAACGGGCAGGAAATTGTTTTGCCTAGTCACCTGGCTGCCACGGCCATGGCCAAAGTGGGTAAAGAAGACTTCATCATGTCTTTACGTCGCCCCTTGCCGCCGCCACCTTCCAAGGCAGCGCGGTTAGGTACAGCCTTCCATGAGGAAATGTCGCAGCGTCTAAACAGTGAAGGCACTTTGCTTTCGTTAGCTGAAGCCGGCAGTGACCGCCTGAGCCCCGCTGACCGCAAGCAGGTTAACGACTGGCTTGATAACGTCGCTGAACTGGAGATACTGCGAGGCTATAGTCCCTACGCCACCGAAATTGACCAGGAAATTAGGTTGGCTGGATTCAATGTGCGTTGCCGTATTGACGCCGTGTTTAAAGCAGTTGAAAAAGGCCGCGCCCAGTGGCTGATTGTGGACTGGAAAACCGGTGGTCAGCGCGTGCGGGTAGATCAGCTTTCGCTGTATGTGCATGCCTGGGCGGCCAGCCAAGGTGTGGATATCAGCCAGGTGCGCGCGGCCTATGTGTATGTGCAAGACGGCCATGTTGATGAGCTGCGACCGCGCCAAATCATTGGCCTAGATGTCTTCAAGGAGCGCCTAGAAACCCTGCGTGCTCAGCACTAACTCAGGCTCAGACAAACACAGGTAAACAAACACAGGCAAAATCATCCCTTCCCTATAAAAATTCCATGGGGTTTTATAGGGA
>ERZ772779.1132-NODE-1132-length-11245-cov-2.558356_pt1 | contig 11245 bp, 20 predicted proteins | sample MGYA00511360_ERZ772779 | MGnify/ENA primary metagenome ERZ772779 (study PRJEB29015, sample SAMEA2738112) | human oral metagenome | biome: human oral; feature: human-associated habitat; material: saliva | place: China | collected 2231 ...
AGACGGACGAATATCATACATCGCAAACTTCACCTCACGAGGAAGCCGGATCGACTTTCGATCCCCTTCCCGAGTCAGCCAGACCCTGACACGGGCAACTCGATGAATCACCTGATAATCGATATCTATCCGATCCGCCCCCTCCTCAGTCAGCCAGTCACGCAGCAACACCTCACACTTCGAGACTACCGGATTGCTGTCGCTACCCCAAGATTCCGCCATCTACTTTACTCCATTCTGTTTGCGTGGCTGCACAGTTGATCTCCTCCGGCGGCCCACCAAACTGGTGACCCACAATATGCCCACCCACATACTTCCTGTGGTGCTGGTCCGTCAAATCACTACCGTACTTGTTCACCCTGGACTGGATGTAACCAGACCTCGACCGGAACGCATCACCGACCTTGTCAAGCCTGTCGACCTCCAAGCGCACCGTCCGCGCCCAGCCATCGGTCGTGTAGTGGAACCGCCCATCAACACCTCACGGTCAGCGGAAGAAGGGGATGCCTCCGAAGCGGGTGGTTTTGCCGCGGTAGGCCCGGATCGCCTGGACGGAGCACACCAGCACGTGGACCCCGACCATGACCAGCGCCATGATGATCAGCGCCGCCACCGGGTTCATGTTGCCGTTGCTGACCAGCGAGCCCATGCCGCCAATGGCGCCAGGCAGGCCGGACACAATGCCGGAGAAGATGATCAGCGAGATGCCGTTGCCCAGACCCCGTTCGGTAATCTGTTCACCCAGCCACATCAGGAACATCGTGCCGGTAACCAGCGAGATGACCGCGACCACCCGGAACATGAAACCGGGGTCGGAGACCAGGTTGCCCTGAGACTCCAGCGCCACCGAAATGCCCAGTGCCTGGAACGTGGCCAGTGCCAGCGTAGCCCACCGCGTGTACTTGGTGATGATGCGCCGACCGGCCTCGCCTTCCTTCTTGATCTGATCGAGCGACGGCACCACGACCGTCAGCAGCTGCATGATGATCGATGCCGAGATGTACGGCATGATCCCCAGCGCAAACACCGAGAACCGGCTGAGCGCGCCACCCGAGAAGAGGTTGAACAGGCCGAGGACACCACCTTCCTGGTTACCGAAGAGTTCCGCCATCGCGTCCGGATTGATTCCGGGCACAGGGATGTGGGTGCCGATGCGGAACACCACGAGCGCCAGCAGCAGAAACACAAGACGGCGCTTCAAGTCGCCGTACTTGTTGGCCTCACGAGCCTGCACTGACCGATTGGTTGCCATTTACTCAGGCCGCAGCTGTTCAGCGACAGGATCCTGGACGCTGCCACCAGCGGCCTCAATGGCGCTGCGAGCACCCTTGGTGGCACCCACGCCAACCAGGGACACCTTGCGCTTGATCTCGCCGGCCAGGATGACCTTGGCGGACAGCGCCAGCTGCGACACGATGCCGGCGGCCTTCAGCACGCCCAGATCGATGTCGGTGGCTTCCAGACGCTGCAGGTCCGACAGGCGCACCTCGGCAACGCGGCCAGCCTGCAGCGACTTGAAGCCGCGCTTGGGCAGACGACGCTGCAGCGGCATCTGACCGCCTTCGAAACCAACCTTGTGGAAGCCGCCGGAACGGGATTTCTGGCCCTTGTGGCCACGACCGGCCGTCTTGCCCAGGCCGGAACCGATGCCGCGACCGACACGCTTGGCGGCGTGCCGGGCACCTTCTGCGGGTTTCAAGTCATTCAGTCGCATATCAATCCACCACCTTGACCAGGTATGCCACCTTGGTGATCATGCCGCGCACCGCGGGCGTATCTTCCAGTTCGCGGACCTGATTCATCCGCTTCAGGCCAAGGCCGAGAACCGTGTCACGATGCCCACCAACCGTACGGCTGGGGCTACGGACCAGCTTCACTTTGACCGTTTTCTTCTGTTCGTTGCTCATCAAGTCTCTCCAGACTGAACGTCCGCGGTCTCAGCGGACGTTCAACCCAAGATTTCCTCGACCGTCTTGCCGCGCTTGGCAGCGATCTCGGCCGGGGTCGACAAATTACGGAAGGCGTCCAGCGTTGCACGGACCATGTTGTAGGGGTTGCTGGAGCCATGGCTCTTGGCCACGACGTTGCTCACACCCAGCACCTCGAACACGGCACGCATCGGACCGCCGGCAATCACGCCGGTACCGTCAGCAGCCGGAGCGATGTACACGCGCGAAGCGCCGTGACGGCCTTCGACGACGTGAGGAACCGTGCCGCTGCGCAGGGGCACCTTGAACATCTTGCGGCGTGCTTCGTCCATGGCTTTCTGCACCGCCACGGGCACCTCGCGGGCCTTGCCCTTGCCCATGCCGACGCGACCATCACCGTCACCAACCACGACCAGGGCTGCAAAACCCAGAATCCGGCCACCTTTAACAACCTTGGTGACCCGGTTGATGCCGATCATCTTTTCCTTCAGACCGTCATCACGCTCATCGGCCCCGCGCTGCGGGCCACGTGCCTGAACCTTTGCCATTCGTTTTCCGTCCTCAGAACTTCAGTCCGGCCTCGCGTGCGGCTTCAGCCAGCGCGCGGACCCGTCCGTGATAGCGATAGCCGGAGCGATCGAACGCAACCGATTCGATACCAGCTTTCAGTGCCTTCTCTGCCACGCGCTTGCCGACGATCGACGCTGCACCGACGTTGCCGCCACGACCCGGCTTCTTGGCCAGCTCGGCACGCACATCGGCTTCAACCGTGGAAGCCGACACCAGGACCCGGTCACCCTCGGGCGACAGGATGTTGGCGTAGATATGCGCATTGCTGCGGAAAACGGACAGGCGGTTGACGCGCAACTCGCTGATCTTGTGCCGCGTCTGGCGCGAACGCCGCAGGCGCGATGCCTTTTTGTCAAATGCCATCTCTGTTCCTTGCACCCGGACGATCGGCCCGCTGCCGGTCGGTCCTTCCGACCGACCCGTGGGCGATCACCCTCTCGTGCCCTTACTTCTTCTTGGTTTCTTTCAACGTGACCCGCTCATCCGAGTAGCGAACACCCTTGCCCTTATAAGGCTCGGGCGGACGATAGGCACGGATGTTGGCGGCCACCTGACCGATCTTCTGCTTGTCGGCCCCTTTCAGCACGATCTCCGTCTGGCTGGGCGTCTCCGCCTTCACGCCTTCCGGCAGCTTGTGCACGATGGGGTGCGAGAAACCGAGCGACAGGTTGAGGTTGCTGCCTTGAGCCTGAGCACGGAAACCCACGCCAACCAGGGTGAGACGGCGCTCGAAGCCCTTGGTGACGCCGTTGACCATGTTGGCCACCAGAGCACGCAGCGTGCCCGACATGGCGTTGGCTTCAGCAGAGTCATTGGTGGGGCTGACCAGCAGATGGTCGCCTTCCTGCTTGATCTGCGCGTTGGGGTTGATTGCCTGGGTCAGGGTGCCCAGCGGGCCCTTAACCGTGATGCTGTCGGCAGCCAGCTTGACCTCCGCACCCTTGGGCACGGTGATCGGCATCTTTCCGATACGGGACATGTTCTGGCCTCCTTAAGCGACGTAACCCAGCACTTCGCCGCCGATGCCGGTCTGGCGTGCCTTGCGATCGGTCATCACGCCCTGGGACGTGGTGATGATGGCAACGCCCAGGCCGTTCATCACCTGAGGCAGGTCGTTGCGTGCCTTGTAGATCCGCAGACCAGGACGCGACACCCGTTCGAGGCGCTCGATGACCGGACGGCCGGCATAGTATTTCAGTGCCACTTTCAGCAGCGGCTTGCCGTCGTTCTCGAGGACTTCAAAGCCCTCGACATAGCCTTCTTCCTGCAGAACGCGGGCGATGGCCACCTTCAGTTTGGACGACGGGATCACGACGGATTCCTTCTCGACGCGCTGCGCGTTGCGGATCCGCGTGAACATGTCGGCGATCGGATCGCTCATGCTCATTGGTAATCGCTCCCGTAGCAGGCCGCTGCCGGCTTGACGCCCAGCTTGGCCGAATTCGATTCAAACTTGATCACTTCTTTCACTCCGACGCAGTTACCAGCTGGCTTTGGTCAGCCCGGGGATTTCACCCCGCATGGCGAATTCACGCAGCTTGTTGCGGCCCAGGCCGAACTTGCGGAACACGCCGCGCGGACGACCCGTGAGGGTGCAGCGCTTGCGCATGCGCGTGGGACTGGCTGCGCGCGGTTGTTTCTGGATGGCGAGACGCGCCTGATAGCGCTCCTCGTCGGATTTGGATTGATCATCGATGATGGCCTGAAGTGCTGCGCGCTTGGCGGCGTACTTCTTGACCAGTGCTTCGCGCTTCTTCTCGCGCTCGATCATGGATGCCTTTGCCATTCATTCACCCCTGGAGGTCAGCTTCGGTTTTCGGCTAATGCCAGCCAACCTCAGTTGCGGAACGGAAACCGGAAAGCGGACAGCAGCGCCTTGGCTTCCTCGTCGGTTTTTGCGGTCGTCGTGATGCTGATGTTCAGACCACGCAGTGCGTCAACCTTGTCGTATTCGATCTCGGGGAACATGATCTGTTCCTTGACACCGAAGTTGTAGTTGCCGCGACCGTCGAAGGAACGGCCGGACACGCCCCGGAAGTCACGCACACGCGGCAGGGCCACGGTGATCAGACGATCCAGGAACTCATACATGCGGACACCACGCAGGGTGACCATGCAGCCAATGGGATAGCCTTCCCGGATCTTGAAGCCGGCAATGGCCTTGCGGGCCTTGGTGACCACGGGCTTCTGGCCGGCAATCTTGGCCAGGTCGGCCACGGCGTTGTCCATGATCTTCTTGTCGGCGACCGCTTCACCCACGCCCATGTTCAGCGTGATCTTGGTGATCCGGGGCACTTCCATCACGGATTTGTAGCCGAATCGCTTGGTCAGCTCGGGAACGAGCTTTTCACGATAGGTTTCTAAGAGACGCGCCATCGATGTTTCCTTTTGGGTCTTCCGATTCCTGCGGGAATCAGGACTTCAGCTCTTCGCCGTTGGACTTGAAGACGCGGACCTTGCGACCATCCTCAAGAACCTTGAATCCAACCCGGTCGCCCTTGCCGGACGTGGGGTTGAACAGCATCACGTTGGACTGGTCGATGGGCATCGACTTGTCCACCACGCCGCCGCTGGTGCCCCGCATGGGGTTCGGCTTGACGTGCTTCTTGACGATGTTGACACCGTCGACGAGCAGGTGACGGTCGTCCACGCGCTGGGTGACGGTACCGCGCTTGCCCTTGTCCCGCCCGGCGATGACGATGACCTCATCACCCTTACGAATCTTTTGCATCATGATTAAACAGCCCTCGGCTTGAATCGCGTGTTGATCGGCAGGCTCAAAGCACTTCCGGTGCCAGCGAGACGATTTTCATGAACCGCTCGGTACGCAGCTCACGCGTGACAGGCCCGAAGATACGGGTGCCGATCGGCTCAAGCTTGCTGTTGAGCAGCACGGCGGCGTTGCCATCAAAACGCAGCAGCGAGCCGTCGGGGCGACGCACGCCCTTGGCGGTACGCACGACGACCGCGTTGTAGATCTCGCCTTTCTTCACGCGGCCACGAGGCTGCGCTTCCTTGACCGAGACCTTGATGATGTCACCGATTCCGGCGTAGCGGCGCTTGCTGCCACCGAGCACCTTGATACACATGACCTCGCGCGCCCCCGTGTTGTCGGCGACACTCAGCGTCGACTGCATCTGAATCATTGCAATATCCTGACGATTTCTTGCCCAACTTGGACCCGCGTTGGCAATACCGCCGCAGACCAGTCTTGGTTCCGTTGACCGATTGGCCCACGCCGGGACAACCGATCGGATTGAATTCATTGAAACGACCACCCCCGCCTGCCCGTGGGTGCCTGGGGCAAAGCCACCGAGGCTGAGCGGACAGAGCCGATCGCGTTGCCGGAAAGACGTGACGACCGCTGGGGCCGTTTGCCTGACCGGCAGTCCCATGCCTTGAATGACGAGGATGTCACGCTTGGCGCTGGGAAGACTTGGAGTATAGGAAAGTTCCCGACTTTTTACAAGCCTGACCACGGAATTTTCCAACCTGGAAAGCACAACGCCCGGCGCAAGGCCGGGCGTTGTGCTAGTGCCGTATCCGACTGGATCAGACCACCTTGGCGGCGGTCAGCAGACGGGAAACGTACCAGGACTTGGTCTTCGAGACCGGACGACCTTCCTGGATCTCGACGATGTCGCCCTCGTTGTACTGCGCGTCGGTGTGTGCATGGTACTTCTTGGACTGCACAACGTACTTGCCGTACACCGGATGCTTGACCTTGTGCTCGACCAGCACGGTCACGGTCTTCTGCATCTTGTTGCTGGTGACCCGGCCGGTGAGGGTGCGGGTGCGGGAGGTGTTGGTGGTTTGCACCGCTGCTTGATCACTCATTTGGCTGCCACCTGCTTCTCTTTGATGACGGTCTGCACGCGAGCAATGTCGCGGCGCAGCCGCTTCAGTTGGGCGGTATTGCTGTTCTGCTGGGTGGCAATCTGCATGCGCAGCGCGAAATGCGCGCGGCCCAGATCACTCAGCTCCTGCTGCAGACCTGCCACGTCCTTGGTTCTCAGTTCTGTCGCTTTCATCTTCGACTCCAGTTGGCGTCAGGCGCCAATCTGACGGGTGACGAAAACCGTGGACAACGGCAGCTTGGCCGCAGCCAGGGCGAAGGCTTCACGGGCCAGCGCTTCATTCACGCCGTCCATCTCGTAAAGCACCTTGCCGGGCTGGATCTCGGCGACCCAGTATTCCGGGTTGCCCTTACCGTTACCCATACGGACTTCCGCAGGTTTCTGGGAAATCGGCTTGTCCGGGAAGATGCGGATCCAGATCCGACCACCCCGTTTGATGTGACGCGTCATGGCACGACGAGCCGATTCGATCTGACGAGCCGTGAGGCGACCACGAGCGGTCGCCTTCAGGCCGAATTCACCGAAGGCAACGGAGGCGCCACGGGTGGCGAGACCCGTGTTGCGGCCTTTCTGTTCCTTCCGGTATTTACGTCTGGAGGGTTGCAACATGATTCTTCTACCTTAGCTTGGTTCACTCATCGGACTGCACAGGCAGACCCATCAGTTGTCGCCCTTGTCTTCCGCCGTGGCAGGGGCTGCCTCGGCAGCGGCCTTGCGGGGCGCGCGACGACCAGGGGCGCGGGCATCGGCACCTTCGGCACCAGCCTCGCGGCGACGACCACGACCAGGGGCAGCACCAGGACGGCCCGGGCGGCGACCACGACGGTCTTCACGCTCGTTGCCGGCGGCTTCCTTCTCGGTGGTCTCGGGCGCTTCGCCACGACCCAGGGTGTCGCCCTTGTAGACCCACACCTTGACACCGATGATGCCGTAGGTGGTCTGAGCTTCGGAGGTACCGTAGTCCACGTCGGCGCGCAGGGTGTGCAGGGGCACACGACCTTCGCGATACCACTCGGTACGGGCGATCTCCGCACCGTTCAGACGACCGGCGCTCATGATCTTGATGCCCTGGGCACCCAGGCGCATGGCGTTCTGCATGGCGCGTTTCATGGCGCGGCGGAACATGATGCGCTTTTCCAGCTGCTGGGTGATGGAATCAGCGATCAGCTGAGCATCCACTTCAGGCTTGCGGATTTCCTCGATGTTGACGTGGACGGGCACGCCCAGCATCTTGGTCAGCTCGACCTTCAGACGCTCGATGTCCTCGCCCTTCTTGCCGATCACCACACCCGGACGAGCCGAGTAGATGGTGATGCGTGCATTCTTGGCAGGACGCTCGATCAGCACGCGGCCAACCGAGGCGTTCTTCAGGCGCTTCTTGAGGAACTCGCGCACTTGCAGGTCTTCTGCAAGCTTGCCGGCGAAGTCTTTGTTACCTGCATACCAACGCGAAGCCCAGTTGCGGCTGACGGCAAGCCGGAATCCGGTCGGGTGAATTTTCTGTCCCATTTTCTCGGTCCTTCCTCAGCTCAGGACTTCTTGCCAGTACCGACCGTCAGGTAGATATGGCAGGTTTGTTTCTCGATGCGGACGCCGCGACCCTTGGCGCGCGCCGAGAAGCGACGCAGCGACTGGCCTTTCTCGACGTGAACCCGGCTGACCCGGAGTTCGTCCACGTCTGCACCATCGTTGTGCTCGGCATTGGCAATGGCCGATTCGAGCACCTTCTTGAGAATCTTCGCCGCTTTCTTGGGCGAGAAATTCAGGATATTGAGCGCAGCTTCCACCGACTTTCCGCGAACCTGGTCTGCCACCAGGCGACCCTTCTGGGCAGAAATCCGGACACCGCGCAGGACTGCTTGAGTTTCCATCTCGTCAACTTTCCCTTGATCTTGTCAGGCCAACATGGGGCGGGCCACCTTCGACACGAGGTCTGCGGCGGCCCTCACCATCAGCGCTTGGCCTTCTTGTCGGCGGCGTGCCCTTTGAACGTGCGAGTCAGCGCGAATTCACCCAGCTTGTGACCCACCATGTTCTCGTTGATGAACACCGGAACGTGCTGCTTGCCGTTGTGAACGGCAATGGTCAGGCCAATGAACTCAGGCAGAACCGTCGAACGACGCGACCAGGTTTTGATTGGGCGCTTGTCCTTGCCCGATGCAACTGCATCGACTTTTGCCAGCAAGTGATGGTCGACAAACGGACCCTTCTTGATTGAACGTGCCATGTCGTATTACCGGTTATTTCTTCTTGCGCCGCTGAACGATCATCGAATCGCTGCGCTTGTTGCGACGGGTGCGATAGCCCTTGGTCGGCTTGCCCCACGGGTTGACAGGCACGCGGCCCTCACCCGTGCGACCCTCACCACCACCGTGCGGGTGGTCGATCGGGTTCATGGCCACGCCACGGACCGTCGGGCGGATACCACGCCAGCGGGTGGCACCGGCCTTGCCGATCTGGCGCAGGCTGTGCTCGCCGTTGCCGACTTCGCCCAGAGTTGCACGGCACTCGATGTGGATGCGACGGATCTCGCCGGAACGCAGACGAACCTGTGCGTAAACGCCTTCGCGGGCCAGCAGCTGTGCGGAACCACCGGCGGAACGAGCGATCTGACCGCCCTTGCCCGGCTGCATCTCGATGTTGTGGATCGTGGAACCCACAGGGATGTTGCAGATGGGCAGGGTGTTGCCGGCGCGGATCGGGGCCTCGGAACCGGACATCAGTTCAGCGCCGGCCGAAACGCCACGCGGTGCCAGGATGTAGCGACGCTCGCCGTCTGCGTACAGCAGCAGGGCCAGGTGGGCGCTACGGTTCGGATCATATTCCAGGCGCTCGACGCGGGCGGGAATACCGTCCTTGTTGCGGCGGAAGTCGACGATCCGGTAATGACGCTTGTGACCACCACCACGATGACGGGTGGTGATGTGACCCAGGTTGTTGCGACCCGAACCGCGTTTCTTCGGCTCGATCAGCGACGCAACCGGGGCGCCCTTGTGCAAGGTCGGGGTAACGACCTTGACCATCGCCCGGCGGCCGGGCGACGTCGGTTTCAGTTTCACGACCGGCATTTACTTGGTCTCCGCGAAATTGATCTCTTGGCCCGCTGCCAGACTGACATACGCCTTGCGGATGTTCCGCCGACGCCCCATGCCGCGGCCAAAGCGCTTCTGCTTGCCCGCGATGTTGACCACGTTGACCGCATCGACAGTCACCTTGAACAGCGACTCGATGGCAGCCTTGACTTCAGCCTTGGTGGCGTCCTGCATCACCCGGAAGACGTACTGGTTCTGCTTTTCGCCCACCAGCGTGCTTTTCTCGGAGATGACCGGAGCGATCACCACTTGTGTCAGACGATTCGGATTCATCCCAGCATCTCCTGAATCTGCGCCAGCGCCTGCTTGGTGACCAGGACGTTGTCGTAATGGACCAGCGACAGCGGGTCGATGTGGCGGGTTTCGAGCACCAGCACGTGCGGCAGGTTACGAGCCGCCAGGTACAGGTTCTCGTCTTCGTTGTCCACCACGATGAGCGTGGACTTCAGACCCATGCCGTTGAGCTTGCCGACCAGCAGCTTGGTCTTGGGCGCTTCCAGCTTCAGCGACTCGACCACCGACAGACGGTCTTCGCGGACCAGCTGCGACAGGATGGAGCGCATGCCGGCGCGGTACATCTTCCGGTTGACCTTCTGCGAGAAGTTCTCATCCGGCTTGTTCGGGAAGATGCGACCGCCTCCGCGCCACAGCGGGCTGGAGGTCATACCGGCACGAGCACGGCCCGTGCCTTTCTGACGCCACGGCTTCTTCGTGGAGTGACGGACCTCGGTACGGTCCTTCTGGGCACGATTGCCGCTGCGGGCGTTGGCCTGGTAGGCCACGACGATCTGGTGAATCAGCGGCTCATTGAAGTCGGTGCCGAAAACGGTGTCAACCACCGAGACGGCGCCAGCCTTCTGACCCTGATCGTTCAAGATATTCAGTTCCATGTTCGAACGATCCTCTCTCAAGCCTTGCCCTTGGCCTCGGCAGCCTCGGCCCGGACGGGCTTCAGGCGGCGCTTGACCGACGGGGTGATGACCAGATGACCGCCAGCCGAGCCCGGCACGGCGCCACGAACCAGCAACAGACCACGCTCGGTGTCGATGCGCTCGACGACCAGATTCTGGACGGTGCGGGTGACGTTACCCATCTGACCGGACATGCGCTGACCCGGGAACACGCGACCCGGATCCTGCGCCATGCCGATGGAACCCGGAACGCGGTGCGAACGCGAGTTACCGTGCGAGGCACGCTGGGAACCGAAGTTGTGACGTTTGATGGTGCCGGCAAAGCCTTTACCTTGCGAGGTACCCTGCACGTCGATGTACTGACCGACCACGAAGTGATCTGCACCCAGCACCGTGCCGGCCGGAACTTCGGCAGCACGCTCGGGCGAGACGTGGAATTCGGCTGCCACGGTACCGGCCTGGACGCCAGCCTTGGCATAGTGACCTGCTTCAGCGGCGTTGACACGGGATGCGCGACGCTCGCCGTAGACGAGCTGGACGGCAGAGTAGCCGTCCTTTTCGACGGACTTGACCAGCGAGACCCGGTTACCGGAAACATCGATGACGGTGACAGGAATGCTTTCACCATCATCAGTAAAGATTCGCATCATTCCGACCTTTCGGCCCAGCAGACCAAAAGCGGAACTAGCCTGACTTCCGGCGCCGCCGGAAACATCAGCCTGAGACCCCATGCGGAGACCCCCTTCAAGCGATTATCGACACCTGCGGCTTCGATTGGCCGCAAGCCTGCGAAAGTGAGCGAGTATAAACCGGGGTTGGATGCGGGCGCAAGCACGGGGCAGGCATGAACGGACATTGCCGCCTGCGCCGGAACCGTGCGGCGCGTC
>ERZ772779.1134-NODE-1134-length-11230-cov-7.349262_pt1 | contig 11230 bp, 8 predicted proteins | sample MGYA00511360_ERZ772779 | MGnify/ENA primary metagenome ERZ772779 (study PRJEB29015, sample SAMEA2738112) | human oral metagenome | biome: human oral; feature: human-associated habitat; material: saliva | place: China | collected 2231 ...
CGGCGGAAGTTCTGGGTGGCGCTTAGGTGGCTCATTTGGCTCGCTTATTGGTTAGTTACCGGCGCTTTTAAATTACCGGCACTCCGGTGGGGTTGGTGTCGTCGTCGTCCTCGTCTTCCCATAGGGATTGGTTGGGCACGACGTCGTAGCGCATGTTGGGGTTGCGCGGGGGCTGCCATGCCGGGGTGCTGTTAGTGCCGGCTGTGTAAGGGCCTTGCTGGCTTGGTGGCGCAGTTGCCTGGCCAAGCTGTGGGCTCGACGGCGCGGCAGGCAGCGGGTTCGACGGCGCGGCAGGCAGCGGGGTCGACGGCGCGCCAGCCTGGCTGGGTGCAGCTGCAGGCGCTTGGGCGGCCAGCGTCACTTGCTGGGGCGGGACTACCTGCTGGACAGCAGCCGCCTGTACAGGCAGAGCGGCTGCTGACTGCATTGCAGTCGGGGCGGCCAGGGTGAGCGCAACAGCCTGAGCGTCCTGGGTAAAAGGCTGCTCTGGCGTAGTAGCGGCATGGCGGCCAGCTCGACGTCGTCGCGTCTGCACAGCTGGCTCTGCGCCTGGCATTTGCCCGGCTTGAGCCGCTGGAGCAACCGGCGCAGTTAGCTTAGATGCGGTGACATCATCGGGCGAGTTGGCCGCAAAATAGGATGAAGGCGCAGATTGCGTTGAGGGTGCACTAAGGCTTGAGGGTGCATTCAAAGCAGCACTTGAGGACGCCGTCGAGGCCGCGCTAACGCTAGAAGCAGCAGAGGCAGCACTAGCCGGCTCAGCCGACTGTAGCCAAGGCGGCGTGGTCGAGCGTGGCTTAAGCCTAGAGCGGCGGGTCCTAGGCGCCGTCGTGGCAGTAGAAGCAGCAGAACCAGCGGGCGCAACAGAGCCAGCGGCCGCAACAGAACCAGCCTCAGCAGGGGCAGGCACACTAGCAGAGGGCACACTGGGTGAAACCGCAGCTACAGCAGCTGTAGTGGGCGAACCAGCTGCAGCAGAACTAGTCACAACAGGCACACTAGCGGTGGCCGAGCTAGCTGCACTGAGAGAGGAGCTATCAACCACGGGCGTGGAGGCGCTACGCACACGCACCACCGGAGTGGCATCAGTCTTGTCGGGAAGTTTGGTCGGATGCACCGAATCAGGCAGATCCTGCTTAGGCGCAGGCTTCTTCTTAGGCTTCTTTGCAGTTTTCTTTGCGGACTTCTTCGCGGGCTCTTCACGCTTAGTTTTGCGCATAAAGCCGGTGAACACGAAGGCCGCGATCAGGGATAGTCCCAGAGTCAAAATAGCCTGACGAGTCTCAATGAAGGCCCAAGCCGCCAGCGGGAAAACCACCGCCGCCGTCCACATATACATAACCAGCACCACGCGCCGGTGCGTCAAACCAGCCGAAAGCAGACGGTGGTGGATGTGCATACGATCCGGATGGAAGGGGCTTTTACCTGCGCTAACGCGACGCACCACAGCCAGCATCATGTCCGTTAGCGGCAACAGCATCATGGCCAGGGGCAACAGCACCGGCAAGAAGGCCGGCAGCGCGCGCCCATAGCTAATCGAAATCGGGTCAATCTGGCCGGTAACCACAATTGCCGTGGCCGCGCTCATTAAGCCCAGCAGCATAGAGCCACAGTCGCCCATGAAGATTGTGGCCGGGTTGAAGTTATGCGGCAAAAAGCCCAGGCAGATACCGATCAGGGCGGCACCTAATGTGGCCGCCAGTGAGGCGTAAGAGTCAGGCGACGTGTTACGGGTAAGCACATAGGTGTAGCCAAAAAACGCCATGGCACCAATAGCTACAGTTCCCGCAGCCAAACCGTCCAAACCATCCACAAAGTTAACGGCGTTAATGGCGGTAAGTACCACGAAAATCGTCATGACCATGGAAAAACCGGAAGAACCGATAGTCAGCCCCGCAATTGGGAAAGACACCAGTTGCACACCCTGCCAGGCCAAAATCGAGGCTGCCAGGGCTTGGCCGGCAAGCTTTGCCCACCATTCCAGGTCAAAGAGGTCATCCACCACGCCCAGCGCACACAACAAGCCGCCGGAGGTCACCACCCCCCAGGCACTACCGCCTTCAAACACGCCCTCCAGATAGGGAATATGTGAGGCCACCGCAATGGCAGCCACCATACCCACATACATGGCCACCCCGCCCAGACGCGGCACGGGAACCTTATGCACGTCACGCGAACGCACCGGGGTGAGCGTGTGAGTCACCAAAGCGATGTGGCGCACCACCGGCACACTCACATAGGTAATGGCCGCAGCCACCAACAAAATCAGTAGGTAAACCTTCACAGGCGACCCCTATCCGTTTACCTTGCCGATAACAGCTTCGATCTGCGCCACGCTGAGCACCCCTACACGCAGCACCTTAGGCTGGGGGGCTGCGAAAGAAACGATAGTGGAGGGTACCGGGCCAGGGGTGGCGCCGTCGTCGAGCAAGTAAATCTCGCCCGAGTCGATCTGAGGACCAAAGTAAGTGCGCGCCTGGGTGGCGTCGGTGGCGGGCGGCTGGCCGGTGAGGTTGGCGCTGGTAACTGCCAGCGGGCCGGTTTGGCTCAGCAGCTGCAAAGTAAGCGGATAGTTGGGTTGGCGTACGGCTACGGTGCCGCCGGTTTCGCCCAGGTCCCAGCTTAGATCTGGGTGGGCGGGAAGAATCAGGGTGAGCGCCCCGGGCCAGTAGGCTTCCATGAGGGCGCGGGCGGGGGTGGGGATATTGGCGACGACGCCGTCCAGCTGAGCGATGTCGCTAACTAGTACCGGCGGGGGCATTTGCCGTCCCCGACCTTTGGCGGCCAGCACCTGTGCCACGGCGCGGGCGTCACTTGCTAACGCACCGATTCCATAGACGGTGTCGGTAGGGATAATCGCCACTTTAGCGGCCTGAAGATGGCTGACTGCGGCTTGCACGGGGATAGTCACTCTCCCATACTGCCACCCGTCAGGCCACCTATTCCACCCCGTTGGGACTTAAACCACTCGTTGACGTATCTCTCCCGCGCTTAAACTTACCTGTTTGAGGCCGCCCTCGCTTTCATAAACAACCACCACGGTGCGATCAGTCCAGGCCACATCGCTGTAGCCAAAACTACCTGGCTCAAGCTCAACTAGGCGCTGATAGCGCACCGGCCCATACTCTTCTCCCTCTGTGTAACCATAGTCTGCGCCCGGGGGTAGCAGCACGGCTTCCAGCCAGCCATTACGGCGTTGGCGCGCATCAAAGGCGTTAGTGAGCAGTGCGAACCGGTCATCGGCATGTCTACCGCCGTAAACAGTGTTGTAAAGCTCAGATTGCATTAAAAATACATGCGGTTGGTCAGAAACAATCACTAACCCAAATTCACTGGCGTGTACGCTAACCATGCCCGCATTGCAGCCCGGATCGGCCACAGGATCGGGCGAAGCCTTAGACCAGCTAACTCCCCCGTTTACGCTGACTGCAGACAGGCGCTGGCCGCTATAGCCGGCGTCACGCGCGGAAAGCAGCAGGACGTCTGCGTTTACTTGGGCTATGCAAAATTCATCGACGCCGCTGGTGGCGGTGCCGCCGGCCAGGGAGCCGGTTTGTCCTTCCTGTGTTTGCTGGCAAGGTTGGCCCAGGAACCAGCTTTGGCCGCCGTCGTCGCTAAGCAAACAGCAGGCCTGCAACTGCTGCGCCCCCTCACTGCTGCCCTCTACCCGCAGCACTAGGGGCTGTACCAGGCGGCCGCCATTTAGGCAGACGCCATGACCCGAGACGCTAAAGCCGCAGGGAGCCACCTTGAAATTGGTGCGCCAACTACGTTTGCCGTTTGTCGCGGCGGCGGCCATATCGATTTGGCGCCAGCTCCAGGTGTAACCATTATCCCGGCTGACCCCGTAGAGCAGGGCTAGCTCCTCATCACCCTGCTTGGCCAGGGCGGCGGCGGGAGTTTCATGCCAACCCGGGGCGGGGGCTTGCAGGGCCGGCTTGGCCCCAAACAGGCCAGTTAGTCGTGAGGCTGTAATAAATAGGTGTAGCTTGCTGCCATCCCAGATCAGGGAGGGGTCAGAGTAACCGCAGCCGATACCGTCCAGGCTGTAACCGCGCGCGACCCCCTCAGCCAGGATCTGGGCGTCATCCCAGGTGGAGCCGTGGTTGTAGCTGTGGCGCACCACTACCGAGTTGGGGTTGGGCAGGTCGTCAGGCAGCGCGCCGCCGCTGGAACGCCAGTGTTCACCTTTGGGACGCGGGCGTAGATCATGAACTAGCACCAGGTGGCCTGAACCCAGATGTACCAGCGCTGGCACTCGGGCACTAAAGTCGGCTTGGCCGCTAGGGTAAAGAATTTGTTTTTCCAAGTTTCATACCAGGTTACTTTTAAGCGGGCGTTTTATCAGGCAGTTGGCAGGCGGGGCTAGACCAGGTTACGGGCGTTAGCCCAGCGGGTTAGCTCATAGCGGTTAGATAGTTGCAGCTTGCGCAGCACTTTAGAGACGTGGGTTTCCACAGTTTTAATGGAGATGAACAGTTCACTGGCTACCTCTTTATAGGTGTAGCCGCGCGCAATTAGACGCATAACTTCGCGTTCACGGTTGGAAAGTAAGTCCAGTTCACTGTCTTCTACCTGCGCTGGGGTGGAGCCGAACGCATCCAGCACAAAACCGGCTAGGCGCGGGGAGAACGCGGCGTCGCCACTAGCTACCCGCTCAATGGCTGCCACCAGGTCAGACGGGGCAATGGCTTTAGTGACATACCCGCGAGCGCCGGCCCGGATAACGCTTACGACGTCGTCGGCGGCGTCAGAGACACTTAGGGCCAAAAAGCGGGTGGAACTAACGTCTGCGCAGTCTCGAACCACCTGGGCGCCACCGGAGCCGCTGCCGCCGGGCAGGTGCACGTCTAGCAGCACCACATCTGGTTTTAGGGCGTGGACGGCGGCGATTGCCCCGGGCACGTCCTCGGCCTCGCCCACTACGGTGATTCGCTGCGGTACGCGCTCTAGTTGGGCGCGCACCCCGGCGCGGATAAGGGCGTGGTCGTCAACGAGCAGGACGCGTAGAGGTTCAGCCATATAGTTAATTGTATTGGCTCCCCTACACCCAAAATCATCCCTTCCCTATAAAAAATACATGGGGTTTTATAGGCAACGGACGAAATGTCAGTTTTTGCAGCCAGTGCCGTCAATGCCGTCAGCGCACCCAACTCCTGCCAGCCAGTGCAGCCAGTGCCGTCAGCGCCGTCAGTGCAGCCAACTCCTGCCAGCCAACTCCTACAGAGCTACTGCAAGGCCAGGCGCAGACACACCTCTGTGCCAGGCTCTCGCGCGCGGATAGTGGCGCTGCCGCCGTGGCGTTGCATCCGGCCGATAATGGAGTCGCGCACCCCGTGGCGGTCTGAGTTTATGGCTTCTAGCTCAAAGCCAGCACCGTGATCGCGCACGTAGGCTTCCACTTCTTGGCCGCTGACCTCCACATATAGGCTGATTGGAGGTTTGCCGTGGCGTACCGCGTTGGCTAGGGCTTCACGCAGGGCCGAGGTGAGCACGCGGGTTTTGGCGGTGGCCGGGGTGTCTCCCACAATCACGCTATCTACAGGCACGCCGTAAAGCTGCTCAATTTCACGTGAAACGCTTTCTACCTCGCTGCGAAGGTTTTCGTTGGTGGGGTGGTTGTCCCCGTAAAGCCAGGCGCGCAGTTCACGTTCTTGGCTTAGCGCCAGGGCGGCCACACGCTGGGGATCGTCAGCTTGGGCACGCAGCAGGGTGAGGGTTTGCAGCACCGAGTCGTGCAGGTGGGCAGCGATGTCGGCGCGTTCGGAGGCGCGCGCCTGAGCGGCTTGGGTTTGTGACAGTTGCCTGATTACTCCCAGCCACAGCGGGGCGAGCACTAGGGCCACCACGCTGAGCATCACTAGGGCCGCGAACGCCCCGATCAGCATGCCGGACATGTCGGTATGGTCGCTGAGCCAAATCAGCACCCCTAAAACCGCTAGGGCCAGGCCGGCCGCTAAGCGCGCGATTGCCGCCATTGAGCGCGGGGTGTGCATTACTTCTTCAGCTTGGCTCCAGGCCAGGGCAGCGCCGCAGCCGATTATCAGTAGCGGCATGTAGGCGTTGCTTTCCAGCCAGCCTCGGCTCCAGGCCACCAGGATTGCGGCCAGGGCTAGCAGCACTACGCCGCTAAATATGGTGGTGGCCTGATCTCTGCCGTCTTTGCTCTGTAGCTGGTTTAGCTGCGCGGCCAGGCGGGTGGGGGCGGCTAGCTGTGAACTGGCTGGGTTGCCGGCTGGGATTAGGGCTATGGCCAGGGCATATGCCAGCGCGCCGACCCCGTTTAGGAAGAGCAGACCCACAAAAATAGCGCGCACTAGCCACACGTTTACGCCCAGGTGCGTAGCTATGCCCGCGCACACCCCACCCATTAGGGCTGCTGGGGGCATTTGTCCGTCAGCTAGTGGGGTGGGGTTGTGGTTTAGGCGCACCAGTTGTGGGCGCGACGACGACGCCTGGGTGGCGCCTTGCTGCCCGTAGGCACTACCCCAAGGCCAATTTCGCTGGCCAGAGTTACCCTGCGTGCTGCCCACTTGCGGCTCGCCGCTCCCCCGCACGCCGAGCCGGGGATTGCGCCAACTAGGCGGCGGAGTAAAGTCAGGGCGCCAGGGTTGGCCCCCAGCAAACTCAGGCTGAGCTGCAGCCGGGGCAGGCTCGGCGGCCTGTCCTCCAATAGGGGCAGATGCGGCCTTAGTCGAGGCCAGCGGCGACGAGCCAGGCAGCGGCGTCGAACCTGCAAGTGGCGGCGTCGAAGGGTGCGAGGAATCAGAGGATTGATTAGGGGTAGCACTCACGTTTATATAGTTGCACGCACAGGGGTGCCATTAGGGGTAGCTGGGGATTAATCAGGGTTATATCAGGGTAGTCCCCAATATCGCCAAAGCATCGGTTAGCTGCAAACTTGAAGCATGAACAGCAAAGACTTTAACAACGACGCCGAGCGCGAGGGTGCTGCGGACTCTACTTCCGCGCAGGGCACCGCGCAGGGCCGCCCCGGCCAGACCTTCCAGGGTGCCCCCGGTCGCCAAAGCGCCCCCGGCTACCAGAACGGTCCCGCATTCCAGGGCCCCGGCTACCACAGCAACCCCGGCACCTACGGCCAAAGCGGCATGGACCGCTTTTTTAACTCGATCCGCGCCATGAACCTCTACCGCGCCCAGCCGCGCGTGCTTGGTGGCGTATGCTCGGGGATTTCCCAGCGCTACGGCATCGACATGACCCTGGTGCGCATCTTGTTTATAGTTGCCGCCCTGCTTGGTTTTGGCGGTTTCCTCTACGCCCTGGCCTGGGCTTTCCTGCCCGAGGTTGAAGATGGGCGCATCCACATGGAGCAGGCCCTGCACGGCGACTTCACCGGCGGCCTGGCTGGCGCGATTGTGTTAGCGCTCTTTAGTGGCGCCCCGGCGAGCATTTCGGTAGATTTATTACCTAGTTTTTTTGCCAGTAGTACCTTTATTGGTATCGCCGCTGTGGTAGCGGTGCTGCTCATCGCTAACTCACGGCGTAACTCGCAAAACTACTCTGGCTACCCCTACGCCCCTGGCGGTTACGACGGCGGCGCTGGCTATGGTCCCGACGGCGGCAACGGGGGCGGCACTGACGGCGGCAACGGTCCCAACGCCGGCTACGGGGGCGGCACTGACGGCGGCTACGGAAACAGCGGCGTCGGCTCAGAAAACTACGACCCAAACGGGGCTTACGCCTCAACCCGAGGCTACGACGGCGGCGTCGGCCCTAACGATGGCCCCAACGGCACTTACAATGGCGGCTATGGCCCCAACAGCGCTTACAACGGCGGCGAGGGCCAGCAGGTTTTTTCCGCCCCGCCCGTAGGCAGCAACGGTAAGCCCATTCCGCGTTGGCAGGGCAACTACAACGCGGGCGGCCCGCGCCCTAACTACCAGCCCTACCAGCGTAAAAACTGGGCACCCGGACCGGGCAGCATGTTAAGCCTGATCACCCTGGGTTTGCTGGTGATGTGCGCAATTCCTATGGTGCTTGAGCAGAGCCTGCGCTCCCTGGTGATCTCGGCGGCCTTAGCGGCAGGCGTGATGGGCCTGGCCCTGGCGGTGTGCGCAGTGCGCGGACGTCACGGCGGCTGGATCAGCGTAATGGCAGTGTTTTCCCTGATTTTCGGTTTCATGCCGATCGCTGCAATCACTTCGGCGGCGCCGCAAAGCGCGCTGGATATTGATTGGCAAAATGTTCGGGTAGATAAGTCCAACTACAACTACATGGTTCCTTCGATCCCGAACTTCGTGGGTGAAACAACCCTTGACCTGACCCAGGCTCCGGCCGGCGAAAACCGCACTATCACGGTGAACTCTTTTGTTGGCCAGCTGACTATTAAAACCGCCTACGGCCAGAGCGTGCGGATTGAGATGGACCACTCTAAGGGTGTAGAGGCGGCCACGCTGAGTGCCTACTCCCCCTGGCAGGTCAGTGAGAACGGCGTCGTGCACACCCTGCAGCCCACCAACCGAAACAGCTACAGCTCTACCGATAGTGACGGCGACGACTCCTATGACGACGACGCCAGCACCCCCACCCCGCGCAACTGGGTGACCGCCTCCCCCAGCCCCTCTGGTACGGCAAGCGCAACCCCCGGCAGCGCAGTGGCCAGTCCCGGTGCCACGGCAAGCGCCACCCCCGGCGCCACGGCGTCGAGCAATGGGGACAACGGCAGCGTGAACAGCGGCAATAGCACCAATTCGGGCAGCTCTCAGCCGTTCGCCATGTACTACTACGAAAAGAGCACGGTTAACGGTTGGCCTTCAGGCTCTGGCAGCAAGCTGGTCTTCTCTTCGCCAGCTAGTGTGCAGGGTGGGAATGCAAAGGGCGCAAACGCGCAGGATGCAGGCGCACAGAGCTCAAATGCACGCAGCTCAAAGGGCACCATCACGGTCAAGGTGGGCCAGGCTGTAGGCCAGGTGCGCACTATCGAATCGGCCCCCACCAGCAACTAAGGAAACAAGCAAATGAGCATCAACAGCAGTTACCTAAACCCCGATAGCTCCGGTGCCCCCTACGGGTCTAACAGTTCCAATGGTTCCGCTGACTCCTACAACTTCAGCGGAGGCTACAGTTCCTACGATGAGCCTGCCAGCCCGCTGTACACCACCAGCGCCGCCAGCGCGACGGGAGCTAGTGAGACGGCGGCCAGCGCCACGGCAGCCAGCGCGAGCACCACTTCGGCCAGCTCAGCCGCTTACAACTCCACTGGCGCATATAGCTCCACCGAGGCTTACTCCACTGGCTCCTCCGAACCCACCGGCTCCTCCAACTCTACTAAGGAAGATGCTGTTTGGCGTGGCCAGGACAGCAAAGAGCCTGCCGAGCTAAAGCGTCCGCGCGTGTCCACCCTGGTGGCTTCCCTGATCATGTTGGCCGCAGCCGCAATTTTGGGGGCACTGGCCATGGGAGTGCACTTCTCCTGGACGGCGGTAGGGGCTAGTACCCTGGGCACGATTGGCCTGGTCTTGATCGTGTCGGCATTCTTCGCCAACCGCAACAAGTCCCACACCTGACAGACAAGCACTGCCAATACACAGGCATAGACAAACACAGGCAAAATCGTCCGTTCCCTATGAAAAATACGTGTATTTTTATAGGGAACGGACGATATTTCAGTTTCTGCACCCCCACCCAGCCGAGCGCCGTCGTCGGCCCCAAAACCTGCACATTTACCACTTAACCGCCACACTCACCACCCGTGCGGGGCTTAATCCCCATACCCGCGCCGCCGGCAGCATAAATACCCTGTAGGCAGTTAATGTCACTTGGCCCGGGCCGCATTGCGACGACGCCGGGCCCTGCCACAGGGAGGGTAAGCCCCATGACCACAGTGGGCGCAGACGTAGAAGCCCTACGTCAACTGGCGCAAATGTTTACGGATAACTCGTCGAAACTGACCGGCGACGTAATTCCTACGATCAATTCACGGCTAAATTCCAGCGGCTGGGTGGGTGAAGACGCCGACAGCTTCAAGGCCGACTGGCACGGTCACCTCATGGGTCAGCTCAACAATGCGGCGACCCAGCTTTCCGACGCCGCCGCCACGCTAAACCGCAACGCGGATGAGCAGGAGCAGGCATCCTCGATCGCGGGAGCCAGCTCGGCGCTTCAAAGCGGGCTTTCCAATCCGCAGCCGGCGAACAATGATCCCGCAGCCGAAAAGGCCAAGCATTGGTGGGAGAAGGCCGGGGACAGCATTGCTGACTGGTGGAACAAGCCGCTCAAAGACAAGCTGCACGACATCAGCGATTTCACTGGAAAGGCGGCTGCAGTCTGCACTATCGTTGCCGGAGTGCTAGCCGTGACTGGTGTTGGCGCACCGGTGGCTGCTGCACTGTTCACAACTGGACAAGTGTTAACAATTGCTTCAGCATCAACTGATATTGCCTCAAACGGCATGAAACTATACGACGGCGATATTGGTTGGGCCGAGTTTGGGGTTGAAACTGCCTTTGACGCTGTGTCAATTGCAGGCGCAGGCGGGTCATTAGCCGGTCTCTCCAAGGCTTCTAATGTCACGCTTCGATCTGGCGCCGGTGAGATCAAGCAAGCTTTCAAAGCTCCAACTGAAAGCACCATGAAATATGTACGTGATGAAGCAGTGAAAGAAGCTTTCCCGAGCGCTACTGATAGACTTTATAACACCGCTAAAGAGGCCAGTCACAGTGGCCTAAAATACACTGCACAGGTGATCGACAGTCATTACCAGGGCAAACCTATGCCTACTTTCGACCCTTACGAGTCTATTATCAATCCACTTGATAAAGGTATACGTGGCCCGTTTGCTGAGGCTTCGCCACTACCTGACCCATTCAAAAAGGATGAGTAGTTCGGCTGCAATAAGTGGCCTGGCTTAGATAGATCGGCTGACCGTTATGGCTGCCCAGCTACATTAAGTAGCCTGGGTAGCCTGGGGGCCAAAAATCACCTGGCCACTTAGTTTTCTGTGCTCTCGTGCTATCTGCACCCTCTGCTCGACGGCGCTCTGCTCTCTTCGTCGACGTCGCTCTGCAGCATAAAGGCGCAGCAGCACAGCTAAAGTGGCATCCGCTGACTTACATATCGGCGGTACACGCATGGCGTCCACGCAGTATCCGCGCAGCGCCTGCATGGTATCTGCACGACGCCGGCACGGAGCCTACATGTTGTGCACTGCGTCTGCAGATACTGACATTTCATCCCTTCCCTATAAAACCCCATGGAATTTTTATAGGGA
>ERZ772779.1137-NODE-1137-length-11196-cov-2.259402_pt1 | contig 11196 bp, 9 predicted proteins | sample MGYA00511360_ERZ772779 | MGnify/ENA primary metagenome ERZ772779 (study PRJEB29015, sample SAMEA2738112) | human oral metagenome | biome: human oral; feature: human-associated habitat; material: saliva | place: China | collected 2231 ...
GAAGGTGAACTCATTGAAGATGATGAGAATGTCCCTCTGCTTTCTGAGCTCTCGACGGAGGAAGGGCAAGAGGCCTCGGTTTATGCAGTCTTCTTTCTGAAGAAGCTCGTGCGCATTCGGGGAGTGCGGATCTCTCGTGAAGACTTCCTGCGCCAAGAGCTTCAGAAAGCCCACTTGAGTGAGTCGCAAATTGAAGAAGCTATTGCCAGTGATCCGATCTCGGCGGGAATTTCTCAGAAGCGTTTGGACAAATTGGCCAATGACGCGATTTCTTATGAAACGAAGAAATCGACCGCTCTCTCATTTGTCGCTGGTATTCCGGGTGGGCTCGCAATGCTGGGAACCGTTCCCGCTGACTTGGGGCAGTACTACGTTCACTCGCTTCGGATTATGCAAAAGCTTGCCTATTTGTATGGATGGAAAGAATTCCTGACAGATCCAGAAGATGTTGATGATGAGACCATTGCGCAGATGGGCCTCTTCTTTGGCGTCATGCTGGGAGTTGCCGGGGCTGCTGAGTCGATGCGGGATTTTGCTCGGATGATCGTTGCTCCGGCTATTGAAAAGCGAGTTGCGCGCAAGGCCTTGATGAAGGGGACCTGGTACCCGGTCGTCAAGAAATCGCTCAAGGTCATCGGAATTTCCGTCACGAAGCAGGGCTTCACCAAAACAATGTCGAAGATCCTTCCGCTTATTGGCGGAGTGATTTCGGGTGGCATGACCTTCGTTTCACTTCAAACTCAGGCCAATCGACTCAAGCAACACCTGCGTCAGCTCCCGCCTCCGGCGACCGATGCTGCAGAGTGGAAGCAGGCTAATAACTGAGGCTTTCTACTTCCCTCGAAACACCCTCCACGCCCCGCGAATCAAAGGAATCTGAAGCGGCAACCGCGCATACGCAAGTGCCTGTGCGCCCGCAGGTTTGCCTTCCTTGCGATAATCCACAGCCATCTTGATGTTTGCAGGGAAGACCGCAACATACAATGCGCTCGCGGCCAAGCCTGCCAGTCGCCTCGTCAATGGAAGCGCAAGGCCAGCGGCAATTGCCAACTCGGCCGCGCCGCTCACTAAGGTGTAGGTTCGCGCATTCCCCGGGAGGTTGCGTGGCACAATCGCGTCGTAAACCTGCGGCGCCTTGAAATGCATAATCCCCGCTCCTGTGAGCAAAAGTGCATGCCAGTGTGCTGTTTTCATTAGGACTCCTGAACCGCGGCATCGCGCCGCAAAATAAACTCGCGGTCAGCGTGATCGCCGACCATGAATGAGTACTCACCGACCTTCGTGAAACCGTAGCGACCGTACAACTTCTGTGCGCCGTAGTTCTCGCTCCATGCGCCAATCCAAAGCGTTCGCGGCCCGTCTGCCTCGAGCCAATTCAGCGCATGTTCAAGCATCCGTGAACCGCGCCCGCCACCTTGGTATTCCCGAAGCAAATACAGGCGCTGTACTTCCCCGTCACCTTCCTTGACCTCGGGGTGGGGCAGGTGCGCGGGGCAAACCGTCACGTAGCCGATCAGCGTACCTTCCGAGGTTGTGTGCGCTTCGGCGCTCCCTAGTGCAGTCTCGCCGGCCTCGCTTTCTTCAAGGAAAAGCAACCAGGTCGGGCGCTTCGGATCCCCAAGCTCTGCGCGAAGGACCTCGGGGGAGTAGGCCTCGTGAATGAAACGATCAAGGTCATCGGGTGCATATAGGTGGCCAAAAGTCTGCGTGAAGCACGTGGACGCAAGCGCGGACAGAGCGTCTGCATCTTCGAGTGTTGCGCGGCGCAGCATAACTATCCCTCCTCGGGCTAGCCGATGATCATAAGAACGGTCCCGGCGCTTAAAGCAGCGATTCCCAATAAATACCGTCCCGAGACGCGCTCGCGCAACATAAGTGCCGAAAATGCAACTGTCACCAGTATTGAGAGCTTGTTGCTTTAGGTGCAGGTGTTGATTTTGTTCAAGAGCGTCTTGATGCCGCTAGGACGTGCAATCGGATACCCGCCTGAAATTTCCTCAAAAAATTCCCGATACATTTATGAATGCAAATTGTTGCGAGTGTGCCGTTCTGCCTTCATACTGACTTTAGAAAGACCGGGTGCAGGTTGGTGCGTTAGGCTCAAAACCTCAGTATCCACTCATACTCAGACATGAGGATTCGACGATCGGGGAAGGGCATGCATGTTTACTCTGCGCGCGAGGACCAGATAGATAAGCTCGCTGATCTCGCGGGTGCAGCCTTCGAAAATTACCCTCTTCACACGGCGGTGAAAGGGTTACTTGCTGAACCCGAAAAATTCCCCGACTGGATTCGTGATCTTCACTCCGTCATGATCCGCATATTCGTGCGTTATCACACGGTTTTGGTCTTAGAAGATCAGGGGAGAATCCTTGGGGTCGCACTGCTGAACCGTCGCCCACCGGGGCTGCTTGAGTACTTGCGTTACTGCAGGCCGCTCCTTGGATACATGCGCTTTGACCGCTTGGTGCGTTTCTTCGCTTTTACCGAGGCCGCCGATTCGGTTGTCCGCAAAGCATCGGATTTTCAGTGGTTCCTGACGGTGATCGCTGTTGACCCGGAATTTCAACACCGAGGCCTTGGCAGGCTTTTCCTTGAACGTGGGATTGAAAGATACATTCGTTCCCATGGGGGAGGGGGCCTCGCGTTTATTACGTGCACCCCAACGAATGCGCACTTTTATTCGAGTGCGGGATACAGAATTGTTGGCGAGCACTCGGTGTCTTTAGACGATAACGATGTGCCTGTGTGGTCTTTTGAGAAGGTAATCGAGTAGAGGTCTTCGCGCGTTCTTAATGGAGGGAAGAGCGCGTTAAAGGTTTCTACGAAGAGGTTGAGGGCTTGGTATCACGTGATACCAAGCCCTCAACCTATCCTTGAGCTCTCTGGCTCGTCATTGCTGCGTGGGTCCCTGTGCCCAGGGATTTGGCTGTTGGCCTTGCTGCGGTTGGCCGGGCTGGCCTTGCTGCCCATTCTGGGCGCCCTGACCGCTTTGAGGCTGCCACTGCTGCCCCTGTTGCTGGCCGGGGCCGTAGGGCTGCTGGGTTGGCTGTCCGCCCCACTGCTGCGCCTGTTGAGCGGACTGTCCCTGCTGCCACTGCTGGCCTTGCTGTTGTCCGGGGCTGTAGGGCTGCTGTGCGGGTTGTCCGCCCCATTGCTGGCCCTGCTGCGAAGCAGGTCCGTAGGGGTTGCGAGAAGGTTGTGCACTCTGCTGCCATTGCTGTTGAGCTGGGATCTGACTCTGCGACCGCCACTGCTGGTTTTGCCCAGGCTGCTGGCCCTGTGCGGGTTGCTGTCCCCACTGCTGAGGGGCACCGTAAGGAGAGCCCTGAGCCTGAGGCTGCTGGCTTTGTTGCGGAGCCGGCGGAACGATACTTTGACCGCGGAAGCTCATACCTTGCTGTTGCTGCTGTTGGGGAGGAAGCGGCTGTCCCCATTGCTGGCGAGGTGCTTGCTGCTGGCTGGGAATGGGAGCATATCCCTGTTGTCCCCATTGTTGCGGTGCGGGTTGCTGTTGCTGCTGGGGCGGAAGCGGCTGGCTCCACTGCTGCGGGGCAGGTTGAGGAGCACTTTGAGGTGCTTGGGTCTGTCCCCATTGTTGTGGTGCAGGCTGCTGCTGTTGCTGCTGGGGCCGTTGTCCCCACTGCTGCGGGGTAGGTTGGGGCGCGGGGGACTGGACAGGCTGAGGCTGCGTCCACTGCTGCTGCGAGCCTTGCCCTGGCTGCGACTGAGCAGCTGGTGCTTGGGTAGGTTGAGCCTGGGAAGGTTGAGCAGAAGCATTTGGTGCCGGAGCAGCTGGCGCAGGGGCCGAGGCCCCTGCAGCTGCTGGCTCTTCCACGTGGGGCTTTGCCTGCACGGGTTCAACTGTCGGTTGCACGGAAGGTGCCGATTGGTTCGGTGTTTGAGCTTCAGCCTGAGAAACCGCAGAATGGCGGGCGGGCGAAGGCTCTGACTTCGGTGCCGGAGGAATGTGCACTGCAGGTACCTGGGGCTGTTTCTGCGGTGCAGCATCTTGCGTTGCTGCCGCTTGAGACTGCACCGCGGGGGCCTGAGTCTGAGGCTGTACGGCCTGTTGCTGAGCAGCCGGAACGGCAGCCGGGGCAGCAGCGGCTACCGGCTGAGAAACAGCCTGAGCTGCAGGGGCTGCGGACTGAGCTGCAGGTTGAGCAGGAGTCTGGAAAGTAGCGGGAGCGGTACTCTGGGGAGCTGTGCCTAGCGGAGCCGAGCCCTGGGGAATTGCACCGGGTGCGCTGCTCTGCTGGCGAGCTGCCTTTGCCGCTGCCTTTGCACGCTTTCGCTCATCGCGCTCGCGACGCTTATCTTCACGAGTGCGTTCGCGCGTCGACGGAGCGCCTGCATGCGCCTGTTCATCTCCCGATACTTGGTCAGCATTCTTGGAAGCGGAAGAGAGACGGCGAAGAACGAAAATAACCAGTGCTCCAACCACCAGAACACCTGCTACGACGCCACCGATAATCCAGATCAGTGACGATGAGGATGAAGAAGAAGTCGGAGTCGAAGGGGCTGTGCGGTTGCGGTCAGGCGCAGTTGGTTCGGGAGCGGGCTCGGGCAGCGGGCTGAGGGTAGGAATATCAGTTCCAAATTGCCCATTCACTGTGGCAGGGCCCTGATAGTGGCTCGTCTTCTTACCGTGGACTGCCACCTTTCCGGTGGGCTTTTGCCACGTCACGATCTGATTAACCGGCGAGTATTCGTCGGTGCCACGCTTTGCGCGGTCTTCGTCGTGGAACTGGGCACCTTCAGAGGCAGTATCAAGTTCGAATACCAGCGGGTTGACATTGATGAAACCAATATCGCGCTGGCGGCCTAGGAAGTCAGTCTCTTTCATCAACTGGTCTGCGGAATAGACCAAGGTGAAATCGCCCTGCTCGGTCAGCGAATAGTACTTTCCGACGGCATCCCCGCTTTCGAAGGGTGGGAAGACCGAGCATCGAGTGAAGTTATCACCCTGCGAGAATTCGATGCGGTAGTCGCCATTCCCGTTCGAGAAGGACTTACATTTTCCCTCATCGATTTGCTTGGAGCGGTCGTAAATGTCGAAAGCCTTGCCGACACTTCCCTTGTTATAGACGCTCAAAGTTACGGAGACGGTCAGATCTGAATTAGCTGCCTGTGCGCTCGTCGCTGTTGGCAGAACGAGCGCTCCGGCAAGCACAAGTGCGGCTGCCGTCGAGTACAAACGCTTCATTGAGACATCCTTCGAAATTGAATCAAGCTTCTGCAAGCATATCGAATTGTTTTAGTGTGGCAAAAATGCTGAAGCAGAGTTCTTAGCTAGTTGGCGGTCCGTAGGGATTTCGCGGTGAATCGCCATGAGCCCCGGGAAATTCAGTAGACGCAGAACCCGGCTTTTCGGAGCCTCCCTGAGCATCGCCTATTGCATCCGATTCGCCTTCCCACTCCGTCGCAAAAGGATTCTGGGAAGTGCGAGCAGATGATCCCATCGCGCTTGGAATAGAGGAGGAACTGAGGGGGGATGGAGCTGTGGGAGTCTTCGTCTTGGATTTAAGCTTCTGACGCCTATCGAACCATGTACGCACGAGACCGATTACGGATGCTGGAAGTAAAATGGTCATCGTCATTACTAGAACCAGTCGGGTGAATGATCCTTGGGAAGAGGACGATGGTGATTGAGTCGTGGGCGAACTTGTAGCGGTAGCGCTGCGCGCGTACTGGGCGTCTTGAAGATTCGTTGGCATGGGGACTGCGACAACCCCATTGAAGTTTTTGCGTTCGATGGTGTGGAAATTCTTCGCTTTTTCGACAATCCCCTCAGCAGCGATGGTGGAGGTGCGAATATCTGTCCACTCCACGGTACTGAAGTTAGGGTGGCTGTCATCTAGCTGAGCACCGCTGCTGGTTTTAATGAAACGCATATAAAACCCTGAAAGCGTGACGCTCTGACGTGAGACGACTGTATTTTCGGGAAGACCCAAAGACAGCTTCTCCAAGGTCAGTGGTGACGTAGCGAATGTCAACTTCCCGTCTTGGTCGATGCCAACATAGGGATTCGCGTAGCGATTAAATTCCGTGCGCATCGTGCAATCGTTCGAATATGTTGCTTGAGTAAAGGTCACCGACGACCAATCCAGCGCAAGGGCAGAAGCCTGGCAGGCCTCTTCAGTCAGTGTCTTCGAAAAATCATGCACCGTTACGTGATAGCTGACCGAATTTGGCTCACGAATTGTGAAGACTTCCTCAATTTTTACTTCGTTTTCGGCGCTATAACCGGGGGTAGCGGTGAGAAGCGACAGGGCGATCACAGATGCGCACATAGCTGTCCCAGTCTGCAGGTGGTGAAGGTATCTGTGATAGGGGTGCATAAATTCTCCTCAAGGTGAGCTGAGATCCAAGGCTGTGCGAGCAGTAGTGGTCGATTTAAGCCGAAGGGTTGCGCCACTCCGAATCGAAAGGATTGTGAGGTTCTTGAACGGTCGGGGTGGGTGTAGGGGGCGCCGAAGACTGAGCTTGGTAGTCGGAGGGGACAAGGATCCCCGCCTGAGTCTTATTTCGTTCTAGACCCTTCTTCAGTATCCACCACATGCACCACGCGAAAAAACCCCCCAGTCCCACGCCGATTACGGGGTTGATGACCCGGTTGATCAGCCACCCAAGACTAAAGGGTGATGGCGAGCTTGCTGTAGACGAAGGAGTGTATGAGCTTGCTGTAGGTGAAGGAGTGTATGACGTCGGTGCCGCAATAGTGCGCGAATGCGGAAAATCTGTCATTTCGGTCGGTACCGGAACAGCCGTAAGTTCGTTGAAATCTTTGCGCTCAATCGGGTGGGAATAAGAAGAAGAACCTTGGATATATCCTTCGGCACCCACGACCGAACCGAGGTCATTAATCCAGCTCGCCCAATCACTCATCGGGTTGCTTTCGTCGAGTTTCGCGCCTTTCGTGCCCTTTGTGATGGCTAGGTATCCGCCGGTGAAGTCAACTCGACGTGCTATCACGGAAATATCTTCGGGCAGGCCAAGCGAGAGGTCTTTGAGCTCCAGCGGAGCCGCAGCAAAGGTCACCTTTCCATCCTGATCGACGCCAACGTACGGGTTTGTTGCACGCTTGAAATCCGTAGTAATTTCGCAGTCATTGGAGTATGAATCATCTTTGAAGCGAGTCTGAGACCATTGTTGGACCATGGGAGATGCGTCACAAGCATCTTGGGTGAGCGTTTTTGAATAGTCGATTACCGTAATGGTGTGGCTGACGTTGCCGTCCGACAAAATCATGAAAAACTCTCTGATCTCCGCCTGATTGCGAACAGCATGAGCGGGCGATGCCCCGAATAAGGAAGCAGAAATCATGAGCGCACAGGCCGTAATGCTCAGCAAAATGCGGTTTCGTCTGGAAATAGATGCTCTCATGAGTAGTTCCTTAGTTTCTCGTGATTTCCTGCGACTGTGAACACGTGAGTCTGAGGTCATTCCTCCGGAGGCGCAAAACGATTGCGTCCCTCTGAGGGTTTGCTCGATGCAGCCCCGCCCTGTGCGGAAGGAGAAGGGTGGAAAGGATCATCCGCGGCCTCGGCTGCCGACGCTGCCTCGGGAATCGAAGGAATATCCGGGGTGCTGGACGCAGACTCTAAGGAGAAAGGATTGCGTTCCAGCGGGGTAGGGGAGGGGAAGGCCTCGGGGTAGTGGAGCGCAGTGGAGGCCTCTTCGGCCTCGGTAACGGGCTGTGAACTTACATCAAAAAGATTCTCTGAACTTGGCTGGGCAGGCGGTCGAGCTGGCTCGTAGTACTGGGGAATAGCGAGCGGCGACGGCTCTGCCTTCTTTTGCTTCTTCTTCCTCTTCTTCTTTTTGAGCGAGTCAAAGCCCCAGACAATCGCGATAAAGATGACGGCTATCGGAAGACCACCGTATTTTTGAAGCGAACTCAAGACGGTCTCAAAAAACGAAATGACGTCAGGCGTGGAGCTTGAATTCTGCGAACTTGTTGCACGTCGCGACGCGGCTTTGGACGGAGCCGAGGTCGCTTGATTGACGGTCGTGAGGTCACTAGGCACATCAACTGGTGAAATACCCCCGAGCTCCATGCGGATAATCGGGTGGAAATTTGAGGGCACCTTGAGCGTGCCAATAGCTGCGACGGGAGCATTCAGTGCATCGCCGCTCCACTGAACAACGACTCTGCGATTGCCGCCATCGGCAATATAACCCTGCGATGAAATCTGGGTAATTGCGGCGTTCGGTGCGCCTAAACTGATGGAACGCCTGCCTTTGATATCTGTATCAGCAGGGAAAGAAAGATGGAGGTCCTCAGGGGCTACCGGGCGTGTGGCAAAGGTGAAATCGCCCTGTTTATTGATCGCTAGGTAGGGATTATTGCCCATGAATTTTGCGCTAATCCTGCAATATGACTGGTTATTGTCATTTGAGAAGGTTGTTTCCGCGCCGAGGTTCGTCTGGGGAAGAGAACGACATGCCTCTTCGGTCATTGTGTGAGAGGAATCCGCGATGTTGAGCTCATAGCTGATTAGTCCGATATCGCTGAAGGTGAAGCTCTCGAAAATGGTGACATAGGCGCTGTCAGCGAGTGCAGGTGTCGCCATCAGGGTGGACGCACCGCCGGCAACGAGGAACGTACAGGCTGACATACCCAGCAGGCGTGCCACGCGTCGCATCAGAGTGGATCGCATATGAGTCCTTCCAAGATCATTGCCGAGGCTGTGGCCAGTCTAGTGGGAGCGGGCCCTCCTGTGTGGGGTGAGGTTGAGGGAGGACTCCGGCTGTGCCAGTAGAAAATGCTCAGTTCTTTGGCGGCTCAAATGGGTTGCGCCAGCCGGTTGAAGAGGGAGAAGTCGCTTGCGTGCCAGCGGAGGTCGAACCCTGGTAGGGCGAAGTCGGTGCTGATCCAGCCTGTGGGCCCATGCCGGTCGGCGTATAGGTGCCTGCGGGTGTCGACGAGCCGTATGGTTGGGGGAAGGGCACTCCAGCTTGGTATGAGGTGAAACCGCCTTGGTAGAGGCCGGCCTTCTTTTTCCTCCTGCGTGAGATCAAAACTGCAGAAATCACCACGAGAACGGCGGTGATGAATAAACAGGAGAAAAGAACCAAATGCATACCTGGAGTTCCATAGAGTGGGCGCCCTAGCGCCCCGGTTCCTTGAACATTGCTGGTGGACGGAGTCGTGACACTGGGGGGCTGAAGATCAGTGGGCACTTTAACAGCGCTAATGCCGTTAAAGTCCTCGCGTTCTTGAGCGTGGAAACGGTCGTCGATTTCCACCGTTCCTTCGGCGGCGACCACTTCTTCAGAAACCTCATCCCAGTGAATGGTGTCGCCAGAATCATCACGACGCACTGAGGCGCCTTCGCTCACAAGCGACGTATTCAGGTTCCTCCCCGTCAAAGATAAGCGATGCGAAGAAACAACGGTATTGCTGGGAAGACCGAGGTTGAGGTCTTCAATTTTCACAGGCTGTGCGGCGAAAGTGACGTGTCCACTTGAGTCAACCGCCACATAGGGATTCTTGTGTCGGTTGAAATCGGTTTCGATGTGGCAATAGTTGTAAGAAGAATTGGCTTCGAATTCGACAACCGACCACTGTTGAGCCAAAGGGACTTCCTCGCAGGCAGCTTCGGTCATGGTTTGAGTGCGCTCAAAAACCGATATCTCGTATTGGCTACGTCCGCTACCGCGTACGTACACGCTTTCAGTAATCGAGACCTCTTGCTCTTGAGCATGAGTAGGGGCGGACAAGCCAATCGTGACAAGGAATCCACACGCAAAAGCACAGGCAAAGAAAGAGCGCGCTGCCGGCCTCGGGAAAGAAAAAAGCATGAAGTGCTCCTAGAGGGAATTTCGCCAGTCGGTCGAGTACGGGTCTGGTGCTGAATCGGCGGCTTCCGCGGGGCTTGCCGCTGAGGGCAGAGAAGAAGTGGGATCAGAGGGCGGCGCATAGGGGTTGTACGGCTCTGAAGACGTAGCAGGCGAGGGAGAAGCTGGAATTTGCGAGGCCGAGGCCGGCTTGGAATCGCTGGGCGCGAGGCGGGGATCGGCGGGCACAGTACCGTGTGGCGTGCTCGTTGAGGGGGCCGGCGATCCTGTTGAGAACGCGCTGGCAGAGGTATCTTTTTCGCTCACGCTGAAGGGGCTTGGCGTATGGGAAGGAGCCCCCGGCTCGCTGCGGGAGGAAAGCGGTGTAGGAATACGTACTGGGAACCCGCCGCTCTGGTATTTGTTCTTGCGACGCCGGCGAGCGGAATACCTTGTTATAAACGTCGCACCGCCAAATATGACGATCGCTGGGAGCAAGCGAATGAAGAATTGCGTGAGGCCGGACGTCATTCCCGGGGTGCTTGAGCCTGAAGACGCCGACTTCGAAGAAGGGGAGGGGCTGCTAGAGCTGCTTGCGTTTGCTTTGACAGTAGAGGAAGCGTCTTTCAGATTTCCGGGCATATCAACGGCTTCAATACCTTGATAGGTCTTGCGTTCTTGGGTGTGGAAATCGGTGTCGACGTCGATCGTCCCCTCAGCGGCGACGACATCCTTTCCGATTTTTTTCCAGGAGACGTTATCACCTGTGCTGTCCTGGCGGGTTTCTGCTCCCGCGTTGACCTGCGTTGCGTGGAACCCTCTTCCTGAAAGGCTCACGGACTGGTAGGTGAGAGTCGCATCCTCGGGAAGTTCAAGACCGAGATCTTCAAGCACGACGGGGCGAGCGGCAAAGGTTACTGTTCGATTCTGATCGACAGCTACATAGGGATTCACATGGCGATTGAAATCGGTGTCGATGGTGCATCGAGTTGAGGTTGGTGAGGCACTGAAGGTGACGCGAGACCACTCCAATGCCACTGGAAGAGACTCGCAGACTTCCTCACTGAGGAAGTTGGACTGCTCGATGAGCGACAACTGGTGAGTGACACGTCCGTCAACTCGGATCCAGAAAGTCTCGGAGATACTGAAACGATGGCCTGCCGCATGAGCTGATGGAGCATTGATCGCTGGCACAACCATCGCCAAAGCACACATGCCGGCAAGAGAGAAGGTCGCAACTCGCTTCGTCAAAGGGAAAGACATGTCATGCTCCTATGAGGGGTTAACTGCCGTCGGGGCGACCGCGGCTGCGCGCGGTCGCCCCGAAAAGTATTCACAACTGAGAGCGAGGGCTGCTCAGGCTTGTGGGTATTGTCCCGGGTACTGTCCCTGCTCAGGGTATTGGCCGGG
>ERZ772779.1143-NODE-1143-length-11167-cov-3.633819_pt1 | contig 11167 bp, 6 predicted proteins | sample MGYA00511360_ERZ772779 | MGnify/ENA primary metagenome ERZ772779 (study PRJEB29015, sample SAMEA2738112) | human oral metagenome | biome: human oral; feature: human-associated habitat; material: saliva | place: China | collected 2231 ...
AAGAAAACGGCGAAAAAGTAACCTATCGATTTGCACCGATAATTGGTCAATCGATGGAATACACGACAACTTCAGTTATTGAAACGAGCTTCTTTTGGCAACCCATCACTTTCACCAACAAGGTGAAAACAAAGAAAACTCCCATTTCGAAAGAGAACGGCATCTTCACCTTCATGTCGCAGATTGAAGACTTGTCAACGACAGTAAGCGACCCCAAAGCGAACGCTGTCATCCAAGAAAAACTCCAATCGACAAAGGCGAAAATCACCGCAATGCGCATCTTCACCAAGGTCGACGAGCAAGGCAACGTCGTGACAGAGCCGCACTACGAAGGAATTAGCGCAGAAAAAGCAAGAATATTGACGCAAGATAATCTCGGCATAGAGATGGTCTACAGCATGAAGTTCTTCCCCAAACACGCCATCTCTGCAGGAGACACCTGGGAAGACGAAATGCAAACAAACCGAGCCAGAGTTAATATCAAATTTAAACTCGAACAGCTGGACGACACTTCCATGACGGTGAGTTTCACCGGCACGATACGATCCACCACTAAAGAAAACAAGAAGTGGATTCTTCAGGTGGAAGGAAAGAAGCAATTCTATCGCTCCACCGGCGTACCCATCCCGGGCGCCACAAAAATAAAAATGACAGGGGACACTGATCAAGAAGGTGGAAAAATCACCATCACGACTACGATGTAAGCCCCTACCTGCCGCCCATCCTCCATAACGAACCCAAGCCCTGCGCATCGTCCTTACGGACGGTGGCAGGGCTTGTTTTTTTTCTGAATCGTAATGGTTCGGTGTCGTCAATCCATCGCGGCTATCGAGTGGTGGCAACAAGCGTAACAAAAGCTTACGCAAGCAGTAGAACATAACCAATCGCCGACATGAAGGCTCTCACCGCTCACTTCTTCCGCAACTCCCAAAAGGCCACTGCCGAAGCCGCAGCCACATTGAGCGAGTCCACATTGTGATACATGGGGATGCGCACCGTGTAGTCGGTGCTTGCTATCACCGTGTCGGCCAAGCCGTCGCCCTCTGTTCCCATCACGAGCGCCAAGCGCGGTTCGGCCTTCAAGGCCGGATCGTCGAGCGAAATCGACCGATCGGTCAGCGCCATGGCCGCCGTGCGGAAGCCCAACGCCTGCAACTCCGCCACCGGCTCGGCAGACCAAGCCCATGGCACGAGAAACACGCTGCCCATCGACACGCGCACCGCACGCCGATTGAGCGGGTCGCAGGCCGTGCGCGACAGCACCACGGCATCGATACCCAAAGCGGCGGCCGAACGGAAGATCGCACCGATGTTGGTGGCGTCGGTCACCCCGTCGATCACGCACACGCGCGCCGCATCACGCACCACTTCCGCCACCGACGTTTCGGGACGGCGGCGCATGGCACAAAGCACACCGCGCGTGAGGGTGTAGCCGGTGAGCTGCGCCAAGAGTTCGCGTGCGCCGGTATAGACGGGAATGTCGCCGCAACGGCTGAGCACATCGGCCGCATCGCCGGTCAGATGTCGCTCCTCACAGAGCAGAGAGAGGGGTTCGTAGCCCGCATCGAGCGCCACATGGATCACCTTCGGACTTTCGGCGATGAACACGCCACGAGAGGGGTCGACTTTGCTGCGCAACTGCGCTTCGGTCAAGGCACTGTAAACCTCTACGCCGGGATCGGACAGGGAGGTGAGGTGGAAAATGGGCATAAGGGATTTCTTTTCGCGATCAGTCATTCGTGAGGCGCCTTCGTCACGGCCTTCGCCTGGGCGAACTGCGTTCGGGGCGTCCGAGGTGCAAAGTTAACGGAAAATATCTTGTCGCACTCCCCCGCTCCACGAAAAGTAGTCCATCGAGCAAGCTCGACAAAGCCGACCGACAGCCCCAACAAAGCACAACACTCCCGCCGAGCTCGAACCCGACGAGAGTGTATGGTGTGTGAAAGAGAAAGGGCCTGCTCCGGAGACTCAGGGTTGCGCTCTGCGGCCGGAGGTCACCACGAGGGGAACCGTCTGCTGTGCGGCTTTCGTCGGCGCGCTGTCGGCCGTGCCGCGATAGGCGTTCCAGCTCCAGCCCGCATTGTCCCAATCGTAGTAGTCGCCCGTGTATGTGCTCCAGTCACTGAAGCTCAGGCTACCCAGATTGAAGCGGAAGCCCGAATCGCCTGCACGACCGGTGAAACGGCTGTTGCTCAGATAGTAATCGTAGATCCGCACGTCCAAACCGTGATCGGAGGGATATGTGAGATAGATTTCGCCGTTGCGGATTTCCCAGTAGAAGCGATGGTAGCGGCGCGAGAGCGGGCCATAGTTGTAGAAGTCGATCTGCTTGCCCCAACCCGAGCGCGCTCCGTAATAGTTCGGTTGGAAAAGCACATACGAGTTGCGCGAATCGAATTGCACCTTTTGTCCCGTGATGGGATTCACCACTTGATAGAACATGCCGAAATCGCCTTGCCATTCGCCGCTGATGGTTTGTGCGCGACCTTGGTCGCCGGTACCGGGATTGTAGGGATAATACGGATTATAGGGGTCGTAGCCGTCGCCGTCGTAGTACGGATCGTACACACACGAAGCGAGAGACAGCGCCGCCACGAGCAAGACGGGCAGTGCCCAGAGAAGAGAGTAGATTCGTTTCATAATCGGTGATTACTGTGCCGCTGAGGGCGGCAGGTTTGTAGGGCAAATGTAGAGCAAACGCACTGAGCGACCAAACGAATGGGAGAAAAAAAGCATCGTGCGGGGCATTTATTTGCTTTTATGAGCAATTTGCCCCGAACAAGATAGACAGAACTAACATTTGCCCCAAAACAACACGCCACACAAGACAAACGACAAATCTCGTCCCAAATCCATACCAAAGCGCAGCGTCGGCCGACCCATCCGGCTCTTCTTCCTCACGCTGCCGGGTGGGTGGCCCATCGGCTCGCGATCGCGTGCGCTCCTTATTCCCTCGCGCGTTCGCGCGCGTCAGGCAGTTTTCGTTTTTTGCCTTCACCCCTTCACCCACCCCTTGCAACTCTCTATTCCACAGCGCGATAAGTGTGAAGGCTTTGGCAAAACATCTTCACCCACGGGCACCAATGCCTTCACCCGCGGTGAAGCCGGAAAAAGGACGGATCCTTCACCCCTTTTGCGGTTAATTTCAGCTCGTTGTGCGTCGCGGTGAAGAGTGAAGGCTAAAAACTAAAAGTGACTGATGCGCGTGTGTACGTGTGCGCGCGAGGAGGGTTCACCCATAAAAGCGGGCGTTTTCCGTCAACGCCCCCCGTGTTTCGAGCAGTTGTTCCCTGCTTCGTCGGGTATGCGGGGCGCGTCGTGTTTTCCGTCCCAAACTGTCGGGCGGTGGCGGTGCAGCACGATTTCTTTTGAACGGGAAAGGAAAACATCGGCACAAAAAAAGAAGTAACGCCGCCCGCATTTCGCCGTTTTTTTACTACATTTGCGAAATCGAGGTGCGCCCTGCTTCGGCGCGCTCCCTTTCACGACAAGACACTCACACCATGACCATTTTCAGCAAAATTGCCGCCGGAGAAATTCCCTCCTACAAATGTGCGGAAAACGAGGATTTCTACGCCTTTCTCGACATCAACCCTGTGGCGAAGGGACACACACTCGTGATTCCCCGTCGGGAAGTGGACTACATTTTCGATCTCGACGACGAAACGCTCGCTGCCTACCATCGTTTTGCCAAGCGCGTGGCGCTGGCCATCGGCAAAGCTTTCCCCTGTCGCAAAGTCGGCATGGCTGTGCTCGGACTCGAAGTGCCGCACGCCCACATTCACCTCATCCCCCTCAACAATGAGGGTGACATGGACTTCCGCAAACCGAAGCTCCAACTTCCTGCCGAAGAAATGCAGGCGGCGGCCGATGCCATCCACGCGGCTTTCGAACGCCAAAACCCGGCCTAATCTCTCTACACCTCAATTCGCACCTTTATGCACCTCCACCACCTTGTTCTGCTGAGCGCACTGCTCGCAGGCAGCGCGACGGCCGCGGCGCAGTCCTCGGCCGGCCATGTCATTCGACTCGACCGACCGACGTCCTTCAAAGGGGCCGAAAGTTGGTGGGGCGGACATCCCGAACGTTTTGACAGCCTGCACAAGCCCATCAGTGCGGGCGATGCGGCCGTCAACCCCGACCCCGAATGGGAACGCCGTTCACTGCCTTTGGGCAATGGCCACTTGGGCGCGAACCTCATGGGTTCGGTGGCCACCGAACGCCTCACCCTCAACGAAAAGAGCCTCTGGCGCGGCGGTCCGGGGGTGAAGAGCGGTCCGGCTTACTACTGGGATGTGAACAAGGCGAGCGCACCGGTGCTCAAAGCGATCCGCCGTGCTTTCACCGAGGGCAATACCGAAGAGGCGGCCCGGCTCACACGCGAGAATTTCAACGGAAAGGCGGCCTACGAAACCCGGGGCGAAAAAGATTTTCGCTTCGGCTCGTTCACCACGATGGGCGAACTTCACATCGCCACGGGACTCGACGAAGCGAAGATCCGCGACTACGAGCGCACGCTCTCGCTCGATTCGGCGCTGGCCACGGTGAAATTCACGGCGGCCGACGGCACGCGCTACACGCGCAGCGCGTTCATCTCCTATCCCGACAATGTGCTGGTGGTGCGCTTCACCGCCGACCGCCGCGGACAACAAAACCTCACGCTTTCCTACGCGCCGAATCCCTGCGCCGAGGGCAAAATGGTGCCGGAGGGCAAAGATGGGTTGGTCTATCGCGCACAGTTGGACAACAATGGCATGCACTTTGTGGTGCGACTGCGCGCGGTGGCGAAAGGCGGCACGATGGCGAATGCCGACGGGCGTTTCACTGTGAAAGACGCCGACGAGGTGACCTTCCTCCTCACCGCCGACACGGACTACCGCCTGAATCTCGACCCGAAGTTCGACGATCCGAAGACCTATGTGGGGGTGGACCCCGAACGCACCACGGCACAGTGGATGAAAGCGGCGGCGCGACGAAGCTATGCGTCGCTTTTCGCTCGCCACTACAAGGACTACGCTGCGCTCTTTGATCGCGTGCAACTGCAGCTGGACACTACGCCCGACTCGCTGCGCAACCTGCCGACGGATCGGCGACTGGCGGCTTATCGCAACGGTGCGCCGGATCATGATCTCGAGGCGCTCTACTTCCAGTTTGGCCGCTATCTGCTCATCGCTTCCTCGCGACCGGGCAATCTCCCCGCAAACCTGCAAGGGGTGTGGCACAACAACGTCGACGGCCCGTGGCGCGTGGACTACCACAACAACATCAACCTCCAGATGAACTACTGGCCGGCGCTCACAACGGGACTGGCCGAGTGCGCCGAACCACTCACGGAGTTCATTCTCTCGATGCGCAAACCCGGGGCGGTGACGGCGCGCAAATATTTCAACGCGCGCGGATGGATGGCGGGCATCAGCGGCAACCCCTTCGGATTCACCGCACCCTTCGTGAGTCAAGACATGTCGTGGAACTACAATCCCGTGGCCGCCCACTGGTTGGCGACGCACCTGTGGGAGTACTACGAGTTCACACGCGACAAGAAGTTTCTTGCCAAGGTGGCTTATCCGGTGCTGAAGGAGTGCGCGCAATTCTCGGAAGACTACCTGTGGCAAAAACCGGACGGCATGCTCACGGCGGCGCCTTCGACTTCGCCCGAACACGGACCGGTGGATGAGGGAACGACCTTTACCCACGCGGTGATTCGCGAAAACCTGCAAGAGGCGGTGCACGCAGCGATGATTCTCGGCGTGGACAACAGCGACGTGGCCACTTGGAACAACACGCTTGCGCATCTGGCACCTTATAAGGTGGGGCGCTACGGACAGTTGCAAGAATGGAGTAAAGACATCGACGATCCGAACGACCACCATCGGCATGTGAACCACCTCTTCGGCTTGCACCCGGGAACGACGATCTCGCCTATCACCACCCCTGCGCTGGCTGAAGCGGCGCGCGTGGTACTCGACCACCGCGGCGACGGAGCCACCGGTTGGTCGATGGGTTGGAAACTCAACCAATGGGCACGTTTGCACGACGGCAACCGGAGCTACAAGCTCTTTGCTAATTTGCTGAAAAACGGAACGGCCGACAACCTCTGGGATATGCATCCGCCGTTCCAAATCGACGGTAATTTCGGCGGAACGGCCGGCGTGGCCGAAATGCTCCTACAAAGTCACGTCGGCGGTTTGCACCTCCTGCCCTCACTGCCCGATGCGTGGCGCAACGGCAACGTGAAAGGGCTGCGCGCCCGCGGCGCTTTCGTCGTGGATCTCGACTGGCGCAACGGACAACTGCACGAAGCGCGCATCACCTCGCTGAGCGGTGAAGATTGCACTGTGCGCTACGGACAACAGACCATCGCTTTCCCCACTCACAAAGGACATGTCTACCGACTCCTGCTCAAGGACGGACGGCTCGAACTCGCAAAATAAAAACGGAGTCCTTTTGCGCCCCAAAAAACAAAGACAACGTTTGGACATTCGACCGACGAATTGTAACTTTGCCCCAATTTACTTTCCATCTCGACTACTTTAATGCAAGAATCTTTCGAACTCATTGCCAAAACCTTCCAGGGACTGGAAGAGGTGTTGGCGCAAGAGCTCATCGAGCTTGGTGCCAACGACGTGCAAATCGGCCGCCGCATGGTCTCCTTCAGCGGAAACCAAGAAATGATGTACCGCGCCAATTTTTGTCTCCGCACCGCCGTACGTGTTCTCAAACCCATTTCGCATTTTCGTGCCCGGAACGCCGACGAAGTTTACAAAGCGGTGAAAGAAATCGAGTGGAAGGATATTTTAGATCTTGATACGTCCTTTGTGGTGGACACCACCGTCTACAGCACCGAATTTCGCAATTCGAAATTCGTGGCTTACAAGGTGAAAGACGCCATTGTAGACTATTTTATGGAGCGCGAAGGAAAACGCCCCAATATCAGTGTGGCGAATCCCGATCTGCGACTCAATATTCATATAGCGGAAGACAATTGCACGCTGTCGCTCGATTCGAGTGGGGAGAGTCTCCACTTGCGCGGCTACCGCACGGCAACCGTCGAAGCGCCAATCAACGAGGTCCTCGCCGCCGCCCTCATCAAAATGAGCGGTTGGAAATTTGATTGCGATCTCATCGACCCCTTCTGCGGCTCGGGTACCATTCTCGTAGAGGCGGCGCTCATGGCACGCAATATCTATCCCGGGGTGTTCCGTCAAAAATTTGGATTCGAAAATTGGAAAGACTTCAACCCCGAACTGCTCAGCTCTATTTTTGAAGACGACAGCAACGAGCGCACTTTCGAACACCGCATCATCGGTTCGGACATCAACCTTCGTGCCGTCGAAGCCGCGTTGGCCAATGCCAAAGCAGCCGGCGTGGCCGATCTCATCACGGTGGAACAACGCGAAATCCGCGACTTCAAAAAGCCGGAAATGCCTGCCGTGCTCATCACCAATCCGCCTTACGGCGAACGACTGCGCCCCGAAGATCTCTCCGACATTTACCGCACGCTGGGCGAAAAGCTCAAACGCGAATTTCAAGGCGGAGAAGCCTGGATCATTTCCTCGCGCGAAGAACTTTTCGACTCGATGCGTCTGCGCCCCTCCTTCAAAGTGCCACTCCAAAACGGATCGCTCGATTGCGAACTCCGCAAATATGTCACCTTCGAAGGCAAGCTCGACAATTTCCGCGCGCAGGGTAATGTGGTGAAAACCGATGACGAACTGCGGCGCATGGGAGAGAAGGGTCGTTTCCGCGACGGCCGCAAACGCGATTTCTCGCGCAAACGTTTCGACGACGAAGAGCGCGATGGACGCGGAGCAGGCGAAGAACGTGGCGATCGCCGCTTCAACGACCGCAGCGCCGGCGACCGAAAGGGAAAATTCGGCGAGCGCGAACGTCGTTTTGATGACCGCGACAACCGTCGCTACGACGACCGCCGCAACGAAGCAGAAGAACGCTACGACCGCAACATCGACTTCTCCGACGATCCCGAACTGGCCGCCACCTATCGCAATCTCCGCGCCCGTCACAACACCTTCGAGCGTGTGCGTCACGCCAAAGACCGCAAGGAGCGTGAAGAACGCGGCGAGAAGTTCGAACGCCGCGACGACCGCGGAGGTTTCAACAAGCGCGGAGGATTTAACGACAGAAAGGGAGCTTACAACGACCGAAAAGGCGCCGGTGACCGCAAGGGTTACAACGATCGTGGAGGCTTCAAAGGTCGCCGAGACAACGACCGCCGTAACAACGGCGGCTACAACCGCGACCGCCAAAACCGTTACGACGGCAAGCCCTCCGATCGTCGCCGCGATGACCGTCGCGACAATGATCGCCGCGGAGGATATAATGATCGCGGAGGCTACAACAAACGTGGCAGCTATAACGATCGTGGAGGCTACGACCGCCGCGACAAAGGTGGGTTCTCCCGTTCGCGCCGCGACGATTGAACCGGCCCCACCGATGTTATCTCTTTTTCGTTCACGCTTGAGCACGCTGTTCGCATGAAAAAAATATTCCTCCTACTCCTCTCGTTCCTCACGCTCACCGGAATGGCGCAAACCGCACAAAAATCACTCCGCCAACCCACCCTCGACGACCTGATGTGGGGCGGTTCCAACTATTGGAACCTCCAACCCAAAAGTGTCTTCACCGCTTGGTGGGGCGAAGCCCTTCTGCGCACCGATGTCGAGCAAGTTTCACAACTGAGTGATGCGGCCGGTCGGCATTTCGATGTGAAAGGCACGCCGCTTTTCACCCTCGCCGAGGTCAATGCCGCGCTCGACACCGCCCGTTGCGGCGTGTTGCGTTCGCTCACCTCCGCCACCTTCCCCGAAGCCGGTCGCCCCGTTGCCACCCTTCGCACCGCGCGCGCCCTCTTCCGCTACAATTGGAAAGATCGTCGCGTCGAATGGTCCATCCCACTCGAACGAGGCATCGAACACCAAGACTTCGCCCCCGCGAGTCAAGCCTTGGCTTACACCCAGAACTATAATCTCTACGTCACCACCGCCGACGGACGCAAGCACACCGTTTCCACCGACGGCAACCGCGAGTTGCTCTACGGCACCTCCGTTCACCGCGACGAATTCGGCATTCACAAAGGCACTTTCTGGAGCCCCGACGGCCGCCGCCTCGCCTTCTATCGCATGGACCAGCGCATGGTCACCGACTATCCGCTCGTCAACATCGACGTGCCCTCGGCCGTGCGCATCGCCCAACCCGCACCCGAGAAGTACCCCATGGCGGGCATGACCTCGCATAAGGTCACCGTCGGCATCTTCAATCCGGAGAACGATCGCACCGTCTGGCTCGATCTCGGCGATCCCACCGACCGCTACTTCACCAACCTCAGTTGGAGCCCCGACGGCAACCGCCTCTACATCATGGAAGTGCCGCGTTCGCAAAAGCGCTGCGACCTCGTCGCCTACGACACCCACACCGGCGCGCGACTCGGGGTGCTCTACACCGAAACCAACGAGCGTTTCGTCGAACCCCAAAACCCGCTCACGTTCTTGCCGTGGGACAAAGACAAGTTCATCTACCAAAGCGAGCGCGACGGCTTCAACCACCTCTACCTCTTCAACACCAAAGGCCAACTGCTCAAGCAGCTCACCTCCGGTAAGTTTGAGGTGCTCGAACTCCTCGGTTTCAACACCCGCACCCACAGCGTCATCATTCGCAGCAACGAGAGCGGCCACATCCGCGAGAACCTCTACGCCGTCGATCTCAAAACCGGTCGTCGTACCCTGCTCGACAACGGTGTAGGCGTGCACCGCGCCCAACTCTCGCCGAACGGCACCCTGCTGCGCGACACCTGGTCGTCGCCCACCACCTACCGCAACATCGTCGTGCGCAGCACCGAGCGTCCACGCGAAACCCTTCGCCTGCTCGAAGCCGCCGACCCGTGGCGTGAGTTCACCATGCCCCGCGTCGAAAGCGGGAGCATCCTGGCCGCCGACGGCAAAACGCCCCTCTACTATCGGCTCGTCAAGCCCGTCCACTTCGATCCCAACAAGCAGTATCCCACCATCGTCTACGTCTACGGTGGTCCCCATGCCACCAACGTCAAAGAGTCGTGGAACTACCAAGCCCGCCCGTGGGAATACTACATGGCCAACCGCGACTACGTCCTCTTCATTCTCGACAACCGCGGATCGGGCGACCGCGGTTTCGAATTCGAAAGTTGCACCCACCGCCACCTCGGTCGCATCGAGATGGCCGATCAGATGCAAGGCGTCAAATACCTCTCTTCCCTCCCCTTCGTCGACACCACCCGCATCGGCGTGCACGGTTGGAGTTTCGGCGGATTCATGACGACGAACCTCATGCTCTCCCACCCCGAAGTCTTCAAAGTCGGTGTGGCCGGCGGTCCCGTTCTCGACTGGAAATACTACGAAGCCATGTACGGTGAGCGCTACATGGAAACGCCGCAGACCAATCCCGAGGGCTATGCCGAAGCCAGCATGGTGGGCCACGCCGCGAAGCTCAAAGGCCGCTTGCAAATCATCGTCGGCTACAACGACCCCACCTGCGTGCTCCAGCACTCCCTCGCCTTCCTCCGCGCCTGCGAAGACGCCGGCACCCAGCCCGACTACTTCGTCTATCCCGGACAAGGCCACAACATGATGGGGCGCGACATGATCCACCTCCACGAGCGCATCACGCGCTATTTCGAAGACCATCTCAAACCGCTGCGCAAATAACCGATCGTCACGCAACGATCTAAATACAACGGCGCCGCCTCTCTCACGAGAAGCGGCGCCGCTTTCTTTTGCGCGTGCAAACTCCTTTTACCGCTGTTGTTTCACGTAGATCGAAAAGGTTTGATCAATGGAAGAAACGCCATAGAAAATCACCTTCCGTTCGTGCCCCGTGCGGTTGGGCGAAAGCTTCACCTGCACCTGCCGGCGATCCTTGGAGATCGCAAAGGAATACCAATTTCCCGAAGCTCGACAAGTGCCATCTGCCAACGTATCGATTCGCAACGCCTCATCGTCGACGAATTCCGTCGTACCGCATTTATTGAGCGTATCGGGAATGGTCACATTGAACAACGACCAAGCTTTGCCGAAGGGTTTTCCCTCTCGGTTGAGCACATTGACCGTTTGTTCACCGCCCGCCGCCGACAGCGACAATTCGGTAGATCGCACTTCATATTCATCTTTCAGAGAATGCG
>ERZ772779.1144-NODE-1144-length-11166-cov-12.990370_pt1 | contig 11166 bp, 8 predicted proteins | sample MGYA00511360_ERZ772779 | MGnify/ENA primary metagenome ERZ772779 (study PRJEB29015, sample SAMEA2738112) | human oral metagenome | biome: human oral; feature: human-associated habitat; material: saliva | place: China | collected 2231 ...
CGAGGATCACCATCAGTTCGTAGTTACGCACGTTGGTTCCCACCTCCTATGGTCTTTGCGGTCACGGACGGTCCGTGACAGGAGGGCGTTGCGTAAGGCCTTGGGGGCCTGCTGGACCGCCCACGGGTGCGGACAATCCAGCTGCCCAGTTTACACGGGTGGGGGCGTGTCCGCCAGGGAATTTCCGGTCACGATGGGGTACGCGGGGACGAGGCCGGGGCCGGTAACGCGGCAACTCTGACGCTGGTGCAGCGTCGTTTGGGGACGAGGCCTGGGCTGGCCACGCGCACGCGGGCCGGTAACGCGGAAACTGGCGTGGGGGCGAGGACTTTCCCTCGGCCTCGTGAATGGCGTTAGAGTGAGCGAGCCCCGTACCCGTTTGTGAGTGCCCGCATACCCGTGTAGACGGCCGAGTAGGCGAGCCACACGAGGGCGAGGGCCAGGGATGGGGTGGACGCGAGCGTGGCGGAGTGGGCGATCAGCCACAGGAGGGGCGCGTAGACAACAAGGTTGAGGACGGACACGCCAGCGAGGTAACGTCCGCGGCCGGCCCCGATGAGGATCCCGTCCAGGAGAAAGACGTAGCCGGCGACGGGCTGGAAAACAGCGCTGACAATGATGGCGACGGTCGCATAGTCAATGACGGTTTGGTCGGTCGTAAAGATGAGCGTGATCCATGGTGCGGCGAAGGCCAGGACGACGCCGACGGCGACGCCGAAGCTCACGCCCCACCGCGACAGGGTGCGTAGGATGGGCTGGATCGCGCCGCGCTGGCCGGTGCCCGACGCGAACCCGGCGAGGGCTTGAGCGGCGATCGCGAGGGCGTCGAGGACGTAGGCGGCGAAGCTCCACAGGGTCCACACGATCTGGTGGGCGGCGAGGGCCTGGGTGGAGATCGCGGTGACGGCGCTCAGGGTTGCGAGGAGTGCGACGCGCAGGGCGAGGGTACGTACGAGGAGGGGAGTGCCTTCGACTGCAGCGCCAACGAGACCGGAGGTGGAGGGACGCAGGCTCACCCCCTGGCGTCGGGCGGCGCGCACGATGATCCACGCGAGGAAGACAGCCATCAGCGTCTGCGTGATAGCGGTGCCTAAGCCAGAGCCGGCGACCCCGAGTCCGAGCGGATACATGAGCGTCCAGTTGGCTACTGCGTTGAAGGCGGCGCCCGCGGACGCGGCGACCAGCGGGGTGCGCGTGTCTTGGAGTCCGCGCAGCGTGCCGGTGGCTGCCAGGACCACGAACATGCCGACCAGGCCGGGCGCGGAGGCGCGCAGGTATGCCAGGGCGTGTGGCAAGGTGGTGGCGTCGGCCCCCAGCCAGGAGAGCAGGGGAGAAGCGAAGAGGGCCAGGAGGACCGCGGCGACGACGCCGAACCCGCCAGCGAGCCACATGGCTTCGACCCCGGAACGCAGCGCGAGGTCGCGTCGGCCTGCCCCGAGGTGGCGTCCCGCCAGCGAGGTAGTCGAGTAGGCCAGGAAGATGAACAAACCAACCGCCGTGTTTAGGACGGTCGCGGCGACACCCAGGCCTGCCAGCTGCGGGGTGCCCAGGTGTCCGACCATCGTGGAGTCGATGACGGTGAACAGCGGTTCAGCGATGAGCGCACCCAAGGACGGTAGGGCCAGGGAGAGGATTTTCTTCGTCGTGATCGTCGGCATTGACGAGGCCTTGGTTCCCTCATCGGAGGATGGCGAGGTCTGCTCCGCCCACTCGCGATTGCTGCTCATAACACGCTCCTCTGTTTGTCCACAACATGTGCACAGGCCTGTGGAAAGCGGTGCACACGGAAATTGTAGGTGGCTCAATGAATGACAATGATGTGACTGTGATGAGCATATCTGCCCTGACAGGGCGGTCATTTCGCCCTGTACACAGGCGGATTCGGCGTTGTGCACAGGTTATCCACAATATGTGCACATGTTCGTGCACAGTGGCGGTCGCGCGAACTCATGCAACGCGTTAGTCTTCGCCTGACGGCTCCCTATCCACAAAGTCCGCATGCTGCGCGGACCCGCGTGAGGGACCCCAGCCTCGGCCCCACCCGCCCGCAAACCCGAAAGGATCACGATGCCCGACGATCAGTTCGACCGCGTCCCCCCGCAGGACATTGACGCGGAAATGAGCGTCCTCGGCTCGATGATGCTGACAAGTGAAGCCGCCAACGCAGTGTCAGAAATGCTGCGCGGAGAGGACTTTTACCAGCCCAGGCACGAAACCATCTTCGACACGATCATTGAACTCAACGGTCGCGCTGAACCCGCCGACGCCATCACCGTCGCCGGCGAACTCAAGCGCGCGGGCGCCCTGTCCAAAGTGGGTGGCGCCGCCTACCTGCACAGCCTCATCGCCTCCGTGCCCACCGCCGCCAACGCCACCTACTATGCGCGCATCGTGCGCGAGCGCGCCATCATGCGTCGTCTCGTCGCCGCGGGCACACGCGTCGTTCAGCTCGGCTACGCGGACGCCGGCGGCGACGTCGACGAGATCGTCGACCAGGCCCAAGCCGAGGTCTACGCCGTCTCCGACGGGCGCGAAACCAGCGACTACGTGTCCATGGACAAGATGAGCACGGATATTCTCATCGCCCTCGAAGACATTGAAAAGAACCAGGGCAAACTCAACGGTGTCCCTACCGGCTTCACTGACCTGGATGAGCTGACCCAGGGCCTACACGGCGGCCAGATGATCATCGTCGCCGCGCGTCCCGCCATGGGCAAATCTACTCTCGCCCTGGACTTTTGCCGCTCAGCGTCCATGAGACACGGCGTCACCTCCCTCATTTTTTCGCTGGAAATGAGCACACAGGAAATCGCGATGCGCCTGCTGTCCGCCGAGTCCGGGGTGCGTCTGTCCAAGATGCAGGCCGGCAAAATGAACAGCAACGAATGGCAAAAGGTCGCCGAAACCTCCTCGCGCATGAGCGCTGCGCCCCTGTACGTCGACGACTCCGCGAACATCACGATCTCCGAGATCCGCTCCAAGTGCCGCCGCCTGAAACAGCAGGAAAACCTGGGCCTGGTCGTCATCGACTACCTCCAGCTCATGACGAGTGGCCGCCAGGTCGAATCCCGTCAGCAGGAAGTCTCCGCGATGTCGCGAAACTTGAAGCTCCTGGCTAAGGACCTCGACATCCCCGTCATCGCCGTCGCGCAGCTGAACCGTAACTCCGAGGGCCGCACCGACCGCAAGCCCATGATGAGCGACCTGCGTGAGTCCGGCTCGCTCGAGCAGGACGCCGACATCATCATCCTGCTGCACCGCCCCGACTACTACGACAAGGAAGATCGCCCCGGCGAGGCCGACATCATCGTCGCCAAGCACCGCGCGGGCGCGACCGCGACCGTCACCGCCCTCTTCCAGGGCGACATGGCGCGCTTCGTCAACTACACGGGACGCCCGGAGCCGGGCGGCGGAGAGTAAGGGCCGGGTCGCCCGCCTGATCGCCGGCGTTGCTGTGTGGCGCCGCTGGTGTTGAAACCGGCGTCGCCTTTGCGGGTGAGAAATGGGTGTTTTTCGTGCGTTTTTCGGTTGCAGAGGTGTTGTCGGTTTCAACGGTTGCTGTTCAGGGGCGAGCAGTGGTGATGGCGGTTTCACGCTGGCCTGCATCGGCGGCCGCAGAGGCGTCATTGGTTTCAATGTCGCCACGTCGCTGTGTCCTGTGGGCGAAAGAGTTCGCCCAGCGAACGAAATATGGACCGAAATAGGCGTTTTATGGCGCGCTGGGCGAGTTTTTTGCGGATAGGCCGCCGGAAGCCGCGTTGATGGGCGAACTGTTCCGCCGTCACCACGGCACCCACTCACGGCCTCGCTGTTGGAGGGGCTGCGTTGCACGAACTTTGTCGCGGCGCTGCGGGCGTGGGCGCCCCTCGTAGGCCCACCGGGCCCACCGGGACCGTCGGAATTAGTCCCGGTGGCCGGCGCGGGCCAGGCGCTTGGCACGAATAGAGCCGACGAGCCAGTCGGTGCTCAGGCAGCCCAGTGCCACCCACACGACGCCCATCGCGATCCAGCGGAACGTCGGAACGGTCTCGTGGAAGATGAACACGGCGACGAGCAGCTGCAGGGTGGGCCCCAGGTACTGTAGGAAGCCCATCGTCCCCAGGGTCAGGCCGCGCGCGGCCGAGGCGAACATGATGAGCGGGATCATCGTCAGTGCGCCCGCGCCCACCAGGAGTGCGAGGTGAACGGGCCACGAAAACCCGGAGCCGTCGGAAGATGCGATGGCGTGGAAAGACGTGGAGGATGTGGCCGCCAGGTAGGCGTAGTAGCCGAGCAGGACGGGTGAGACTGCGGCCGTCTCGATCGCCATGCCCGCGAGCGGATCGACGCGCGCGGCCACGTCCTTCTTGACGAGGGAATACAAGCCGAACGTCAGAGCAAGGGTGAGCGAGACGATGGGGACAGCGCGCTGGCCGATCACGAGGATGACGACGGCGATGACGCCGAGGGCCAGGGCCACCTTCTGGATCGGGGTGACGCGCTCGCGCAGCACGATAAGCTCCAACGCGATCGTCACGAGGGGGTTGATGAAGTAGCCGACCGCCGCGTCGGTCGTGTGGCCGGCGAGGACCGCGTACACGTACACCGACCAGTTGACGACGACGAGCGCGCCAGCGACCGCGAGGCGCCACAGCGCTCCCCGGTCGGCGATCAGCGCGCGAATCTTCCCCAGTGAACCCGTCAGGGCGAGCGCGACCAAGCAGAAAAACAGGCCCCACACCGCGCGGTGGACGATCACCTCGACGGCGCCGGCAGGGGCGAGCAGCGAGAAGTACAGGGGGAAGAACCCCCAGATCACGTAGCAGGAAACGCCGAGGGCGAGTGCGCGTGGATCGTTCTTCTGGGTGCTCATGCACCCAGTGTATGAACATCGCGGGGGCAGACGCCGCTGCGGGAACGGCTGTGATCACCTGGCGAGAAAGCGTGAGCGACCACGTCGTCCCCCGACATCAGGGCGGTTTCGTCGATGCCGAGGACCAGGCCGAGGGCCTCCAGGTAGCGTTCCTGCTGGCTTTCCTCGCCGGCCCGGTGCGCCATGACGGTCGGGTTGTGGATGAGGCGCGCGGCCAGGTGGCGCAGCGCTCGGGCCGCATCCTCGGTCGAGAGGGGCCCCTCGCCGAGGCGATCAATCTCCTCCTCCACGATGCGGAAGACGCGTGAGCGCAGGTGCCGCACGACCGGGTCCATGGATCGCGCGCCGAGGCCGCGCTCAAAAGAGGAGACCTCCTCGTCGATGATGGCGCGGGCGCGCGTGAGCGCGTCAGCATCGGCTGCCGGGACCGAGGCCTGGATGGTCGGTAGGTCGATGAGCGTCACGTTCGACAGTGAGGCGACAGAGCTTTCGGTGTCGCGCATGAGCGCGAGGTCCAGGACTACGGTGGGCCCGGATGCCGCGGCCATGTCGCGTGTCAGGACAGGGCTTCCCAGCCCGCGGCATGTCACGACGAGGTCGGCGCGCTCCAGGGTGGCGGGAAGATCGGCGGCGCTGACCCAGCCGATGCCTCGTCCCTGGGCGAATTCACGGGCGCGCCCGGACGTCGAGTAGACGGACACCTCCGATGCGCCGAGCGCCTGCAGGGCGCTGACGCTTGCGCCCGCGTAGGCACCCGTGCCGACGATGAGCACGCTCGCGTCCGCCCACGGTCCCAGGTGAGCCGCAGCCATGTCGAGGCCGACGGCGACGACGGATCGTCCCGCCCCGGCCAGTCCGGTCTCGGTCGCGACGCGGCGGGAGGTCGCCGATGCCCGCTCGGCGGCGCGCCCCAGGTCGCAGCTGAGGGTCCCGTCCTCCCAGGCCGTGCGCGCGGCGCGGCGCATCTGCCCGGCGATTTCGCGCTCGCCGATGACCATGGACTCCAGTCCCGCCGCCGTCGAAAACAGATCGACGAGGCCGTCGCGACCCCACAGGTGACGCAGGTGCACGTCCTCGCGCTGCGCGTGCGAGGCGGTGGCGAGCTCGCGCTCCACCGCATCCTTGATCGTGTGGGGGTCGGCCGAGGCCGGGGCGTCGACGTAGATAGTGACGCGATTGCAGGTGCGCAGGACCATGACTCCGCGCGCGTGCGGCAGCGAGCGCATGAGGGTAGGACCCAGGTCGGCCGCGCCGGAGAGTCGGGCGATGTCATCGAGGGGGGTGTAGCGGTGGTCCGCGGAGAGCACATGAATAGTCACAACGCGTCCATTTAAGGGCACGTGGGTGGCGCGAGCAGCGCTGGAAACCCATTAATGTTGGTGACGCCGTGTCATTTCGGAATATGTGCGAAATAAATGGCTCCATCCTGCGGATAAATGCGCATAAAGACGCGTAAATTCGCCCAATTGCGACGTGTGAGAAATTGTCTTGAACTAGACTGGAAAGCGACGGAAATGCGCGAATTAACGCACGAAAACATCATTAAATTAAGGGAGACACATGGCGACGCCCCCGCTGATCGCCGCCCTGACCGGGCAACGCGCGTCCACCCCCGTGTGGTTCATGCGTCAGGCTGGACGCTCCCTGCCTGAGTACCGCGAGCTGCGTGCCGCTGTTGGCCTGCCCATGCTCGAGGCCTGCCTGCGCCCCGACGTGGCCGCCGAGGCAACGGTGCAGCCCGTGCGACGCCACGGCGTGGACGCGGGCATCTTCTTTTCGGACATCATGGTCCCCCTGCGCCTGGCCGGGGTGGGCGTCGAGATTGAGCCCGGCGTCGGCCCGGTCCTCGATCATCCCTATCGCACGCGCGACAGTATCGACGAACTCCTGAGTCATCGTTACGGGGAGGGGTCCTGGACCGATTCCACCGGGCGTGCGCGCGACTGCGCCGAGGGTGCCCAGTCCGTGCGCGATGGGGTCGCAACGGCGGTGCGCGAGCTGGGCTCCACGCCGCTCATCGGATTCGGCGGCGCCCCTTTTACCCTGGCCGCGTACATGGTCGAGGGGCGTCCCTCGCGCGATCACATGGCCGCACGCGCGCTCGCGGCTTCTGACCCGGGCGCGTGGGATGCTCTCATGACTTGGTGCGCTCGGGTGAGCGCCGACTTTATCGCCGCTCAGATCGATGCTGGGGCCAGTGCCGCCCAGCTCTTCGACTCGTGGGTGGGGTCTGTCTCGCCTCGCACCTATCGGGAGTCCGTCGCGCCGTATTCGCGCATGGTCGCGCAGCGCGTCGCCGGCGCTGTCAGCCCGGTGACGGGCGAGCGCGCTCCGCTCATCCACTTCGGGACGGGCAGTGCGCCGATCCTGTCCGATATGGCCGAGGTCGGTGCTGACTGTGTGGGCGTGGACTGGAAGACGGACCTGTCGTGGGCCATCGAGCAGGTGCCCGGAAAGGCCGTGCAGGGGAATTTGGACCCCGCTCTATTGCAGGCTCCATGGCACGTTATCGAACAGGCTGTTCGGCATATTCTCGACGCTGGGCGCTCCGCCCCCGGACACGTCTTCAACCTTGGGCATGGCGTGCCACCCACGACCGACACCGATGTGCTGACGCGCATCGTGGAGCTGGTGCACGAGCTGGGTGATGCCCGATGACCCCCCGCTCGGCCATCCCCACCCACCCCGGCGCGGTCGTCGTCGGGGGAGGTATTGCCGGCCTCGTGAGTGCTTGGGAACTGGCCTGCGCGGGCGCGCGCCCCCTCCTCGTCGAGGCGCGCGGTTATCTGGGAGGCCTCATCGCCCGCGGCACGGTTGGCGGGGCAACCGTGGACCTGGGCGCGGAGACATACGTCGTGCGAGGCACCGACACCTCGTCGATCGTCGAGGCCCTGGGGCTGACCTCGGTTGAACCCGCCGGATCGGGCGCCCGGCTCTACGCGCCCTCTCTGCGCGGCGGCTGGGAGCTGCGCCCCTTCCTGCGCGACTCGTTCCTGGGAATCCCGGCCCACCCGGACGCGCCCGACTGCACTCACGTGCTCGGCGAGGCCGGCGTGCGACGCGCCCTCGAGGATCAGTCGATGGGCGGCGACGTCGGCATGGGCGAGGCCGGGGAGACTCTGGCCGGTTTCGTGACCGCGCGCATGGGGGAGGCTGTGCTGGAGCGCTCGGTGCGGCCGATCATCGCGGGCATCTACACTGCCGACCCCGCCATGCTGGCGACCGACACGGTCGCCCCTGGCCTGCGCGCCGAGACTACCCGTCACGGGTCCATGGCCGCTGCGGTCGCGGCGCGCCTGGCCGCCGCCGGATCGCGCCGCACCCCCGAAGCCTGCGTCGAGGGTGGGATGTTTGTCCTCGTCGACGCGCTACGAGCCGCCATCGAAGAGGCCGGGGGAACCGTCCTGACCCGCACGGGCGCGTTCGCGATGGCTCGATCGGCCACGGGCTGGACCCTCGAGTGCGGGCCGACCAAGCCCGGGCCGACCCCCGGAGCCGAACCCGTGCCGAGTGGGCCGGGCGTGAGGGTCACGACGGAGCGCCTCGTCCTCGCCTGCAGCGCCAGCGCCGCCTTGCGCCTGTTGACGCAGGCGCGCATCCCCGGCCTCGTGCCCGATGTGAGCGTTCCCGAGGGCGCGCCCATCGCGCGCCTCGCCCTGGCCGTGCGCGCCCCCGAGTTGGACGACGCGCCCGTCTCCCAGGGGCTCCTGGTGGCGCCCGCACCCGCCGACGAGCGACCGGTGGCAGCCAAGGCGCTGTCGCACACCACCGTCAAGTGGCCCTGGCTCGCCGACCAGCTCCCGCCTCACACGCACCTGCTGCGCCTGTCATACGGGCGCCTCGGCGAGGCCGAACCCGCCGTCACCGTCGAGGGGGCCCTGCGCGACATCCGCATGCTCACCGGCGTCACCATCGCCGCCGATGCCGTCACCGACCACCTGCTCGCCCGATGGAACGGCACGCTCCCGCCCCTGCCTCCCGACTATCGTGGCCGCGTTGCCTCGCTCGAGGAACAGGTGCGTTCCCTGGGGGGCGTGGCGCTCACGGGCGCCTGGGTCGCCGGAACGGGCATCGCCTCCGTCGTCACACACGCCCGAGCGGGCGCGAAAGGACTGCTATGACCACGCGCGCATTCGTTCTGGGAACCAGGGGATCGCGCCTGGCGCTCGCCCAATCCACCACTGTCGCGCGGGCGATCGAGGAGGCCGGGGCTCGCCTCGGCGAGAACGTGCGCGTCGAGCTGGAGGTCGTGCGCACGCACGGTGACGTGTCCGCGGCGCCTCTGGCTACGCTCGGCGGCGTCGGCGTGTTTGCCGCGCAGCTGCGGCTCGCCCTCCTTGGGGGAGAGTGCGACCTGGCCGTCCACTCCTTCAAGGACCTGCCCACCGCCTCCACGCCGGGGCTGCGCATCGCGGCCGTTCCCCAGCGTGAAGACCCCCGCGATGCCCTGTGCGCGGCCGACAGGGCGACGCTGTCATCGCTGCCCGCGGGCGCGCTCGTCGGCACGGGCTCACCCAGGCGCGCCGCCCAGGTGCTCGCCGCGCGCCCCGACCTGCGCGTATGCGACCTGCGCGGCAACGTCCCCACGAGGCTTTCACGCGTGCGTGGCATCGACCTGGGCGCTGACGCGGGCACCGCCCCCCAGGCCCTCGGCACGGGCGAGCACCTCGACGCGGTCGTCCTCGCCCTCGCCGGGCTGCGACGCATCGGCCTCGACGCCCACGCCACCGACGTGCTCGACCCGGCCATCATGATGCCCGCCCCCTCGCAGGGCGCCCTCGCCATCGAAACGCGCGACGAGGACGACCCCCTCCTGCGCGCCCTCCTGGGTGCCCTCAACCATCGGCCGACCGCGCTCGCGGCCAGCGCCGAGCGCGCCGTCCTCTCCGCCCTCGGTGCGGGGTGCGCGGCGCCGGTGGGTGCGTGCGCCCGCGTGGACGAGGCCTCCTCGGTCCTCCTGCTTGACGCGCGCGTGATGAGCGTTGACGGGCGCGAGCGGGTCGAGGCGAGTGGAGCGCTCGAGCTCAGGGACTCGGTTGGTCTGGACGAGGCCGCCCGCCTCGGCGAGGACGTGGCGCGCCAGCTGCTCGCGCGTGGTGCCGCCGAGGTCACCGACCTGGGGGCGACGAAAACGCCGAGGCGCCCCTCGTGAACGAAGCCCCAGTGAGCGGACCCCTGAGCGGGAGGCGAATCCTCCTGACCCGAGCCAAGCCCGATGACGCCATCGCGCGTGCCCTGCGCCTCGCCGGGGCGCAGGTGGATACTCTCGCCCTCACCGTGTCGACGCCGCTGGACTCCGCGCAGCTCGACGCGGCGCGCGACCGGCTGGCCGACGGCGCGTATGCGTGGGTCGTCTTGTCCTCCTGGAGGGCCGCGCGGGCCGTTGCGCACGCCCTGCCGCGGGCGCGCTCGCTCGGCACGCGCATCGCCGCCGTCGGAGCGGCCACCGCCCAATGGACCAGCGACCACGCGGGCGTGAGCGCCGACCTGACCGGGGCCGGATCCGCCGCCGCCCTGCTGAAGTGCTTCCCCACCCCGCCCTCTGGTGAGCTCTCGATCCTCATTCCCCGGTCGGCGGTTGCGCCCGATACCCTGCCAGAAGGACTACGCGCCCTCGGCTGGAGCGTCGAGGCCGTCGACGCCTACACCACCACTCTCGCCGACGCCGCCAATATTCCCGACGATATCGCGGGGAATTTCCGCGCGGGGCACTACGACGCGGCGGTCCTCACCGCATCCTCCCAGGCGCGCGCCCTGCCCCCGCTCCTCGGTCTGCCGCCCCCCACAACCCGGGTCGTGACCATCGGCGCACCCACCGCGCTGGCCGCCAGGCGGCAGGGGATCGCGGTCGCGGCCCGGGCCTCGTCCCCCACGCCCGATGCCATTGTCCGCGCCCTCATCGACGCCCTCGACCGCCCCGTCCAAGCCGACGTACCTGAAGAAAGAGACTCATGACTACCGTCCCCGAATCCGTTACCTCCTACCTCGCCGAGGCCGGGGTGGATGGTGCCCCGATCCCGACGATTCGCCCGCGCCGCCTGCGCTCGACCCCCGCGATGCGCGCCCTCGTGCGCGAAACCCACGTCGATCCGGCCAAGCTCATCTGGCCCGTCTTCGTGCGCGACGACATTGACGCACCTCGCGAGATCGCGGCCATGCCGGGCCAGTACCAGCACACGATCGACTCGCTACGCCGGGCCGCGGCCGAGGCCGCCGAAGCGGGCGTGGGTGCCATCGACCTGTTCGGCGTGCCCGCCTGCCGCGACGCGATCGGCTCCCAGGCGTGGGCGGAGGACGGGATCCTCAACCGTGGC
>ERZ772779.1155-NODE-1155-length-11128-cov-22.515127_pt1 | contig 11128 bp, 7 predicted proteins | sample MGYA00511360_ERZ772779 | MGnify/ENA primary metagenome ERZ772779 (study PRJEB29015, sample SAMEA2738112) | human oral metagenome | biome: human oral; feature: human-associated habitat; material: saliva | place: China | collected 2231 ...
CCCCGCTCACGAGCCCACATCACCACAGGAAAACGCGGATCATCAGTCTTAATATCACCATATGGAGACTGAGCCGGAAGATTCTTCACCTCAGGAGAACCTGACAGACGGTATAGATACTCCACAAACTGGCCGCGAGAAATAACACTATCTTTCTTGACCATTTGGTACTTCTGACGCTCAGAAATCAGACCAACGCACTGTGCCCAACTAAAGATAACGCGACGCCCCAACTCGCCATCTTGCCGATAATACTCATATTCTGCGCGGTCGTTACAGGTCACTGCCGGTTCGTCCGGTTGCACAATAGGGGTCACCTCGTGAGGCTTCAAATGCCCGGTGGCATACGCCGGAACACTGCCGCACACCATGGCGCCAGCCAAGAGCACAGCGCCGCCAGTCTGGATAGCCCGCTTCGTGGGGCGGGCGAATAATTGTCGAAGCATCATAGCTCCTTCACAAACAGGGTAGGGGCACAATCTTTGTGCGCCCTCATGAGTGGAACGTTCTCAGCGTATCAAAAATCCTAACCTTCAGGTAGAGATTTAGAGAATATGCAATGGGGTGAAAACAAAAGAGTGTGGGGCGGGTTCCTTGATGAGGAACCCGCCCCACACTCTTAACGCGTGCTCTCACGAATACGCAGAAAAGACAGCCTAGACGCTCTCACGCGAGGCATGATGCTGCAACACCGCACCCGCAACAACCGCATCCCGCTGAGCAGCCGCCCGCGCCGCACGAGCCTTAGCCCGCGCCTGATGCTGACGCTGACGACGCAACTCATCACGCCCATCAATACGCATCTTCTTATCCACCGCATCCATTGACCGGTGACGCACAAACCGGCACGACGCACCCTCAACCGGCTGCGTAGTCTCCGTGAGCGTATCCAACACGGCCTTCAACGCATGACGGCTCGCCGCCGTCAACGCATCACGACTCGTACCGCCACGAACACCCACCGTACGCTTCGGCGTGAACAGCACACTCGCCCCACGCGGCACACCGCGATACTCAGCGAACGACACCGGATCCACACCCAGACGCTTAGCCATCACCTCAATAGCCGGCGGATTCTGATCCACACACACGAACTTACGGCCCAGCTGAGCCGCCGCCGCACCCGTAGAACCAGAACCAGCGAAGAAATCCAACACCCAATCACCCGGGCGGGAACTCGCCGCAATCATACGACGCAACAGGCCCGTAGGCTTCTGCGTGGGATAACCCGTCTTCTCCTTACCCGTCGGCGACACAATAGTATGCCACCACACATCCGTAGGGAGCTTACCGCGAGAAGCCTTCTCCTCAGTCACCAAACCGGGAGCCATATACGGTTCACGATCAACCTCCGCAGTATTGAAGTAATAGCTGCGGTGATCCTTCGCGTACACCAAAATATTGTCGTGCTTCGTCGGCCAGCGGCGCGTAGACTTCGCACCGTAGTCATAAGCCCAAATCAGCTCATTAATGAAGTTCTCACGACCAAAAATCATGTCGCACATAATCTTCACATAATGAACCTCACGCCAATCCAGGTGCAGGTACAGGGTGCCGTCCTGCGCGAGCAGACGATGCGCCTGCTCAATACGCGGCGCTAGGAACGCCCAATAATCCTCGAACGAGTCGTTATAGCTCGCCAGAGTCTGCAGGGTGCTCGAATAGCTCTTGCCCTTAAAACCGGTGCGGTCACCCTTCTCAGAAGCCTCCGCGCTCAACGTGCGGCGCGTCTGCTTCTTACCCGTATTGAACGGCGGGTCAATGTAAATCACGGTGAACGCACCATCGGGCAGCTCACGCAGATACTCCAGGTTATCTGCCTGCACCAGCAGCGACGGGCCCTGCGGATCGAAAACAACCGAATCCGCGGAGTGTGCCTTAGCGGCAGGGGAGGGCGCGGCAGGCGTCGGGGATGCTGAAATACCCAACCCCGGCCCTAGCCTTCAGAACCAGCACGGTCAGCGCCACGGCCCTTACCGCGAGAACCCTCAGAACGAGAACCCTCAGCACGCGAGCCTTCAGAACGGCGGCGGGTACGGCGGCGGCCCTCACTCTCCACGGGCTGGCCCTCAACACGGCGGGTACGGCGACGCTGACGAGGCGCACGCTCAGAACGCTCCGAAGAACGTTCGGCACGCTCGGATGCGCCCTGCTCGTTACGCTCCGCACGCTCAGAAGAACGCTCAGCGCGCTTGCGGCCCTCGGAGCGGCTACGGCGCTCGCCGCGGCCCTCACCGGAACGACCCTCACGGCCACCGTCACGGCCGCCGCGGGAACGGCGCGAACCCTTCTCACCGCTACGGCCACCCTCACGGGAACCGTCGCGGCCACCGCGAGAACGAGCCGGACGGCCATCACGCGAGTCACGGGCGCTCTCAAAGAACTCATCGCCCATGCCCTCAGCCACACGCTCCTCGCGCGGCAGGCGGCCCTTAGTGCCAGCCGGAATGTTCAGGTCGTAGAACAGGTGCTCAGAGGAAGAATAGGTCTCAACCGGCTCGGGAACACCCAACTCCAGGGCATCGTTAATAACCTTCCAACGCGGCAGGTCATCCCAGTCAACCAGGGTCACAGCGGTACCCTCATTGCCGGCACGACCGGTACGGCCGGTACGGTGCAGGTAAGTCTTCTCATCCTCGGGCACGCGGTGGTTAATCACGTGGGTCACGTCTTCAACGTCAATACCGCGAGCCGCCACGTCGGTCGCAACCAGAATGTCGACCTTGCCGGTGCGGAACGCCTTCAGCGCCTGCTCACGCGCAACCTGGTTCAGGTCACCGTGCAGGGGAGCGGCAGCGAAGCCACGGTTCACCAGCTCCTCCGCCACGCGGGCAGCGTCACGCTTGGTCTTGGTGAAGATGACGGTGCGGCCGCGGCCGGTAGCGCGCAGAATGCGGCCAATCATCTCGTCCTTGTCCAGGTGGTGCGCACGGTAGACGACCTGGCGGATCGACGCCTTAGTCTTCGAGGCGTCCTCGGGGTCAGCGGCGCTAATGCGCATGGGCTTGGTCATGTACTGGCGTGCCATCGCAATGACCGGGCCGGGCATGGTTGCGGAGAACAGCATGGTCTGGCGGTCCTCGGGCAGGTAGCTGAGGATCTTCTCAACCGACGGCTGGAAACCCAAATCCAGCATCTCGTCTGCCTCATCGAGGACCACAATCTTAACCTGCTTCAGGTTCAGGAAGCCCTGCTGGTACAGGTCGATAATGCGGCCGGGGGTGCCCACCGCAACCTCCAGGCCGCGGCGCAGCAGCTCAGCCTGAGGCTCAATCGGCACACCACCGTACAGGGTGGCGACGCGGGCGTTGCGCAGCTTCGCGGCAATCGCCAGGTCCTCACCCACCTGAATAGCAAGCTCACGGGTCGGAACCAGAATCAGTGCCTGAGGTGCACCGGGGTACTCCAAATCAGCCCAACCCTCATCGTCGCGGCCGACCACACGCTGAATGGTGGGCAGACCGAAGCCGAGGGTCTTACCGGTACCGGTCTTCGCCTGACCAATGATGTCCTGGCCAGACAGAGCCACGGGAAGAGTCAGCTCCTGGATGGGGAAGGGGGAGGTAATGCCAACCGCCGCGAGGGCGTCGCTAATATCCTGGCGAACGCCGAAGTCGGCGAAGGACTTTGCAGTCTGAGTGGTTTCCTGCGTGTTCGTTTCAGTCACTGGACCGTATCTTTCTACCCCTGCTCGGGGTGTGTTTCTCCCCGAATTGGGGGTGCACCAGCCAGCGCCCCAACGGTGGAGGCGGTGACGGGCGGGCGTCGAAAGCCGGCCGCGGGAAATTCTTACACGGGAAATTCTTACCGAGACGCCGCCTGCACGCATGGTTAATACTCATGGTTATTCATGATGAGAAGGCGGTGCAACCTCGGGGTCTTGAAAGGGGTACGACCGGTCATTCACTTAACCCCTCAATATTAACCCGGATTTGCTTCCGGCGCACCCCAAGACGGTTGTGGTGTGCGCCCGTGATGGGCGATATACCGCCCGAAAACCGGGTGTCGCGAGGTTTTCGCACGGGCGGTTTAAAACGCAAACCCCCGCATTCGGCACGGCGTAACCGTACGGCGCATACAGCGCACGCACACAGCGCATAAAGCGCGGTTACGCATCATGACGGATGCGGGGGAAGCTCAAGCTAGGGGGCAGCTACCGAGGTAATTAGGCGCCGATACCGAAGCCCACGTGACGCTTCGCGTCGGAACCCAGCTCAACGTAGCCAATCTGAGCGCCAGAAATCAGGGTGGTGTTGCCCTTATCGTCCATAATCTGCAGCAGCGAGCCATCCTCAATAGCCTTCGAGACCTTCTCCATGAGGATTTCCTTAGCCTCACTGGTCTCAACAATAATTTCACGAGCAATGTGGCGAATGCCAATCTTGATTTCCATGAGTCTCCTCGCAGAATAGTCCGGCACAGCCAAACGTGCGCCGGGTATGGGAACTGTCTTATCTAGCATCTACTCTAGCGTGAATACGCCCATCGGCACCGTGAACAGGCGGTACTTCGCCGGGGGCTAATAAAATACTCGCCGCCGGATGCGCGAAAATGCGCGCGAAAAATGCCGGGAAGAGGGGAGGGGAGACTCCTAAGACTCTTCCACCTGAATACCGTAGAGAGTCTCCAGCGCCTGCACGTAATCTTCCGTGCGGCCCTCAGCCGCAAGCTTCTTGGCGCGCACCGTCGGGGTGTGCAGCAGAGACTTCACCATGCGGCGCATCGCCAGCTCAAACTGCTCCGTCGCCGCACCGCAACCAAACTGGCTACGTACCTTCTCCAGCTCGGAATCCAGCACGTCCATGGTGTGCGAGCGCAACGCAACAATCGCGGAGTCAATCGTGCGGGAACGCTGACGAGACAGGAACGCCACCAGCTCAGACTCCACGATGCGCGTAGCCGTCGCCACGGACTCCTCGGTTTCCTCGGGTGCGGCAAGGCGCACCGATTCGAGGGTAATCAGCTCAACGTTCGGCAGGTCAGCGACCGAGGGGTCAAAGTCGCGCGAAAGAGCCAGGTCAAGGATCGTGTGGTGACCGGCCGGAATCTGCTCGGGAAGCAACGGATCGGAACCGCCGGAGCAGCCAATAATGACGTCGGCAGAAGCCATAGCCTGCTCCATGCCGTCTACCGGAACCGCAGAAACCTCGCGCTTTGCCGCGAACTCGGCGGCACGACCCGAACGGGAATTGACCCAAATATCGGTGCAACCGCGCTCGCGCAGTGCCGCAATGGTTGCGCCCGCGTAAGCACCCGTACCAAAAATTAGGGCGCGACGGGTTGCCCAATCCTTCTCGGCAACCTCATCCGCAAGATCGAGGGCAACAGACACAATCGAGCGGCCCTGAGCGCCAAGCGCCGTATGCTGACCCACCTGACGAGCGGTATGCGCCGCATGCTCAAATAGCTGAACCAGCTCACCGGGGAGGGGCACGCCGTCCTCTTGCGCCTTCGCCTGCGCGGCAGCCAGGGCTCGGCGCACCTGACCGGCGATTTCACGTTCGCCGACCACGGCAGATTCCAGGCCGGAGGCGACCGTCAGCAGGTGGCGTGCGGCCTCGTCATCGGCGTACACGTCGAAGCTGGAATTGACCAGTTCTTTGTCCAGCCCGGAGGCGCGCGCAATAGAGTCGACAATCAGCTCACGAACCATGGGCACATGGGCGGATACGTGTAGCTGAACATACATTTCAAGACGGTTACAGGTGGCAAGAACGACTGCACCCTTCACGCCCAGCTGACGCGCCATATCGCTCGCCAGAACATCGGGTACGCCGGAGGCACCGGCGCTCAACGCAGCGACGGTGGTCAGATCAACGGTGTGGTGCGATGCCACAAATGCATAAGTACTCACTAGAGATTAATCATAACCACGCCGACTAAGCCCCTGTAAAGCTCACAGAACCTAAGTTCACGGCTCCACGTGGCTTAGTTGGTGCCACATAGCGGACAGGAGGCGGGGGTATTCGCCGGGGTTTCTGCCAGTGTATTCGCCAGGGTGTCGATGGCAATTCAAAAGCGCAGGTAGGGGAGAGGTCACCGGAATGCGAAGGGGTGCATTTGGTGCTTCACATGCGTATTCGCCGCGCAAATCTCCGCGTAAACGGGCGCAAACAGATGGCAAGCAGGAGCCTAACGGGTGTGAACTAAGGTGTCCCTCACCACTAAGGAAGCTACCTTTAGGTAAAAGTCGCCATGACATAGTGTCGCAAAAACGCCCTCATAAACCTGTCACACTAGACACTATGAGCGAAAACCAGCACACCACCCTCGCATCGGACAAGGGCCTCGCAGCGGCTGCCGCACAGGCACCCGCCCTGCCCGCACACCCCACCGACGCCCAGCGACCCCTGCTCACCGACGAGCAGCTCGCACACCTCCCCGCCAACCACCCCCTGCGCGCAGGCACCGCCGCCGACTCGCCCATGCTCCGCGCCCTCACCGGCCGCCCCTCCAGCCACCGACCCGTCTGGTTCATGCGCCAGGCAGGCCGCTCCCTGCCCGAATACCGCCAAGCGCGCGAAGGCATCCCCATGCTGGACGCATGCCTCACCCCCGACCTCGCCGCAGAAATCACCGTGCAGCCCGTCCGCCGCCACAAGGTCGACGCCGGCATCTTCTTCTCCGACATCGTCATCCCCATGAAGCTCGCGGGCGTCAACGTCGACATCGTGCCCGGTAGGGGCCCCGTACTCGACCAGCCCGTACGCACCCTCGACGAGGTGCGCGCCCTGCCCGAACTCAAAGACAGCGACCTCGACCCCATCCGCGAAGCCGTCGCCGCCACCGTAGAAATGCTCGGCGACACCCCGCTCATCGGCTTCGCCGGAGCCCCCTTCACCGTCGCCGCCTACATGGTCGAAGGCGGCCCCTCCCGCGACCACCTGCGCCCGCGCACCATGATGCACGCCGACCCCGCCGCCTGGCACGAACTCGCCGCCTGGGCAGCCCGCACCGCAGGCCAGTTCCTGCGCGCACAGATCGAGGCGGGCGCATCCGCCGTGCAGCTCTTCGACTCCTGGGCAGGCTCCCTCGGCGAAGGCGACTACCGCCGCTACGTGCAGGCACACTCCGCAACCGCCCTCGACATGGTGCGTGAATACGGTGTGCCGCGCATCCACTTCGGCACCGGCACCACCGCCCTGCTGCCCGCCATGCACGAAGCCGGCGCAGACGTCATCGGCGTGGACTACCGCCTGCCGCTGTCCGCAGCGAACACCCTGCTCAACGGCGCCGTACCCCTGCAGGGCAACATCGACCCGGCACTGCTCGCCGCAGGTAGCGAAAACCTCTACGCACACGTGGACGAAGTGCTCGCCGAAGGTAGTGCCGCCCCCTCGCACGTGGTCAACCTCGGCCACGGCGTACCCCCGACCACCGACCCGCAGGTGCTCACCGATCTCGTGGCATATATCCACGAGAAAACGGCACGCTAAGGCACACGCTAAGGCAACGGACCCGCGGGGCTAACCACATATCAGCGCCGCGGGGCACCGCCTCCCAAAACAACCACCGCGCCCGCTGATAAAGCCAGCCCCACAGGGCATACCCGCTGACAGACCAAAGGAGAACCACCATGGGCCACACCAACCAGGCACCGCACCGGACCGCACAGGCCACCTCCTTCACCGCGCCCTCCTCCACCGCGCCCCAGACCGCACGAGCATTCACCCGCAACGAGAAGGTGCCCACCGCCATCGTTATCGGTGGCGGCCCCTCCGGCCTCATCTCCGCACGCCGCCTCGCCGCAGCCGGCATGCGCGTCACCCTGCTCGAGCAGAAGCACCACCTCGGCGGTGCCGTCGGTGCCCACGAAGTTGGCGGCCTGCTCCTAGACTCCGGCGCCGAATCCTTCGCAACCCGCAGCCCCATCGTCAGCGACCTCGTCAAAGAACTCGGCCTGGGCGACCAGATCGTCACCCCCAACTCCTACGGCTCCTGGCTGTACCTGCCGCAAGGTGCCCGCCGCACCCCCAGCACCGGCATCATGGGCATCCCCGGCAACGTCAACGACAAGTCCCTCATTCCCGTCATCGGCAAGAACGGCCTGCGCCGCGCCCAGGTGGACAAGTTCCTGCCCGTATCCGCTAGCGAAAACGCGAAGACCCTCGGCGAGCTCGTGCGCATCCGCATGGGTCAGAAAGTGCTCGACAACCTCGTCGCCCCCGTCGTCTCCGGCGTGTACTCCACCCACCCCGACAAGCTCGACGTGGACGCCACCATCCCCGGCCTGCGCGCGGCACTGCGTAAGCACCGCTCCCTCTCCGCAGCAGCGGCAGCCTTCCGCTCCGCAGCACCGGCAGGCTCTCAGGTGGCAGGTATCGTCGGCGGCATGAACCAGCTCTCCGAACGCCTCGTCGAAGAGCTCTACGCCGCCGGTGTTCGCATCGTCACCGGATTCGACGTCATCGCCGTAGACCGCGACGAATCCACCGGCCAGTGGTTCATCATCCAGCGCCACACCACCGACGGCGAAAACACCCCCCTCTACGCCGACTACCTGGTAGTCGCCACCGACGGCCCGACCGTAGCCCGACTCATTGGCCCGCACGTCTCCACCGCGCTACCCGCCCTGGAACCCGGCCCCGAAGTCGCTCTCGTCACCCTCGTCGTTGACGCTCCCGGCCTGGATAAGCACCCGCGCGGCACCGGCCTGCTCGTCTCCGAAGAAGCAACCGCCGTCCGTGCCAAGGCCCTCACCCACGCCACCGCCAAGTGGCAGTGGGTCGCCGACGCAGCAGGACCCGGCCGCCACGTCGTACGCCTCTCCTACGGCCGCGGCGGTGAAGACTCCCGCTTCTCCGAAGTCGCACTCGCCGACGAGCAGCTCATCACCCTCGCCCTGCGCGATGCCACCCGCATGATGGATGTTGCCCTCACCCACCGCAATCTCGTCGACGCGGACGTCGTACGGTGGCGCGGCGTACTGCCCGCCTCCACCCCCGGCCACCGCGAACGAGTCAAAGAATTCCGCGAACGCGCCAGCGAACTCGGAACCCTCAGCACCGTCGGCTCCTGGGCCGCCGGATCCGGCCTAGTCCTCACCGTCAAAGACACCTACGAGCAGATGGACCAGCTGATCTACCACGCCGCACAAGACTGGGAAGGCATCACCTCCCCGAAGGTCGCAACCGCGAAGTAGACGGCACCGCAACGGCAGAAGCTCAGCCAACAACTCAGCTCAGCCAACAACAAAGCCAAAAAATTGAGAAAACGCGCAGCTACGGAAGCCGCGCCTCCAGCACAGCGAACCCTCGCTGAAGAAAGGAACACACAATGTCTCACGATCACGCAGCACACGGCCACGGCGGCGCACACGGTGCACAGGGTCAGGGCAGCTACACCCACCCCGGTCACGGCTACGGCGGCGCACCCAAGGGCTACGCAGTCCAGCACTCCGCAGCTGACGAAAACCGCCGCGGCCGCGAAGAAGGCGAAACCCTGCACTACGCCCTCTACACCGTGTTCGCACGCTCCGGCGCACGCCCCGCAGAAGCAAACACCGACGAAGCACGCGCCGAATTCGAGAAGGTTGTTGAGCAGCTGGCCGCCGAGGGTGTGACCCTGCGCGGCATCTACGACGTCTCCGCAATGCGCGACAACGCAGACGTCATGATTTGGACCCACGGCCAGAACCCCGAAAAGCTGCAGGCAGCAGTCCGCAAGATTCGCCGCACCGCACTGTTCGCAGGCACCACCATCGTCTGGTCCACCATGGGCGTACACCGCGAAGCAGAATTCACCCGCAACCACGCACCCGCCTACGCACGCGGCAAGGCACCCGAAGCCTGGGTCTGCGTCTACCCCTTCGTACGCTCCTACGACTGGTACTACATGAACCCCGAACGCCGCGCAGAAATGCTCAAGAACCACGGCATGAAGGCAATCGACTTCCCGCAGATTCTGGCAAACACCGTCGCAACCTTCGGCATGAACGACTACGAGTGGGTCCTCGCCCTCGAAGCACCCCAGCTTGTTGACCTGGTTGACATGATGCGCCACTTCCGCAATACCGAAGCACGCCTGCACGTGCGCGAGGAAACCCCCTTCTACACCGGCCGCCGCATCGGCGCAGACGAAGTGGCAGAGGTTCTGGCGTGAGCCATCAGCCGAACAACGGCGTAACCCTCAACGGCACGCTCCTGCCGGACGATGTGGTACCCAACCGCACCGACCCGGCGAACACCGCCTCCAACGGCCCCGCCGCGCTCAACGAGCAGACCCTCGGCGACTACCGAAGCGAACGCAGCATCACCCGTGAACGCGCCGAAGAGGCGCGCCCCTACGACCTGGTGATTCTCTCCTCCTTCGGTGGCCCCGAGGGGCAGGAGGACGTCATCCCGTTCCTGCGCAACGTAACCGCTGGCCGCGGCATCCCGGATGAGCGCCTCGAAGAGGTCGCCACCCACTACCGCGCCAACGGCGGCGTCTCGCCCATTAACGAGCAGAACCGTGCCCTGCTCGCCGCGTTGCAGCAGGCGCTCGCCGAACGCGGCCCGCACATCCCGATCACCTGGGCGAACCGCAACTGGAAGCCCTACGTGAAGGATGTACTCGCCGAAGCCTACGAGAACGGCCACCGCAACGTGCTCGTGCTGGCGACCAGCGCCTACCCCGGCTACTCGAGCTGCCGCCAGTACCGTGAAGACTACGGCGTAGCGATTGAGCAGCTCGGCCTGGAAGGTCGCGTGCACGTGGGTAAGATCCGTCAGTTCTTTGACGTGCCCGGCTTCTCCCGCGCTTTTGCTGACGGGCTGAAGGACGGGCTCGCCACGGTGCGTGAGCAGCTTGCCGCACGCGATAGCGGTTCGCTGAACCCGCGCCTGCGCATCATGTTCTGCACCCACTCGGTGCCGACCTCCGCGGCGAATGAGGCAGGCCCGCGCGGTGTGAACTACGAGGGCGGCTCCGCCTACGTGGAGAAGCACCTGCAGGTCGCTCGCGCCGTGCTTTCGCTCGTGCGCGATGAGGCCCCGCAGCTTCTGCAGAACGTCGAGTGGGAGCTGGTGTACCAGTCCCGTTCCGGCCCGCCGTCCATGCCGTGGCTCGAGCCGGACGTCAACGACGCCCTGGAGGCGCTACCCACCCCCGCCAACCCGGCGGAGGACGGCGAAGCCCCCGTGGAAGG
>ERZ772779.1156-NODE-1156-length-11122-cov-3.821903_pt1 | contig 11122 bp, 10 predicted proteins | sample MGYA00511360_ERZ772779 | MGnify/ENA primary metagenome ERZ772779 (study PRJEB29015, sample SAMEA2738112) | human oral metagenome | biome: human oral; feature: human-associated habitat; material: saliva | place: China | collected 2231 ...
GCTTGGACGGCGTACCCGTCGGCGACCGCGACGATGATCTGGGCCAGTGGACGCTGCGCGAACGCAACGCGACTGTGCGCTATCTGGGCCTGCGCCGCTATGCCGTCGTCGAACGGTATGAGACGACGGATGGCGAAACTGTAGCTGTCGAAGAATACGCGAACCTACGTCTCGCCGGTTACAGGGCGCCGTCTTTTATGCAAGCGGGGCGGTGGGACCGCATCCTCCTCTGCGATCTGGACAGGCACAGCCACCTTCCGTCCCTGACCTACGTGCCCGGTCCCGACTCCCTAGTTCCCGTTTATGCGCCGTATCGCGTCAGGCAGACTGTGTATCCGGGCGATGTGCCGGTCAAAGCACATGGTGAGTGGTCTGTTCATGCGGACGCTGAGGTGTACGATAAAGACCCGAAGGCCGATGTGGAAATCCGCATCGGCATCGCGGGGCTACCCATGATGCCGAACGATAAAGACGCAATCAGGAAAAGGCGCCTCGCCCTGGCCCCCTGCTAGCCGCTTCGCTGCCCGAATAAAGGAGAACCCCGCCGTCCACCGGAGGCGGGGCCTCTTTATGTCTTCCACCATACCACAATCCGAGTGTGATATACTATGTCTCAGGCGGGGCTCCATCCTGTTGTGGCGGAGACCGCGGCCGGGCGTCACGGGCTGATACCCGCCGGCCCCGGATGGACTTGACAACCCTTCGACCAAGACGGCGGTAGCCCCGCTGCGCAACACGTGAGGAGAACCGAATGGCAGACGAACAGACCACCAGTACCGACGTCGAAGACCAGACGCCTGTGGAAGCGACGGAAGAAGACGTACAGGACGACCTGGCAGCGCTCATCGACGAAGTTCGCGCCATGGCCGTCCAGGCGCTCAACGAATGCAAAGAACTGCGTGCCATCGTCACAGAGGAAGCCCTAGACGAGGCTGCCGATGACGACGTCGACGACGGCATCGAACCGGAAGACCTTCAAATCGAAGATCTCCTCGCCTGACGAAAGGACTTACTGAATAATGGCATCCGCTTCCAAGGGGCTGCGCCCCGGGACAACCAACGAACAGCTTCTTCAAGTGTCTATCAACGCCGCGTCTATGGGTTACAAGAAGCGCATCCCCTCCCCGACTCAGGCCGGTATCGATCGCACCCTGGACTACCTCAGCCAGCACCGCGACCTGTGGAACCCCATCTGCCAGTCGCTACTCAACCAGGTCGTCCCCGTCTTCGCCAAGAACCGGTCATGGTCCAACCCGCTCGCCGAATTCAAGAAGGGCATGGTCGAATTCGGGAATGGCGTCGAAGAGATACAGACCGGCCTCATCAACGCCGTCGCCTACGATCCCAACGACGACGTCGACGCCAAGGCGATCTTCGGCAGGGAAGACTTCCGCGTCGAAACCGCCTTCCATACGCGCAACCGCCGCGACCGCTACAAGGTATCGGTGGAGAAGCGGCTGATCCAGTCCGCGTTCCTCAACGGCGGCGACGTCGCCGAGCTCATCGACCGCCAGCTGAACGCCCCTTACGAGTCTGATCAGGTGGACGAGTTCTTGCTTATGGCTAACCTGCTTCACGAATATGAGGACCGTGGCGGCTTCTACCATGCGCACGTCCCTGACGTGGCCCACACGCGCTCCACCACCGACGACGCCAAAGAGCTTCTCCGCAAGCTGCGTGCCATCGCCGGCGAGATGCGGTTCAAGTCCACCGCCTACAACCCGGCGCGGGTGCCCGTCCACTCCACTCCCGACGACATGATCCTCCTCACCACGCCCGCCGTCAAGGCGGCCCTGGACGTGGAGGCGCTCGCATGGGCATTCAACATTGACCGCGCCGACGTCCAGTACCGGGTCATCGAGATACCGCAGTCCGCCGCCCCCGGGAAGGGCTTCCAGGCGGCAGTCGTGGACAAGGACTTCTTCCAGGTCTACGACCACGTCATAGAAACCACGTCCATCGACGTGCCCACTGACCCAAACACCTACAACGTGTTCTTCCACCATCACCAGACGATTTCGTGCTCTCGCTTTGCACCCACCGCCATGCTGTGGACCGGCGCCGACGATGAAGTCATCGAGGTCCTGCCGCCCGTCACTGCGATCGGTGCCATCGAATGCGTTGATGCGGAAGGTAACGCGCCGACCCAGCTTGAGAAGGGCGGCAATTACCGGGCCCGCCCCCAGTCCATCACCGGCGGCGGCGTCAACCCGGCCCTCGAATGGACGATCGTCTCGTCCACGGACAACCACACGTCCATCTCCGACGCCGGCATCCTCTACGTCGGGCGCCTCGAAAAGGGTCCGGTCAAGATCAAGGCGGCATGCGACGGCGTCACCGCCGAAGGCGCCTTCGCCATCAAGGCTGGAGCGGACGTCCCGTCCTGGCCCGACCTGAAGTCTTCCATCACCGGTCTCACCGTGCTTGGAAGGGCGATTGGCAAGTCGTTCACACCCGAAACCAAGGAGTACACCGTCACGCGGGCTAAGAAGGACGAACTGATCAACAACGTGCAGAACAACACGTTCCCTCACGGGCGGATGCTCGATTATACGATCGAAACCGCCAACGGCGAGAACGGCGCCTACAAGGTGACCATCACCGTCACTGGAGCCGACGGAGTCTCCTACGGCCCCTACGTCGTCACCGTCAAGTAACGGCTAGCGGCCAGTGGAAGGACGCTGGGTTTCCTTTCTTTCCTCCCCCAGCGTCCTTCCACGTATAAGCGAACGAACAGACTACAGGTAGGGAGCGACATGCCGAGCATTAGCGAATGGGCCGCAGGAGCAGAAGTCACGCTAACCACGGTGGCATGGGACTCCACCTACCGAGACATCGTCAAATGGCGGGACTACGCACACCGCTCCGACTATATCGACCGCCCCGACGCACACCACCTAACGCTGCGCAACGCCCAGACCATCGACTATGGTTCTCAAGTCGTCCTCGACGAACCCTTCTCGGTGTGTGTCAAATACAACTACGTCAGGGTCGTCAACCCGAAGATATCCAAGCTGCACCCCGACAAGGAACAGCCGACCGTCTTCTATTACTTCGTCCAAGACGTCGTCCGGGTCGCGCCCGACGCCACTATGCTCTCCGTCCAGCTGGACGTGTGGACTACCTACTGCGGTAACGTCCGACTGCGCAACGCCTTCGTCGTCCAAGGCCACCTACCGGTGGCTGCTACGTGGCGCGGCCGCCAGCACGACGTGCTCCGGGAGGCCGAAGGCCTCGATCTGGGTTCCGACTACATGGTGCGATACAGCGAACGCTACACGGTCGCCACCCTCGCCCAGTGCTGCGTCATGCTCGTCACCGCCACCGACTTCTCCTCCGACCCGGGCGAGACGAGCAACCCCAGCTTGAAGACGGCGAAAGGCTCCGCGTTCGAAGGCCTGCCCAACGGCTGCGACATCATCCTCGTCCGCGACATCGGCACGTTCGAGTTCTTCGCCACTGCCATGTCGCCCTTCCCGTGGGTCGCGCAAGGCGTCCAGATGATCATGGTGCTGCCGACTCCCGACGACATGTTCGACCGGATCGTCGGGCGCGCCGGATCGTAGGTTCCCACAACACTGACAACGTCCACGATAAGTACCGGCAGGGCGTCGACCCGAACACGATCAAGATCATCCGTTCCCGCAAGACCGGCCACGAGGGCGACGTCATGTGGGGCCGTGACCAGACGTTCTTCGCCGGGGGCGCCCTTGAACTACTCGATAAGGCGAGACTCGCCGACTGGCAGCGCAACTACACGAAGCTCGCTACCGCGCCCTACCTGTTCATTGAGCTCACCAACTACCAGGGCCAGTCTATGGCCGTCCACCCCGAATACCTGCCGGACGGCGGGAGAGTCACGCTGTCCAGGCTGCAGCACTTCTCCCCACCCGGGCCCCGCGTCGTAGTGTGGCTGCGCGACTACCTGTCGGAGGGCAACGTCACCGGCAATCCGCTGTCGAACTCGTTCCTGGACGGTTCCCTGTTCTTCACGAACTTCCCCATGTTCTCCATCCCCAACAACTCGGGGCTGAACGCCCTGGCGTCACAGGCGCACAGCATAGCGTTCGCTTACCAGTCGGCGGACTGGTCGCAGCAGAAGGCCCTGCAGGGCAACCAGGTCGCCTACGATCAGGCCTCCTATGCGATTGGGACGGCCCGCCAATCCATGGTGGCCTCCAACACTGCCAGGGGTGCGCAAACGGCGCTGGCGAACGCAGCCCGCGTCCAGTCGACGGCGATCACCAACGACGCCGCGTGGGGGCACACGCAGAACAGCATGATTCAGCAGGGCGTCTCCGGCGGCATGGGTGCCGTCGGCTCTCTGTTGTCAGGCGATATCGGCGGCGCCATCAAAGGTGCGGTCGGCACCGGCATGGGCATCCACATGGCCAATTCGAACTACAATATAGATGCCAGCGCGAGGGATGCACAAACAGACCTGGCGAATAGCACGGCGTCGCAGTCAACTGCGATCACCAACAACCTGTCGTCGAAGCTCACCGGGCTGCAAAATGCGCAAGCCGCATACAACAGGGACACGAACAAAGAATATGCGGACATGGTTGCCAAAGGCGATTATGCGAACACCCTTGCTGGCTTGAAGGCGAAGATACAGGACACGAAGATGGTCCAGCCGTCCATCTCTGGCCAGGTCGGCGGCGACGCGTTCATGCTCGCCACCACCGGGTGGATGGTGGATGTGCGTTTGAAGTCACCACACCGGGGCGCTATCCAAGCGGTCGCAGAGCATTTCGCACGGTACGGCTATAGGTGCAACCGGACCGTCGACATGGCCGCCTACGACCTGACGCTCATGTCGCATTTCACATATTGGAAGCTGGCGGACTGCCGGATCGACGCCCCGTCCGTGCCGCAGATGCACGCCGAGACGATTCGGGGGATCTTCGAGAAGGGCGTCACTGTGTGGGACGAGCCGAAGGAGATAACAGAGATGCATCTGTTCGACAACGGACCGAAGAAAGTGGTGCAACTGTAATGGTGAGTACGAAAGGCTTGACGAACGCCGATCTGGTCGGCGGCGGTATCGAACCGTCTAAGGCGGACGCGGGCCGGTTCCGGGCCAACCAGGCGAAGGCGGTCCGGGGCGGCGAGTTCCTGATGTATCAGAACATGCTGTGGGGCCTGGCCGAGTCCAGGTTCGTCTGGGACGGCCTGCCCGGCACCGTCAATGAACGCTACCTGGAACGCACACTGCACCGGCACGGCCTGGCGGTCTTCTTCGAAGACCCGCGCCTGCACGCCTTCTTCGCGCTGCACGCCGCCGGAACCGGCGACGTGGACGTCTACGGCGACCCGAAGACGTTCCGGGTCACCGGTAACAGGTACATCAACCGGGAAGTGTCGTCTAAGGACTGTGTGCCTATCTGGGTGAACAGGAACAGGGTAAACGACCAGTGGATCGTCAACTATTATGCGGCTCAGCTGGCTGAGGCGTCCGTGACCGTCCAGGTGAACGCGCTCACGTCGCGTTACCCGACGATCCTTGCGCTCAGCCAGGAACAGAAACTGACGGGTGAGAACTTCTACCGTCAGATCGCCGAAGGCCAGCCGGTCGTGTTCACCGTGAAGGACGCGATGGGCGGGGACGTGTCCAGCGCCGTCCAAGCACTGGACAACCGCCTCCCTCCGAACGCCGTATCAGACGCGATCCGGGTCAAGAAGGACATTTGGGACGAGGCGATGCTCATGCTCGGCATCCAATGCGCCCCACCCGACAAGAAGGAACGGCTCGTGGATGACGAGGTGGAGGCGTTGCAGGGGCAGATGGCCGCCTTCCGCGGCGTCGCCATCGGCGCCCGGCAGGAGGCCGCGGACCGCATCAACGAACGCTACGGCCTGAACGTGTCCGTGCATTGGCGGCACAGTCGGGAACAGGTGCGCGGCGTTAACGATCTGGGGGAGGGTTTCGTTGGCTGACTTCACGATCGAGCTCCGGGATGTGTGCGCCAGGTACAGCGACGCCGAGCTCGGGTTGGAGGCATACCCGATCTTCGACGAAGCCTACAGGCCCCGCCTGAACAGGCTGATAAAAGACCACTACTGGTTCAGGGAGACGGCCTACGAGACGGCCGCCATGTTCGCACACCAGCTGAGGCACCGTCTTGAGACGATCATGCCCTACTACAACCAGCTGTATGAGTCGACAAGGATCAAGTTCGATCCGCTGTCCACGATGGACGTCTCGTCCGTCTCCGACGGCACACACACATCTAAATCCGAGACGGAAGGCTCCGGGACGACGAAGAACAGGGCGTCGGGCCTGTCCAATTCTGATTCACGGGACATGCGCTACCCGGACACGGCGATCAACCAGCACGGCGACTATGCAGTGTCCGGTACCAAGTCGGATGCGAGAACTGAAGGTGCATCTGAGACCAGTAACAGTAGCACCTCGAAGGCGAACGGCGATGAAACGTCGCATGCCACGTCGCATTCGACAGGTCGCTCCCAGTCGGCGGCGTCGTTGCTTATGGAGTACAGGGCATCGCTGATCAACGTGGACAAGATGGTGCTGGCCGAGCTCGATGACTTGTTCTTCGGGCTGTGGTCGTCCAACGACGAATACACGGGCGGCGACGCGTACTGGGGCCTTGGGCCGATGCTCGGCTGGGGTTATTGGCTTTAACAACTAGGAGGTTATTGGATGTCTATAGAGAACGTGCCGTTCTTCGATTTGCAGAACAGCCCGCTTACGAACATCACGCCGTTCGCGCACAGAGATGCCTACACCTACCAAGAGGTGTTGGAGGATCTGGTTCAGAATTATAAGCGGATCATCGATACGGTTAACAAGGTCGTGGCGTTAGCCAACGACATCGACAAGCGCCTGGTTGAACTGGAAGCCAGGCTTCGCAAGGAGACGGACGACAAGATCGCCCGGGCGATCGACGAACTCTACCGGCGCCTGGCGCAGCGCGGCGCGAAGGACATTATTGTTGCCGATCCCGTGTGGGGGCGCACAGACCGGACCGTCTCAGAGGTGCTGGCCGTGCTCTACGACAATGTGCGCACACACGCTAGGTTCGCGAAGGGTGCCGACGACATCGGGGCGACGGCTCAAGCGCTGGACGAGGCGAACTGGACGGCGCGCCAGTGGGATCTGGATCCCGAATACAAGACCGACCACGCCACTCGCTGATCACACGACACTAAGGAGACCGAATTATGGCTAGCACGAACAAGACTGAAGCGCTGGGCCTCAGCCAGTTCATTGACACTGATAAACCGACTTGGCGTGGCGACTACAACGGGGACATGCGCAAGCTGGACGTGCGTGCGCAAGAGGACACGTCGAAGTTCAACTCGTTCGAGACCCGGATCAAACAGGCTGAGACGACGGTCGACGCCGACCACAAGGTGGTCGTACAGATCGATCAGAAGATCGGCGAGGCCGAGTCCCGGGCGAAGGCGGACGCCGCCAGCCAGGTGGCGAAGTGCTATGACGACCTGTTCACGAAGGTGAGCGACCGTTACACGAAGGCCCAGTCTGACGCCAGGTATATCCTCAAGAACGCGGCCAGCCCGGACTCGGGCGCGGTGATCGTCGGCACATCGAACGTGGTGCAGGGCAAGTGGCCGACGCTCATGTGCAGGGCGCTCGGGATACCTGAGCATAACTTCGCGGTCGGCGGCACTGGGATGGTCAACGGAGCCAACAACTTCTCCGTCCAGTTGAATAGGGCGATCGCCGACGGGAGTTTCAACAACAACGACATCAAATACGTGATCATCGCGGACTGCGGCAACGACGCGATGGCGAACAACGACGTCTACAATGGCCTCGTCAGTCTCATCAGTGATGCGAAGAGGTCGTTCCCCAATGCCCGCGTCGTCGTGTTCTCCGCTGTGTGGGCCTGGTCTAACCTGCACTCTCTCTTGAAAAGCAAGAACGGGCTGGCGGTCTGCCTGGGAACTATGCAGGAGGTGTGCGGTAACTACGGAGCGGAGTATGTGGGAACCGAATTCTGGTGCTTGGGCTACTCGAAGTATTTCACGGACGGGGAGATTCACCTGAACTCCACTGGTGACACGAGGTTCGCCACCCTGGCGGGTAACTACCTGCAGTATGGGAACGAACCCGTGTCCGTGTCCACCAACTACAGGGTTGGGCTGTCGGGACTCAACCACGATCCGAACGCACCACTCACGCTGCGACTGAACGGCGGCATCGTGTCCCTGTCGGGGATCGTGGAATCGGGCGGGACGGCGATCGGCGACGGCCACGACTGGGGGATGATCCCCGAGTGGGCAACACCGCGGTGCTCTGTTAACCTCCAGGCGACGGGCGGAGCGGACGGAAGAACGCCGATCGTCACCCAAGTGCACGCCAACCAGCACATTCAGTCGTGGACGGGCTTCACCGGCAGGGTTCAGGTCTCTGGCACCTGGTCGGTCCTCTAAGCGCACAACCATAGGGAAGGGTAGGTACTGTCATGGCGTGGGACGCTAAAGCGAAAGCAGTCGCTATTAAAGCGATCGGGACGGTGGAGTCCGGCATGCGCTATGACGGTATCTACCACACCGATCCGATTACGATCGGGATAGGGCAGTGGTTTGGGCCCCGTGCCTACGGGCTCTTGGCCCGGATCAAGAGGGAACTGCCGGGTGAGTTCGCGAAGCTGCCTGGTGAGTTGCAGTCTTTGGTGAACGCGAACGCAATCAACTGGGCCACCTACTATTTGCCGAACTACTGGGACGGCCAGGTGAAACCGGTACTGAGGGCCTCCTACAAGGTGCAGCAGGCGCAGATGTCTGAGGACCTTGAGGCCTATGTGCAGGTGGCGCGCAAGTGCGGGATTGACCCGGACGGCGCCACCCAGTCGATGATCATGTTCTTCGTCGCCTACCACCAGTCGCCTCGCCGTGCGCTGAGGATCGCCAACCAGATCGGCGGCGCTTCTTTGGACAGATGGCACCAGGCGTTGCTGTCCGAGCCGGTACTCGGCCGCTACAGGAACCGGTACAACACGGCCTACGGCATCATCAAAGCGATGGACAGTTCGGGCGTGGACCTGCCCGGCCCGCCGGGCGCGGGGCCGTCATCGCCGACGGGCGGGGACGGCTCCGGAGGCAACCCAGGCGGCAACGTGAACGCCCCGCAGCAGCAAGGCAGTAGCGCCGGCGTGCTGTCCCGGGTAGAGAGATGGGGCGACACGATGATCGCCCACATGGCCGACGGGAAAACCGTCCAATGTGCCCCTACCGGCTGGGGCCAGTACACGGCGGGCCCGGGAGGGGCGGGGACTCCGCCGCCCACCAACAGCGCTCCAGGCGGACAGAACGGCGCCCCCGGCACAGGCGGAGGCGGAGGTCATCTGGCGCCGGGCACCTCAGAGACGCGGCAGAAGCTGGTGTATTGGATGGCGAGCCGCGAAAACAAGTTCAGATACAGCAACGGTGCCGGCCGGTTGGACCCGGACAGGTCCGGCGTCGGGGATTGCTCGTCGACGTGCCGTAGAGCCTACCTGGATGTGTGCGGGATCGACATCGGCGGTAACACGGTCGCTCAAAGTGCCAATGGGCATGGCGTGTTCGTGATCAACTGGAACACGGCGAAGTCTATTTCTCAAGCGCAGTTGGCGTTGATGAAACCGGGGGATTTGGTGTTCTACGACTGGGGTTCAGGACGTGCCGGCGTGGACCACGTGGAGATGTACGCCGGCGGGGATTTGACGTGGGGGCATGGGGGCGGCCTGAACGGAACGGTTCCGGGGCCGCACAAGAACAGTTTGAGCAAGTTCATCCGCGACACGAGGGGGATAGGCTGGTGTGTCAAACGATACATCAACGACTGATAAGAAACTCACATACTACGACCCGTCGCGGATACTGTCCTATAACACGCCGTGGGCGTTCGTGACGGGCGCCCGCGGAAGAGGCAAGACGTATGCATTCAAGAAACGGGTGATCAAGAAGGCGATCGAGAGCGGCGACGAGTTCATCTATCTGCGGCGGTTCAAGGGTGAGGCGGCGACGTTCAAGACGTTCTTCGACGACATCCGCTGGGAATTCCCGGGCGTCGAACTGTCGGTGAAAGGTAAGATCGCCTCTATCGGGTCTGGCAAGGGCGCACAGCCCATCGGGCAGGTCCTGTATTTGTCGGCGGCGCAAATGCTCAAATCGGTATCCCTCAAGAAGGTGAAGCACATCATCTTCGACGAGTTCATCCTTGAGAAGGGCGCCACGCACTACCTTCCGGACGAGGCGTCGATCTTCGAAGGCCTGTATTCGACGGTGGACCGCTGGGATGACCGCGTCCAGGTGTACTTTCTGGCGAACGCATTTTCCTTGACGAACCCATACTACGTCAAGTATGGGATCGTGCCATCGGACGAGTTCACAGTGGAACCGGGCCCGGACCGTTTTTGGGCAGTGCACACTGACCGTTCGGAGGAGTTCGCACAGCAAGTCTCGCAGACTCGCTTCGGGGCGTTTCTGCGGCGTCAAGACGATGAGAATTCCCGGTACATGATCGACTCGACGTTCCGAGACGGCGGCACGGAGATGGTGGAGGTGAAGCCGCCGTCGGCGATGTATTCGCTGTCGATCGTCGGCGGTTCGAGGCCGCTGTCTCTATGGCTGGGGCGCGATTCGACGGTGTGGTATGTGACAGAGGGGCTGCCGCGCAGTCCTAACCGGTTCACACTGGCGCCGTCGAAAGTGGATGAGGAGACGAAGCTGTTCACGCCGCGGGACTCATATTTGAAGAACATCCGGGCTGCCTACGCGTCGGGGCGTGTCAGGTTCGACAAGTTGACGACGCGGAATCTATTCGTCAAAGAAGTGTATAGGGGGTTGTGATGACTGATTCGGTATTGACGGGGTTCGGGACGGCACTGGCGGTGGTATTGCCGCTGGTCGCCGCGCTCACACCGAAGGCCCGTCGTTTCCTCCATTTCATCGACGACTTGATGGGCGAGGAGGAACGTCCAGGCACGAATAGGCGCCCGGGAATACTTGAGCGTCTCATGTTGCTTGAGAAAAAACTGGAATTGATCGAAAGGAGACTAGATAGCATTGAGTCACGCACAGATCATGAGGACGGCCATAGTGGCGTGGATGGCGAAGCACGACGGTGACTTCGGCTACACCAACGACT
>ERZ772779.1159-NODE-1159-length-11099-cov-13.060485_pt1 | contig 11099 bp, 6 predicted proteins | sample MGYA00511360_ERZ772779 | MGnify/ENA primary metagenome ERZ772779 (study PRJEB29015, sample SAMEA2738112) | human oral metagenome | biome: human oral; feature: human-associated habitat; material: saliva | place: China | collected 2231 ...
CGCCGTTGCCGCTGATCTGGAAGACCTGCAGGAAGCGCGCGAACACGTGGGCCAGCGGCAGGAACAGGAGTAGGCGCGAGTCCTTGCCCGCCGCGATTTCCGGCATCCACGCGTGGGCGTTGAGGCACAGGTTCGTGAAGTTCTCGTGGCTCAGGACCGTGCCCTTGGGCGTGCCCGTCGTGCCCGACGTGTAGACGATGGTGGCGATGTCGTCCTTCGTGAGGGCGTCGGAGCGGGCGAGGACGCGCTCGCGCGGGGTGGCCGAGCCGTCCGCGATGAGGGTTTCAATGGCCTCGGAGTCCAGGGAGAGTACGTGCGTGTTGTCCCGGTTTTCACGCTCGGCTGCCGCGCGCACGATCTCCGCCATGGAGACGGTCTCGGTGATGATGAGGTGGACGTCCGCGTCGACGAGGACGTGGGCGACCTGGTCGATGGAGCTGGTTTCGTAGATGGGCACGGGGATGAGGCCTGCCGCCCAGCATGCGAAGTCGAGGAGCGTCCACTCGTAGCGGGTGCGGCTCATGATCGCGACCCGGTCGCCGGGTTCGAGGCCCCGAGCGATGAGGCCGGCGGCGAGCGCGTGGACCTCGTCGTAGAACTCGCGCGCCGTGATGGAGCGCCACGTGTCGCCGATGCCGATCTTGCGCAGGATGAGCGGGCGGGTGGCGCCGCGCTGGACGCGTTCTTTGAGCAGGTGGGGGATCGTCGTGTGCTCGTCGATGCGCACCAGGACGGGGGCGTGCCATTCGAGGGCTTCGGTGGTGGCCTGCGCTTGCGTCTGCGTCGTCTCGTCGTCGTTGGATGAGGCCGGGGTTTCTTCGGCGGTCATGTCTACTCCCTGGTCACTGGGCGGTGAGCGCCGCGGGACGGGGCCAGCGGCGCAGCTGTTGCTCCCCCTATCCTACGCTCCCGTAGGGTGGGGGAGAGGGGCTGTCTTTAGGGGTGGTTAACTGTCCGCGTTTGCTGTGGCCGGGCGGAGCGAAGCTGTGCCGGTGCTAGTCCAGGCCGAGCTCGGCTTTCACCTCGTCGAGCGTGGAGACCTCGTCCGGGTGTTCCTCGTAATCGTGAACAGTTTGCTTGATGAGAGCATCGAATTCTTCGAGAGTGTGCGCGCTTTCTGGATGTGCGAGGTAGTGCTCGAGCGCGGGCAGGACAGTGGTACGGAGCCATTCCTCGTCGTCCTCGGTGTACTCGCGAACGATAGGTGGCCGCGCACCGGATGCGACGGCCTCGGCCGCTGCGAGTTCGTGCTCCTTGGGGCGCCAGAAGGACGTGATGTCCTGCTTCTTTGCGAGCTGGTGCTGGATGAAGGCGTCGAGGAGTTCGTAGTCGAAGGGCTTGTTCCAGGGTTGGCGAGCGAACATCTTTCCGAAGTCCGTACCGCGCTCGCGCATGACCGGCTCAAAGCGGATCATGGTGGCGCGCTCGGGGGCGATCGCCATGTGCTTGGACGCGGCTGAGAACCCGATGATGTAGGTCCCGTGGTGGGTGAACATTGGCTGGTTCCACGCGATGCGCAGCTCCAGCTCCGGGTAGGTGAGCCCAACCCACACCAGCACGTTGACCATCCGCGCGCGATTGTCGGCGTTCGGGATGGTCGCGAGAAACTCGTCAAGCGTTTTGATGGCCATGGCTTCACCCTAGGTGACAAACATGAAGGTCAGCCGTGCATAGCGCTGTGTCTTTCGACGCTGAACCCCACGAAGGGGGCCCAAATACCCGCACGCCTGCGAAGCGTGCGGGGTCATCAGATGCGGCTTGCGGACACGGCTTGATGTGGGACCACACGGTGTGCCACGTGGTTGCCAGTTGTCGGACCAGGCCGGCGATAGTGGCTCCTTCGAAGCGCAACTGTCGGATCGCCCAGCGGATCGCCCGGGTCCCCAGACGCGCCCTGGGGGCGCACATCCGCTCGTCATGTTCCAGGAATGTCACCGTCTGGCAGGCGTGTTCGCGGCATATCCATCGGCGCTTAAACCACCGGAACCTTGCCGGGACCCCGGGCCCAGGGCGCGTCGATCACCTCCACCACCACGCACCCGTGGCCTTGTGCGATTCAGCCCACAACCAGGGCAGTCAGCACAGCGATCACAGGACTCTATGTCGAGCACCAGACCACACTCACGTCGAGCGACAGCGACCAGATGGAAGCCCTCCAAATCGACGAGCACATCACACCGATTACAACGATCAAGCGACGCGCAGCAGCAGGTAGGGTGAGACACCGCCCGAGGTCCTATGAAGATCGCGGGGGTTGAAGTCCGCTCATCATCAAGGACCTCGACCTCTACCCGCAACCCCCGCTCAACACCCGGTCACCCACACTCAACTCGGAAGAGCCGGTAATGGTGGCATGGAAGCCGTGGTGCGACAGGTGTATTTCGTATACGATATTCGCTATGGGTGATCGTCTTCTTCGCGGAGTTCCTGTGACTGATGAGCAGATTCAGGCGTGGGCTGATGAGGCTGAGCGCGGGTATGACCTGGCTGAGTTGCCGGCTCCGCGCCCGGGGCGTCCTCCAGTGGGGAAGGGGCCTGGCGTCGCTGTGACGGTGCGTCTGGACGCGCAGACATTGGCGGCGCTGATGGAACGCGCCGCCTTGGAGGGGATTGGTAGCCGTTCCGACGCGATTCGCGCGGCAGTGCGCGAATGGACCCATGTCGCCTAGGCTTCATGCCAGCGCGCGTAAGCATGTCGAGCGTGACAGGCTCACCGATGAGGCCGTCCTGTACGCGTATGAGCACGCCCTGAACTCACGTCCCCTCGACGATGAGGACGATCCCAGGAGATGGCTCGTGGTGGGTATCGACCAGTCTGGGCGTGTTCTTGAGCTGGTCGTATTAGTTTTCGACGGTGGAGGAGAGCTCCCTATCCATGCCATGAAGGCTCGTCCTCAGTTCCTGGACGAACTCGCGTAGCTTGCGGGTGGCTACCCGCTGTGGCCGTGGGGAATGGTCGACGAATTCTGGAACCAGCCATCGCTGGAGGAGCCGGGGGCCGGTTCTTAATGGGCCGTGTGGCGCTCGGTGCTCTCTGACACAGATCACGGACGCTCAATCGGAAATCATCCGACGTGTCTTGATGCACCTTTTGGCGCTCGGTGCTTTCTGACGATGCGTACACCGGAAAGCCAATGTACCCGCGTGAAGTCTTAATGCACCGTTTGGCGCGCGGTGCTTTCTGACGATTACAACTACGTCTACCACGCCGCACTATGGGAAAACTTGTCTTAATGCACCTTTTGGCGCTCGGTGCTTTCTCACATGGCGAAGATCAAGACCTACTGGTACACGCGAGCCAGTCTTAATGCACCTTTTGGCGCTCGGTGTTTTTTGACGGACAGTAACGGTCACATTGACCGATGCGGTAGAGGAGTCTTAATGCACCTTTTGGCGCTCGGTGCTTTTTGACGCAGCATCAACATCGACCGCCTCATTATCTTCGACAGCGAGTCTTAATGCGCCTTTTGGCGCTCGGTGCTTTCTGACCCAAGAAGATCGTCGCAGCACTTGTCGCATTCACTGCGTCTTAATGCGCCTTATGGTGCTCGGTGCTTGCTGACGATATCCACGGTTGAGGAGGTGCGTCGTATGAGTATCGACGCGTCTTAATGCACCTTTTGGCGCTCGGTGCTTGCTGACGAACATCTCCTGCAGCTCAATCGATTTTCGAATCCACCGGTCTTAATGCACCTTTTGGCGCTCGGTGCTTTCTGACCGAGCATCCTGACCAAGACGCGATTTGATAACATGCCGTCGTCTTAATGCACCTGTTGGCGCTCGGTGCTTGCTGACCTGACCGCCCCTCGGCGGAGAATTCACAAACAGATACAGAGTCTTAATGCACCTTATGGCGCTCGGTACTTTCTGACCAGGAAGTGACGGCAACCGCGACGTGGCGCGCGAAGGGGACTTAATGCACCTTTTGGTGCTCGGTGTTTTCTGACAAGGCAGAAGTTGACCGTGCGGTGAAGGCCGCACAGGAGTCTTAATGCACCTTTTGGCGCTCGGTGCTATCTGGCTGCGGTATGAGTTCATGAATACGTTTGTGTCTGGTTTGTCTTAATGCACCTTTTGGCGCTCGGTGCTTTCTGACCAAGTTCGCTGTGTCGATCATTTATGCGACAACGATCCTGCCTTAATGCACCTCTTGGTGCTCGGTGCTTTCCGACCTCTCATCAACCTGCATATGGCAGATGCGTACACCGGAAAGTCATAATGCGCCGTTTGGTGCTCGGTGCTTTATGACCTCAGGATGACGGTCGCAGATCTTGGTTTGCAAAGCAGGTCTTAATGCACCCTTTGGCGCTCGGTGCTTTCTGACGTGGACACGGCAGAGCTGGGAGAGTCCAAGGCTGGGTCTTAATGCACCTTGTGGCGCTCGGTGCTTTCTGACTGAGAGAATCTCACATACGCAACGTTAGAAAGGAGGGGTCTTAATGCACCTTTTGGCGCTCGGTGCTTTCTGATACACGCATAATGCAGCATAACCTTCCTACACCATCCCAGTCTTAATGCACCTTTTGGCGCTCGGTGCTTTCTGACGCAGCAGTACGGTTCCCAGTGGCGATCGGAGATGCGAGTATTAATGCACCTTTTGGCGCTCGGTGCTTTCTGACCCTGGACTTCTGAACGACAACGGGTCCTTGTCTGACTTTGTCTTAATGCACCTTTTGGCGCTCGGTGCTTTCTGACCCGCCACCTACGGTGACGGTCGTATTATCGACACGTGGGCGTCTTAATGCACCTTTTGGCGCTCGGTGCTTTCTGACCGCCCGCGTCGGACTCTACCGAGAAACAGTCAAAGGCCGGTCTTAATGCACCTTTTGGCGCTTGGTGCTTTCTGACTCGACGTGTACGACCACGATGCTTTCGCCTCCTGGGCGTCTTAATGCACCTTTTGGCGCTCGGTGCTTTCTGACTCTGCTCCGAAGACGAACGTGCCGACGGTAGGACCGCCTATCTTAATGCACCTTTTGGCGCTCGGTGCTTTCTGACCCAGAAAGAAGACCGCCATGCCAACCCAGAAGAAAGTCATCGTCTTAATGCACCTTTTGGCGCTCGGTGCTTTCTGACGACGATGGTGGCACCCGCAGCCTCGGTCCCGGTGGTCGAGGTCTTAATGCACCTTTTGGCGCTCGGTGCTTTCTGACATTTGTTTGATGATGATCGTTTGAACGATGCCTACCCGAGTCTTAATGCACCTTTTGGCGCTCGGTGCTTTCTGACGACGATGCGCTCATTTATGCCCATTCCCAGCTCATGCTGCGTCTTAATGCACCTTTTGGCGCTCGGTGCTCTCTGACTTTGGATGCGATTGAGACAAGAGAAGATCAGCCGTCGAAGTCTTAATGCACCTTTTGGCGCTCGGTGCTTTCTGACCCAGAACAGCAGGTTGCCCGGAACGCTGGCGTTTCCCGGTCTTAATGCACCTTTTGGCGCTCGGTGCTTTCTGACCCCGGAAAACCGAGCAGAAGCGCGTCCGATTCAAGTCTTAATGCACCTTTTGGCGCTCGGTGCTTTCTGACGTGGACTCGCTGGACATTGCGCTGCCTCGGGAGATCGTCTTAATGCACCTTTTGGCGCTTGGTGCTTTCTGACTGAGGGTGAGCGTGAGGATTACCGGGACATTGAGGTTCAGTCTTAATGCACCTTTTGGCGCTCGGTGCTTTCTGACCTCGTGAGCGGAATCTTCGCGGACCCGAAGGTCATCGAGGTCTTAATGCACCTTTTGGCGCTCGGTGCTTTCTGACACGGCAAGAACTACATCATGGATCTCTCTGATGCCAATGCGTCTTAATGCACCTTTTGGCGCTCGGTGCTTTCTGACCCGAGCTGCATAATGAGATCGCTTCGATTAAGTATGAGTAGTCTTAATGCACCTTTTGGCGCTCGGTGCTTTCTGACTCAACGCCGTCAACGACAGCGCGATCACCACGATTCTAGGTCTTAATGCACCTTTTGGCGCTCGGTGCTTTCTGACCCAACTGGGAGCGCTTCACGACGTCGCTGAAAGGCTTTCTTAATGCACCTTTTGGCGCTCGGTGCTTTCTGACAATCATCAAGGTTCAGGACGGACAGCCTGTTTTTATCTTGTCTTAATGCACCTTTTGGCGCTCGGTGCTTTCTGACGGTTCTAGTGGACCGGAGTAGTAGGTGCGGGTTCGACTCCGTCTTAATGAACCTTTTGGCGCTCGGCGCTTTCTGACCGTCGTTTCCTGAAGTTCCGCAGGGTTGACAACATTGAGCGAGTCTTAATGCACCTTTTGGCGCTCGGTGCTTTCTGACGCCATCATCAACGTCGCACCTGATGCATCGACGCTCATGTCTTAATGCACCTTTTGGTGCTCGGTGCTTTCTGACCCGCGAGATAGGGAGAAAGTAGAAAGAAATGGCGCGCACGTCTTGATGCACCTTTTGGCGCTCGGTGCTTTCTGACCCCGCAACACAGAGGTTCGCGGGCCTCGGGGGGCGGGTCTTAATGCACCTTTTGGCGCTCGGTGCTTTCTGACATGAATGGGTGACGCTTGACTTTAACGAGGCTAGGCGGTCTTAATGCACCTTTTGGCGCTCGGTGCTTTCTGGCTACAACGCTGGTCTCGCTCACGTGAAAGAGGCGCTAGAAAGGTCTTAATGCACCTTTTGGCGCTCGGTGCTTTCTGGCGGACTGTACCCACTCTCACCTATTTTTACGCTCCTCGTCTTAATGCACCTTTTGGCGCTCGGTGCTTTCTGACAAAGGAGAGTAATGGACCTCAAAGAGTTCTTCCAAGCAGTGTCATAATGCACCTTTTGGCGCTCGGTGCTTTCTGACCTGTTGCAGTCCTGGAGCCAAGGTGTGAGTGTCTGGGGGTCTTAATGCACCTTTTGGCACTCGGTGCTTTCTGACTGATGTCTTTTAAGGCAGTTCGCCGTCGCAGCTTTGCTGTCTTAATGCACCTTTTGGTGCTCGGTGCTTTATGACTTCGATCATGACCATTTTAGGGCGTAGTCTGGAGTATCTGTCTTAATGCACCGTTTGGTGCTCGGTGCTTTATGACAAACACGGGCTATAGTGAGAAGTACTCACTAGAAAGGAGTCTTAATGCACCTTTTGGCGCTCGGTGCTTTCTGACGTGTGGAGGTTGAGCATGGTTGAAAATAGCTTGAAGGGGTCTTAATGCACCTTTTGGTGCTCGGTGCTTTCTGACCCGTTTAACCGTCTTGCAATCGGTACCGTTGTCGAAGACGTCTTAATGCACCTTTTGGCGCTCGGTGCTTTCTGACGCGTTCAAGAGGTTCCTCCGTGAGGTCATCAGGGCATATGGTCTTAATGCACCTTTTGGCGCTCGGTGCTTTCTGACACCGAAAAAGCCGCCCGGCGCGACGCCGCGGCGGGTCTTAATGCACCTTTTGGCGCTCGGTGCTTTCTGACGCCAGAAAGCCACGGACCTTCACACCAGCCTGGCTACCCGTCTTAATGCACCTTTTGGCGCTCGGTGCTTTCTGACGTGTTCCACTGTTACACGATGCGCGTCCCGGATGAGGGGTCTTAATGCACCTTTTGGCGCTCGGTGCTTTCTGACGCTGGTACCTGGTTTGCCAAGATGGGCGGCTGGGAGAGTCTTAATGCACCTTTTGGCGCTCGGTGCTTTCTGACACCACCCCACATACGAGTTCACCACCAACCACGGCGACAAGTCTTAATGCACCTTTTGGCGCTCGGTGCTTTCTGACAAAGAAACTATACCGTGTTAATACAAAACAGCCACAAGTCTTAATGCACCTTTTGGCGCTCGGTGCTTTCTGACTCGCGAAACCGCATGGACGTGGGTACCTCTATTAGTCTTAATGCACCTTTTGGCGCTCGGTGCTTTCTGACCCGGGTGCCGTAGCAATGCCCCCGGGGGTGGCTCGGGGTCTTAATGCACCTTTTGGCGCTCGGTGCTTTCTGACGATGAAGCCTGAGAAGCTCACCGCTATCGCGGTTGCATGTCTTAATGCACCTTTTGGCGCTCGGTGCTTTCTGACGGAGGAAATCCATGCTATTTAACGAGATGCTTGTGACCGTCTTAATGCACCTTTTGGCGCTCGGTGCTTTCTGACGACACGTCCCTGCGAGGCATGGCGATCGCCGCCGGGGTCTTAATGCACCATTTGGCGCTCGGTGCTTTCTGACGGATGCCGAAGGCTTCCACACGTGTTTTACGAGCCGGTCTTAATGCGTCTCATTGTGCTCGGTGCTTTCTGCCACATTCGTGACGACAAGGCACGTGCAAAGGGTTATGCGTCTTAATGCGCCTTATGGTGCTCGGTGCTTTCTGACTCGGACTGAAGCCCGCATGGGAGCCTATCGTCGTCGCGCGGTCTTAATGCACCTTTTGGCGCGCGGTGCTTTCTGACTTCAGCAGTGCGCAGCGGGCGCTCATCTGCTGGATCATGGTCTTAATGCACCTTTTGGTGCTCGGTACTTTCTGATGAGCAACAACGCCGTTGCCGCATACGAACGCGGACTGTCTTAATGCACCTTTTGGCGCTCGGTGCTTTCTGACTGCAGGTGGGATCCCCACCAACGGCGAAACCGAAAGTCTTAGTGCGCCTTTTGGCGCTCGGTGCTTTCTGACGCGGCACTGAGTACACCGTCAAGGACTTCGACACTCGGTCTTAATGCACCTTTTGGCGCTCGGTACTTTCTGACCCATCATGGGAGTGGGCACGGCAGGAGCGCCCACCCACCGTCTTAATGCACCTTTTGGCGCTCGGTGCTTTCTGACAGAGACATGAGTGAACAACAGTCCGAAACAGTCACAGTTTCGTCTTAATGCACGTTTTGGCGCTCGGTGCTTTCTGACTGGACATCCAAGGTGCTACAAAGGAGTGCTATAACAAGTCTTAATGCACCTTTTGGCGCTCGGTGCTTTCTGACACCAGCCTTATGCAATCGGTAGAAACGACCGAATCCCGGTCTTAATGCACCTTTTGGCGCTCGGTGCTTTCTGACGAACAAGACAGAGCGAAAGGTCTACGATCAAAATGATGGGTCTTAATGCACCTTTTGGCGCTCGGTGCTTTCTGACATCTTCATGGCAGGTATCAAGAAGTTCCCTCTGAGTCTTAATGCACCTTTTGGCGCTCGGTGCTTTCTGACTACCACTGCATCAGTTGGAGGTGAGGGGCTGTGAGTGCGTCTTAATGCACCTTTTGGCGCTCGGTGCTTTCTGACTCTACTACCGCCGTAACCTGAACGGCATTCCGATGTGTCTTAATGCACCTTTTGGCGCTCGGTGCTTTCTGACCCGTCAGCATCCTCTTCCGACAGGCGCACACCCACACGTCTTAATGCACCTTTTGGCGCTCGGTGCTTTCTGACCGTACGTCATCGAATTTCGGTAAAACAGCGATGGCACGTAGTCTTAATGCACCTTTTGGCGCTCGGTGCTTTCTGACCAGACCAAGACCCAGAAACTCAAGATTACGGATGATGCGTCTTAATGCACCTTTTGGCGCTCGGTGCTTTCTGACTCGCGTACAACGTCAATACCGGGTACGCCCGTATTGGCGTCTTAATGCACCTTTTGGCGCTCGGTGCTTTCTGACAAAACATGGCTGACGAATACGGATTCGCGAACACTGAAGAGTCTTAATGCACCTTTTGGCGCTCGGTGCTTTCTGACTCTTATTTTCTGGTCAACCAATGATGGTCGCTCCTATTACCGTCTTAATGCACCTTTTGGCGCTCGGTGCTTTCTGACCCGAAGCGTGACCCCAAGGAACTGCCCGGCGTGGGTCTTAATGCACCTTTTGGCGCTCGGTGCTTTCTGACCGCGGACTGATCGAGCACCTGGGTGAAGCCCAGTTTGACCGTCTTAATGCACCTTTTGGCGCTCGGTGCTTTCTGACTGTCCGGCGTGTCGCACCCACTGTGGCCAGGGAAAACGTCGTACCGGATCGCCAGTGGCCGAAAAAGCGCCCCTCCGACCAGCAAGCACGAGGTCAGAATATCAGACTTTTCGTTGTGACTGCTCGCATCGCCGCGGAACGCCTGCGGGGCCGACTCTGTCCCGGAAATCGCCGCCATCGTCGGCGTGTTGCTCCTCCATAACGCTTTACACTTGTAAAGTAACCGCAAGGTTGTTGACTGGAAGGACGGACAATGACGACACCTGCCACGGCCTCGTCCCTGAGAGAAGCGACCAGCCCCGAGGCCCTCACTCGCGCCAGACGCAGGCTCCTCACAGCACACCCGGACCCCACCAGCTCGGACACCCCCATGTCAGGAAGCCTCACCGACGAGCAGCTCCGCCTCCTCGCCGCGAGCGACTGGGCGCCGCCACGCATCGCCGCACTTGACGCGAACACTCTCACGACGGCGAACCCCATCATCCGTGCGCTCCTGGCTGAATCGGTGCGCGAAAGCCTTGAACGGCGTCTCACCGCAGAACGCCCCCACGGCACTTACGACGACACGCGCGCAGGACACGACGCCTTCAGTAGAGGAGTCGTCGAGGACTACGACCACGGCAACCACCACCTGGCGCGAGCCACTATCTGCCCGGCCGACCCAGGCCTCGTGACCCGCGCGGGACTCTCTCAACTGGGCCTGCCCGACACCGACGCCACCATTATCGACGAACTTGCCCAGGCCTCGGACCCTAACCCGATCATGCGCGTCCTCGCCGACGCGGCCCTGCTGGACCTTGACAGGTACGCCACGGGGCGCGGCCTGCTCTACTCGCGCGTCGGAACCACCCTCATGCTCGCGGCACCAAGCGACCAGCGCTTGGCTGAGGCCATCGATGCCGTCGCCGCCGCGGCCATCAACGCGGGCGCGCGTGTCACCGACCTGACGACCCAATATATTGACGAAGAGAAGGCACTCGCCAGCGTCGGCATCGACCCGTGGACCACCCGGCCCAGCGACGAACCCACGGGCCAAGCCGATCGCATCCTCTACGTCGGCCGTGACGGCGCACGCGTCCACGTCAAAGCGGGCCGCGTCCTCGTCGACGCGCCCGGCTCGCTGCCCGCGACCTCCGTGCCGAAAAACAGCGTCACGCGCATCGTCCTGTCCGGAAACGTCGGCCTGTCCGCCGGCGCGCGCTCGTGGGCGATGCGCAGCG
>ERZ772779.1161-NODE-1161-length-11094-cov-10.435366_pt1 | contig 11094 bp, 8 predicted proteins | sample MGYA00511360_ERZ772779 | MGnify/ENA primary metagenome ERZ772779 (study PRJEB29015, sample SAMEA2738112) | human oral metagenome | biome: human oral; feature: human-associated habitat; material: saliva | place: China | collected 2231 ...
TGAAGGCCGCGTCGCCGTGGATGAGGATCGGGATGATCGGCAGGTCCGGGTCGCCCAGGTGCTCCTGCTTGGCACGAACGATGCCCTCCAGGACGCCGTCGGCAGCCTCCAGGTGCGAGGGATTGGCGCCCATATAGACTTTGGTGGCCAGGCCATCGTCGAGGGAGTACACGCCCCACGTGCCCAGGTGGTACTTGACGTCGCCCGATCCCTGGACGGAGTTGGGCATGTAGTTGCCTTCGAACTCGTCGAAGATCTGCGCGTAGGACTTGCCCGCGATGTTGGCCAGCACGTTGAGGCGGCCGCGGTGCGCCATGCCGATGGCGACCTCGTGGATGCCGGTGCGCGCCGAGTCGGCCAGGATGTGGTCGAGCAGCGGGATCAGGGACTCGCCGCCCTCCAGCGAGAAGCGCTTCTGGCCCATGAACTTCGTCTGGAGGAACTCCTCGAAGGCCTCGGCACGGATGAGGGTGCCCAAGATGTGGCGCTGTGCGTCGGGGGAGGGGGCCTCGTACGGGCGCTCGATGCGCTGCTGGACCCACGCGCGCTGCTTCGGGTCCTGGATGTGCATGTACTCGATGCCGACCGTGCGCGTGTAGGTGTCGTGCAGGCGCGTGAGGATGTCACGCAGCAGCATCTGGTCGGAGCCGCCAAAACCACCGGTGGGGAAGGGTCGATCCAGGTCCCACACGCTCAGGCCATAGGAGGACAGATCGAGGTCGGGGTGGCGACGCACGCGGTAGGCCAGCGGGTCGGTGTCGGCGGCGAGGTGGCCGCGCGAACGGTAGGCATGGATGAGCTCCGCGATGCGCGCGGGCTTGCCCTTTTCGCGGTTCGGGTCGTAGTCGTAGTCCGCTTCCCACGCGTAGGGGCGCGCGGGCACGTGCATCGAGGTGAAGACGCGCTCGTAGAAGCCGTCGCGTCCTGAGAGCTTGGCGTCCACGAGGGCCAGGAGGCGGCCCGATGCCGCGCCCTGGATGATGCGGTGGTCGTAGGTGGAGGAGAAGAACATCGTCTTGCCGATGCCGAGGGCTGCCAGGCGCTTGGGGGAGACGCCGCGGAATTCAGCTGGGTAGTCGGTGGCGCCCACGCCGATGATGAGGCCCTGGCCGACCATGAGGCGCGGCACGGAGGTGGTGGTGCCCAGCGTCCCGGGGTTGGTGAGGGTGACGGAGGCCCCCTGGAAGTCGGCGGTCGTCAGCGTCGCGTTGCGGGCGCGCGCAACCAGGTCCTGGTAGGCATCAACGAACTCGGAGAAGGTTAGCGTGTCGGCGTCGTGGATGACTGGGACCTTCAGGGAGTGGTTCCCCTGCGCGTCAGCCACGTCGATGGCCAGGCCGAAGCCGATGTGCGCGAGCTGCTCAACGGCGGGCTTGCCGCCCTCAAGCGTGTAGCGCACGTTCAGGTCGGGCATCTCGCACAGCGCTTCGACCAGCGCGTAGCCGATGAGGTGTGTGAAGGAGACCTTGCCGCCGACGGTGCGCGCCAGGTGCGCGTTGATCAGGGCGCGGTTTTCGATGAGGAGCTTGGCGGGAATCTGACGCTGGGAGGTGGCCGTGGGGATGGAGAGCGAGGCCTCCATGTGCTTGGCGGTCGCGCGCGCGGCGGACTTGAGGATGTGCAGCTCGTCCTGGGCGGGCGCTCCGTGGGAGCGGGTGAAGGCGGCGCGTCCGTGCGCCAGGCGCGTGTAGGGGCTGGTGGCCTCGGCGACCGCGGCGGGCGGCGCGGGCGGCAGGTCGGAGCGGGTCACCGAGACGACGGGTGCGACCGGGGGCGTGGGGTGTGCATGCTCCGCTTCCTCAATGTCGAGGGTGGGCGGGGTGACGCTCACGGGCACCGCGGGGGCCTGCATCGACGAGGCCGGGGCTGCTTGCTCGGGTGCGCTGCCCTCGATAGCACCCTCCGGGATTGCGGGACGCTTGGCGCGCAGCTGCGGGGGAGCGGTCTCGGTCGCAAAGTAGGCGCGCCACGATGGATCGAGGAGCTGCGGATCGCGCTCGTACAGGTCGCGCATCTTTGCGAGATACCACTGCGGGTCGGGCTGGGAAACTGTGTGGGTCGGCACGTATTCCTCCGTTTGACTCACGCCGCGCGTACGGGCTTGTATCGCGGCGACCATACCCGACAGATTCTACCTCTACGTGACAACCTTCACGAGACGTGGGAGACACTTGGCGATCATTTCAAGGGCCTTTGGTCCGGTATAGGGAGAGTGTTGACACAGAGCGACGGTGTGTGGACGCGCACGCGGGGAGGAAAGCCCGGGGCCGCTAAACTGGATGCATCATGGACTGCGACACTGTCGGCTTTTCTGCCGCTCTTTCCCGCCCCCTGTCCGCGCGCGTACCCGTGGCTCGCTCCGGCCTCGTCGAGAGGGGGCAGCGATGACGACCGTCCTTATGCTCCTCCTCGGCGTCGTTCTTACCGCCGGCACCTTCGTCTTCGTCTCCGCCGAATTCTCGCTTGTCGCTGTGGACCAGGCCGTCCTTGACAAGAAAGCGGACGAGGGGGACCGCGGAGCCGCGTCCGTCCTGCGCGCCACCCGTACCCTGTCCACACAGCTGTCGGGTGCCCAGGTGGGCATCACGCTGACCACGATCCTGCTCGGCTACACGACGCAGTCCGCGCTGGCGGACCTGCTGGTGGGATGGCTCGGCGCAGCCGGGCTGGCCTGGGGTCTGGCCACCGGCATCGCGGCCTTCGTCGCCGCCGCGTTCATTAACGTCTTCTCGATGCTCTTTGGCGAGCTTGTCCCCAAGAACCTCGCGCTGGCCCACCCGATGGCCACCGCCGTGCGCGTCGTCCCCTTCCAGATGGCCTTCACCGTGATCGCCCGCCCCATCATCTGGGTACTGGGTGGCACCGCGAACTGGGTGCTCGCCCGCATGGGCATCGAGCCGCAGGAAGAGATTTCGTCGGCGCGTTCCGCATCCGAGCTGGCGGCCCTCGTCGAGCACTCCGTCGAAGAAGGTACCTTCGACACGTCCACGGCCGACCTGTTCGTCAACACAATCCGCATGAGCACGCTCAGCGCCGCCGACGTTATGACCGACCGCGGGCGTCTGCACACCCTCGGTGAGCGAGACAGCGCCCAGGACGTGCTGGACCTCGCTCACGAAACCGGTCACTCCCGATTCCCCGTCATCGGCGATGACTCCGATGACATCCTCGGCTTGGTCTCCCTGCGCCGCGCGGTCGCCGTGCCCGCCGAGCGCCGCGCTGACGTGCCCGTCATTTCCTCCTCCCTCATGACCGATGCGCCCACCGTTCCCGAGACGGTGCCGATTGGCCCGCTCATGGTCCAACTGCGCGACGAGGGGTTGCAGATGGCCGTCGTCGTTGACGAATACGGCGGCGTGTCCGGCATTGTCACCCTCGAAGACGTCGTCGAAGAAATCGTCGGCGAGGTCTCCGACGAGCACGACCAACGTCGCCTCGGTATCCGCCCGCGCCCCGACGGGACCTTCCTTGTGCCCGGGACGCTGCGTCCCGACGAACTCGCACGTCGCACAGACATCAACCTTCCCGAGGACGGCCCCTACGACACGATCGGCGGCCTCGTCATGAACGAGCTGGGCGACATCCCGTCCGTCGGCTCGCGCGTGAGCGTTGACGGTGTCGGCATCGAGGTCACCCAGATGCAGGGCCGCAGGGTCGCGCAGGTCGCGATCACCCCCGCGCCCGCTGACGAACCGGAGGTGGAGGCATGAGCGCCGGTATGGGCATTGCTATCACCGTCGCGCTGCTGGCGGTCAACGCGTTCTTCGTGGCCGGCGAGTTTGCGGTCACCTCAACGCGGCGCTCGCAGGTTGAGCCGCTCGCCGACGAAGGCGCGCGCGGTACACGAGATGCGCTCTACGCGCTGCAACACGTCTCCCTCATGCTCGCCATCTGCCAGCTGGGCGTCACGGTCGCCTCTACGACGCTGGGCGTCGTCGCCGAACCTGCGATTGCGCACCTCGTCGAGTCGCCGTTGGAACGCCTGGGCGCTCCCGAGGCGACCAGCCACGTCATCGGATTCGCAGCAGCCCTCATCATCGTGTTGTTCTGCCACGTCGTCTTCGGCGAAATGGTCCCGAAGAATATCTCGATCGCCGCGCCGGTACGGATGCTCCTCATCCTGGCCCCCATCCTCGTGCGCCTGGGCCACGTCCTGCGCCCCATCATCGAGGCCATGGACCATTTCGCGAACTGGTTCGTCCGTTTGTCGGGTTATGAGCCTCGCTCGGAGATTTCGGCTTCCTACACGGTCGAGGAGGTCGCCTCCATTGTCGTCGCATCCCAGGCCGAGGGTGTCCTCACCGACGAACTGGGGCTGCTCAGCGGCACCCTGGAGTTCTCAGAAGAAACCGCGGGTTCGGCGATGGTGCCCCTGGCCGACCTCGTCGTTCTCCCTGCGGGTGCCACCCCCGCCGACGTGGAGGAACGAGTCGCTCATACCGGCTACTCGCGCTTCCCGATTGCGGGCGAGGACGGTGCCATCGCCGGCTATGTCCACCTCAAGGATGTTCTCTACGCATCCGGCGAGGAACGTACCCAGCCGATTACCCCGTGGCGCATCCGCCGCCTCGAGGCCGTCGCCTCCTCCGACCAGGTTGAAGACGCACTGCGCCACATGCAGCGCACCGGCGTGCACTGTGCGCTCGTGCGCGACGAGGGTGTCCTCGTCGGTATCCTCTTCCTGGAGGATATCCTGGAACTTCTGGTCGGCGAAGTCCGCGACGCCCTCCAGCGACCCTAATGGCGAAGCGCCTAGCGCCGCCCGTGCGGGCATTGCTACAGTGGAACGGTCAGAAAACGAGAGGGGAATAGCGTGAGCAACATGGAGTGCCCGCTGCCCAAGCGGTCGCAGCTGCGCGCCGCGCGATCTCGGGCAGGTGATGAGGAAAAATACACCACCGCCGAGATCCCAGCCGATGTGGCCCCGGAACCCGTGCAGCCAGTAGCCCCGGAACCCGTGCAGCCAGTAGCCCCGGAACCCGTGCAGCGAGTAGCCCCGGAACCCGTGCAGCGAGTAGCTCCTCCGCCGCGCGCCTACACGCCTCGCCAACCAAGCTTTGAGTCGGCGCTCCCCCCATCTGTCGAGTTGCTTCCTCAGTCCGTTGAACAGATCCCCTCGTCCGTCGAGCGGCACCCAAGGCTCAGCTTCGATCAGATCGCCTACGAATACGACGCGGCGTTTCCCGAGGAAGAAGCTTTTTTCGACGACGATGAGGATGCCTCGTCGGAAGAAACCCCGGAGCGTAACATCCGTCCCGGCGGCTACCTGCTGCGCACACTCCTCATTCTTGGCCTGGCGGGTTCAACGATCGCGGTCCCGATGACGGGCCGAGTCGGATCCGACTCCTCCCTGACAGTGCCTGTGCGTGCCTTCGGCTCCGCCACGGGCCGCGGCAGCTGGGCCTCCTCCCAGGTCCTGCCCGAGGCGATCTCACTCGACGCCACACTCACTGCCAACACGCGTGCGAAGGCCAAGGCACCTGTCACAGTCACCGGTTGCAAAGCCGGCGCTGGTGCCGACGGCAACCGCCACGTGAAGGTCCTGGCCGACACGGTCTACTGGCCGCTGGCCGAGGGAAGCTACACGATTACGTCGCCCTTCACGATGCGTATCTCGCCTGTTTCCGGTCAGCTCCTGGCCCACGAGGGCATTGACATGGCGGCACCCATGGACACGCCCATCACCGCTGTCTACGGCGGCGTGGTCGAGGAACTCGCCGAGAACTCCCACGCGGGTGCTTACGTGCAGATCAGGCACACCTTGCCCGACGGTACCGTCTTCCATTCGGCCTACCTGCACCAGTACATGAACAAGATTACGGTCAAGCTCGGTGACACTGTCACCGCCGGCCAGGTTATCGGTGCCGTCGGAAGCAACGGCTGGTCGACCGGCCCTCACCTGCACTTCGAAATCCACGACGCCTCCGATACTCCCGTGGACCCGGAATCTTGGATGGCCGAACACAAGGCCATTTACCTTGGACAGGAGCCCTGCTCATGATGCCCGTGACCATGCGTCAGGGACCTATCGTCTTTGCTCACCGTGGCGGCGGCGAGGAGGCCCCTGAGAACACGATGGCCGCCTTCGCCCACGCCTACTCGTCCGGGCTTCGCCACATCGAAACTGACGCGCACCTGAGCGCGGACGGCGCAGTCGTGATCTGCCACGACGAAACCGTGGATCGTTGCTACGACGGCACCGGCGCGATCAACGACATGACGTGGAGGGAATTGTCCGCGCTGCGCCACCGCGACTCGGGTGAGCCCATGCCGCTTCTTGCGCAGGTCCTGGAGGCCTTCCCGGACATGTACCTCAACATCGACGTGAAGGAACCGGGTGTCGAGGGGCCGCTCTTGGACGTCGTTGCCGAGCATGGTGCCGCTGGCCGCGTCCTGGTCGCTTCCTTCTCAGAACCGCGCCTGCGCGCCGTGCGCGACATGGCTGCCTCCGACCCCGCCCGCGCCGTCGCAACGTCGCTGGGCACCGAGGCCGTGGTGCGCCTCGTGGGTGCCGCAAAGAGCGCCACGAACCCCGCCTGGTGGCACGTGCCCGGCCCGCGCCAGGGTGTCATTGCCGCCCAGGTGCCCATGTACCAGGGGCCCATCCGCGTTGTTGACGAGCGTTTCGTGGCCACCGCTCACACCCTGGGACTGGCCGTGCACGTGTGGACCATCAACACGGTGGCCGACATTCTGCGGCTCCTCGAGGTCGGTGTCGACGGCATCATCACCGACCGCCCCGCCTTCGTACGCGACTTCCTTGACCAGCGCGGCCTGTGGACACAGCCTCCAGCTCCGGGCGTTGGTGCGCACCCGATGCCGAGGGATTGACCCGTGCTCCCGTGACCGTTCCTTTCCGCGCCGGGTGCTGCGGTTGCGTGGCGCGGGCGGAGCCACCGGAGCATTCGTCGGGCCGCGCAGGGGCATCGCGAGGCGGGGAGCGGAGTAACCCATGAATGACACCATCGTGATCGCGCTGTGCCTGGCCGGCCTGTGGGTCCTCCTCGTCGGGCTGCTCCTCGTTGAGACGAGGTCGGACTCCTGGATCGGGGTCGCGTGGCGCAACGCGGACGTCACCAGCCAAGTCAGCAAGAACGCTCGAGCGGTCTGTATTCCGGCCCTCATCTGCCTGTCCTACTTGGTTCTCTACGTCAAAGCGGCCGCTTCCTGGGGGGTCTCCGACAGGGCGCTGTTTGGCCTGAACGTCCTCACGTACGTCACCGCTGCGGTGATGGTCGCAGGCCTGACGCCACTTCGATTCCCCGACGACTGGTATCCCCAGTACCCTGATCCCTTCAGCGAGCAGTGGCACGGTGACGGAAGCGAGGGCGAGACCCGAGAACAGGAAGGTAAGGAAGGCTCTCCCTAGGGCACGACACAACACTATGAGGGGGCGGAGCCGGTCGGCTCCGCCCCCTCGACGCGTCCGTCAGGACCGCCCGCTCACTCGTTGCCGCTGAAGTCGGCCACGGCCTCGTCCAGCCCCGCGCGACGGATGCGCACGAGCGAGAGGGCGGTGACCTGCTCAAGGACCTGGCTTGGGGGAGGACTCTGCTGCCTTTGGGGTCAAAGGTCGGCCGAAACAGGTGGCTGTTAGGGCACGAGCAGCCCCATCAACATCGCCCAGATCGCTGCGCGAGGCGGCGCGTCCAGTGTTGGATCCGCTGACAGGCGGGCGAGGGCTTTCTCGTCAAGCGGAGCGTGGATTTGCGCGTGCAGATGGTCGGTTACGAAGCACTCATAGTGTGGCCCTGTCCGCCACTGTCCGCGACGTTTCTCTTCGCGCACGCAGGTTACGACGCTCCAGCGCCCCGAGATGCAGTCCCGGGCGAAGTGTGACTTCGCGGGACCATATGTCACGAGATCGTTGAGCACATCTTGAGCGCCTTGCGCATTCAGGGAACGAATCGCAGCGACGAAATCCGCGGGAATGTAAGGAGGCCCGTCGTGGATGGTAGGTCCGGCGTGCAGCAGGGAGGCGAGGGCTGCGATGTGGGGGACTTCGCAGTCATCAACCTGACTGAAGTGCACGCCGTCCACGTCGGAACGCATAACGACGGAGCGAGGTGCTGTGGGCCAGATCCTCCAGTCGCGCACGATGCCCGGGATGGAAGGGGACAGGACGCGGATAATGATTCGGGAGTGGGCTGCCCGCACCGGTTCGAGGATTCGTGCGGCGTCACCGGCCAGGCCGTTGGCGCCGACTAGTCCGAGCGACACCAGTCCGCTGGAGAGTGCGGCGCTTGAGAGGGTGCCGACCTTATCGTCGCCGGCGATCATATCGAACAGAGCATCTGCCTGCTCGACGGTCACGACGAGCTGATCAACAGACTGGTCTTCAGCGGGATGGTCGCTCACGGTGCTACCTCCAGGGTTTGAGTCATCGTGATGAAATCGTCGATGACCGTTGGGAAGAGAATGCTGGGGCACGTACACGTCGCGGTCCACAGGAAGCGCCGCGACGAGAGCTGCCCCACCGGAGCTGTGCGTGTCATCCACGTGAGTTGAGTGAGCGTCAGTGACACATTATCGAGAATGTAGACGCCAGTGCGCCAGCGTGCGCCTTGAGGTGTGACCGGCCAGGTGAAGTCGTCAATAAGGTGGAACCCAGGCAACGCTTCCTCCACCTGCCTGATGGTGTCCGCGTAGACGTCGTCGTCGCTCGCGTCGGTGGTGAGCTCACCGCCGGTGACCACGAAGGTCGGAACATGTCCCTCATCTTTCGTCCGAGTGACGGCGACGAGGCGAACGCTGGGATCATCCGCGAGGGGACCGAGCTGTGAGTATTCCTCCGGGGTCAGGAATCTCCATCCCGAGGAAAGGGTCATTGTTACCTGTTCGTTCACCAGAATCCCTTGCCTTTTGTGTGTTTCTCGTATGCCTCCTGATCGATGTTGCCGTTCTCATCCAGGAGGCCGTGTCGCTTGGCGTACTGCCAATCGGCGTAGACCCACCGGGGGAATTTGATAGGTAGGAGCCCAATGAGAATCACTAGGACAAGGAATAAAGATACATAAACGCAAGGGAAATAAAGGCTGCGTGGAATGATGTTCACCTCAGCGGTGCTCATGACTCCAACATCAATGAACATCAAAGAGAACGCAGGGGTGCAGATTGCCGACCAGTTTCTGCCGCGAAGACTTGGTTTCGTCATCGTTCCCAAGATTCGTCCAAGGCGACTGTCCGAGAACATTTCAAGGTACCACATTGTCATGCAGAAGATACCAAATAGAAATGTCGCTACGGGCATTATGCGATCATATGTCATAATCTGAAACCTTATCCGTTGTCCATATGGCTATCGATGAGTGAGTTGGCCCCATCTCCGACCTTCTCTCCGGCGTAGTGCCCAATCAAGCCGCCGGCGACCCCGCCGACAATGCCACCAACGACTGCACCAACGGGTGCGAAAGGCCCCGAGACTGCTGCGCCGATGGCAGCGCCGCCTTTGGCTCCTAGTGCCGCTCCTCCCCACGTGCCGAGGCCTGTGAGGGTGCCCTTTGTACCAGCTCGCGCGACCTTGTGGCCCTCGCTCCATCCGGGGTGCTGCTCGGTATCGGTTTGGTACGTGTCGTAGGCGGTGATACCACCATCGACGACCGCCCCCACTACGCCGGCGACCTTCCCAACTTTTGTGGCGATCGGCAATACTCTTCGTGTTGCCAATGGTTCCAGCCCGTGTCTCCCGATCGGCCGGAAGGTCCACTCCGACAGGGCCCCTTTGGCAAAGAAACCCTCGGGAGCTTCATACAGCCGATTGAAATGAACTATCGAACCCCCAATGGTCAGTTGCCCGCCCATGTCCAACAGCCCCACAGCATAGGGGAGTGCCTTCGCTACCGGGTGTTTCTCATCCAGAACAAACTGTTCCTTGAACGCGTTGAACACGGGTTCAATCCATCGCTCATAGAGATCCACTTGTAAGCCGTCTAAAGCGAGCGAGAACACGTATTCCGCGCGTTCATAGTTTTGCCGCTGGACCAGCGCTTGTGCTTTCAGATCATTGAAAATCCTAACAAGGTCCTCGGTTGCGTCTTCGAATAGGGTCACAGCGTCACCTTGGACATGCAGGCCGCAAGCTTGCGCTGTCTGCGCGATTCCCTGTTACTTGTCGCGCACCGTTTGCATCGACCAAGCGAGCTCTGACACCGCGTTCTTGAGCGTGGACAGATCGTGAGAAACCTCCTCACAGACTTCTGATGTGATCCTCAGATCGTTTCTGCATTCCTCGACAAGAAGTGCCTCCTGCTGAGCCACGATGGATGAAGCCCGGGCCGCATCACCGTCTGCGTGATTTAATACTCCTGCGCCTTGCTCGCACTGTGCTTCGAAGGCGAAGAGAGCGTCAACGTTGATGGGAAACGGCATGGAAAATGAGGTGCCGTGCTGTTCTGCAGGGTCGCTGGCGCTCATCGTGCCCCCCTGTTGCGCAGATATTCTTGCATTGCCTGAAAGTTTATGGCTTCCTGATCGTCGGTGCTGGCAAAGGCCTCGGAGGCTGCCGTCAGACCGTGAGCGACAGCTGACGAACAAAAGGCTGCCTTCCAGATCACCTTATTGATCCTCTCAACCTGAGCCGTAAGATCCGCTTCGTTGCTCCCGGCGCCACTCGGGGCCTCGAGAGTATAGGAGCAGACGTCCTCGCTTGAGTACTCCAAGATGTTGACGGTACGCGACACATCGTCCGCGTTCCATTTGATTCCACCTGACAACTATCTCCCCTTACATTGTGGTCAGTAGTGGTCAGGCTAGCCCCCCTTGCGAGAACCTGTCAAGTACGGATTCTGGGGGTGGTTGCATCACTCGCTACCCCCTTTGGTGAACGATTCTGCCGTCGATCTGATTGCGTGTGCCTGTGGTTGCAACACGAGCTGTACAGGGCAGTCATGCGTCGTCCCGACCACCAGACGACGACCCCAGCGGCGACGACAACAGATGACAATGCGAACAGATAGCAACGACAGCCGAGGGACCTCGGCGGGGCGAGTGGCACATGCAATGAGGGGGGCGGAGCCGGCCGGCTCCGCCCCCTCGACGCATCCGTCAGGACCGCCCGCTCACTCGTTGCCGCTGAAGTCGGCCACGGCCTCGTCC
>ERZ772779.1162-NODE-1162-length-11090-cov-10.719257_pt1 | contig 11090 bp, 7 predicted proteins | sample MGYA00511360_ERZ772779 | MGnify/ENA primary metagenome ERZ772779 (study PRJEB29015, sample SAMEA2738112) | human oral metagenome | biome: human oral; feature: human-associated habitat; material: saliva | place: China | collected 2231 ...
ACGTCAAGGCCGACTACGTCAAGGCCTGGTGGAACCTGGTGAACTGGGAGAACGTCGCGTCCCGCTTCCAGGCCGCCCGCCTGTCCTCCGGCCTGGTGAACGCCCACTCCGCGCTGTCCGACCTGGGCGCCCACGCGGTCGACACCGTCAAGGGCTGGTGGAAGAACTAAGCGTCCTTCGTGACGCGACCGCGGCCGCCCTGCGTGTGGCCACTCGGCGCGACAAGATGGGGGGTTTTGCACCATTAGAGACATCATGACGGCGTGTCGCCGGCGTGTCGCCGTCCTAATGGTGCAATCCCCCCATGCCCCGGCTCCAAGCCCCGGCCTGGAGCCGGGGCGCCACACGCCACCAGAGGCGGGATCTGTCGAGGTCCCGCCTCTGTCGCATCCCTGCCTGGCCTTTCGGGCCTCCACGCTCACCGAACACGCGACTACCAAGGCCTTCGAGCGGCGGCACGCCCCCAATGACGCACACGTGAACCCGATGAACTGCGTGTCGATCCAGGATTCCACGCGGTTCCTAGCTGTCGGGTCAGGCTTCAGATGATGAGGCTCTCGAAGAGTAGCTGGCGGATCACCCTGGCGCTCAGCAGCACCCTGAGGGCGTACGCCGCCCGGTTCTGCGCAATGATGCTCACTGTTTCGCGGGTACTCTCCGGGCAGCTCCATCACCGTCTTGTGTCGCCTGATCCGTGCTGGGACGGGTCCGGGGTGCGCCTTTCACCTCCACACCACACGTGCGGGTCCTTGCATGATCACCCCACACATCGGCAGCCAGTAAGGCAATCACAGAACCCTCTATCGACTACCAGGCCAGAGGACCGCCGAGCGTCCGCGACCAGCTGGACCCCTTCCAGGTCGATAAGCAAATCACACCGATCGCGACGACCGGGCAGAGCAGCAACAGGTAGACAGTGAGACACCGCCCGAGGTCTTTCAAAAGCGAAGGGGTTGGAATCCGCTCATTGCCAAGGGCCTCGACCTCTACCCGCAACCCCCGACCAACACACGGTCACCCACACTCAACTCCGAAGTGGCAAAAACGCAACTGAACACCACCATGCCTCCCAGCAACGCCCTGCAGTAGTCCACCGGTGCGCCGAGGACCGGGAGGGTTAGACACCCCGGGGCTCCGCGCTCCCGTTGGTGGAATTACCCCTGCTACCGTTGAAAAGTCTCTTGCCTGTCAAGCCGCTCTTGCCTCTCACCTGACCGGCTGATAGAGTTTAGATGTCCGAAATTCAAGGAGCTAACATGGGCGATTATGATCCTTTCACTACTGACAGCGACCCGATCGATAAAGCGGAGCAAGGACCGCGGATCGGCCCCAATCGATACAAAGACCGGCATAGTGAACTATATTTCGCACTTGTCAAGCAATTTAAACGAGCAATTTGTGACGCACACATGCGAAGTCGCAAATTTGTTATCGACGAAACGTACTATCTCCTTCGGCCAACACCGATGCAAGACTACCCGTCCTTACCCGTTGAGATAGAGCCGCTCATAATTTCCCGACCTGCGGCAGATGGCTCAGGGGGAGGAAAAATACTAAGCAGCCACGCGCGACTAAACCCCGCCGGTTGGACTCCAACTTTCAACAACCTTCGCGACCGCATCGACAAGGCCCTCAGGGGACACTATGTCTTACCCACATACACGGATACAAACACACTAGTAACAGCAACGCGTGACTGGGCGCAACAGCTAAACGGTGATACCAGCAAGAATACCGGTTCCCTTCCATCATGGATTGGATCTGCCCAAAAGAGGCTCGTTGATTCAAATTCAAACACGCTGACATACGTCGCAAATAACTTGCTTGGAGGCCTAACTCCCGCGCTCAATATCCTTACACAAGCCAGCTTCGCTTGCATCTCTTTAATTAACCTCAACGCACACGCAGTTAACATCCTTCGCTCCGAGACACGTAAAGCTATTAGCAGCGCAATCGACGCATGCAACCATATTCGGTCAGAGCAAACAAAGTGCACACTTAACTTTGCAATTACCGCGCTCAATATAACAGCTACAGGCGAGAAGATTATGAAGGGCGACCTGGGTGCCACAAAAGATGCACTAACACAGATTAAAGGTTGGCTCGAGGCAAAAGAGAAGACCAACCCGTTTAAGAACTTTGTTTACTCAGAACAGGATATTATAGCTGCATTTGAGAAGGCTATTGCTAAGATCGACACCAACTTCCTGCAGGCGGAACAGCGCATTCGAGACGCTTATATCTCGATTTCAGACACCCTCAGTAATCGCTACGACAGCGGCGACCTAACCATCGATGACCAACCACAAGACACAGAGGGCCGCACTCAAGTCCTATCTATTAAAGACACGTCACTTGAACAAGTCTACCACGGAGATATACCCGAGATTTCAAAACTCCTCAGGAAGGTTAAGGACGAAACTTATCGAAGCAACTACACCGCTGCATTTAGCCGCTGGAAGTCCCTGGGGATCAGTCCCACTGGCCCGTCTAAGAATTTCTATGATGTCGTGGGGGAAATCCGACTCATTCTCGAACGCCTATCGGAATCATGCGACGGCATCGCGTCAGGCCTCGAAAGCTTTCATAACGACATGAAAGCGAACGAAACGGACTCTGCTGATAGTATTCGCAGAATCACCCGGAGGATGCAGGAGGGGACGAAGACGCATCCTAAGTTTTCTTAGAGCACTCAACTTCCGGCTTTTCCCGCGCCAGCTCGAGGCACAGGTGGCGTACCTCAAATTATCGATTGCCCTGAAGGCGCAGAGGCGCTCCCTAACCGGGACAAGGCCCTAGCGGTCGCCGAGCTTTCGGGGCATGGACACGCGGTGTGCGATCTCCTCGAGGCGGCCGGCCTTGCCAGGTCGAGCTACTACTACGCGCTGGCTCACCCCAAGGGCGCGACCAGGGCACATCTGCGGCCCAAGGTCGCCCAGATCTTTTCGAGGACTCCCAACGGGTGTGGTCACAGGCAGGTGGCCATGTGCCTACGCGCCGAAGAAGGAGCACGAATCGCTGACAAGACGGTCCTGAAGATGATGCGCGAAATGGGGCTACGCTGCGGGATACGCCGCGAGAGGGCCTACCACAGGTACAACTCCTACAAGGGACTCGTTGGCCAAAGCTTCGCAAACATCATCGGACGCGACTTCAAGGCCGATAGGCCCTGGCAGAAGATGGGTACCGATGTCACCGAGTTCAAGCTCTCCTTCGGTAAGGCCTACCTCGCGCCGGTCTACGACTTCGCCAGCAAAGAGATCGTGGCCCACTCCATCTCCATGCGCCCCGACCTGGCCCAACAACAAGAGATGCTCCACATGCTCATGGACGCTAAACCCCAAGGAGCCGAGCCGATCTTGCACTCAGACATGGGATGGCAGTACCAACACAAGGCCTACATCAGCGCGCTCGCCGAGAACGGTTTCACCCAAAGCATGTCACGCAAAGGCAACTGCATCGACAACGGCGCCACCGAACAGGTCTTCGGGCACCTCAAGGACGAATTCTTCCGCGGCCAAGACTGGCAAACCTTCGAGAGCTTCAAAGCCGACCTCAACGCCTACATCACCTACTGGAACACAACAAGACGCCAAGTAAAGCTCAAGGGCCTGACCCCGGCAGAATACCGAGATCAGGCCCTACAGGAAGCCGCATAACGACTACCATTAAACGCGTCCAACTTTCGGGGCGCAGTTCAAAACGAGGTCGGGGCTAGTCGGTCCGTGCGCGCCTACTCGAGCTCGAAGGCACCCGTGTAGAGCTGGTAGTACACGCCCTTCTGGGCGATCAGGTCGTCGTGGCTACCGCGCTCGATGATGCGGCCGTGGTCCAGGACCATGATCGCGTCGGAGTTGCGCACCGTCGAGAGGCGGTGGGCGATCACGAAGACCGTACGCCCCTCCATGAGGTTGTCCATGCCCTGCTGCACGAGGGCCTCGGTACGCGTATCGATCGAGGAGGTCGCCTCGTCGAGGATCATGGCCGGCGGGTCGGCCACGGCGGCGCGCGCGATCGACAGGAGCTGAGCCTGCCCCTGCGAGAGGTTCGAGCCGTTGCCGGTCAGCATCGTGTCGTAGCCCTCGGGCAGGCGTCGGATGAAGGAGTCCGCGTTGGCCAGCTTCGCAGCGGCGATGCACTCCTCGTCCGTGGCGTCCAAACGCCCGTAGCGGATGTTCTCCATGACCGTGCCCGTAAACAGCTTGACGTCCTGCAGAACCACGCCGAGGGAGCGACGCAGGTCCGGCTTGTGGATCTTGTTGATGTTGATGCCGTCGTAGCGAATCTTGCCGTCGGCGATGTCGTAGAAGCGGTTGATCAGGTTCGTGATCGTCGTCTTGCCGGCGCCCGTGGCACCCACGAAGGCGATCTTCTGGCCGGGCTTGGCCCACAGGGAGATGTCGTGCAGGATCTGCTTCTCGCCGTCGTAGGAGAAGTCGACGTCCTCCATGACCAGGTCACCACGCAGGCGCGTGTAGGTGACGGTGCCGTCGGCCTTGTGGGGGTGTCGCCACGCCCAGATTCCCGTGCGTTCCTCGGTCGGCTCGAGAGAGCCGTCGGGCAGCTCGCGCGCACGAACGAGTGTCACGTAGCCCTCGTCCTCCTCGGGCTCCTGGTCGATGAGGGCGAACACGCGGCCCGCGCCCGCCATACCCATGGCGATCATGGGGACCTGCATGGACATCTGGCCGATCGTCTGCGAGAAGTTACGGACCATGCCCAGGAAGGACACGACCACGCCGACCGTGATGACGTCGACGCCAAAGAGGTGGATGTTCGGCGTCTGCTCCAGGATCATGACGCCGCCAACGATCGCGACGACCACGTACATGATGTTTCCGATGTTGCCCAGGGCAGGCATCAGCACGTTGCCGTAGATGTTCGCCTTCTGCGAGGAGTCGAAGAGCTTATCGTTGTACTCGACGAACTCGTCCTTGGCGTCCTGCTCATGGTTGAAGACCTGGACGACCTTCTGGCCGTCCATCATCTCTTCGATAAAGCCTTCTTCGTCGGCGAGAGCAGCCTGCTGATCCTTCATGAAGCGACCAGACAGCCCGCCGAGCTTTCCAGTCAGGAAGGCCATGAGAGCACCCACGACGAGGACGACGAGGAAGAGCCACACGGAGTAGTAGAGCATCGTACCGATCAGGACGATGATTGTCAGGCCCGACTGGATGAGCGTCGGGATGGACTGGCCGATCAGCTGGCGGATCGCGTCCGTGTCATTGGTGAAGGTCGACATGATCGCGCCGTGCGGGTGCGTGTCGAAGAATCGCAGGGGCAGACGCTCCATCGAGTCGAACATGTCGTCTCGCATGTGCTTGAGTGTCCCCTGCGTCACGATCGCCATGGCGCGGGTGTAGATGAAGCTGCCGATGACGCCGGCGCTGAAGATGATGCCCATCGTGACCACGAGGCGCACCAGGGTGCCTCGCACCGCGTCGAAGCCAATCTCGAGGCCCGGGGTCACGACGTTGTCGACGATCTGCTGCATGAAGATCGAGCCGACGGCCGAGGCTACGGCAGCCGTAATGATGCACACGACCGTCAGGCTAATGCGCACCGGGTAGTGGCGGAACACGTAGGCCAAGAGGCGGCCGAAGGGACGCTCGATCCCCTCGAGCTTGTCGCCGTCGTTGTCAACGGGACGACCGTGCATGCGTGCCATGTCAGGCCACCTCGCTTTCGCTCGCAGCGTTCTGGGAGTCGTAGATCTCTCGGTACTCCCCGCCCGCTGCCATCAGTTCCTCGTGGGTGCCGCGTTCCTTGATGCGGCCGTCGTCAAGGACGATGATCTGGTCCGCGTGGCTCACCGAGGACAGACGCTGCGCGATGATGATCGTCGTCGTCCCCGGGATCTCGCTCTCGAAGGCGTGACGAATGAGGGAATCAGTCTTCGTGTCCACGGCAGAGGTCGAGTCATCCAGGATGAGAATCTTCGGGTTCTTCAGCAGCGCGCGGGCGATGCACAGGCGCTGCTTCTGGCCGCCCGACACGTTCGTGCCGCCGCGGGAGATGACGTAGTCGTAGCCTCCGGGCAGCTGCTGGATAAACTCGTCGGCCTGAGCGAGCTTGCACGCGTGCTCAATCTGCTCGTCGGTCGCGTCCGGGTTGCCCCAGCGCATGTTGTCCTTGATGGTGCCGGAGAACAGAACGTTCTTCTGCAGGACCACGGAGACCGCGTCACGCAGCGCGCTCAGGTCGTAGTCGCGCACGTCACGCCCGCCGACCTTCACGGATCCCTCGGAGACGTCGTAGAGGCGGCAGATCAGCTGGATCAGAGAGGTCTTGGAGGAGCCTGTGCCGCCCACGATGCCGAGCGTCGAGCCCGACTCGATACTCAGATTGATGTCGGATAGCGCGTACTCTTCGGCACTCTCGGAGTACTTGAAGGACACGCCCTCGAAGACCACGGAGCCGTCCACAACCTCGGTGGCGCCATTGGCCGGGGAGGCCAGCGACGGGTCGTGGTTGAGGACCTCGGCGATACGGTTCGCGGACTCGGCAGCCATGGTCGTCATGACGAAGATGAAGGCCAGCATGAGCATCTGCGTGAGGATCTGGATGCCGTAGGTGATGAGAGCGGTCAGGCCGCCCTTCGTCAGCACTGTCGCACCCGAGTTCACGATGATGGATGCGCCGACGTAGTCGACGGCCGTGATCGCGGCGAAGATAAAGAACATCATGACGGGGTTGTTGAGCGCGATGAGTTTCTCAGCGTTCGTGAAGTCCTTGCGCACGTCCTGGGAGGCGGCGCGGAACTTCGTGGTCTCGTGTTTCTCAGTGACGAAGGACTTGACTACGCGGATCGCGGCGACGTTCTCCTGCACCGAGTTGTTCAGTGCATCGTACTTCTTGAAGATGCGCCGGAAGATCGGGAAAGCAATGAGCACGATGGCCGCGAGGATGATGGCAAGAACCGGCACCATTCCGAGGAAGATGAGGGCCATCTGGACGTTGATGCGCCACGCCATCACGATGGAGAAGATAATCATGAGGGGCACGCGCACCGCGATACGAATGAGCATGCCGAAGGCGTTTTGCACGTTGGTGACGTCCGTCGTCATGCGGGTGACCAGCGAGGACGTGGAGAAGCGGTCAATGTCCGCGAACGAGAAGTCCTGCACCTTGAAGAAAAGGTCCTGACGCAGATTCTTCGCCAGGCCCACCGAGGCGGTCGCCGCGAAACGCGCGGACAGAATGCCGCACGCGAGCGACGCGAAAGCCAGTCCGGTGAGCACGACACCCAGGCGCATGACGGGGCTCAGGGACACGCCGTCGAGCGCATCCACCAGCGAGACCATGGTCAGCGGGATCAGACACTCGAGGATGACCTCCCCGATGATGAACAGCGGGGTCAGGATCGCGGGTTTCTTGAACTCGCGCAGCCTCCCCACCAGCGTTCGAATGGTTTTCATTCTTCTCCTCTTCGTTCCCTACGGGCATCCGATAGACGAGGCCGGGGCGCGCATTCAGCGCCCGCGCAGCCTGCAGATGGTGATCAGCGCTTTTTCGATGGCGCGCTGCGGGTCGCGCGATGCGCCCTTTGTTTCTGCATCGGCCGTGGCGATGGCTCCGAAGGCGCCAGCCAGAGAGGCGTCGGACCAGCCACGCAGCTCACGCCGGGCTCGGTCCACCTGCCAGGGAGCCATCTTGAGGGTGGATGCGGATCCGCCGATCGATACCTTCGCCATGGCGCGGAACTTCATGGCCAGGGCGGTGACGAGCAGCTGGGGGGCGATGCCGGTGGCGAACGCGTGGCGCGCGAGCGTCAGGGCCTTCGCGGAGTTGCCCGCGACGGCCGCATCCGCGACGTCGTAGCCCGTTGCCTCGACACGCCCGGCCTGGTAGCGCCGCACGTCCTCCAGGGTGATGCGCCCACTGACGTCGGAGAGCAGCTGGGCCAGGGCACCGGCCATCGCGCGCGGGTCGTTGCCGAGTGCGTCCACGAGGGCCTGCTGTGCCTCGGTGTCCATCTGGCGGCGCGCAGCGCGCACGTCGGAGGCGATGAGGGCCAGCTTGTCGCGGTCGTTTTTCAGCGGCTCGGCGGGGATGACGGGCCACTTCGCTTTGGTGATCGTGTCGATGACCTTCTTGCCGCGGGCGTTGCCACCGGGGTGTGCCAGGAACATCCACACGTCGGGCGCGGGCGCGCCGGCGTAGGCGATCAGATCGTTCGCGAGTGCGTCGCTCATCGTTTCCAGGTCCCGGATAATGACCATGCGCGATTCGCCGAAGAGCGAGGGCGACGCGATGACGTCGAGCTGTCCGGCCTGGTAGGTGGCCGCGTTGATGTCGGTGCGCTCGAGGTTTGGGTCGGCCTCGTGGGCGAGGGCGCGCAGCTGGTCGAGGGCGCGGTCGACGAGAAGGCCCTCGGGGCCTTTAATCAACACGATGGGTGCCAGCGTGATCTGGGCTGGCGGCGCCGGGCGCGAACCGCGTGCTGCCACGTCTACCTGCCTTTCCGCTGAAACGTAACCCTCTAAGTCTGCCACCCGGAGGCTCCATCTGCGTCTGTCTTAGCCGTGGGCGGACACTACTCGTGGCGGGTGTCACCAGGTTGCAGCGCCGTTGCGTAGTCCCTGCTGATCGGCTCTGAGCACCGATCACTCAGGCCTCGTCGGCAGTAACGATCGGGAGTCCCCACCGTTTCCATGCCCGCCACGCTATCCATCCGCCGCCACAGCAGGCGTACACGCCCAAAACTGTCGAGGATCCACCGGGCACGTGCACCCCGTTTCCCGGCAGGGAGGCGCACATGCGTGCTGCCCCTGCGATCCACGCGGTCGCCCAGGACGCAACGACGGCGCATGCCGAGGCGGCGCGAATACTCAGCGGGGAGATGAGCGCGCCCGCGAGCCCCGCGACGGTGGCGACCGGAACGGCGGGTTCGGCAATGACGTTGGCGACTATCCCCCACACCGGCACGTTCCCGGACAACGACACGATGATCGGCGCGGTCGCCAGCTCCGCGAAGGCGGGCACGCACACCATCTCCACGAGCCGACGCAGCGCTTTCCCGACGCGCGTGTCCCCTCGTATTCGCCGGCGGCAGCGCCGCACCAGCGCAGCGGAGGGCCCGACGACCGCGAGCGCGGCGAGCGCCGACAGGGCGAATCCGTAGGAACGCGATGACCAGGGGTCGATGAGGAGGGTGGCGATCACGACGGCGCAGAGGGCGGCGATGGATTGGCCGTCTCGTCCGAGGATGAGTCCGAGTGCGGCGACGGCTGCGACGCAGACGGAGCGCACGACGGATGGGTCTGGGCCGACGAGGATGAGGATTGTTCCGAGGACGAGGATGGTGGCGGCGAGGCGGAGGGGTTTTCGTGGTGGGACGACGAGGGTGATGGTGGCGAGGATGATGACGATGTGGGAGCCGGAGACGGCGGTGAGGTGGGTGAGGGAGGTCGTTTTCATGGCTTGCGCGAGGTCTGCGGGCATTCCTCGGTCGTCTCCGATCGCCATGCCGGGGACGAGGGAACGCGCATCCTTGGGCAGAGGTGCGCAGGCTCTGGCGAAGGCCCGGTGGGTGGAGCGCATCCAGGCGGACAGGCCGCCGGGCCGCTCGATGAGCTGGGTTCGCCGGACGCGTATCGTTCCTACCGATGGCGCGTCGGCGGCGAAGGTCGCGTCGAGGCTTCCCCACACCTCGTAGACGTCTCCTCGCGCCGCGTCCCGCCATCCGGGGGCGCGCACGAGCGCGGTAGTGCTCGCGGAAAGCCACCCCTCCCCCACGGAGACGGCGTCGATGCGCGCGCGGGCGCTGCGTGTCGCTGAGAACCCGGACGAGGCTGGGGCCGGGTCGGTCTGGAGGACGACGCGCGCGTGGATGGGGCCGGAGTCGCGGTGGGCGGGGTCGGCGTCGTAGTGCCGGCGGGCCGAGGATCCGACCGCGAGCGCGCAGGCGATGCATGCGAGGAGGAGCGCGAGGCCGAGGCGAGCGGACCTGGGTGGGGTGAGGGCGTGCATGGGGGTCTTCCGGTCCCGGTGTGAGAGTGCGTAGGAGGCGGCGCAGGCGAGTGCAGCGAGAGCAAAGGCGCAGGCGACAGGCCACTGAGCTGGGTGGCCTGTCGCCCACCAGGTGGTGGCCCAGGTGGCGGTGGCTGCGGGCGCGAGGCGCAGGTCGATCATGCGGGGAGCGCATTGGGCGTTGCTCATCAGCACACACCGGGCCTGATCTTTTCGATGAGGGACGGGCCGATGCCGGGCACGTCGTCGAGTTCCTCGACGGAGGACAGGCGAGGGTGTGTGGACCGGTAGGAGACGATGCGCGTGGCCAGGGCCGGACCGATGCCGGGCAGGGTCTGCAGCTCGTCCTCGGTGGCGGTAGCCAGCCGGACGCACGTGCCAGTACCGGCGGCAGTCCCAGCAGCGGAGGACGCGGGAGGTGGCGACTCCCCGACGACGCCGACCCGTATCTGTTCCCCGTCAACGAGGATGCGGGCGAGGTTGATCGATTCCAGGTCGGCCTCGGGCGTTGCGCCTCCCGCCGCCGTGATCGCGTCAATGACGCGGGAGTTTGCTGGCAGGGTGAGCACTCCTGGGGATGCGACCGCTCCGGAGACGTAGACGACGACATCGTCGGCGTTATCCCCTGCGGATGCGGGCGCGTGCGGGGACGGGCCTGCCTCGACGGGCGCGGAGCCGCTTTCTGCTCGCTCGGAGGACGATTGGGCGAGGGCTTGGGAGTGCTCGCGTGTCGCTGCGTTCCTCCACACCCCCACGGCCGCAATCAGGACGACCACGAGGATCAACGCGGCCACGGTCGTCCCTCCGGGCAGGAAACGGGCGACGCTCGGCTCGGCGGGTTCATCCTCGTCCGTCAGGGCGCTGTCGTACACGGCTTTCGTCAGCGCCGCCATGCGCCGATGAGCCAACCATCGTGACACGTTCATGCTCGTACGCTAACCCCGGCGTTCCCCCGGAGAAAACACGAAAACAAGCCCCTGTGGATAACGACGATGCGCGCGCAGGGGTTGTGGACGAATCCCACACCCGACCCACCCCGCACAGCTCGCATGGGACCGCAGTCCCAAGGGATACTGTTCCGGTAACGTCGAAGTACAGTGGCGCACTGCGCCCAGAGC
>ERZ772779.1163-NODE-1163-length-11082-cov-8.918019_pt1 | contig 11082 bp, 14 predicted proteins | sample MGYA00511360_ERZ772779 | MGnify/ENA primary metagenome ERZ772779 (study PRJEB29015, sample SAMEA2738112) | human oral metagenome | biome: human oral; feature: human-associated habitat; material: saliva | place: China | collected 2231 ...
GATGAGGCACCGGCTCGAGTCTAAGGTCTCTCGCCTTTACAGCCTCAAAGGGGACGTACGGAATTTTATTCCTACGTCCCCTAATTCGTTTTAATGCAAATTCCCATCACTATTACTATAGAATCCGCAAGATTCTTTGAAACCACAATTGGTGTTGTTCGCAACGCTCTATTTTTTTACTTCTACTAACCATGAAAGGCAGGAAAAAGAGAGGACAAAGTGGAAAATGCTAAAAAAATCCTAGGTGTTTTTTCGCAACGCTTTACTTTATTTACTTCTTCTAACCATGGATTGCAGGGAAAGGGAGAGAGACGAAGCCGGCACTTAGACGGGAGTAGGTTCTCGAAACCACACTGGGTGTTGTTAGCAACGCTCTACTTCTTTTACTTCTTCTAACCATGGAGTGCGGGAAAAGGATGAAAGATAGAAAAAAGGCCGGGCGAAAACGCTCGGCCTTTTTGGGGTTGATTATTTTTTGATGCTGTATTTTGTGCCTTCGAGGGATGCTTGTAATGCGTCGACGCTTGCGTCTCCTTCGACTGTAGCTACTTTGTTTTCTAAGCTGACTTCAACGTTTGTCACGCCTGGGACGTTTGAGAAACGTTCTTTCACTGTGTTGGCACATCCTGCGCATTTAATTCCTTCTAAATTATATTCTTTTTTCATAATAGATCTCTCCTTTATAGTTATGCTTTCCAGCGTTTTAATCTTAGGGCGTTGAGGACAACGGATACGGAACTGAAGCTCATTGCGGCTCCGGCAATCATTGGGTTGAGGAGTGGTCCGCCAAAGAGGTGAAGAACTCCCATCGCAAATGGAATTCCGATAACGTTGTAGGCAAATGCCCAAAATAGATTTTCTTTAATATTACGGATGGTTGCACGGCTGAGTTTTAACATCGCTGGTACATCCATCAAGTCGCTCTTCATTAAGACGGCGTCTGCAGATTCGATGGCTACGTCTGTTCCGGTACCGATTGCGATACCGACTTGTGCTTGTGCAAGAGCTGGGGCATCATTGATACCATCTCCCACCATCGCCACAATATAGCCTTCTTCTTGTAATTTTGAGACATAATTCGCCTTATCTTGCGGTAAAACTTCACTAAATACGCGGTCAATCCCCACTTCAGCGGCAATTGCTTGTGCAGTTCGTTCGTGGTCTCCTGTCATCATAGCGACTTGAATACCCATTTCATGTAGGGTTTGGATGGCACGTGCGCTGCTTTTTTTAACAGTATCCGCTACAACAATCAGCCCTTGTACGGCATCGTTATAGCCGATATAGAGCGGTGTTTTTCCTTGTTCTGCAAAATGATTGGCTTTGTCGTTCATCTCAACATTGGCAAGACCATTTTCACGCATCCATTTTTCGTTTCCGAGGAAGACAAGCGTTTCACCAACGTGGCCTTTAATCCCAAAACCAGGAATGGCTTCGAAGTTCGTCACTTCATCAAATGCAGCCCCTTGTTCTTTGGCTTTGGCAACAATCGCTTCGCCAAGAGGGTGTTCGGATGCTACTTCAAGGCTGGCAGCTAGGCGAATGAGGGCGTCTGCATCGGTAGAATCGGCAGTGACCACATCTGTGACCACAGGAGTTCCGTTTGTGATCGTTCCTGTTTTATCGAAAACAACCATATTCACGTGGTTGGCTTCTTCCAACGCTTCCCCACTCTTAAGAAGGATTCCGTTTTCGGCCCCTTTACCAGTTCCAACCATGATAGCGGTAGGTGTCGCAAGCCCTAACGCACATGGGCAGGCGATGACGAGGACTGAGATGGTAATCGTGAGGGCAAATACCCATGATTCTTGTCCAAGGAAATACCAAGCAAGTCCAGAAACAAGAGCCAAGCCGATTACGATTGGAACGAATACTCCTGAAACCTTGTCGGCCAGTTTTGCAATCGGTGCTTTTGATCCTTGTGCTTGTTCAACTAACTGAATGATTTGAGAGAGAGCCGTGTCTTTCCCGATTTTTGTTGCTTTAAGAATGAAGGAACCTGTTTTATTTAAACTTGCCCCAATCACTTCATCGCCAACTGCTTTGGATACTGGAATACTTTCCCCTGTTAACATCGATTCGTCAACGGTTGAGTTCCCTTCTGTCACAACGCCATCGACCGGAACTTTTTCACCCGGTTTAACACGAATAAGGTCGCCCACTTGCACTTCTTCTACAGGAACTTCTACTTCCTGTCCGTTACGTAACACCGTCGCCATTTTAGGAGCAAGTCCTACGAGCGTTTGAATCGCCATTGATGTTTTCCCTTTTGACACGGCTTCGAAGTATTTTCCAAGAGTAATCAGCGTTAAAATAACACCGGCTGACTCGTAGTAAAGGTTCATCGCAAAATGCGCATGGCCTTCTAATACGTGGTACGTTCCGTAAAGGCTATACAAGAACGCAGCGCTTGTTCCAAGTGCGACTAAGCTGTCCATGTTCGGATGTCCTTTAGACAAGGCCTTAAATCCATCCACGAAGAAACGACGTCCGAGCCAGATAATTGGGAGAACGAGCGCCAATTGAATCAACGCGTAGCTCACAGGGCTTTGCATTGGGCTTAGAAAGGCTGGCATTGGAATTCCAACCATATCGGCCATTGCGATAAATAGAAGTGGCACGGTGAAAATCGCTGAAATGGTTAGGTTTCGCTTCATTTCTCTTAAGTGCGCTTCTTTCTTTTCGTTCTTTTCTTCGAGTTCTTCTTCCACTGATTTGCCACGAGGACGAGCGCCGTATCCCACACCATCGACCACTTTGGCGATGTCTTCAGGGGTCACGCTATCGTTTGCTTCAACGGTCATAATCTCCGTTGCCAAGTTGACGCTAGCTTTATCCACGCCTGGCATTTTGCTAACGGCATTCTCGATCGTCATGGCACATGAAGCACAACTCATTCCTTCAATAATGTACTCTTTTTGTTTGCTCATTACTTTCACCGCTTTCGTTTACATTTGTAATTTACATTGTTAGTTTACATCAGTAATCTACAAATGTCAACAAGAAAGCTTAAAAAAATTTTTGAATAAAAAAACTCAAGCCAACAACGATTCTGCCAGCTTGAGTTTGAGGTTGGTCTATTTAATTTGCTGAAGACAAAATTTCTTCTATCGTAGTTTCTCTCTCTTGGATTAAATCGTAAAAGCCAATATGAACACCATTTTCATATAGCCAACATAAATCTGTCCCATACGGCGCTTCGAAAATCTCGAGCATCACTGGAGCAATCTCATAAATGGAATCGGCTCCTAAAATTGAGAAATTCGCTGCATCTGAAAGATACTCTTCATCATCTTCAATAGATAATAGATTCCATCCGTTCAATGGTGGGGTTATAGATTGATCACGAAAAGTATATCGAATCGGCTTGCCCTTAAGAATATTATTCGAAACAATAAAACCACCAAAATCACTATTATTAATCATTGTACGCCTCCAGTAAAGTTAGTAAATCCGCTCTCCATGGGAACATCTTTGTCATTTCGATACACGAAGGAGTCCCTGAACGATCATCTACATATGCACCGGCTTCTAAGAGCTCTTTATAAATTGGTATTAGTTCTTCCGTTTTACTTTTTAACATCGCAATGGCATACGATAACGGTGTGCCTCCATGCACATCTCTCAAATTCACATCAGCCCCTGCTTGAATCAGTAGTTTGCCTCCAGAAAGAAGGTACTCTGGATTAGCTGTCCAATTAGCTTTGGCAGAACCTAGGAGAAAATGTAGCGCACTACTTTTGTCCCTTGATTGATGATTGATAGCAATACCTTCATCAATTAAAAATTGTGCTATTCTTAATCTTGATGATTCATTACCACTATAGCAAAATAACAGTTCAAGTAAGTTTAATCCATCATTTGTGAATTCCTCGTTGATATGACCTCGAAAATGTTGCTGCACACCTTCATAGTCACCACTACGAATAGCTGTTTCTATATCATTTTTTGTCATGTTATTCTCCTTTTTCTAGTGGAGATACATAATTCCACGGCAGTTTCCCTTTCGATTCAATCCGAATCTTCTCCGCAATCGGAATCAATTCTTCAAGTTCTTCCTGAGAAAACAGTTCTCTATTCTCTGGGAAATCAATCAAAGAGGTAGGATACTTTCGTATAAAATTTCTTTGGTTGATTAACTTTTCTTCTGCCGTCGGTGGCCAAAAATCGTGCTTTACTCTATAAGATACTTCTCGTAGGGTTCTCTCCCCACTCTCTAATAAGGCAAATAACTCGTCCGACAATTCGTAAACTACTCGGTCATCCATCATGCCACCTTCAATATTGACGATATAATACTGATTGTCATGTTTCCAGACTTCTTTTCCGTATCCTTCAACTTCATCAAACTGGATGACATCTTCCCATTTTAATTGACTACGTTCCATGTATAATCCTCCGTTTAATGACTAATAACTTCTTCATCCGTCTGTCTCATCCCAGAGGGGGGATGAATACATATAACTTCCTCGTTTCGCAACATATCTACGTCCTTCTCGAACTATAAAATCTAAAAGATTTAAAAATTTATCTTTTGCCTCCAAAAAATTTGTAAATTCAAACGTTTTCCCAAAAACATATGATCTATCATCTCGACTATTCACCATAAACAGATGATCTCTATAAAAAATATGAATCGCAAAAGGAGCCGTATTCAATTCATCAAATAATACATAGACTAATGAATTATAATGCCGTCTCTCAATTTCTTCTTCTATTTCTTGTTTAAATTTATCAATTTGTTCAGTCTTCATTTCGTTACCTCTCTTAGTATATCTAAATCCTTGTAATATTTTAATGTAAAAACAGGAACTTACTTACAACTAACAGTGTGCAAATAAGTTCCTTACAAGTTATTTCAATGGTGACACATAATCGTCTGGAAGTTTCCCCATGGATTCTATCCATTGCTGTTCGGCTTTGGGAATAAGTATTTCAAGTTCTTTCTTACTAAAAAGCAACTGATTTTTACGGTTGGAAATCAGCACAATTGGTTTTTCTATAACTCTATTTTTTCTTATTTCATTCTTTTCTTCTTCCGTTAGAGGCCAGCAATCATTCTGCGCTTTAAAATCAATTTCACGTGCCGTCCTCTTACCTAATAAATATTCATTAAAATCAGAAGGATTAATTTCAAAGACACGACGAACCGAAGCTATTCCAAACTCTCCAAAAGTGTAATATTTCCCTCTATGTGTTCGAAAATCATATCCCTTCGGTGACTCAATCTTATCAAAGGTATCAAATTCTTCCCATGTTATTTTAGTTAAACTCATTTTAATCGCCTCCTAATTTTCGAATTGTAAATTCTCCCCACGGAACTTCGTCAATGACTGCTTCTGGAATATTTCCTGGGAAGGTTTGTCCTCCTGGTCTCCAAAAATCTTCAAAAGCAGATGCTTCATTTCCGTTTGGAATCCTTGGATTTTTGATAGATTCTGGTGGAATTTCAATAGCTACAGGGGAAGGCCCTAGATCTCCTCGATGAAGACCTAGTATATCTTCCAATAATTCAGGGTCTCCCTTAGTCACTTTAATCAATATTTCACCAACTTCTTTGGGCATAACAAAGGCAACATGATCTTTTATATTACCAACTGCACCATTATTATAGCCACCTTCTTCGGGTGTAAATTTCTGAATTTTAATAGCACCATTCTTAAATTGTTGTATATGTGCTTCTATAGATTCAGGAGTGAGATAATCCTCAACATCTGGGCGAAGGATTCCTTTCTGAGAATCGGGCTTAATATCAAGTATATCCTTCTTAGTATATGTACCTTTAATATACTCCACTTTAGGTGCGTTCCTAGAAATACTAAAGATTAATTCCCTTTCTTCAGGAGTTAATTTGTCAAAGATTTTCTCTAGATATCTTTCTCTAGTTACAAAATCTTTAACCCCTGAACTTTCTCTCGCCGCCTTACTAGCTTTTATATTCTCCAACACTAGATTTTCTATTTCAAGTGCTGATTCAACTTTTGGCACTCGAATCGTATTTAAGCTGAAATTCTCAGCAATTTTAGAAAATTTATATCCACCCACTAAGTTCCCAAATAGGTTCATCAGCTGTGCGGTTTCTTCGCTTCCACCGAGAAGCTTTGTTCCATGATAGGCAGCTTGACCAGTTGCTAACGCTCCGACAACCCCCCATGCAAACTGCCATAACCCTTGGGCAATACTTTGCGTCTGGGCAATTGGTAAGTATGCCCCTGTTGTAAGACTGAAAATTTGCCCCACACTGTGGTATAACTCACCATTTCCTAAAAAAAGTGTATCTCGAATCGGATTCATCGCAAAGGATTTTCCGTCGCCAGACAATCCATAATAAATATTCTGTACAGCTTCGATAGAATTTGAAGCCCCAGACATGGACAAAGCCAATGCTCCATACTTGAAAGCTGAAGTTACAATCGGCCACATAGCCCCACCCGACATTGCTATAGCAGTAGCACCCGCAATGATCGTTAAAACGCCAAAAACAAGTTCCATAGCTCCTTGCTTGGTTCGTTCTTCTGCGTATACACGCACTTTTTCCCGATCTCCCGCCTCTTGAATCTGTGGCATATGATCGTTCAAATAGATTGCAGATTGTTGCGCAGCCAACATGAATCGATTCATTGACGGCAACTGACGAAAGTCTCCTACTTGATAACTTCCCAAACTGCGGTCTCTACTTGAATGCTCCGCCAATAAACTCTTTGTTGCTGCTAGCAATTCCTTAAACGCCTGCAAATCTTGGCGAGCATGCATTTCTTCATACTGCGTAATGGATTCGTCTAGATGCTTGATATCTTTCATCAGCTTCTCATATGTGAATTTCGTCTTTGTATGACTAGTTCCCTGGTAATTCACTAATCCTGCGACTCTGAGCTTGGCAGTTGTTAACTGCTCCAACTGTTGTTCGAATCGTTGCTTAGACTTTCCTAGGTCAGAGTATAGCCCCTTATAGACATCTTCAGGCAATCCCGCATGGTTATGCGTATCAATTTGATAGTAGCCATCTCTATACAGTAAGAAACTTGCGATATACTCATTCATTAACAGCGTCAGCGTCTGTATGAATGTTCCATGAACTTCTGTCATATAGCTCTTCGCACTCGTCATCGCTTCCCCTTGAAGCTCACTCTGGTTTGCGAGGGAGGCAATGGACTCTTGTAGCTCTTTTAATGCGTTTCCCCATTGTTGGATGGTTTGATGCGTTTGGCCCTGCATGGAGGTAATGTCGTTAAATTTTACGTAATAACTCATTTATCGTCCTCCTAGCCGGGTTAGTCCCGACAAAACAAATCCTAGTCCTTTGTCTGTCTGTTTAAGTTCTTGTCCTGTTTCCTCCAACTGAGCAATATCTTTCTCTAACAGCGCATTATAGTTCACTACTAATTGATATAATTCTTCAAATTGCTCCTGATAAAGATCCAGAACTGCAGATTTGGATGTTTTTTGTAGACTAGGTTTATTTACACTCGCTAAGCTATTTTTCGATTTAGAAAGAGAGTTAATACGCATTCCAAAAATAACTTCTGATAATTGAATCGTTCCGTACATATTTCTCCTCCCTTAATTTAATAACTTTTCAATGAAATTCCCAAGATTGTTAATTTGCGCTTGGCACCAACCAATGAAGCTCTGTTGCTCTAATTTTTGATTTTCTAGACGTGTAATCTCATCACAAATCGCATCGTGAAACGCATCTAGTTCTCGTTGGCAAGCACTAAAATCCTGCCTGAACCCCTCCCATTGATGCCCAAAGTTTTCCTTTTGCTGGCCTTTCCATTCGGGTTGGTCATCTTTACCGATAACAGAAAACTTAATCTCATAGATTTCGCTTCGAATGTTTCCAACGGATTGTTTTGCCGAACGGAGTTTTGCCAACTTTGCATCAATCGAACTTATCGTTGCGGCAGCTTCGGAAATACTATTATAATGGGAGCTGACTTTGCCTTGAAGGTCCTCAATTTCGCGGTAGTCAATTTTCCCCATAAATTATCCTCCAATGCCGTTAGATTCTTTTAATGCGGCTACATTCCCTTTTGGAATATCTGTTTGCTGCAACATCGCTTCGATATTCTCTAACATGATTTCATTGTCATCATCTGTGTATCCTTCTTGAACCACCTTAAAGATATCTTCCTGATTGAAATAGATTAAGCTATCTCCAACCATTCCTTCTGGATAAAGGCAAGCACCATAATCGAAACGATACACTTGTCCTTTTACAGGCAATGCAATTAACCGAGCAATAATCATCATTTTCTTGACGTTCCCTTTTAGAATAACTACACTCCCCAAAGGCAACATTTTAGCTTCTGACATTCTTTAACCTCCATGAATATAACAAACTTTTTATTATTTCTTTATTATAGCATAAGCACATTCACTAATTCATCCGTATTCCCACTATAATTCTCAAAAAACACAAAAACAATTCATTAACAGAGATTTCCCCCACGCATAAACCCCCACCGAAAAATTCGATGGAGGTTGTATTTCTTATATAATTCTTTTAAACATCCTTGTTACTAGCTGAAATGTTTGGTATGAAACGTTAATTTCTACGACGTTGTTTCTTCTTCCTGATTCTCTGCCTCTAACAATTCTATTTGCTTCAGATATGCTTTCTTATCCTCTAACATTTGGTGCTCTATCTCTTCTATTTGCCCTTGATAAACTTTATTCATCTGTTCTTCGTTCTGTTCTAATTCAGATAAAAAGGGCTTCGCATGAACAATATCAACATCTCGATATATTGTTAGAATGTAGTCCACGAGGTTTTCTGTTTTACGCTTAGAAACGCGCCGATAATCTTCCAATTGTTCTTTTATTTGTTGATATTCTTTACGCTTATCTAAATATTCTTTTTCTACTTGTTCAATCTTTTTATGAATCATACAATCTATCCCTCAGTTTATTTGATTGGATTTTGCAAGTTCAATTTAGGGATACTCTTGAGATATTGTTCTGCAGAATCTGCCGTTTTCCCTTCAAAAGCCCCTTTTAATTGCGTGACAAGATTTTCAGAGTGATAAGAAAATATTTCTTTCGAAGCATTAGATAGTTTTGATCCTAACTCTTTTTGAAGAGCCTTAATTGTCATCTCATGCTTAGATAAGATGGCTCTAATCGCAATTCTTTCTTGTGTTTTTATATGCTGAATATAAGCTTCTTTATAGTAATCCTCATCAATATAATCTTTTGCATTCCCAGTGAAGACCATCCCAAAAACTATCCCCTTTCTATTTTATAACTATTTAAGCTAAACGAACTATTCGACACCACTTTAAATAACTCACTTTGTTTTCGGTCAATATCTTCTAATGTTTCTACAGAAGTAAATAGTTTGTCCGAAAAACGATATATTTTATCTATATATCGATTTAACTCATCAACATTATGGCTTAACATTCCTTCATCCCAAACCGTTGGAAATTGAAAATTAGAAACTAGTTGAGACACTTCATTTCTTCCTAAAGTAATCCCTGCACGATAGGCTTCGCTATTTGCCTTTTCTACAACTTCTTTTACTTGTTGGCGATAATTTTCTAACTCATTTTTCATTAGTTTTACTTTTTCATCTGATTCTATTCTTGATAAATGAGAAATACATAGCAACAATCTACTTCGTAACTCTATTTTCTTTGCACCTGTAGCACCTTGAATAGCAGCTTGCAGAATTGGAATGTTTTTATTCCCCCATGCTATTACTGCTTGTTTGGTCTCATCAATAATGGCTTTGTATTCTTTCATAAATTCTGGATAAATATGCGGGTATTTCGAAAATTTTCCAGACCTAGCATCTATCCCTTCTTGGATATACATTGATATTTCACCAAGAATCGTTAGAAACAAACCTCTATTTTTTATTTTAGTAAGATACTTATCTATTAATGAACTTAATTTTCTTCCTGCATATAAATAATCCGGGAAGAAATCCTCAGTTGCTTCCAAAACAGTTCCATCTGAATGAATTCTATACTCTCCAAAATCATGCGAATTAGGATTGTCAAAGGTAGTTGTGAAATTAAACGGCACTATAACTTTCACTTTTCCTAATTGCTCATCTGTATTCCGATTTAACATTGAAACGATATCGAACGGATTTACGTAATAAGTCACTTTTTCATTAAGAATTTGAATTACTTCTTCTGAGACCCCAGAATTTCTTAAACTCTTTAGAGTATCCGGCCCATTTAAAACAACGATTTCACCAATTTGTTCCAATTCTTTTACACTAAGATGAGCTACTCCTTGCACAGAAGCAATCGCGCCGAGCGAATGTCCTGTGAGATTTAACTTCGCATTGGGTGCTTTTTCTCGCAATTCTGCTAATTTTACATGCAGAGCCTCTGCAACTATTTTCCCCTGAGGTATATATTCATCGTTCATCGCAAAGCGGTAGTTATTTCCCAGCCAATCATTAACTAAAGGCCATACATTATTTAAACTTGGAACATCACTTCCTTTTACAGCTAGATAGGCGTTCTTTGTATCTTTATTCAACTCTGGAGTGTCTGTTAAAAAATACGAATTGAAACCCTCTTCTATATCAGATAGTAACGGTGTCTTAATAAAAACTGTCCCATTCGGCGTATCCTTTGGAACTAACCTTGTATTTTTATCTTTATGTACATATACAATTCCATTGTTCGGGAGATTCTTACCTCCAGCTATTGTATCCGAAGATTCATAATAATCTTGAGAGTAATTCAATATTTCTAAATCTGATTTTCTTAACAATCTTTGAAAATTATTTGGTTTATTCTCGTATGCACTTTGAGAAAGTGATACAAATAAATTATTAAATGTACTGATATTACTCATAGATATCCAACAAATCCCCTTTTCTTATTCTAGGAGAATGATTCATCCTAATTTGAGACATATTGAGTTCACTATCTTTTTTTTCTATGAAAAAGTCCACCCATATCACTGTCTCAGGGATATTATTAAAAGTCCCCTCCACGGATAAATTATATCCAACTGTTGATACTCCATTACTCACTGGCCCCACTTCTAAAGAATCCCAATCAAATTGAATAGTTTCAACTTTTGGATATCTTGAATGAACCCACTTTACAATCT
>ERZ772779.1164-NODE-1164-length-11081-cov-7.052422_pt1 | contig 11081 bp, 6 predicted proteins | sample MGYA00511360_ERZ772779 | MGnify/ENA primary metagenome ERZ772779 (study PRJEB29015, sample SAMEA2738112) | human oral metagenome | biome: human oral; feature: human-associated habitat; material: saliva | place: China | collected 2231 ...
AGGAGATCTACCTGTGGAGCGAGTGGCCGGAGCGCCGCACGGGCGACACGGGCATCGACCTGGTGGCGATCCCGGTCCGGGATGAAGAGGGTCCGGTCGCGATTCAGTGCAAGTTCTACGCGCTGGGTCATCGCATTCAGAAGGCGGACATTGACTCGTTCCTGTCGGCGTCGGGTAAGGAGCCGTTCGGTCGCCGCATCGTCGTGGACACGTCGGGCGCACCATGGGGCAACGACCTCATGAAGGTCTCGTACCCTCATGCATATGCCGGATCTCCGCGAAGAGAATATTGTCGAGGCGGTCCCAACCTATCCACTCGCCAAGACCTGATCATACCAACACAATAAAGCACACAACGCGTTCGAACAACTACCACCAAACCAATACACATCATACGCAGTGCAGTACAACAAATAACAACCAAAAGGCCACGTATAGCCCAGTCCAAAGAACTGGAGCAGTAGCAGCGCCAAACTCCCCACGACGTTTAGGAACTAATGGAGGAAGTAATGACTGAAGAACTCAACGAAGTCCCTCACACGACACCAGATTTCGCCACAGAAGCCGCATCCCAGCTCGCTGAACTCTTCCCCGAGATCGTAGCCGATGGCAAGATCAACCTCGACACCCTCAAGACGATCCTCAATATTGACGTCGAAGATGGGCATGAACGCTTCGGCCTCACATGGCCCGGGAAGCGTGAGGCAATCCGCGCCGCACAGACCCCAACTACCGCGACACTCATGCCGGACAAACAGAACTCCATCGATTGGGACAATACCGAGAATGTGTTCATTGAGGGTGACAATCTCGAAGTACTAAAGATCCTGCAAAAGCACTATTACGGCAAGATCAAGATGATCTATATCGATCCTCCGTACAACACTGGCAACGACTTCGTTTACTCAGATAACTATGCCGACTCAATCGGGAACTACCTTGAGATTACAGGCCAGGCTGATGATGGCGGCAAACTGTCCACTAACGCAAAGTCAGATGGACGTTTCCACTCAAACTGGCTCAACATGATATACCCGCGCCTCAAGCTAGCTCGCAATCTTATTAGCAATGACGGGGTCATCCTAATTTCAATCAACGAGCACGAACAGGCGCACCTACGACAGGTCTGCGATGATCTCTTCGGGGAGAATAACCTTATCACTCAATTTGTTTGGCTGAACGAAGGAAACGTTGACCAACAAAGCAAAATCAAAGGAGTGCATGAGTACGTACTAGCATACGCTCGAAATATTACACATTTTGAACGCCCAACGGTGATCGATCCAAATATTACCGAAGATAGTAAGCTATATCGCGAATTGATCGAAAACTCAATCACAAAAAACGGACCAGCGAACCCTGCTTCCGAAGTGGAATTACCTGAGGGTTTTCCCGCAAGTTTTACATATGGTCATATTGAACCCAGAAATAGTTCATACCCACACATACTCGATGATATCTTCGTTGAAAATGGCAAAGTTGTAAAACCTGGGAGGCTAAAGAGCGGATGGAGCTCAAAAAATATGCTTGAGTTATTCATTCGCAACGAGTGTTTACCAATCGAAGATTCAGACGGTCGTGAAATATGGTTCGAACTGCGCGAAACCGGAGCAATCTATATGATGAAGCGTCGCTCAAAGGATCAGGGTCACGTGTTATCAGTTCTTCGAAATATGGGAACCACCAAAAAGAATAGTAAGGTTCTAAAGGAATGGGGGCTCACGTTTTCATATCCGAAGCCACTAGGACTGATTGAATATTTGATTACAGTCTTTACGAGAGCAGACGACGATGCTGTGATTTTAGACTTTTTCTCTGGTTCTGCAACGACTGCTCACGCCGTCATGTCCGCAAACCTAAAAGATGGCGGTCGGCGACGTCATATTCAGGTTCAAATCCCAGAACCAATCAAGGATGCAAATGGGGACACAATCGCGACTTTAGCGCGTTCGCGTATCGAAATGGCAAGCAGGGATCTTAGGCAAACCCATAAATATAAATCTCTTGCCAGCAGGGATCTTCAGATCGACTTTGGATTCCGTGCTTACAAGCTTGTGGATACGAACTTCATGAAGTGGAAGGCGGACTCTAGCCTCTCCGAAGGTGAACTCATTAACCTCTTCTCTAATATGTCGGATTCTGCTAACAGCAATGCCCGTCCGGAGGCACTTTTGATCGAAGTGCTACTGAAGCTTGGGTTCTCACTGTCGGAGAGTATCGAGACGATTGATGTGGAAGGCCTCGAGGTGTTTAGTGTGTCCGACGGGCTGGTCATGGCCTATTTGAATGAGCACACCACGCCGACGCTGACTCAGCTGCGCGCGCTTGTTGCCAAAGAACCAGAGCGACTAGTGATTTTGGAAGATACCTTCAAGGGAAACGACGAGCTAAAGACGAATCTGGTGCAAGAATGCCGCACCCACAACGTTGACCTTTGGACGGCCTGAGACAAGGACACACGATGCGCTTCCAGTTTGATCCCCACCAGCCCTACCAGACCGATGCTATCGAGGCCGTTACCACGCTCTTCGACGGGCAACCAGACGATGCCGATCATCTTATGACCAGCCTGCAGTCTCTCCCACCACAACAGTGGCTCGACTTGCCGGACTTTGGAGGGCAGGAAACCTTTGACCTTGCCAATGAGATCGGCGCCTACGGCAACAATCTGATCCTCAATAAGGACACGATCATCGCAAACCTGCGCCGTGTGCAGGATCGCAATGGTCTTGACATCAACGATAAGCTCGTAGATGGCCTGCAGTTCGATATCGAGATGGAGACCGGAACCGGAAAGACCTATGTCTACCTGCGCACCGCCTTCGAGCTCGCACGCCAGTATCACTTCAACAAGTTCATCATCTTGGTGCCATCAGTTGCGATACGAGAGGGTGTCAAGACGAGCATCGAGTTAATGCGAGAACACTTCCGCCACTTATATCCACAGATCAACATGGACTACACCGTCTACTCCGGTGAGCGTGCTGAGGAAGTGCGCGATTTCGCAACCGCTACATCACTTCAGTTCTTGGTAATGACGATTGACTCGATCCGAGGGAATAAGAACACCCGAATCATCCACCAGCAGCGCGACAAGCTCTCCGGTCTACGCCCGTTGGACTATCTGCAGGCAACGCACCCCATTGTCATCATGGACGAGCCGCAGAATATGGAATCCCAGCTCGCCCAATCAGCAATTTCTGACCTAAATCCACTGTGCACACTGCGCTACTCCGCGACCCACCGCACGATGCGAAACGTGGTCTATCGCCTAGATCCGCTCGATGCACATCGCCTGGAGCTCGTGAAGAAGATTGTTGTCTCCGACGCTCTCGAACTCGGCAGTGCTGCGAAGCCATACGTGAAACTACTAGAGGTTAGACGAAATCCTTTTAAAGCGATTCTCGAGCTGGTCGTTAAGAAGAAGGACGGAAGCTATTCGAAACGGAAGGTTAGTGCTAGCCAAGGCGCAGATCTTGAGCGACTGTCGGGAGGAAATCCCGCATACGGAGGGAATTGGCACATCAACGAAATCAGCGTCCATCCTGAGCAGATTGAACTCAGCAACTACGGCTACCTTCGTATGGGGGAAGCAATCGGCGACAACCAGGAGGCCGTCTTCCGCGAGATGATCCGCGAAACCATCCGCGAACACATCCGCAAAGAAAACCATGTTCACAAACACGGTATCAAGGTGCTCTCTTTGTTCTTCATTGACAAGGTCGCCTCCTACCTTGGCGAGGGCATTAATAATCTGGATGCCAACGGTCCCTTTGCCGCGGCTTTCGACGCCCTCTATAAGGAGGAACGAGCAAAGAACTCTGCCGCACATGCTTTCCTTCCGGCCAACCCAGTGGACGCGCGCTCCGGGTACTTCGCTCAGATGAGGGCCAGTAAAGGCAAGAATGCTCAGATGACGTTCAAGGACTCTACGGGTAAGACCAAGGCCGATGACGACGCCTATGAACTCATCATGAAGGATAAGGCGCGCCTACTCGACATAGACGAGCCAGTACGGTTTATCTTCTCCCACTCTGCACTGCGGGAGGGGTGGGATAACCCGAATGTTTTCCAGATCTGCACCCTTCGAGACATGTCCACCGAGACCGAGCGCCGTCAGACCATCGGGCGCGGTCTGCGCCTCCCTGTGAACCAAAAGGGTGAGCGCATCAAAGATGCTGGAACAGCACAGCTTACGGTTGTGGCAAACGAGTCGTATAAGGCGTTCGCTTCTGCATTGCAGGAGGAATACAAGTCCGCGGGCGTAGCAATTGGCTATGTGCGTAAGACCGAGTTCGCGAGTCTTCCGGTCGTCGATCCGGTTGCTGGTAAGGAGACCAGGCTTGGCACGAAGCGCTCCGAGCTCATCTATGATGCACTCCTCTCGCAGGGCTATATCAACGCTGCGGGCGAGGTCATGGGCACATGGGTACCTGAACAGCTTGGCTTCACTGTCAACTTGCCCGAAGAGTTCGCGGGCTACGAGGACGAAGTCATCCGTATCATTGATGACTGCAAGATTCAATCATTTGTCAAGCCTAAGCGCAAGCGTCTCGCCCGTACCCTCAACAAGCAGGTCTACGCGACCCCCGAGTTTGAAGCATTCTGGGAAGCGATCACGGCACGCACCACCTACCGGGTGACTCTCAAGCGCGAGGATCTCATCACGCGCAGCATTGCGAGTATCAAGCAGGCACCACCGATCGACCCGATCCGTATTCAGGTGACCCGCGCCGGGTTGGAAATCACCCGAGGAGGTGCGAAGGGTATAGAGCTTAGCTCACGGTCGGCAGTGCTCACAGATTCCTACCCGCTGCCGGACATCATCAACCAGCTTCAGGAAGCGACGTCACTAACCCGCAAGACGATTATCGACATCCTGCTCGGCTCCGGACGTATTGGCGATTTCATCACAAACCCGAACGACTTTATCAAAATGATTATCGAGCGTATTCAAACCGAGCTTGCTCATATTCTCATCGATGGTATTCAGTATGAGAAAATCGAAGGGAGCATTTATGAGTTACGAGAACTGCAAGCAGACGGCCTTGAAGAGAAAGACCGTTTTATAGACCAGCTCTATAAAGTGACGAACAAGGATAAGACGGACTTCGACTACCTCGTCCTCGATTCTGCTGTTGAACGGCAGTTTGCCCAGTACTTGGACGGGCGCGAGGACGTCAAACTGTTCATGAAGCTACCCAACAAGTTCCGAGTGCCGACACCCGTCGGCGATTACAACCCAGACTGGGCAATTATCAAGGTCGAGGACGGTGACGAACACCTATATCTGATCCGGGAGACCAAATCCAGCCAAGACCCGATGAAGCGTCGCCCATCCGAGAACGCAAAGATCAAAGCCGCGATGAAGCACTTCGCCGCCATCGGCGTGGACTACAAGGTCTCCGCTCCCGAACGATGGGAAATCTAAAGAGGAAGTCACGTTGCAGAATTTAAGCAATTATCAGGCTAAGCTCTACGCCCACGAGCTAGACCGCTCCTACGCGTCCGATCACGTCGGCAAGCTTGCCGGACTACTGTTCGACGCTCAGGTGGAGCCCAAACCTCACCAGGTCGACGCCGCCCTGTTCGCCCTACAAACCCCGTTCTTAGATGGCGTGATCCTCGCCGACGAGGTCGGGCTCGGCAAGACCATTGAGGCCGGAATCGTCATATCCCAGTATTGGGCACAACGAAACCGACGGATCTTGATTATTGCCCCATCGTCGCTGCGCCAGCAGTGGAAACAGGAACTAGACGAGAAATTCGCCTTACCCGCATCACTACTGGACCGTACAACCATTGACGAGCTGACAGGGCCGGGCGCTCGGGAACAGATCCTGATCTGCTCGTATGAGTTCGCAAATTCACAGACCGCGAAAATGATCCGCACCTGGGACCTCGTAGTCTGCGACGAGGCGCACCGACTGCGCTCCCACTGGACCGGACAAGCAAAGATCGCAGCGAACGTGGCACGCATCTGCCGCGGAGCAACCAAGACGATCATGCTCACTGCAACCCCATTGCAGAATCGGCTCGAAGAACTCTACGGACTAGTCTCAGTGTTCGCCCCGGACTACTTCCACTCGCTTGACGCCTTCAAGGAACGCTACCTGGACAACCCCGACGGAATCGGCAACGACGATCTCGCCCAACGCGTGGCGCTCGTGGCCAAGCGTACGCTGCGAAGAGACGCTGATAAGTACATTCGCTTTACCGCACGTATGCCTCTGACTATCGCCTTTACACCCAGCGACGCAGAAATCGAGCTGTACGACAAGATCAACGGATACCTGCAGCGCCCTTTCCTGTGGGCGTTCGCAAAATCCCAACGCCACCTCTCAGCACTCATCATGCGCAAGCGCCTTGGGTCGTCGTCCTATGCCGTTGCCTCCACGCTGGAGCGCACCGCAGATCGCCTCTACGCCGAAGTCCGTGCCGGCCGACGCCGTAACGACGCGGGTGCTTTCATCGGAGATCCCGACATTACGAGCGAACTGCGTGAGGAAGTTGAAAACGTCCCTGGCAGCAATACCAACAGCGAAGTTATTGATCCAGAGCAGCGCGCGGCAATGCTCAGTGAAGTTGACGAGCTACGCGAGTACGCGCAACTCGCCCGCTCCATTACCGTCAACCAGAAAGCGGTTAAGCTCATTGACGCGCTCGAGCAGGGCTTCACAAAACTGCGCGAAATCGGAGCACCCCAGAAGGCGATTATCTTCACCGACTCGACCGTCACCCAGGATTACCTCGCACGATCGCTACGCGAAGCAGGATGGGGCGACGGCCTCGTACTCTTCAACGGCAACAATAACAGCACGGAGGCCAACGCAATTTATATGCGCTGGCTCGAAGAGAACCAGGGTGGTGACATCGTCACTGGAATCCCCGCCGCCGACCGCCGCAAAGCTCTTGTGGACGAGTTCCGTGAACGTGGACGCCTGATGATCGCCACCGAAGCAGCTGCAGAGGGTATCAACCTGCAATTCTGCTCGATGCTGGTCAACTATGACCTGCCTTGGAACCCTCAACGGATCGAGCAACGTATCGGGCGAGTACACCGATTCGGTCAGAAACATAACGTTGTGGTCGTCAACTTCTCCAACAAAGGCAACCTGGCCGAGGAACGCATTCTCGAACTCCTGACCGAGAAATTCGAGTTGTTTACATCCGTGTTCGGTGCCTCAGATGAGGTGCTTGGACAAATCGAGGACGGCCTCGACTTCGAGAAAAACATCGCCCACATTCTCGACAACTGCAAAACCGCCACTGAGATCGATGCTGCATTTACCGAACTCGAAGCGAAATATGCAAAGCAAATCAGTCGGGAAATGAAGAAGACTCGAACTAAGGTCTTCGATAACCTCGACCCAAAAGTACGCGACAAACTCAAGTCCTACGATACCCAAACCGGTATCGTCCTCAACGCCTTCGAGCGGCTCCTCATTGAGGTCAGTCGACACGAACTTCGCGACATCGCCACTTTCAACGAATCTGGCACTCAGTTCACTCTTCACGATGCTCCGGCGACAGTGATTCCAACTGGTGACTACTACTTCAAGTCCAAGCCGCGCAAGGGAGCACACCAGTATCGTTACTCGAGCGACCTCTGCGCGTGGGTAATTGACCATGCCAAGAACCTCGACACCCCGTCGGCTCGTGTCACATTCCAGGTCAAGCATTCTGAACGCGCCACCACTGTAGCCAAGCGACTACGCAAGAAGCGTGGACGACTGCGGATCGAAGAAGTCACCTTCACGATGCTGGCAGGCAAACAAGACCTTCACGAGTCCTACCTACTTACCGCAGGTTTCCTCGAAGACGGGACCCCCTTGGATCATGAGCAAGTTCGTGATCTCTTAGACCTAAACTGCACAGCAATCACCCTAGAGCCAGTGGACACCACAGGCTTCGAAGAAGCAATGAACGCCCAGCTCGCGGAACTCAACCAGGACGTGGAGCACCGAAATGCCGGATTCTTCCTCCAGCAGGAAGAGCTCATCGAGTCTGCACGACTGGACCATAAGGCCACGTTCGACGCAAAGATCCGCGAATACCAAGCAAAGGAAGCCACGGCAAAGAAAGCGGCTCGCAAAGCTAATAGCATCTCCGAAGAGCTCAAACTCAAACAGGAAGCCCGGCAGTGGAGGCGCAAGATCGACGACGCCGAAGATGAATACCGCACTGAGCGGAACCGGCTTCGCGCCGAATCCGAGGAATACCTCGCCAATGCTCGTGATGCCCTCAAGGCCGACCAAACGCGCCGCGAACTTTTCACCATCAACTGGGAGGTAATCTAGCGCTTCTGAGCGGAGAACACTCGGGGACATCCAACAGCGGCCTCGAGACTCCAAGGATCAGCACTGCATGACTTGCACCACCCGAGGATCAAATGGCAAGATTTTAACCCCTAACCTCCCCACAGACGCTAGATTGAAACTAATCGTTCAGCCCGCCCCAGCACCTGCTGGGAGCGGGCTGGATCTTTATGAGGAACTCAATGGAGATCTTGACCATGTCCAAGCCACTGAAGTATGGCACCAAGATTGATGACCAGAGTTCAATCCCGCCCAACTCCGGATTTCGGCGTTCTGTTCCGCCATGCTTGTATCGTCACGCTTCGTCATAGTCATATGTGTACATGAGGGCGGATTTCCTGTCTTAGTGGCGTACCCAGCACCCCACTCGTCGCCAGTGACCCCGGGACGCGCCATGGCCTCGTCAATTCTGGTGTGCCTCAGGCAGGCACTCGACGTCACTCACCCACTCACACACCGCAGCGCGGAGAGCTCCCGACCGTGACGTGATACCCTCACTGGCCGCTCGAGCCATCATGACGTCAAAAATATCGACGTCGAGGCTCGTGGTTACGGCCACTCGCGACGGGGGCATAGGATGACGCGCCCGCTCGTCGCGGAGGAAGGCCACGAGCTCTTCAGCTTCCCCAGATTCAATGAGCCAGCGTTGGAGGTCGGCCTTCATCTTCGCGTCCGCTCGGTTACTACGCTTCCTCATGAGGACAGGTATACACGGCACATGCCTCACAGGCTGCGCAACGCGACCACTGCACTCAGATTGACGCGGATCAACGCATCTCTTGTCAGAATGTTTCACGTGAAACAATTGATGGCACGAGGGCGCTCCCCCGTCGAGGAAGTCACTGCGCGCGCACGCTCCGTTCCTTCGATTGGAAGCCCCACATGACGCCAAATGATGCCTATTTGAGCCCTACTGGCGGCTTTGTCCACATACTGGTCCACAGTTTCACCTGTATCAGATGCGCGCACCGCGCACATCGATCAATGTTTGACAAGGTCAGACGAGTGATTTGTCCTTTAGCCGCACATTTGCGCCGCCCACCATCAAATTTCGGGAGGATGTGCATAATAGTTACTTCATATTTTTAGTGTTTTGTGTTGGTTCTGGGCGTAGCCTGTGTTCTTAACAGGGCGTGCTTCCGATGGTGGGGGCACGCTGGAGGATAGCTACCTCATCGTGGAGGTTGAGAAAACATGATGGTTCCACCGTTGTCCGAACGGCCCGTGACTGAGGAGGACGAGGAGCAGTTTCGGCGAGAGTCCATGCCGCGCAAATACACGCTGCGTCAGCGGTGGGCCGACTATCGAGCCGACGCGAGAGCCAACCGGCCCAAGGGCGCGAAGGCCAGGGTGCGGGCCTGGCTACACGTCGAGCCGTTCTATTGGGGGATGCGCGCCACCTACGTTGTGCTTGTCGTTGGGGCAGTCTTCGCCGTCTACATCAACGGCGTCGCGGAGGGTTGGTGGCATGCGTGGGGTGAGAAACCCACCGTCGCAGCCACAACGACGCCCGCAGCCCGGCCCGCACCATCCGCGTCGAGTCCCACCGAAGCAGCCATGTCGGGCGGCTACCAGATCGGACCCGACGGCGTGCTCGTGCGCCCCGCCGAACACGCCGCATCCACCTACACCAAACCAGAACTACCCGAAGAGGCCAAGGAGAACACCGAGAGGGGTGCAGAACTCGCAGCCGAGTACTACCACGCGCTGATGGGATACTCCTGGAACACGGGCGACACTTCAGCACTTTTGGGCATGTCAGATCCCGACTCAACTTTTGCAACCTCTTACGCCGATGACGTTGCCGAGCTGTACTCGAACGGATGGGCTTACGGGAGTGAATCAGAAATTTCTCACATCGTTCGTGTTGAACCCATTCCTGAGAACGGAAACGATGTACGGCCAAACACGATCGCAGTCACCTTTCAGCTCTCCTCAAAGACTGGGGTCCTGTGTCAAGGTCAGAAGATAGTGAAGAGAGATCGAGAGTATCAGTCACTACTAACGCTATATATGACATGGCAAGACGATCATTGGATCGAAACTCAAGGAAGCCTGATTACTGATGCTAGCAAATAAGTCAATAAACGCTGGGTTCGCCGGCCTCCTATCTCTATGCATTCTAGTCAATACACCTTCTACTGCTAACGCATTCTTTGATGATGATCTGCCAGATCCATACGCTCAGCGTTCCGATGCATCCGGACGATCAGTAACGACTTATGCGCAATTGATCGAACAGCAGATTGAAAACGCACTCCCACAAGCTGCAGACTCATCCCTTGGCGACGAGAGGGCCTGGAGTACGGCTCAATCTGCGCATGCCTTAGACCCGGATTCTGATATTGACTGGGAACATTGCGGTTTCGACATTATCGACCCTTCACAGCCATTGAAGTTGCAGGTGGCAGTATGCGCCTATCCACCACCAGAATCTCCTGAATCACCTCTGCCCGAAAAGCTGCCTACAACAAGGGACATTCTCTATTCGGCCGCAGCCGTGATCCACGCCGACGGGGCCGGGTTGTATAAGCGACCGCTCGGGGTCTCCTACACGAACAAGTTCATCCCCACGATTGTCGCGGTCACCAGTCCCACCCAAACCCACGTCATCAACCTGCTGGGACGCGACATTGCGATCACGCTGACCGCCACGAACTACGAATGGAACTGGGGAGATGGCACCCCTAACCTGGTCACCACCTCCACAGGATCGGTGTGGTCCGAGGGCATGGATTTGAATACCGACCCGAACCTGATCCG
>ERZ772779.1171-NODE-1171-length-11014-cov-7.249202_pt1 | contig 11014 bp, 10 predicted proteins | sample MGYA00511360_ERZ772779 | MGnify/ENA primary metagenome ERZ772779 (study PRJEB29015, sample SAMEA2738112) | human oral metagenome | biome: human oral; feature: human-associated habitat; material: saliva | place: China | collected 2231 ...
GTTTATGTGCAGTCCTCCTCGGGTACGCAATATCCGCTGCTGCGTAAAGTGCTGGTGCTCTTTGGTGAAAAGGTTGGCTTCGCTGACACCCTTAACGGCGCCCTGGACCAGGTGTTCGGAGGAGACTCCGGCGCTAAGACCGGTGAACAGATCGTAAACGGTGATAACGGCGCCGCCAATAACACCAATAAGCAGCCCGCTGCCTCGCCTGGGGCCTCTGCGGCTCCGAGCGCCTCTGCCAGCCCGACGGCGTCTAGCCCGACGGCGTCGACGGCCACCACCCCGGCTACCGGTACCAACCCAGCTGGCGGCAATAACCCGGCGCTGAGCCAGGCCCTGTCGGACGCTAAGAAGGCCATGCAGGACTCTAACGACGCCATGAAGCGTGGCGACTGGAGTGCTTACGGCGAAGCTCAAAAGCGCCTGCAAGACGCCATCGAGCGCGCCACTAAGGCCCAAGGCAACTAGCCGACGGCCGCGCAACGGCCCGGTAAAACGGGCCAGGCGCCGTCGGCCCTAAAAACGGCAGGACGCGAGTCTAAGGTGTGCCCTAGGCCACGCGCCTAAGCCGGCGGCGCTCCGAACGTGCCCTAGCAACTACCCAGCCCCACCGGGCCACGCTAGCTGCTAGGGCACAGTTGTATCGAAAACTAACCCCCGCGCCGGCGCCTGCGTACACTTACATACGTGAGTAAAGAGAGCCTGATGCACGATCCGCTGGTTTGGATCGACTGTGAAATGACTGGGCTGAGCCTAGTTGACGACGCCCTAATTGAGGTGGCCGTAATCGTCACCGACTACCAGCTACAGCCCCTAGACAAGGGCATTGACCTGCTGATTAAGCCCAGTGAGCAAGCCCTAGAGCAGATGAATGACTTTGTGCGTAACATGCACACCCACTCGGGCCTACTGGAGCAGCTAGCCGGGCCGGAGGCTATGGGCATGGAGACCGCCACCGCCGAGGTTTTGGCCTACATCAAGCGTCTAGTGCCCCAAGAGCGCACCGCCCTGCTGGCCGGAAACAGCGTTGGTAACGACAAAAACTTCCTGGCCCGTGACATGCCTGAGGTTATTGAGCACCTGCACTACCGCATCATTGACGTGTCTACCATCAAGGAGCTGGCTAAGCATTGGTACCCCCAGGCCTACAGCCACGCCCCCGAAAAGACCGGCAACCACCGCGCCCTGGGTGACATTGCTGATTCCATCGACGAGCTGCGCTACTACCGCCAGGCCCTGTTTGAAGGTGAGGGGGAGCGCGACTATGGCGCCATTGCGGCCCAAATCAGTGCTGACTCCACCCTGGCGCGCATTGCTGAACGTTTCTGAACCAAAGCGTGACCTAATGCACAGCCATGTAAGTGGCGTGCAGGTGGGTAAAGCAGCTAAAGTTCATTGCTGTTGCAGGTAATGCACATGGTGGCTGTAGCTCAGTTGGCAGAGCGCTTGGTTGTGGTCCAGGAGGTCGCGGGTTCGAGCCCCGTCAGCCACCCGCTTAAGACCCCGGTTAATTCCGGGGTTTTATTTTATGTGCGGGGGTGAATTGCGAATGTCTTTTAACTGGTTAGTGATTAGTTGCCATAATTATTTACCGGTTTACACTCGCGTTTACCTTGCGCCGCTTTTGCTTTAAACTTAAAGCAAAGCCTCCGTAGCTCAATGGATAGAGCATCGGCCTTCTAATCCGCAGGTTGCCGGTTCGAGTCCGGCCGGGGGCACCATTTCTTATCTTTTGATATATCCGTAATTTCTGCGTATGTGCGTGCAAACATAAAGTAAAGTTGTGGTTATGGTTACGTCTAGCTCCAGCGACGCTACTGTAGTGTCCTCCCTCAGCCGCGGTCAGCTTATAGATGTACTGCAAGATGTACTCAAAAATTTAGATCAGCTTTCCTTCCCGTTTGTCTCCGCGCTGGCGCCCTCTGCGGTAGCCCTGCGTGACAGCCTGAAGGTGCAGGTGGGTGACAATTTGCTGCCTCAGCTTGAGGACGGTGACACACCCGCCATTGTGGTGGTGGGTGGCTCCACCGGCGCCGGTAAATCCACGCTGGTCAACTCAATTTTGGGTGCGGAAGTATCGGCTGCGGGTATTTTGCGCCCCACCACCAAAACCCCGGTGCTGGTGTGCAACCCTGAGGATCAAGAGGTGCTGCTTAAGCACCCCCTGTCGCAGATTTCACGCATGGTTACTTCCGACGTCGTCCCGGCCGGCTTGGCCCTGGTGGACGCCAGTGACCTGGACTCGGTACATGAATCCAACCGGGCCTTGGCGGCGCGCTTGCTGGAGGCGGCAGACCTGTGGCTGTTTGTAACCACGGCGGCGCGCTATGGCGACGCCACCCCCTGGTACACCCTAGAGCTGGCCAACACCCGCAACACTAAGATCGCGGTGGTGCTTAACCGCATCAGCGGCCCGGTGCTTAACGAGATCCGCACAGACCTGATGGAGCGCTTGGCCCAGATGGGGCTAGACCAGGCCCCCTTCTTCGTAGTTGGCGACGTCGGCCCCCACGAGGGCCTACTGCCTGTGGAGCAGGTGGCTGAGCTGCGTAATTGGTTGCAGCTGCTGGCTGGCAAGCACCGCGCTGAGGGGCTGCTGCGCCGCACCGGGCGAGCCGTATGGGCCTCGCTACGTGAGCAGCTAAGCCGCCTGGCCGACGCCGTCGACGAGCAATCCCAAGCCGCCCACAACCTGGACACTAACTGCGCCCAGCTGCTGGGCTCGGTAATCCACGAATTTAACGATGATGTCGAGCGCGGCACTGCCGCCCAGGGGGCTGTATCCACCTCCTGGCTGGCCCTAGCTAGCTCCGGCGCGCCGCTAAGTACCCTAGCCCAGGGACAAACCCTCAAAAACGGTTTCTTTGGGCTCAAACGCAAGCGCCGCCAGCAGGCCCTAGACACGCTCTCGCAAGAGTGCCGCCTGGCCCTAAACGACCGCCTAGAAGCCACCATCCTTGAGGGCATTGCCAAGGTTAAATTCGCTTGGGGGCAGGCCACGCTGGAAGGCGCCGGGGTAGACCCGCACACCAGCTCCGCCACAGAGGTTATTTCTAAGTGGTACGCGGGCATCGCTGAACCCACCCAGGTGCCGCGTGGGCTCACCGCACCTGCCTTGAAAGACTTCCTGGTGGTGGCCGTTACCGGCGTGGTGCGAGCCCGGGAAGCTGCCGCGCGACTTGAGGTACAAGACGCATTAGAATTGGCTAGCGCACAGCTGCGGACTCAGGTAGAACAGACACTGACCGCGCTTTCACCTGATGGAAGCGCTGTAGCTGTGGCTCCTACCGCACAGTTGGCGGCGTCTTTACGCCTGCGTGCCAGTGAGCTGAAACCCTTCGGATTGTTTGGAGCGAATTGATGATCGACGCTGCCAGCCTTGATAGGCGGCTTGAGGAAATGCGCCGTGCCCTAGACGCGGCCCCCAACGAGGTAAGCGCCTCCTTGGTAATTCCTGCCCGTCAAGGAATGGATAATGTGGCTAAACGTCTAGCTTTGGGCGTAGACCACACCGTGGCAGCGTTTTTTGGGGGCACCGGTTCAGGTAAATCCTCCCTGTTCAACGCCCTAACCAAGCTTGATTTTGCCGACGTGGGTGCCCGCCGCCCCACCACCTCACGTGCCGCCGCCTGCACTTGGGGCGACGACGCCACCGCCCTGCTGGACTTTTTAGGGGTAGACCCGCACCGCCGCATTAGGCGCGAGTCCATTCTCGACGGCGACGACGAAAACTACCTTGATGGCCTGGTGCTGCTGGATGTGCCCGACTATGACTCGGTAACCACCGCCCACGCCCTACAGGTAGACCGCCTAGTGCCCCTAGCTGACCTGCTGGTTTGGGTTGTGGACCCGCAAAAATATGCCGACGCCGCCCTGCACGAGGGCTACCTGCGCGGCCTGGGTGCCCGCCAGGAAGACATGGTGGTGCTGATTAACCAGATCGACACTCTGCCTGCGGGCGGCACCCAAACCCTGATTGACGATGTGCGCGCGCTGCTGCTGGCAGATGGCTTGGATAAGGTGCGCGTGATTGCCGTATCCGCTAAGCGCGGCGACAACCTAGACCAGGTGCGTGAGCTATTCCGCCAGGTTTCTGGGCGTGAATCTAACGCTGCCCGCACTGCATCAGCTGAGTTGGACTCTATTGCCACGCGATTGTCGGTGAGTGTGGCTGAGCGTGACGCCACCTTGGATGAGTCGGCCACCGCCGACTTCCAGGAGCAAATGTCGCGTAGCGCCGGCGTGGGTGTAGTGGCTGACTCTATTGCTTCTGGCCTGCGTAAAATCTTCCCGCCTTCTTTGGCGCGCCCCGAAGCCCCCTCACGAGTGAGCGTGGCTGCCCAGGCTTCCACCTGGCTGCACCGCAACACCGACTACCTGCCCCAGGCTTGGGTTAACTCGGTGCAAGACGCGGTCTCTGACCCTGAAGGCCTGGTCACCGGGGTGACTGACCTGGTGGCGCTAGTGCCTTTGCCGCGCCCCCGCAAAGTGTTGCTAGAGCTGGGCTGGTGGCTAGGTTGGATCGCGGTACTGGCCGGATTTGGCTGGATGTTCTTTAAGAATGGGGGCGTGCCCAGCTACGCGCTGGTGGCCGTGGGTGTGCTCTCGGCTGTGGCCAGCTACTGGCTGCGCCTGCGCCGCGCTAACCGGGAAGCCGCTGCTTATCGCGAGGCTGCCAGGGGACGCGTTGACCAGCTGGTTAACCGCGACATGGTTAAACCCATGCAGGCGGTATTTGCCCGCCACAACCGCCTACGCGCGGCTTTGGCAGTGGAGAAGGCCCAAGCGTAGTGGGGGCAAACCTGAGCCAGTTAAACCTGAGCCAGTTTTAGCCCTGCGCCAGTTTTAACTTCGGCGGCGGCCAGCATTGTGCTTGGCCGCTGCCGCTTTTGTTGCGCTAGTTATGGGGGCGCCGCTGCGTGGCTGACAGACTGGCGTTTTTGTGCACAGGCGGGGAACTTTTTGGCCCCACGCGGCTTATACACACCGGCCAAGCGGGGTGCTTGCTTTTTGACTGATCCTGGTTGCGTCACTAAACGATGCGCGCAAAGGAGAGGTAAATGAACCGCGCCATTGAAGTCACCGTCCAGGGCACCGTGGCTACCGCCCCAGTGCTAACCAGGCAGGAAGGCAAAAAGCCCTACTGCCGGTTCCGTGTAGCCGCCTCATATGGGCAAATGGTGTCTGGCAGCTGGGTCAACTACGACACCTTATGGTTTACCGCCAAGGCTTGGGGAGACCTAGCTGAGCACTTAGCCCAGTCATTTAAGCGAGGCGACCCGGTGATCTTGTGCGGCAGGCTGGGGGAGGACCACTGGATGCGCTCTGGTCAGCGAGTTAGCTCCATGGTTTTGCACCTGCACTGCGCCGGCCATGATCTAACTCGCGGCGAAGCCCACTACACCAAGGTGGTAATCATCCACGACAAGGCTGATGCGCCAGGTGAGGCGCAGCTAGCTGCGCAGCACGCTGGGGGAGCCCAGGCCATGAGCACCCCGCAGGCTATGAGTGGTCCTGAGACCATGAGCGCGCCAGAGACCATGAGCTGCCCTGAGACCATGAGCGGGCCGGAAGCAATGAGCGCCCCTGAGAGCATGAGCGGGCCTGACGGGCCTGAAACCGCCTGCACCCCAGAAATCACGGGTGTACCGGGTACCAATAGCTCCCCGGATATGGGCGCGGCCTTGGCCGCTGCTATTGCCTCCCAAAACGGTGGCCCTGAGCTAGTGACCCCCAGCCTGGATGCACAAGATCAGTGGAGCACCGACTACACCCTGGCCTAAAGGCCTGACCCAAAACTGGCCAAGTTCTGCGCTAAAGGTTAGAAACACAGCTTTGACCAGTCCAAATGTGGCTTGGTCAGAATATGGCTAGGCCAGATCTAGGCCAAGATCAGCCGGGTGGGAGACTTTAAAAACCTCAAGCAGAGAGCGGGTGATTATTTCCGCCAGCTTAGCTGCATCAGTGGTTTTAAAAGTCAGGGCATTAGGCTGGGCATCCCAGCCCAGCAAAGCCAGCTGCATAACGTGAGCTGGGCCCAGTAGTAGCTGCTCTAGGCCATCTACGCGCGGAGCTAAAGCCGTATAGCTAAGTGCGCCCTGATCCTGGTCAACCAAAACCGCAATCCCTGGCTTATCGCTAGAAATCTTAGCTTTACGCCGCAGCAGCTTATTAGCTAGGCCAGGCGCGGTTAGCTGCGTGTCTGGCTCAAGCAAGGGCTGGCCTACGTAAAACACTAGGCGAGTGCCGGCGTCGACGTCGTTATTTAAAAAACTAACCAAAGAGGGGGTAAACCGGGCCCAAGAACCCAAATCGATAGAGTCAACTGCCTTTTCGCTCATGAGCTAATCCTAATTTAGTTCTGAGTGTGACTAGTCTGGGGTGTGTCACTAATAGGTAACGCGCCCTTATGCGCGTACGGTGAGGGAGTCTGCATACTTAGGAGGGCTCCCCTATGATCCGTTTCGACCAAGTCTCCAAGGTCTACAAACGTGGCGCCAGGCCGGCGCTAAACGAGGTTGATATTGAGATCGAACGGGGGGAATTTGTATTCCTAGTGGGCGCCTCAGGTTCAGGTAAATCAACTTTCCTGCGCCTAGTGCTGCGTGAAGAACGTCCCACCTCCGGCTCAATCCACGTACTTGGCCGCGACCTATCCCAGGTTTCCACCTGGAAGGTACCCCAGCTGCGCCGCGAAATCGGCACTGTGTTCCAGGACTTCCGACTCCTAGAAAACAAGACCGTACTCGAAAACGTGGCTATCGCCCCGCAGGTGATCGGCAAGCCGCGCTACTACATTCGCTCAGCCGTGCCCGAAGCCCTAGAACTAGTGGGCCTAAAAGGTAAAGAAAAGCGTCTACCGCACGAGCTTTCCGGTGGTGAACAGCAGCGTGTGGCAATCGCCCGCGCCATGGTTAACCGCCCCAAGCTACTGCTGGCAGATGAGCCCACCGGTAACCTTGACCCCTCCACCTCGGTAGGAATCATGCGTCTACTAGACCGGATTAACCGCCAAGGAACCACCGTGGTTATGGCCACCCACGACGACGAAATCGTAGACCAGATGCGCAAGCGCGTAATCGAACTTGAAGAGGGACACGTGGTGCGTGACCAGGCACGCGGCGTCTACGGCTCCAACCGCTGAGGTAGTTTTAATGCGTATCAGGTTTATTTTCTCCCAGGTTTTCCAGGGTCTAAGCCGCAACATGGCTATGACCGTGTCTGTCATCTTGGTTTCTTTCGTGTCGTTGCTGTTTGTGGGTTCATCCTCACTGCTACAGATGCAGATCAGCGCCATGAAAGGGGCCTGGTATGACAAGGTTGAGGTGTCCATCTTTATGTGCCCCTCATCCTCCTCGCAGGCGCGCTGCCCCAACGGTGAAGCCACCCAGGCACAGATCGCCTCAGTAGATTCCTTCCTGCGTTCAGACTCACTCAAGCCCTACGTAAAGAGTTTCCAGATGGAAACCAAAGCGCAGGCCTTCAAAAACTTCAAAGCCGCCTACGGCAACTCGCCCATTGGCCGCAATGCCACCGAAGATATGATGCCGGTTTCATTCCGTGTCAAACTGGTTGACGCCAAGCAGTACCAGGTGGTGGCTGAGCAGTTCCAAGGCCGGGCTGGGGTTGAACGAGTGGTAGACCAGCGGGCCACCCTAGAACCACTGTTTAAGGTGATGGATAGGGCCTCATGGTTTGCTGCAGGCCTAGCCATTGTGATGGCGGTGGCAGCGTTCTTGCTGATCATCACCACCATTAAACTTTCGGCCATGTCACGCAGCAAAGAAACCTCCATCATGCGCCTGGTGGGTGCCTCCAACACCTTCATCCAGCTGCCATTCATGCTTGAAGGTATGCTCGCAGCCCTGACCGGGGCCATCTTGGCGGTAGGCGTACTACTGCTGGGCGTGCACTACCTGATTAACGACTGGCTGGCTAAGTCCCTGTCGATCACCATGGCCTTCATTGGCACCCGCGAGGTGCTCACCGTAGCGCCGTTCTTGATGCTTGGGGCGATTGTGCTAGCCGGAATTTCTTCCATGGTTTCACTCTCGCGTTACACCAAGGTCTAAATCATGAAAAAGCTTTCGCTTTCTAAAGCAGGCTCACTGGTGATGGCGGCCGCCGCCACCTTGAGCCTGAGCCTGGGGCTAGCGGGTCACGGCCTGCCTGTGGCTCACGCCGACGAGCGCGACGACGCCCAATCCCAGCTAAACAGCGCCAACCAGAAAGAAGCGCAGCTGCGCTCCTCGCTAGAAGGCGTGGACGCCAAGCTGGGCCAGGCCTACTTGGATGCCCAAAACGCCAACACCCAGCTGGCTGCGGCTAAAACTGAGTTGGCTAAAGCCCAGCAGATCCAAGCCCAGGCCCTGCAAACCCAGCAGCAGGTAAACACCCAGCTGGCTAGCGCCCAGGCGCAGCAGGAGCAGCTAAATAGGCAGGCCACTAACTCCTCCAAGGAAGCCAATGCTTCCAAGGCGGCAGTGGCCTCACTGGTGGTCTCCACCTACCAGGGCGACAACTCGCTAACCACGCTTTCTTACGTGCTGCAGTCTGACTCGGTTTCGCAGATGACTGAGCGCTCTAACGTCACCCAGGTGGCCTCCAGCGTGCAGGAGTCGATTTTGGCTGATGCTGAGGCCCAGCGCGCTAAGGACGCTAACCGCAAAGCCCGCCAGGACGCCGTCGCCAAGCGCATCAGCAACCTGAAGGTGCAGGCAGACAAGGCCGCCCAGGAAGCCACCGACGCCGCCAACCGGGCTGCCACCAAGCGCAATGAGGTTTCCGCTAGGGCCTCAGCCGCCTCAGCCGCCGCCTCCAACCTGGAAACCCAGAAAGCCGGCTTGCAGGCCCAGCTAGACCAGGTTTCCAAGGACCAGGCCGCCGCCCAAGCCAAGATCGCTAAGATCGACGCCGCCAACGCCCAGGCTGTAGCTAGCGGCAGCATGACTAATGCTTCCTCCAGCTCGGCCAGGTCTGACTCGCTGGGCAGCGGCTATATTGGCCACCCCATCACCGCGCCCTGGGTGGTTACTAGTCCCTTTGGTTACCGCGTCCACCCGGTTACCGGCACCGCCCAAGGCCACGCCGGTACAGACTTTGCCGCTGACTGTAACCAACCCCAATACGCGCCGGCGGCCGGGGTAGCCACCTACTGGTATTCGGTTTCCTGCGGTATCGGCTTGGATATCAACCTGGGTTACATTGACGGCCACTCCTACAACATCACCCTGTGCCACATGTCTGGGCGCGCTGTGGGTGATGGGGCCAGCGTCAGCCGTGGTCAGGTGGTTGGTTACACCGGCGCCACCGGTTACGCCACCGGCTGCCACGTGCACTTTGAGGTCACTCGCGACGGCGTCAACATTGACCCCATGAGCCTGCCCGGTTTCTAAGCCGCAGCTCGCGCTGGCGGGCTTTGGCAGGTTATGTAGCGCACGTGCTTGCCCTGCCGCGCGCTGGCGAGCTTTGACGGGACGCTGAATTAATTCGCGCAACAGCCGGATGTATCGGGTAAACTGATGCGTCCGGCTGTTTTATACACAACGATTGGAGGCGCTTATGGCTAAGCAGGATAAAGCACCGAAGCTGACGGCCGCCCAGAAGGCTAAGGCTGCCTCGGATGCCCACAAGACCATTGCCCGCAACAAGAAGGCCCTACACGACTACGCCGTCGAGGAAAAACTCGAAGCTGGCCTGGCCCTAACCGGCACGGAAGTTAAGGCGCTGCGGATGGGGCGTGCCTCGCTAGTTGACGCCTGGGTGGAGCTTGACCGCAACGGCCAGGCTTGGCTGCAGGGCGCGCACATCCCTGAATACTCGCAGGGCTCATGGAATAACCACTCTCCGCGCCGTAAGCGGCGTTTGCTGATGCACCGTCGCGAGATTGACCGTTGGGCGTTTAAAACCCAGGCCAAGGGCTATACCGTGGTGCCACTGGAGCTGTATTTCATCAACGGGCGAGCCAAGGTTGAGGTAGCTTTAGCGCGCGGTAAGCAGGAATGGGATAAGCGTCAGGCTTTGCGCGAGGCCCAGGACAAGCGTGAGGCTGCCCGGGCGGTAGCCGCAGCTCGACGTCGCCAGGGCTGAGGGCTGCTGGGACTGGCGCTTTTCGGGAGGCTGTGCTAAAATGCAATTCCTGCCGTAGGCAGATAACTACATAGGGGATGATCGGTTTCGACGACGGTAGTGGATTCAGTAGAAGCGGGTCGAGGATGAGCAGTCATCTCGTTAACGCTCTGTTTCAAACCAATAGGTGCCAATAACAACCGCACCGACTTCGCCCTGGCCGCCTGAGCCAGTCGCCAAGTCCGTCAGCCCGGGTTTGCTTTCGCCCCGGTCACTGGCGTCATTTAGAGAGCCACTGCTTTAATTCCTTGTCGATGGGAATTAAGGGACTTTTAGTCGACTGAGCCTGTTCCAAGCGTCCTAGTTTGCGTGAGACGCTGAGGCTGAGAAACTCTTTAGCAAACTGCACCCGGAGAAGTCCTGTTGCATTGCTGTCGGACCGGGGTTCGATTCCCCGCATCTCCACTCCAGGGGGAAGTGTTGAACTCTCGCTTTCGAGCGTAGGTTCGCACTTCCCCCGATCTGTATTCGCTGCGAAGCCCTTCTTCGAGGTCCTCGGACTCGGTGGGTCGTGCGCTGTCGTGGTAGTACGAGGCGATGACGATCTGGTCTCGACCGATGAAAATTGAAGGTTATTCAGCGGGTGTCTGCGTGCATTTCCGGGAAACGATATTATGATCGTCCGTTCCCATGAGGCATGATGGCTGGTGAGCGCCATCAACAGCCTCGTGAGAAACAGGCTATCGTCATGAAGTATACCACGGGGCTGCTCACGGCCAAGTTCGCTGACCTGCTCATCCGCCTGCGCGAGGAGGGTGTCGAGGGGTATCCGCCGAGCCCGGGGTTGAGGGACTCCTTGAGGGCGGCGCTGATCTACATGCGCCACAATGTGATATAGGCGGTGATCGGCGAGCAGTACCGCCGCATCGCCCGCCGCGTGGCGGTG
>ERZ772779.1176-NODE-1176-length-10985-cov-3.074931_pt1 | contig 10985 bp, 6 predicted proteins | sample MGYA00511360_ERZ772779 | MGnify/ENA primary metagenome ERZ772779 (study PRJEB29015, sample SAMEA2738112) | human oral metagenome | biome: human oral; feature: human-associated habitat; material: saliva | place: China | collected 2231 ...
GGCTCCTCCATAAAGCACCAAGCGCAATGGCGCGCGACCGAGAAGAAAGTTGGAACGATCTTGTTCGGCAAAGGCGAAGCTCTCTAAACACAAGGTGCGGAAGGCGCGCAACACAGGTTTCACCTGCTCAGCTCGTGGAGGATAAAGATAGTCGGTTGCTGCACCGCCATGATTTTCTTGGCGATAAACCACCTCTATGCCATAAGGCACAGTGATGCTGTCGCGAATCCAGCGATCCAGTTCGCTGTCGCTGTGGTGTTCGGTGCCGGCGTCCACCACGCTGTGGGGCGAAAGGCGTTCGTCGCTGCAACCGCTGAGGGCAGCGGCGGCGAGCAAGAGGGTGCATGCGGCGGTCAATCCGCGTGAGGAGAGAGAGAACATGGGCGATTAGCGTTGGGGAGCGTTGCGCTCGCGAGGATTCGGACGGAGACCGCGCTCGATGGCCTGTGTGGGGATTTGCAAGATCTTGCGCGGGTCTTCTTTTTCGAGCGGGAAGTAGTAGCGACTCTTCGAACTGCGCCGCACACTGAGGTGGAAACGACGAATGTCGAACCAACGAAGTCCTTCCTGGAAGAACTCTTTGCGGCGAAAGTCGAGAATGGTTTTGACCAGCGCGAGCTGTTTGAGCGTCAGCCCGTAGGTGGGCGAAAAAAGGTTGTAGTTGGCGCGATCGGTCGTGGTGTAGACGCTGCGCTCCACGGCCGGCATGAAACCGAACTTCCCCTGCAAGTATTCGCTCAGGTCGTCGATGGCGCGGTTATAGTCCTTGCGCATCGCGTGTGCCTCCATGCGGTTGAGCAGCACCTCGTCGACAGTGAGCAGCACATTGGTGACATAGAGTTCGCGGGGCTTCGATCCCGTGCTCTCGCTGCTCGAGATTTCGTCGAACTTGGCCATGTAGAAGCCTTCTTTCACCGGCGAGGGCGAAGACGTGAAGAGGTAGTGACCGACGAAGTTCATCTTTTCGTAGTCGCCGCCGCCTTCGATGCCCTTCTTGGCGAACACCTCGTCGACCACCCCCCATGTGGCACCGAATTTATCGGTGGGAGCGGTGCGAGCCAGTCGCGATTCGGTGGTGGTGAGGAGCAGGTTGGCCGGTTCGTCCGTGGCATTGTAGAGGCGGTGCAGGCCGGGATGGTCAAACTCGAGGGCATCGGCATATTTGTTCCAGCGCCGCAAGTTTTTCTTCGCGTCGCCGCCCAGCACATAGTCGGCATAGGCCACCACTTGGTCCCAATCGCCCTTGAAGAGGTAGAAGCGCGTGGCAAAGGCGTAGGCGGCGCGCTTGTTGAAGTGGAATTTCGGGTGGGCATAGTAGTGATCGTCCACCAAACTGATGCCGCGTTTCAAGTCGGCCTCGATTTTGTCGTAAACCTCGCGCACGGTGCCGCGCCGATAGTCCACGATGGCGTGCTTCTCAGGCTGCTCCACATAGGGGATGCCGGGGCTTTGCGGATCGTTGCCGTAGGGCGCCGACCAAATGTTGACGAGCATGAAGTGGAGATAGGCACGGAGCAGGAAGGCCTCGCCGTAGAGGGCTTTGACGCGCGGCGTTTTGGGATAGCGCGCCAGCAGTTCGAGCGCCTTGTTGGCCTGGGCGATGCCTTTGTAGCAGGCATTCCAATAGTTGAGGGGCGTGTCGAGGTCGTCTTGGTCGTAGTCTTCCCAAAAGTACATGGCCTCGTTGAGCTGCGTGTGCTGTCCGTTGGGACGCTCGGCCACATTGTCCGTGCGCGGCTCGAGAAACGGGATGTAGGAGGCTTCGGGATAGGCACCGGTGAGGAGTTCGGCGATTTTCGCTTCGGAGTCGATGCGCACATTGAGCTCGGAATCGGGACTCACGTCGAGAAAATCGTTGCACGCTGTGAAGCAGGTGGCACTGCAAAGGGCGAGGGCGAGCGCCAAGCCCCCGTGTCGGAGGTGAACGAAGGGGGAGGGCAGGGCGCAGAGGGCGTCGGCCGGAGAAAACTCCGCGCCTTTGGCGCAAAACCTTCGCGTTATGGAGCGAAACAAGGGCGTTTTTTTCGGAAACATGGGGTTAAAATCCGAGATTGAGGGTGAGCGTGATTTGTCGTGGCGTGGGAAGTGCCACACCTCCCGAGCGATAGTATTCGGGATCCTGTCCGTGCAACCGGCGGTCGGCGTAGAGGAGCAGCGGGTTGGTGACGTTGAGACGCAGAGAGGCCGAAGAGAGGGGCAGGCGCTTGAGGTGTGCAGACGAAAGCGTGTAGGCCACGGCCACATTCTTCAGGCGCACGAAACTGCCGTCGGCCACCATCTGCTGCGAATAGTTGTAGGTGTTGTAGGCGCGCTCGATGTTTTCGCGTCCCACCTTGTCGATCAGTGCCTGCGAGGGGAGGGTGGGCACATCGGTGCGCAGTTCGTCGCCGGGGTTGAGCCAACGGTCGACGTAACGCTTGGAGAAGACGTTGAGATCGGCGAAGGCCGGATCGAAAGTGGGGTTGAGGCGCAATTTGTTGCCCGCCTGCATGGTCACGAAGAACGAGAATTCCCACGGCCCGAGGTGGAACACGTTGGAGAGTCCGCCGGTGTAGCGCGGTTCCACGGGGCCGTGATAGATGAGATAGGTCTTGGCGTACTGCGTGTCGAGGAAATCTGCCCCGGCAATGTGGGCATAGTCACCGGCCCCGAGCGGATAGCGGCCAAAGTCGAAGGTGGGCAAACCATTCACGTCCAAACCGTCGAAATTGTAGGAGAAAAGCGAGCCGCGCGGGAAACCTACGACGTTGCCTCGCCCGCGTCCGGCCACCATGTCGAGGGCGGTGGGCGTGTTGAGGAGGCGCGTCACCTTTTGATCCATGGCGCTGAGCGTAAGCGTGGTGCTCCACGAGAAGCGCTCGGTCTTGATGTTGAGTGTGCTGACGCCAATTTCGGCGCCCACGGTGCGCAGATCGCCGAAGTTGGCGTATTTGTAATACTGTCCGCCCACTCCCGACGTGAGGATGCGGTCAATGAGGTCGTAGCTGTTGCGTCGGTAAAGATCCACGGTGGCGCTCACGCGATTGTTCCACAGCCCTAGCTCTAAGCCTACATTCCACTCGTACATCTTCTCCCAGGTGAGATCGCGGTTCTCGAGATGGCGGATGTCTATCTTGTTTTCTCGGTCGCCGAGGCGGTGTCTCTGCACAATGCCGCTTTGGTAGACCGCAGAAGCGTTGACGGCTTCCTCATTCATCTTGGCGGTGAGCCCATAGCTGAGGCGTACGGCGAGTTTCGAGACGTTGCGAAACGGACGCATGAAGGTTTCTCGGTCGATGTTCCATTTTGCACCGAGATTCCAGGTGGGCAACCACAGCGTGCCGGCTTCGCGTCCTGCGGTGTTGGCACTTTCGTAGTTGAGCACGGCGTTGACGACGTAACGGCCTGCAAATCCGTAGGTGCCGTTGAGCGAAAACGTGAGCCCGCGGTCGTTGCGCTCACGCAAAGCGAAGTAGTTGTTGTTCTCTTCGGCGAGCTTGCGGAAAATGAGCGGGCTGGTGTAGACCTGATTGCCGCGATCATATTGTATGCCGTAGCCACTGAAGGGCGTGTTGGTGCGGTGTGCGGTGCGCAACTCGGCGAAGGCGAAGGCTTTGAAGTCGTGTTCGCCGCGACGGAAGTCGTAGTCGGCGGCCAAACGCGCGAGCCAACTGCTGAGCGAGGCCTCGTTGTTGTCGAGGAGTCCGCCTTGGGGAATGCCGATTTGGGGCTGTTGGTCGGGATGATCCTTGTCGTGTACCAAATAGACGTTCTCTTTGGCCACAAGCGGGGTTTCGTTGGCACGAAAGGCTTGGACGAGATTGCTGTTCTCGGTGACTTTGTGCGTAGAGGAGGTGTGCGCACGCCGAGCGGCCACAAGGGCTTTGAGCGACAGGCCTTCGCGCAGCTGATAGGTGGCTTCTCCCTGCAGTTTGAAGTCGATTACCTCAAGATTCAAGGTGTTGTTGGCATACTCGTTGAGGATATTGAAGGGCGCCCAGTTGTTGCGATAGAAGGAAAGTCGGCCGTTTGCGTCGTAAGGCGAGAGCGTGCGGCTCGTTCCCAGGGCATACGAGAAGGGATTGAGGTCAAAATCACGCTCAAATACGCCCTGCGCATGGTTTTTGCGCTGCGGCAAGGTGCCGGGTGCGGACTGTGAGCGCAAACTTCCCTGCGCAGAGAGCGTGGCGGTGAGGCGCGGCGAGACAAAGAAGGTGTTTTTGAGATTTGCCGTGAGGCGATCGACCTTTTCGGGGAGCGTCCAGCCGCCATCGTGGAGAAAACCGACAGAAGCGTAGGTGGCGGTGTTTTTTCCCCCGCCCGACAGCGACAACGTGTGCTGGGTCGTGGGCGAAAGCGTGAAGAGCAGGTCAAACCAATCGGTGTTGGCATATTCTGCGCGGCGCAAAAAGTCGCGGCGTGCCGCGTCGGTGTTTTCCACTCCGAAGGTGCCGGTCGACGGATCGTAGGTATTGGCCGCTTTATAGTATTGGTGGAACACACCTCCCCGTCGGCCGTAGAGCGCACTCCCGGCGTTGAAATATCCCTTGTCCTCCATCTCGCGATACAGGGACATGGTCTCTTGCGAATTGAGCAAATCGAAATCGGCATACCGAGGTTTGAACCGAACCGTGTTCTCTGTGCTGTAATTCACGGAGAGGGGCGTGTCGCGTCGGCCGTTTTTGGTCGTTACGACGATGACGCCATTCAGCGCGCGGGCACCGTAGACGGAAGTCGCGCTGGCATCTTTCAAAACTTGGATGTCTTGGATGTCAGATGGGTTCAAACCGGCGATGGCCGAGCCGACCAGCGTGACGGCATCCCCGGAAGCGAGCTGATCGAGGGAGAGATGCACGAGATCTTCGTACACCGCGCCGTCAATCACCCAAAGCGGTTGTACATTCCCCAGGATCGAGGCGCCGCCACGGATGTTAATACGAGGTGCCGCCCCGAAAGTGCCCGAAATGTTCTGGATGTTGAGGCCGGGGACGCGGCCTTCGAGCATGCGGCTCACGTCGGTGAGGCCTTCGAGGCGCACATCACTCATTTTCACGGCCGAGGCCGCGCCGGTATAGATGCGGTTTTTCACCTTTTGATAGCCGGTCACCACCACTTCGTCGAGGCTGTGCGTGTCTTCTTCGAGGCGGATGCGCAGCGAGTCCGTGCCGGCGATGCGCACACGGCGGGTGAGCATGCCTAGGTGGGAGACGAGCAGCGTTTTGCCCACGGGGCGTGTAGAAACCCGGAGGGAAAATCGCCCTTCGTCGTCGGTGATGGTGTGAAGCGGGGAGTTGACGAGTTGCACATGGGCGCCGACCAACGGGAGCCCGCTCATGTCGGTCACAATTCCCGACACTGCGGCCGCCGTCTGGGCAGTGGCCGTGCTCACACCCCAAGTTGCGCAGCAAATTAGGGAACAAACGGCCGAAAGTGGGAAGGTTGAAGTCAGTTGAGGCATGATGTTAGGGCTTACCAGTTCAAGATGGCTCCGCAATAGAGCCCGAAAGGATGACCGACGCGCAGACCCGCCGGATGACGCGCGGCGAGATAGCGCGCATTGGTGAGGTTGATAGCGTTCAAAGTGAGCGTCACGCGGCGATTGAGGCGGGCTTTGGCTGAAGCGTCGACGATGAAATGCGAGGGAATGGTCTCGCTTTTGGGCATGGCCCCCTGTCCCGGCACGGTACGCATGGCTCCGTTGTAGCGCAGCCCCACGTTGAGTTCGTAACCGCGGTATTCTGCGCCGATTTGTGCGTTGGCGGCGTGTCGGAAGATGTAGGGAATCTCGTCGCCCACGTGGACTTCACCCCACGCTGCGCTCGAAAACGCGTTGAGCATCTCGGTGTGCGTGAAAGTATAGGTGAATTGGAGCGGAAAGTTCACGCGGCCGATGTGCGGTTGGGCTTGTGCCAGCAGTTCCACGCCACCCACGCGCGCCTTGCCCACATTGAATTGTTCCAAGGTGCCTTGTCCGCCGCCGGCAAGGAGGTCACTGCCGAGCATGTTGCGGTAGGCGTTGAAGAATCCGATAGCTTCGATTTTCAAGAAGCGCGAATTCCATCGAGCTCCGCCTTCGAAGTTGGTGCTGTTCTCGGCTTTCTGATAGAGGGTGGCACTCGGCGGCGCAAAACCGCGGTGCACACCGCCCAAGAGGGAGAGTTGCGACGTGAGCTTCACGTTGAATCCCAAACCCGGCAGCCAAGCACGGGCGTGGTTGGGCGTTTCGATGCGAATCTTCCCGCTGCGTCGCGGGTCGGCCGCGGTGAAGTTGCGTTTCAAGAGGCTCACGTCTTCATAGCGTGCGCCGGCAGTGAAAGTCCACGCGCCTTTCGCCCATTTGGTCAGCACATAGCCCGACCAAGCGTGGGCTTCCGTGATGAGGTTGGCGTTGCTGCCCGGCAGCCCCGGGAGGAAGAACTGCATGCGCCCGTTGTGCATGGAGTAGCCGTCGTCTTGTTGGAAACGATCTTCGTCGTCGATGTGATAGCGTAGGCCAATCTCAGCGGTGAGCCAACCTCCGAGCACGTCGCCCCGCCATTCGCCTTTGGTCTGGATGCCTCGAGAATGATAGACGCGGTGGTTGGCGCGGAGCATCAGTGCTTCGCCGGAAAAATCGCGTGCGCCGGTGAGAATGTCGAAATACGCGCGATTCACCTCGGGATCAGCCAGCACGTCGGCAATGGTTCTGCGCTCGGCCTTCGTCACTCCGTCGCGCACTTCGTTGAGTTTATACCAGTTGCGGAAGAAGTAATGATAGTAAGCCTGCGTGGTGATGTTCCAACGATAGCCCCCATTCATCACGTGGGTGGCTGCCCACTGCCAATGGCGCGTGACAAGACGGTCGCGCTGCGCGCCGGCATAGCGAAAGTAGGGATTGCGGGCAAAATCCTCTTCGGAGAGTCCGAGGTAGGTCTCGTCGGAATGTTCGTCGGCATAGCCCGCTTTGAGTTCCAAGCGTTGATTGATGCCGGAGTCGAAGGCCGTTTTCACCAAGAACTTGCCCGAAATGTCGTTGCGTCGGAAGCCTTCGCGCTCATCGGGGTTGCCTTTGCGGAAACCTTTCGAACGGAAGTGCAGATATTCGAGCACAAAGCCCGTGTGCTTCCAGCTATTGCCCACCATGGCGTAGGATTTGAACGTGTCGTAGCTGCCGTAGGACGTATTGAGTCGGGCTGTGAAACGACTCGGCACTGCTGTGGAGACGAGGTTCACCGCCCCGCCCGTGGTGAAGGGGCCATATTGCACTTGGCTGCTGCCTTTGAGTACCTCCACGGCCTGCATGCGTGCGATGTTGGGGAAGTAGTAGGCGGCCGGTGCGGCGTAGGGCGCAGGCGCAATGAGCATCCCGTCTTCCATGAGGGAGATGCGTTCGCTGCGCTCGGCGTTTGTGCCGCGCAAACTGATGTTGGGACGCAAACCGAATCCGTCTTCTTCGTAGACATTGACGCCCGGCACACTTTTGAGCAGGCGGTTGATGTCGGTGTAGCCCATGCGCTGTATTTCCTGCGGCGAGATGTAGTAGGCCGACCCCGTGCGGTTGCGGGCTTCAAACTTACTGCCGAGCATTTGCCCGGTACTGACGACCACTTCAGAGACTTTGATGTCTCGCCGCGTGGAGTCTTTGCCGGTGGAATCGGGGGGCGTGAGGACTGTTTCCGCGGGCGTGTGCTGCAGATGTCCTGCAGTTGCACACAAAGGCACGAGCCCCGGGAGAAGGAGTCCGAAAAAGTAGGTATCTCGCATAGAAAAGGGGTGCGCACAGCGCACTTCATTGCATATTTACAGAGAGAAGTTTTTGAAATGCGAAATTAAATACAATATCGTGCGCGGACAATCACTACATGTGGGTATTCTTGATTTTGAATTTTGAAATTGTTGTGAGAATTTGCGCGGTGGATGTGTTTTGTTGTAGAGTGGGGGATGAAAGCTGTAAGAATGTAAACGAAATGAGTTCGTCGATAATTTGCCCGCGGACGAAAAGGGGAGAAAGCAGCGAAGTTTATGCATAAAATCGGAACTCGATGTTTCCCCTCCTCGCGCAAGTTCAGTATGCACCGGGGATACGCATCGTCGGACAATTCGGTAAACACCGAGGAGTCGCCGCGCATCCGTGTAGGAAAAGACGAGAAACTGCGGAGTAATCGGGAAAAAGCCTCCGTGTTTTCTTCGATTGCTCCACGTTTTTCGGAATTATCACGCGGCTTTTCTGAGAAACGTCCCTTTATACGGCCGGAAGACGGGCAACGCAGGCCGGAAGTCGGGAAAAAAGGGAAATACTGCGCAGACTGCGCGACGAACTGCCCCCGGTGCATCTGAACAAACCCGCAGGGAAGAACAAGAAAAAAGCAAAGCCCGCGCAGTGGCAGGCTTTGCTTTGAAAAAGAAGAGGGGAAGTTGCTCGATCGGGATCGGAGAGAGCGCACGGCTAACGCAGCTGTGCCGTTTCAAAACGGGTGCTGGGAGGTTCGACCCGGGCGTGTGAGGGCGCCGAATGCGGAAGACGCCGGGCAACAAGGGGGGATGCTCAGGAGACCGACCGAGGAACAGAAAAATGAGGGGAGGGCGGCGCGACTATTTGCCTGACGCCCGGCGGAAACGGGAGCAGAGCACTTCGCCCACCTTGTAGACGTAGCGCAGACAAAGGAGGGGGAAGGAAGAAAACACGTGGTGCTGGTGCAAAGCCCGGCGGTGGTCGCGGAGGATGGCCAAGTGACTGCGCCAACCGGAGGTGGAGAGGCCGCCGGTGCGCATGGTTACGAAATCGGCGGGCACGTAGACCGTGCGAATCTTGTGGACAAAGATGAGGCGCAGCAGTTGTTCGAAGTCAGCCGCCACTTTGTAGTTGAGATCAAAGGTGCCAAATTGGGTGTAGCACGCGCGACGACAATAGAAAGAGGGGTGCGCGGGCATGAATCCCAAGCGCATCATCCATGGACGGAAGGGGCGTGAGCTATAGTAGCGCGTCATGGTGTGGAGATCGGTAGGGGATACGTAGTGCACATCGCCGTAGCAAGCATCGATCTGCGGGTCGGCGAGTGCATCGGCCACGCGAGCGAGGACGCGCTCGTCAGTGTAGAAGTCGTCGCTGTTGAGAATGCCCACCACTTCGCCCGTGGCGCGGGCAATGCCTTTGTTCATGGCGTCGTAGAGTCCGCGGTCGGGTTCGCTGAACCAGCGGAGGCGTTCGCCGAATCGGGGGGCAAATTCGCGAATGATGTCGGCTGTGTTGTCGGTGGATCCGCCGTCGGCCACGATAAGCTCGAAGTCGGTGTGCGTTTGAGCCAGGAGAGAGCGGAGAGTGTCGGAGAGTGTGGAGCCACTGTTGAAAGTGGCGGTGACAATGGAGATTTTCATGGGCGCGGTGCGGGAGCGTTACGCCGACAGAGGCGAGCGATGAGGGGGAAGAGAACGTCGAGGCGGAATTTGATCTTTGCGCGTAGCGAATAGGGGCTCTTTCGCGCTGTGCACGAGGCGTTGTCACCATGACGGCGGAAGAGGATGAGCGGTTCGTGGAGAAATTCGACGCGACCGGTGAAGGCCGCCACGTTGCCTATCCAGATGTCGTGCATCGGTGTGCAGGCGGGGAAGGGAAGTGCGCGTTGTAGCACGCGGCGTGTGAAGGCCATGCAGCAACCGAGGTAGAAATTGCGCACCAGTAGGTTGTACCACCGGCTTTCGTGCAGCTGCACGTGCGCGAAGAAGGAGGGAGCGGTGACGTGCAGCGCTTGATCGGTGACGCGGCAGTCGCTCACCACGCAATCTGCTCCGCCTTTCAGCGCAGCAAGCATGCGTTGCACTTTGCCTTCGAGCCAAACGTCGTCTTGGTCGGAGAGAAAAATGTACTCGCCCCGTGCTTGTCGGAGCGCATGTTCGAAATTGTCGATGGGAGATCCGGTTTGCGGCCCCGGAACAATGTGTATAATGGGATTGTCGAAGGCGCGCACCACGTCCAACGTCGCGTCGGTGGAGCCGTCGTCGGAAACGATGACTTCGTCGTCGGGACCTAATTGCGAGAGGATGGAACTCAATTGCTCGTGGAGTGTGGCGGCACCGTTGTAGGTGGCAATGCAGACAGAGATCATGGGGTGAAAGAGGAAGTGCGTTCGTACCGCTTGAGCGAAACGGAGTGAGGTGTTCGCACAAAAGGATAAAAATGATGTGCACCATCGGTGCACATTGCTGCGAAGTTAATAACTTTTGTGAGCGTATGCAAGTATGGGGCGTGATTTTATCGGCACGATCGTGTAGCGTGTCCCGGGTGATGAGCCCTGACAGCCCTAGGTAGGAAGCTGAAAGCGAGGGGGAGCGGAGCTGCAAGCGAAAGTACAAGGAAAGTTGGGAAGCAGTGATGGCAAGCTGGAAGAAAATGACTATTTTTGCATCAGTCCGTGACCTTCGCTTCCTTGGGAGCAAGGTGAAGTGTGACTTGATATTTCATATCTCGCAATAGTCTTACGTATGTCCCAACAAATGCCCCGCGTGGAAGTTTTAATGTCAACTTACAATGCCATGAAGTTCGGCACAGAGCAGTTGAAGTCGATCCTGAATCAGGAAGGAGTCGAAGTGAAGTTGCGTGTGCGCGATGACGGATCGACCGACGGAACGCAGACTTGGCTTGAGTCGGAAGCGGAAAAAGGTCATTTAGTGTGGGACCAGGGGGAGAACTTGAAGCCTGCACGCAGTTTCATGGAGTTGTTGGCCAAAGCTGACGAGGGCGTGGCTTACTATGCATTTGCTGACCAAGATGATATTTGGTTGGCAGACAAACTCCAGACGGCGGTCGCACAATTGGACGACAATGGGCCGTCACTCTATTTTTCGCGCACGCAACCGGTCGACGAGCGTCTAGAACTTTTACCCGCATCTTGCTTCACGCCGCGCCTCACTTTCGGCGAAGCACTCATGTGCCATTTGGCTACCGGCCACACCATGGTGATGAATGCAGCGCTGCGGCGCTTAATTTTGCAATATCGCCCGGATTTTTTGCCGATGCATGACATGTGGAT
>ERZ772779.1177-NODE-1177-length-10980-cov-7.318169_pt1 | contig 10980 bp, 7 predicted proteins | sample MGYA00511360_ERZ772779 | MGnify/ENA primary metagenome ERZ772779 (study PRJEB29015, sample SAMEA2738112) | human oral metagenome | biome: human oral; feature: human-associated habitat; material: saliva | place: China | collected 2231 ...
CAAAAGTGGGACAATTTGGTGTGACAAGAATTCTTAAAAATGATATTCTTTCCATCCTTGCTTATGGGTTTACTCAAACTGTTTCAGTAGTCGTATTAGTGCTCTCAGCATTGGGCTCACTCTTTACGAGAGGGTTTAATTTAAATCAATTAGGTGGACCAGTTGCGATTTACTCGATGACTTCACAAGTGGCTAAAAATGGATTCATTGATTTACTTGCTTTCATGGGAATGATTAGTGCCAACCTTGGCGTAATGAACCTTTTACCAATTCCAGCACTAGATGGTGGAAAACTCGTTCTGAATGTCATTGAAGGGATTCGTAAAAAACCACTCGATCCAGAAAAAGAAGGCTATTTAACAATTGCAGGGGCAATTTTCCTATTTGCATTAATGCTTCTTGTAACATGGAACGATATTATGAAATTATTTAATTAGACAAGAGAGTGTCTCTACGATGGTGGAGCACTCTTCTTATGTAATAAAAAAGGAGGAAACCATGAGTCAATCACAAAAGGATTTAATGAAAAAAGTGATCGAGCAATTTAATCTTGCTGACACTAGTATTTTTTCTCCAGAATTTGATGAAGCGAAATTAGTTCGAATCGACATTTCGAAATTGGATAAAACGTGGACGTTCCATATTCATAATCCAGTAATCTTTATGTATGAGAAATTCAAACTATTCACTGATGCGCTGAACGATACTTACCGTCAATTCGGTGGAAAAGCTGTGATTACAACAGATGATGGGGCAGAAGTGACGGAGGAACTCGTTCAGTATTATTGGGAATATGTGCTAGAAACATTAAAGGATGAATCTGCAGTTTCTCATCAAATTTTAGCGGATCAAACTCCAAAATATGAGAAAAATCAACTAAAACTTCATTGCCCAAATGAATTAACAAAGACGCACTTAACGAATAATTGCGTTCCAAGAATCCAACAAGCTTATATGGAAGCTGGCTTCCCTAAGCTTGGCGTTCAAATTCATGTGGATGATGAGTTGCAGGACCGCATGGCAGAAGAGTTTGTTCAAAAAGAACAACAAATCGAACAGGAGTTTAACGAAGCTCAAAAAGCGGCTCAACTTGCTGCTTCCCAAGCGCCTCAAAAAAAATCAGGTGCTCCAGCTTCTTCTAAACCAGAAGGTATTATTTACGGTAAATCGATTAAATCCAATAGTGAAGTTCGTGCTATTGCTGATATTTTCGAAGAAGAGCGCAATGTTGTAATCGAAGGGAAGATTTTTGATATCGAACTTCGTCGTGGTAAAGCAAAAGGAAAGTTGTTCGGAAATATTAAATTGACGGACTATACTTCTTCCATCAGTGCGACTTTATTCCCATCAACTCCTGAAGATGAACAAGCGCTTGAAGAGTTGAAAAAAGGAACATGGGTTAGAGCGTTCGGTACGATTGAAGTGAATAAATTTTCTCAAGAATTGGGAATGATTATTCGTGATATGAACGCTGTGAATCGTGAAGGTAGAAAAGATAAGGCAGAAGGCGAAAAACGCGTTGAGTTGCATATGCATACGAATATGTCAGTGATGGATGCAACGAATGCTCCAAGCGACTTGATTAGTCAAGCGGCTAAATGGGGACATAAGGCGATTGCGATAACAGACCATGCCAACTTACAAGCTTATCCAGAGGCACACGGGGCTGGTAAGAAAAACGGCATTAAGATTTTATACGGATTAGAAGGAAATATCGTAGATGATCATGTGAACGTTGCCTATAATCCACAGCATATTTTATTAGAAGATGCGACTTATGTGGTCTTCGACGTGGAAACAACCGGTCTTTCTGCGATTTATGATAGCATCATCGAATTAGCCGCCGTGAAAATGAAAAATGGTGTTGTAGTTGACAAGTTTGAAGAATTTATCGATCCAGGTCATCCATTATCAGCAACAACCATTCAATTAACAGGGATTACTGATGAGATGGTAAAAGGCTCAAAATCAGCAGAACAAGTCTTAAAAGAGTTCCATGAATTTTCTAAAGACTGTATTCTTGTAGCGCATAATGCAAGTTTTGATATGGGCTTCTTAAACACAGGATACGAAAATGTGGGAATTCCAAAAACAAATCAACCAGTTATCGATACCTTGGAATTGTCTCGTATGTTGCATCCACAACTGAAGTCTCACCGTTTAAATACTTTAGCGAAACGGTATAATGTTGCACTTGAACAACACCACCGTGCCGTGTATGACTCTGAGACAACGGGTTATTTATGCCATATTTTCTTAAAAGAAGCGGCTACAGAGCATAATCTCTTATATCATGATGAATTAAATACCAATATTCATCCAGAGGAAGTCTTTAAAAACGGGCGTCCATTCCATGCGACGATTTTTGCAAAAGATCAAGCTGGACTAAAAGAATTGTTCAAGGTTGTATCTCAATCCAATATTGAGTATTACTACCGCGTACCTCGTATTTTAAGAAGTATGCTTTCAAGCCGTCGTGATTCGTTCCTATTAGGTTCAGGATGTGCTGAAGGGGAAGTATTCGAAGCGATGATGCAAAAAGGGTACAACGAGGCAAAAGAAAAGGCTAAATTCTATGACTATATTGAAATTATGCCGAAAGCCATCTATCGACCTTTAATCAAAAAAGAATTGATTCGTAACGAGCATCATTTAGAAGAGATTATTCAAAACTTAGTGCGCCTGGGAGAAGAGTTAGGGAAACCAGTTGTAGCGACTGGTAATGTCCATTATTTAAATCCAGAAGATAAGATTTATCGTGAGATTCTTCTGACATCATTGAACAATGGTGTTCCCCAAGAATATCCTGATGCACATTTAAGAACAACTGACGAAATGCTGAAAGAATTTGCTTTCCTTGGTGAAGAAAAAGCTTATGAAGTAGTCGTGACGAATTCGAATTGGGTTAGCGATCAATTAGAAGAAATTACTCCTGTGAAAGATGAATTATATACACCTAAAATCGAAGGTGCCGCAGAAGAAATCACTAAATTGAGTTACGATAAAGCACATGAATGGTATGGAAATCCTTTACCAAAAATTGTTGAGGATCGTATTAAAAAAGAGCTAAAGAGTATTATTGGAAATGGTTTTTCGGTAATTTATTTAATTGCTCAAAAACTAGTATTAAAGAGTAATCAGGACGGGTATTTGGTTGGATCACGTGGGTCTGTTGGTTCGTCTCTAGTTGCGACATTAACAGGAATTACCGAAGTGAATCCATTAGCGCCACACTATCGTTGTCCTCAATGTCAATTATCTGAATTCTTTGATGATGGTTCTGTTGGTTCAGGTTTTGATTTACCTGAAAAAAACTGTCCAAGATGTAATACGAGAATGGTTAAAGATGGACATGACATTCCGTTTGAAACCTTCCTTGGATTCTACGGAGATAAAGTTCCCGATATCGATTTGAACTTTAGTGGGGAATATCAACCACAAGCGCATAACTATACAAAAGTATTGTTCGGGGAAGATTATGTATATCGTGCAGGAACAATCAGTACGGTTGCTGAAAAGACTGCTTTTGGTTATGTAAAAGGGTATGAACGTGATTTAGGACTCGAACTTCGTCAAGCTGAAATTGAGCGTTTAGCTAGTGGATGTACAGGGGTTAAAAGAAGTACAGGTCAGCACCCGGGTGGGATTATTGTAATTCCAGACTATATGGATGTGTATGACTTTACGCCAATTCAATACCCAGCAGATGATTTGAGTGCTGAGTGGAGAACAACCCACTTTGACTTCCATTCAATTCACGATAATGTATTAAAACTTGATATTCTTGGACACGATGATCCGACCGTAATTCGTATGTTACAAGATTTATCAGGAATGGATCCAAAATCGATTCCACCTGATGATCCAGAAGTGATGAAAATCTTTGGTGGTACTGAAGTGTTGGGAGTGACTCCTGAGCAAATCGATTCCAATACAGGGACACTTGGGATTCCAGAATTTGGGACGAAATTCGTTCGTGGAATGTTAGAACAAACAAAACCTTCAACATTCACTGAATTACTTCAAATTTCTGGTTTGTCACACGGTACCGACGTATACCTTGGAAATGCTGAAGAATTAATTCGTCTTCATAATATCCCACTTGCCGATGTTATCGGTTGTCGTGACGACATCATGGTGTATTTAATCCATAAAGGCGTTGAAGAAGGGATTGCCTTCAAAATCATGGAAGGAGTTCGTAAAGGGAAAGGAATTCCTGACGACTTCCAAGCGATTATGAGAGAAAACAATGTACCAGAATGGTATATTCAATCGTGCTTGAAGATTAAATATATGTTCCCGAAAGCCCATGCGGCAGCCTACGTTTTAATGGCATTGCGTGTTGCTTGGTTTAAGGTACATAAACCATTGTTATACTACTGTGCTTATTTCTCAGTGCGTGCGCAAGATTTCGATATCGTTGCCATGTCACAAGGGAAAGAGATGATTAAGAAACGTATTAAAGAAATTCGCGAAAAGGGAATGGAAGCAAGTACGAAAGAACAAAACTTGTTAACCGTTCTCGAATTAGCCAACGAGATGGTTGAACGTGGTTTCCACTTCAAGATGGTCGACGTGGATAAATCTGAAGCAAGTAACTTTGTGATCGAAGGTGATTCACTCATTGCTCCTTTTAGAGCGATTCAAGGATTAGGGTTAAACGTAGCCAATAAGATCGTTGAAGCAAGACAAGAACAACCATTCCTATCGAAGAAAGACTTAGCAACACGTGGTAAAGTGTCTAAGACACTGATTGATTACATGACGGAAAATAAAGTCTTAGACCACTTACCAGACGAAAACCAATTATCACTGTTTGATGATTTGTTCTAATGATACAATAGTTGGTGTTTTAACAAAGTTTATGTTATACTAACAAAGTAGAATAGTAGTTGAGAGGAGAGTGAGCGGAAACGCTCACTCTTTTTATCGACATGGACTCAAGTAGCAAGGAGGTTGAGGCTATGAGTAAAGTAACTGAGACGGTAACAGAGCTTACTAAAGAAGTAATTGAAAAAGAAGGCTTTGAGTTATTCGACTTAGAATTTGTAAAAGAAGGAAAGAATTGGTTTCTACGTTTTTACTTAGATAAACCAGGAGGAATCGACTTGGATGACTGCGCGTTTATGAGTGAAAAATTTAGTGAAATTCTTGATGCACAAGATCCAGATCCAATTCCACAAGCTTACTTCTTAGAAGTTTCTTCACCAGGTGCAGAGCGCCCGTTAAGAAACGAAGAAGAATTAAAAGCAGCGATTGGTTCATATGTACACTTATCGTTTTACCAAAACGTTGAAGGTGAGAAATTCCTTGAAGGAACTCTTCTTTCAGTCGATGAAGAAACGGTAACGTTGAAGGTACAAATCAAAACAAGAACAAAAGAATTTACAATTGATCGTAAGAATATTGCAAAAGCACGTCTTGCAATCAAATTCTAAGGAGTAAAGGAGTAAACACATGAGTAAAGAAATGCTACGAGCATTAACTGTTCTCGAAGAGGAAAAAGGAATCTCTAAAGATGTTGTTATCACAGCTTTAGAAGCAGCATTAGTGTCTGCGTATAAGAAAAACTACGGACAAGCTCAAAACGTAGAAGTTGAGTTTGACAAAAAGAAAGGTAACATGCATGTTTATGCCGTAAAAGAAGTTGTTGAATATGTATTTGATTCAACTCTTGAAGTTAGTCTTGAAGAAGCACATGCGAAAAATAAAGCATATGAAGTTGGCGATAAAATTCGTTTTGAAGTAACTCCAAAAGACTTCGGACGTATTGCTGCTCAAACAGCAAAACAAGTCATTATGCAACGTCTTCGCGATGCTGAACGTACAAACATCTACAATGAATTCATTCAATATGAAAATGAAATCATGACTGGTGTTGTTGATCGTCAAGATTTCCGTTATGTATATGTGAACCTTGGACGTATCGTTGCTGGAATGGCAAAACAAGACCAAATCCCAACAGAAGAGTACTTACCTGATCAACGTATTAAAGTTTTAGTTTCTAAAGTAGATAACACTACTAAAGGACCTCAAATCTTCGTAAGTCGTACTCATCCAGATTTATTAAAACGTTTATTTGAACAAGAAGTTCCTGAAATTTACGATGGCGTTGTAGAAATCGTTTCTATCGCTCGTGAAGCCGGTGACCGTGCTAAAGTAGCCGTTCGTTCAAATGATGCTAATTTAGACCCAGTTGGAACATGTGTAGGACCTCGTGGACAACGTGTTCATAACATTGTTGAAGAATTAAACGGTGAAAATATGGATATCGTTGAATGGAATGAAGATCCAGCAGTTTACATCAAAAACGCATTAAACCCAGCTCAAGTAATTAAAGTTGAATTTAATGATGATAGCAATGGTTGTATCGTTGTTGTTCCAGACCACCAATTATCACTTGCAATCGGTAAACGTGGTCAAAACGCACGTCTAGCTGCGAAATTAACAGGATACCGTATTGATATTAAATCTGAAACTGCTTATGAAGAGTATTTAGAAAATTTAGCAAATCCAGTTGTTGAAGAAGCCGAAGAAGGTTCTTCTGAAGAAGAATAGAATACTGGAGGTGCACGATGAAAAAGAAAAAGATTCCGATGCGCCGTTGTATCGCTTCCGGTGAAATGATGCCGAAGAAAGAGTTGGTCCGTATTGTTCGTAATGCTGAAGGTGTTGCACAAATCGACCCAACTGGTAAAGTAAACGGCCGTGGTGCTTATATTACTCTTGAACCTACTTTAGTTGAGAAAGCTTGGAAAAATCGTCTGTTTGAAAAACAGTTAGAAATAGAAATTCCAGATGCTTTTTATGAAGAACTTCTCGCTTATGTAGAACATCAAAAAGCAAGAAAAGAGTTGTTTAGTGATGGAAGAGCTCGTTAAACAAAGAGCTTTGAATTTGCTTGGAATGGCAACGGCTGCTCGTAAACTCATTAGTGGCGAGGAGCAAGTTATCCAAAGTATTCAAAGACAAAAAGGAAATTTAGTGATTTGCACAAAAGATTGCAGTGCAAACACCGTTAAAAAAATCAAAAACAAATGTGAATATTATGAAATTCCTTTTGTTCAGCAATTTGAAACAGATGAATTGTCTCTAGCAATTGGCAAAAGACGATCTATCGTTTTAGTTGATGATAGAGGGTTTACAAAGAGTCTACTTAAGATGAAGGGATTTAACGATATGAACGAATAGGAAGGTGAGACTATGTCGAAAACTCGCGTATACGAATTAGCGAAAGAATTAAATGTGGCTAGTAAAGAAATTATTGAAAAAGCAAAAGAAGTAGGTATTTCATACAATAGCCATATGTCTACTATGGAAGAAGCTGAAATCTCAAAAATTAAAGGAGCTTGGAATTCTAAGCCAGCTGCTAAACCAGCACCAAAGGCTGAAAAGAAAGAAGCAAAACCTGCTCCAAAACAAGAAGTGAAAAAAGCTGAACCTAAAAAAGAAGTAGAAAAAGGTCACGCTCCTAAGAAAGAATTTAAAAAGAGAGAAGACCACAGTCCAAAACAAGGACAACACAAACAAAATCAAGAACGTAACCATTCTCAAAATCAAAGACGTCATGAACAAAACGATAAGAGAAGTCAAGAACGTCCAAACCAAAAGCAACAAAATGCGAATGGAAACCGTCCTTCATTTAAGAAAGAACCAGCACGCAATGAAGCTCGTTCAAACCAACAAGGACAAGTAGAACGTCCACGTAACAATCAAAAACCAAACAACATTAACGATCGTTTCGAATCACCAAGAAACAATCGCAATAACGACAGAAGAAACCAACAACGTTATAACGATTTTAACAATGATGGTTTTGGTAAGAAGAACCGTAACCAAAAAGGTAAAAAAGGAAACCGTCGTGAAGAACAAAAAGCGAAGCCAGCTGTTCCAGCACGTAAATTCCACGAATTACCAGAAGTATTAGTTTATACAGATGGTATGACAGTTGCTGAATTAGCGAAGAAAATCAAACGTGAACCAGCAGAAATCATCAAAAAATTATTCCTATTAGGAGTAATGGCGACATTAAACCAAGGTCTTTCTAAAGACGCGATTGAATTATTAGCAGCAGACTATGGTATGGATGCTGAAGAAAAAATCGAAAAAGATATTTCTGATTTAGATGTGTACTTTGAAGAAGCAGCTGCAGAAGGTGCTGAAAGCACTGTACGTCCTCCAGTTGTAACAATCATGGGACACGTTGACCATGGTAAAACAACATTGCTTGACCAATTACGTAACTCTTCAGTTGTAGCGGGTGAAGCAGGTGGTATCACTCAACATATCGGTGCGTACCAAATCAAAATTGATGGCAAACCAATTACATTCTTAGATACTCCAGGACACGCGGCCTTCACAACAATGCGTGCGCGTGGAGCGGATATCACTGATATTACAGTTATCGTAGTAGCAGCCGATGACGGTGTAATGCCACAAACAATCGAAGCGATTAACCATGCGAAAGCAGCAGATGTTCCAATTATTGTTGCTGTAAACAAAATCGATAAACCAGCAGCAAACCCAGGTCGTGTTATGCAAGAACTTTCTGATTTAGGACTTGTTCCTGAAGCATGGGGTGGAGACACAATCTTTGTTGAAATTTCAGCGAAATTCAACCAAAACATTGAAGAGTTATTAGAAATGATTCTATTAGTGGCTGAGGTTCAAGAGTTGAAAGCAAACCCTAACCGTTTAGCTTTAGGTACTGTAATCGAAGCTCGTTTAGATAAAACAAAAGGACCTATCGCAACATTATTAGTTCAAGAAGGAACTCTTAAAGTTGGGGACCCAATCGTTGTTGGTAATACATTTGGACGTGTTCGTGTAATGGTGAATGACCAAGGACGTCGTGTGAAAACAGCTTTACCAGCGACTCCAGTTGAAATTACAGGTCTTAACGCTTCGCCTCAAGCCGGTGACCGCTTCGTAGTATTCGAAGACGAAAAGACTGCGCGTTCAGCCGGTGAAGAACGTGCAAAACGTGCTTTAATCGAACAACGTAACGCTTCAAGCCGTATTACTTTAGACAACTTATTCTCTACATTAAAAGAAGGAGAATTGAAAGAAGTTAATGTCATCATCAAGGCTGACGTACAAGGGTCTGTAGAAGCTTTAGCATCAAGCTTACAAAAGATTGAGGTTGAAGGCGTTCGCGTTAAGATTATCCATACAGCTGTAGGGGCAATCAATGAGAGCGATATTACTCTAGCAACAGCAAGTAACGCAATCATCATCGGATTTAACGTACGTCCTACGCCACAAGCGAAAATTCAAGCAGAATCTGATCAAGTAGATATTCGCTTACACCGTATCATTTATAACGTAATTGACGAAATTGAAACAGCGATGAAGGGTATGTTAGATCCAGAATTCGAAGAGAAGATCACTGGTCAAGCTATCGTTCGTGAAACATACACTGTATCTAAACTTGGAACAATTGCTGGTTCATACGTATTAGAAGGTGTTGTTAAACGCTCAAGCTCAGTTCGTTTAATCCGTGATAACATTGTGATTTACGAAGGTGAATTAGCAAGCTTGAAACGATTCAAAGACGACGCTAAAGAAGTTAAACTTGGATTCGAGTGCGGTATCATGATTGAAGGCTACAACGACATTAAAGTTGACGACATCATCGAAGCATACGAAATGGTCGAGATTAAACGCAAATAGTGCGCGAAAATACGGTATGAATCGACCAAATTTAAAAAGAAATTTATGATTTAACTAGAACGAAGAGGGACTGATTGCAGTGCCTCTTTCGTTGGAAAGGAGACAAAATGGCAAACTTTAGAGTTGGACGTGTATCACAAGAAATCTTACGAGAAGTAAATGATATCTTATCTAAAAAAGTGCGTGATCCACGTGTACAAGAAATTACAATTACTGAAGTAGAAGTGACTGGTGATTTACAGATTGCTACTATCTACTACACAACACTTCAAAAATTAGCTAGTGAACGTCAAGCGACTGAACGTGGCTTAGAAAAATCAAAAGGCCTAATCCGTCGTGAATTAGGCAAACGTCTTTCATTGTACAAGACTCCAGAATTAATCTTTAAACGCGATGAATCAGTTGATTACGGTAATCATATTGATGAGCTTTTAAAATCAATTCAAGAAGAAGACGAACAAAGATAATGTCTTAAAGGGCAAAAGGACATCAAACAGAAACAACTCTTTTGCCTTTTTAGTAAAAAATTACCATATATGGTAATTTTCGTGTGTATTAAAAAAGCCAGAAGAGGTGTTTTATGATTGATGCAAATAATACTTGGGTATTGTGGTCGATTATCGTTGGGATTGCGACTATCAGTATCTTTTTAGAAAATCGATATAAATGGGCTGCAAAAATCAGTGGAGCGATTATCGGTCTATTAATGGCAGCAACATTGAGTAATTTAGGTGTTATTCCTACAGATTCACCTGTATACGATCAAGTTTGGGGAGTGGTTGTTCCATTAGCGATTCCGATGCTCTTATTCCAATGTGATTTGAAACAAATTTGGAAAGAGAGCGGGAGATTGCTTGCTATCTTCCTCATTAGTTCTGTAGGGACTGTACTTGGGGCAGTATTAGGATATTTAGCCTTGTCTAAAGCAATCCCTGTACTAAACCATATCGCTGGAATGATGGTCGGAAGTTATATTGGTGGTGGAGTTAACTTTGTAGCTGTTTCATCCGCTTTTGAAATTCCAAAAGAACTCATTTCAGCTGCAACAGTTGCCGATAACTTGTTAATGGTATTCTATTTCTTAATTTTACTGATGATTCCTTCGATTGGATTCTTCAAGAAACATTTCAAATTTGCGTATACTGAGGGTGTGAAAGAGGAAGAAGAAAAAGCTTACGGCAAAGACACTGTCATCACTGTTCAAGATGTAGCTTTTGTTTTTGCTATTTCTGTTATTATCGTAACAATTAGCTTTACATTATCTGAAATTATTTCAGGACTAGGTGATAACAGTCTTATTCAATTAGT
>ERZ772779.1179-NODE-1179-length-10969-cov-8.007238_pt1 | contig 10969 bp, 8 predicted proteins | sample MGYA00511360_ERZ772779 | MGnify/ENA primary metagenome ERZ772779 (study PRJEB29015, sample SAMEA2738112) | human oral metagenome | biome: human oral; feature: human-associated habitat; material: saliva | place: China | collected 2231 ...
GCGACTACATCGTGGACGGCGGCGAGGTCCTCATCGTCGACGAGCACACGGGCCGTGTCCTGCCAGGCCGCCGCTACAACGACGGTATGCACCAGGCGATCGAGGCGAAGGAAGGCGTGGAGATCAAGGCCGAGAACCAGACGCTCGCCACGATCACGCTGCAGAACTACTTCCGCCTGTACCCCGAGGGCTCGCGTTCCGGCATGACCGGTACGGCCGAGACCGAGGCTGCGGAGTTCGCGTCGACCTACAAGATCGACGTCATCCCGATCCCCACGAACAAGCCGATGATCCGCAAGGATCAGCCCGACCTCGTCTACCCGACGGAGAAGGGTAAGCTGAACGCGATCATCGAGGACATCGTGGAGCGTCACGAGGCCGGTCAGCCGGTCCTCATCGGTACCGCTTCGGTCGAAAAGTCCGAGCTGCTCTCCCAGATGCTCAAGGAGAAGCACATCCCGCACCAGGTGCTCAACGCCAAGCAGCACGCCCGCGAAGCCGCCATCGTCGCGATGGCCGGCCGCAAGGGCGCGGTCACGGTGGCCACGAACATGGCTGGCCGTGGTACCGACATCATGCTGGGCGGTAACTCGGAGTTCCTCGCCCAGGCGAACCTGGCTGCCGAGGGCCTCGACCCGAAGGAGAACCCGGAGGAGTACCGCGAGGCGTGGCCCAAGGCTCTCGAGGCCGCGGAAGAGGCCGTCGAGGCCGAGCGTGAGGAGGTGCGCGAGCTGGGCGGCCTGTACGTGCTCGGTTCGGAGCGCCACGAGTCGCGTCGTATCGACAATCAGCTGCGCGGACGTTCCGGCCGTCAGGGTGACCCGGGCGAGTCCCGCTTCTACCTGTCGATGGAAGATGACCTGATGCGCCTGTTCAACTCCGGCATGGCGCAGCGCATCATGGCTTCGGGTGCCTACCCGGAGGACATGCCGCTGGAAAACCGCATGGTGTCGCGCTCGATCGCCTCGGCCCAGCGTCAGGTGGAGTCCCGCAACTTCGAGATCCGTAAGAACGTCCTGAAGTATGACGACGTCATGACGGGTCAGCGCGAGACCATCTACGGCGAGCGCCGCAGGGTCTTGGAGGGCGAGGACATGGGACCGCAGCTGCGCTCCTTCATGGAGTCCCTCGTCACGGGCCTGGTGGACGAGGCCGTGGCCGACAAGCCGGTCGGTGAATGGGATCTTCGTGCCCTGTGGGAGAACCTGCGCGGCTACTACCCGCCGTCGGTCACCATCGAAGAGGTCGAGGAGGAGCACGGTGGCAAGCACTCCCTGATCCGCGACGACCTTGTCAACGAGCTGGTTGGCGACATCCACGCCGTTTACGCGGATACCGAGGATCGTATGAACGCCAACCCGCTGGCGCAGGCGCAGTTGGGCGAGGAACCCATGCGTACGCTCGAGCGCCGCGTCGTTATCTCCGTGGTGGACCGCCTGTGGCGCGAGCACCTCTACGAGATGGATTACCTGAAGGAGGGCATCGGCCTGCGTGCGATGGGTCAGCGTGACCCGCTCGTCGAGTACAAGGACGAGGGCGCCCAGATGTTCCAGGCGATGGTTGAGCGTATCCGCGAGGAGTCCGTCCAGCAGGTGTTCTCCTACGCCAAGCAGTTCGAGCGCGCCCTGGCTGCCGCTGAGGAAGAGGCAGGCGGCTCGATCACTCGCGCGTCTGTGGCCTCGGCGCAGAGCGCCCGGTCCGCTTCTGTTGAGGATGCTGAGCCCAGCGTCGAGGAAGTGGCCGCCGCCGAATCCGCCGCTTCTGAGGCGGCGCGCGAGGCTGTGGCGCATGCCCGCTCCGTCATGGGCAACGTGGGTCGCGAGAAGGCTCCGAGCCGCGTGAGCTACAGCTCTGCCGAGGGGGAGTCGGCCTCGTCGTCGGCGAGTGGCAATCGCGCGGAGCGCCGTGCGGTCGCCAAGAGGCGCCGCCGCCGCTGAGCATTGATGACGGGTGAGGGGGTTCCTGCGGGAGTCCCCTCACCCGTTTATCGTCTGCGCGGCGATGCTTAGGCAAGCTCGAGGGCGGTGGCCATCCAGCGCCCACGGTATTCCTCGAGGCGCAGGGCTAGGGCGTAGATGCGTGCGGCGGTGGCGACGATGACGGCGGCCTCGGTGTGTTGGGCGTCGATGGAGCATACGCGCACGTGGATCGCGCTCGCGCCCCGGGCGCAGGGGGAGAGGTGGATATCGGTGAGGGCGGTGTAGAGGTCGGGCAGGAGCCACCGGCGCAGCTGGGGTGCCTGGCGGGCACCCGTGACGACCTCAACGATGGCACGTGCGAGCGTGGCTGCCCAGGCGTGGGGATCGGGAAGCTCCGCCTGGGTGGGGGCGGCGTCGGGCAGACTGGCGACGCGGGGTCGGTATGTCTGCGAGAGTGAGCGTTGTGAGTTCCATCGAAAAGGCGAGGAGGAGGTGGGCCGAGAGGGGGTGGGTCCCGAGCGGGCACGGGAGGCGGGCTGGGGGAGTGAACGAGGCCTGGGTGCAATGTGTGTGCTCATGGCTGGTCCTGGGGAATGGTGAGGGTTTGTCCGGGGTAGATGAGTGAGGGGTTGGGGATGGCGTGCGCGTTGGCTGCGTGGATGGCCCGCCACATGTGGGTGATGTGTGCGTCGTCGGAGCCTGGTTGCAAGGAGGCGGCGATGGACCAGAGCGAGTCGCCGGGGGCGACCATCACCGTCTCGGGCATGTCGGTGGTGGCCCGGGATGCGAGTGCTGGGTCGGGTACCTCGGGAGGCGATGGAGCGTCGCCTGGGTCGCGCGTCTCCGTGAGTCCTGGGGCCGAGGCGGGGGTTGCCTCCGTGCTTCCTGGCGACGTCGCGAGCGTCGAGGTGGGAGTGTCCGCCCAGGTGAGTGAGGCTCCTGGCGCGTCCGTGTCCTGAGCGGTGCTGCTTCCCGCATCGGCGCTCGTGGTTGGGGAGGCCTCGGGGGATGTGTGGGCAGCGGTTTCGGGGGAGTCTGCCCATGTCAGGGATACGCCCCTTGGCCCCGTGTCCTGCGGTGCGGCCAGTGCGCCTCCCAGCGGAACGGATGTGACGAGGGTGGATCCAATGAGGGCGCCGGCTCCCGCCCGCGCGAGCAGGGATCGAGAGAGACGGGTGCCGAAACGAGAGACGAGTAGGTGCGCGGCCCGGCGCAGGGGATCGGGGACATGGCGCAGCGTCGCCAGGTGCGCGCAGGCGGAGGAGAGGAGATTCCATGCGAGGAGAGCCAGGGCGATGAGACCGAGAGCCCAGACGACAAGTGTCTCAGGTGCGTTCGGCGTGATGGGCGGTGCGCCATAGGCGAGGTAGAGCACGTCGAGGATTGCCAGGGGTGTTCCCACGAGCCACAGGACGGCATCGGTCAGGTACGCCTGTCCCGTCGGGGAGTCTGAATCATAAGTCATGAGGAACTCTTCATCGAGTGGACGGATTCGATAGTGATTACTGTGCGCTTCGTACGAATGGATGTCAATCGATATCAATCAATATCGTTAGAATGTGATGTGTAACGCACGAGAATGTGGCATGGTTGGGGCATGGATATGCATGCGTTCATGGATGAACTCGAGGCGCGCTTCGATGAGGTGCGCAGTCGCGAGCTGGAAGAGCTGATCGATGAGTTAACCGACGCTGAACGTGCCTCTGTCACGCTGTCTGCGCGGCTGGCGGGGGCTGATGGCCTCGTCAACCTCTGCCTGCGCGGAGGGAGCGTGGTCGTGGGCGAGGTGCTCGACTCGACGCGCTCGTGGGTGCTGCTCCGTGGCGTGACCGGTGATGCCCTGGTCATGCTCTCAGCTATCGTCGGTGCGTGGCCGCTGGGGCGCAGCGTCGCGCGCGAATCGTCAATCCGTGGCGGCGTTGGTGTCGGGCATGTCCTGCGTGAGCTGAGTGCCCGCGGCGTCGATGTTGCCATTGACTCGGACTGTGGAGACCATCGGGGGGTCATCGACGCGGTCTATGCGGACCACGTCGACGTCGCCCTCAGTGGTGCGACCATCGGCTATGACGGTCGTGATGATGCGTGCGGGCAGACCGTGTCGCTGGCGTTGGCGGGGCTTCGTCGACTCCGCGTGCTTGGCCAGCGTTGGTCACCCGACTACTGAGCGCGTTCCGCCTTCTGGCGTTCGCGTGTCGCAGTGTACTGGTCCTGGATAAACTGCTCCAAGACGGATTCTTCGATCCGCCAGACATGCTTGCCTCCCACCTGAATGGCGGGCAGTTCGCCGGAGGAAACGAGGGCGCGGGTTGCTGACATAGTGAGATTCAGGGTCTCGGCGACGTCAGCGAGAGTGAGGAATCGTGTTGCCATGGCAACATGGTATCAGTTGAGTTCGTTTCGTTTAAATCGTTTGAGTCAGCAATTTTTTTGTCTCTCGATTGGTTGATAGGGCTGGTTGATCTCAATAGATATTGAACAACCTACCGCTTTTTGTCAGAACGATGCATTATGGAGGGGTGAAACGCGTCTCAGCTTCAGCGTCGATTCCTGCGCGCGCCCCCGGAAAGATGGACCGTCGATTCATAATCGGCGTGGTCCTCATCATCGCGTCTGTGATCGCCTTCAGTGTCCTTGGCGGATTCCTCCGGGGAGGAACCCGCGTCTACACGGTGACGACCAGCATCGCCCCCGGCGAAGCACTCACGGCTGACAACGTTCGTGAAGTCTCCGTCCACGTCGACACCACCGTCTACGCGCCGACGGCGGATACGCCCCTGGGCAGCCGTGCCACGCGCATGCTCACCCCGGGTCAGCTCGTCATGCGCGCCGACCTCGCGCCGGACGGTACAGCTGGCCCCCAGGACCCGGACGGCATGGTCCGCGTCGCCCTCACCGTGAACGCAGGACTTCCCGACGGAGTGGCCGATGGGACTGCCATCCGACTGTGGAGCGTCTCGTCCCGCTCGCCCGCGGGTGGTGAGGCGAAGGCCCGCGAAATCGAGGGGACGTTCACCTTCGTACGCTCGGTCGACTCCTCGACCTCCGGGACTCATCGGGGCACGCGCATCGAAATCATGGCCAACGCCCAATCCCTGCCCGAACTTCTGGCCGCGCAGACCTCGAATGAACAGCTGGCCGCCGTCCCGGTGGGGGCCTCGTGAGCGCCGTCCACGGAGTCGTCATCCTGGCCGATCAGCGCTGGGAAGCACCTATAATCCAGGCGATCCAGTCACGCTCTGACTGCCTGGCTATCGTCCGGCGCTGCGCCGACCTGGCCGAGGTGATTGCCGCCGCGCGCGCCGGAATCGCGGATCTCGCGGTCATCGACGGTGCCGACCCCGACCTGACGTCCGATGCCCTCGCCTCCTTGCGCTCAGTCGGAATGTCGGTCGTCGCCCTCGCACCGCACGAGGAGCGCTCGCGGCTCCGGACCCTCGGTGTTGCCTCGGTAGCAGCCCCCGGCAGCCCCGACCAGGTCGTTAACTCCCTCATCGCAGCGACCCGCGCGCGTCGGCCGAACCCAACCATGGCCTCGGCCCCGCCGCCCCCGCCCGAACCCACGCGACCCGGCTCCGTCCTGGCGGTGTGGGGGACCTCCGGGGCGCCGGGGCGCACGACCCTGGCGGTGGGTATCGCGACCGCCTTCGCCACGCACGCGCCCACCCTCCTCATTGACGCTGACACCACGAATCCGACGATTGCCCACCTGCTTGGCCTGCCGGTCCACGCCTCGGGGCTCTCCGTCCTGGCGCGCACCGCCTCACGTGGGCCACTGACCCCCGAGGACGTCGTGGGCGCGTCTGTGCGCCGCTCCGACAATCTTCGGATTGTGACCGGCCTGGTCACCCCGCATCGCTGGCGCGAGGTCAGCCGGACGAGCATCGAAGCGATCCTCGGTGCGGCCCGGCTCTGCTCCCGCTACACGGTCGTGGACGTCGCGGCGACCTCCCTGGAAAAAGCAACGCGCGGTGCGAATCGCGACGACGTCGCCCTCGGCGTCCTGGAACGCGTGGACCGCCTGGTGATCGCTGCGCGCGCCGACATCGTCGGCATCAACCGCCTGTCCTTCCTGGCGCGCTGGTGGGACGAACAGGGACGCGACATCCCCGTCGACGTCATCGTGAACCGCGTCAACGCGGATGCGATTGGACCGCGCCCTGTGGCCGCGCTGCAGGCTGCCATCGGAGCGTTCATGCCGGGGCGCATCTTCCACACCGTCAACGAGGACCCCGGGGTGGCGCGAGCCTCCCTGCGCGCCAAAGCGCTGGGAGAAAACGGAACTCGTTGCGTCGCCGCCGACGCGTTGGAAGCGATTGTGGCCCAGTGGGTGCCTACACTGTGACCATGCGCGTCTATGTTCCCGCCGTCCTGTCCGAGCTGTCCGTCCTCCTGCCGCCCGTGCGCGTCGGCGTGGTTGCCGTGCCCGACGCCGCGATGAGCGGCGAGGACGTTGAGGTCCTCGAGGACGACGCCATCACCGAGGCCGCTCTGTCCTCTCTCGAGCTGGCCCGAGAGACCGACGGGGCGCTGCCCGCCCGCGTCGTCCTGGCGGTGGACACGCCCACGTCGACGACGCTGACCCCCGGCGACGAGGTCGAACCCCACATTTTCACCGCGCCCTCCTTCGAGTACACGTGGTCGGACGTAGCCGCGATCCTCGTGGACTTGCCCGACGCAGCCTCGGCGGTCAGCGCCGTCCTGGAGGCTGACACACAGGAGGACGCCGACGAGGCCGTGGCCGCCCTGTGGGAGTTCTCCCTGGCGTGGTTCGACCGCTCCGAGCGCCCGGACGTCCTGGCGCTGCACAAGGGCTGACGACCGCCGCACGGGGTGCTCCCGCGCGGCGCGCTGCGTCGGCGTCGACCGCGCGAAGCCGTCGCCTCGCGGATCGATGCCCGCAGACGTCCGATCCCTACGCGCGCACCCGCAGCGTCGAGCCGCCCTCCTCGAGGGGACGCACCTGGATTTGGTCCGCGATCTGCGTGGCCATCTCTTCAACGTGCGAAATGACGCCGACCGTGCGGCCCGCGCTGCGCAGCGCCTGTAGCTGTTCCATGACGAGCGAGAGGGTGTGCGAGTCCAGCGACCCGAAGCCCTCGTCGATAAACATTGTGCGCAGCTCAACCCCTCCGGCCTCGGCTGTCACGACATCCGCCAGGCCGAGCGCGAGCGCCAGGGACGTGTAGAAGGTTTCCCCGCCCGACAGCGTGCGAGGGCTGCGCGTGGCCTCCGTATCGTGGTCGACGATCGCCAGGCCGAGACCCGACTTGCGTGAGGAAGTGCCGTCGTCGGGCACGGCCACGAGCTGGTAGCGTCCCGACGAGATACGCTCCAGACGAGGATTCGCGGCCGCGAGCACGTCCTCGAGCCGAGAAATGAGCACCCATGCTGACAGCGGCGTGGCCGCGAGGTTGTCCGGCCCGGATGCTGCCGCGATGTCCGCGAGGCGACGGATGGGCCCCGCCTGCTCTCGGGCCTGCGCGAGCGCGTCCAACGCCTGCTCCAGGGAGACGCGAGAGGCCTCGATCTGCACGCAGTGCTGCTCGAGCTTGCCCGAGGCCCGGGCAGCGGAAGCGGCGTCCTCATCGGCCTTGCGGGAGGCATCGGCGAGAGCCTCGAGGTCCGGCGCTGGGGCCGATGCTGCGCGGGTCAGGCGCTCCGACGCAAGGGCCTCGCGTACCGCGAAGATCTCGCGTTCGTGGGCGCTGACGCGCGCTTCAAGCGCCGCGACGTCGCGTTCTTCCAGCAGGAAGGAACGCCAGGAGTCGGCCTCTAGCTCCTGGGCTTCCAGGGCCTGGGTGAGGGCCGCGCGCGCCTCACGATCAGACTCGCTGGCCTGCTCCCAGTCGGCGCACGCACGCACGACCTGGGACGCGCGCGACGCGTCCTGCTTCAGCTGCGCGGCGCGCGCGTCCAGAGACTCGAAAGTGGAACGTTCCGCCTCCACGCGCTCGACCGCCTGCGCCAGCGCGACCCTGCGTTCCTCGAGCGTCGAGGCCAGCGACGCGGCCTTTTCGCGGGCGGCCGTGAGGGCATCCGTCAGACCGTCGAGGCGGGTGCGCTCCTGCGCGAGGACCGCCTCGATCTCGGTGATCTGTGGGCCGAGAGCCTCGAGCTTCGCAACGAGTTCGACGGCCCGATCACGCTCAGTCTCGAGCATCGGCGTGGGGGCACCAGCCACCTCGTTGAGCTGGGCGATACGCCGCACGAGGTCCTGGTGGCGCGCCCGCGCGTCCCGCAGTGCGCTCTCCGCGCGGTCGCGCACCTGGTCGAGTTCGGCGACCTGCTCGCGCGTGATCTCCCCGTCCGTAGCCGGTGCGGGAGCGGGGTGAACGGTGGATCCACACACGGGACACGGCGTGTCCTCCTCGAGCTCGCGCGCGAGGGCCGATGCGCTCTGCGCAATCCACAGGTCATGGCCGTCCGCTGCTGCGGCGTTCGCGAGCTTCGCAGCGACGGTGGCCTCGCGAAGCTCGTCCGATGCGCCGAGAAGGGCCGAGCGCAGCAGGTCTGCCTGCATGGAGGCATCCACGCGCTCGTTGATGGCGCGCAGCGCGGACGCGGCCTCAGGCAGTGTGTCGGCGTCTGCCCGCATGAGGCGCAGGGCCTCGGTTGCTTGCTCGATGCGCAGGGGCAGCGCCTCGCGCTCGGCTTCGATCGAGGAGACGCGCGCCGACGCCGCTTCATGCTGGGAGCGCAGCGACTCGATCTGGGCGCGCGCCTCGGGCAGCGAGCGCTCGACGGCCAGGGCCTCCTCGAGAGAGCCGCGCGTGCGCGTCGCCTCGTCGCGCAGACTCTGCGCCCGCTCGCCGAGATCAACCACGGCCTCGGGCGTGAGAGACTCTGGGATGACGGAGGCTGCCTCGCCGAGACCGGAGGAGAGCGCCAAGACCTGGTCGCAGGCCCTCTCCAGGCGCGTGAGCGCCTTCTCCTGGGCGGAGGCATAGGGAGCAACGGCCAGCGCTCGGCGGGCGTCGGCCGCGCGCTGAGCATCGGCGAGCACACTCTGCTCAGCCGCCACGAGAGCCTCCAGACGCTCACTCAGGCGAGCGTACTCGGCCTGTCCCTGCGCCAGAGAACGCCCCTCGGACAGGGCGTGGGAGGCCTCGCGAGCGGCCGCACTGGACACCTGAGCGACGTGCAGGGTCTGCTCGTGCGCCTCGCGCGCGCGAGCACAGGCCTGCTCGGCCCAACGCCGCACCGCGCTCGAATCCCCCGCGCCCGCGTCCAGCTGGTCGCCATCCTGGTCACCGGTCGCCCGCTCGTCGGGAGCCGACCCGTCCGTGTGCGCGTCCTCGCTCAGGGCACTGTCGAGGGACCGCATGCGCTCACATGCTCCGACGGCGGCTACGCGCCGCTCCTCGATGCTGCGCTTCGACGAGGCTGCCGCATCGACGAGAGCCTTCGTGAAGTCGGAGTAGATCTGCGTGTCGAAAATGTCGCGCAGGATCTGCTCGCGATCATTCGAGGTGGCGGTGAGGAACTGGGAGAACTTACCCTGCGGCAGCACGATCGTCTGGAGGAACTGGTCCTTATCTAGGCCCACGATTGCCGGAATCTCGGAGCCCACGTCGCGCGGACCCGATGCGATTGCTTCGACCGTGCGCCATCCGTCCGGCGCGTCCGGATCCTCCACGACCCGCGTGAGCGTCGACTTCGAATTGCGCTGCGACTTCTTGCCCGCCGGCGTGTATGCCGGGGTGCGCGTCACCCGGTAGATGCCCGTCGCCACCTCGAAGACCAGGTCCGCCTCCGACGGATCTGAATCCGAGATGTGGTTGGAGCGCAGGCGGTCCTTCGACGCGTCCTTCGTGCGCGCCACGTCCCCGTACAGGGCGAAGGTGATGGCGTCGATGAGCGTGGACTTACCCGCGCCCGTGGGACCCTCGAGCAGGAAGAGCCCCGATTCGTCGAAGGCGGAGAAGTCGACCGTGTGCGCCCCCGCGAAGGGGCCGATTCCCGTCATGCGTAGCCAGCGGATTTTCACTGCATGTCCTTTCCTCGAAGCTGCGCCCACACGTCCAGGGCGAGCGCGCGCTCCTGTGGGCTGAGCGCCCGACCGCCCACGGCCTCGTAAAACTCCTCCGTGACCTCGCGCGGATCCCGCGAGGCGCGCACGGTCATCGCGGGCGTGAGCGAGGGGGCCTGGGAGGGGCGGTGCACGACGACGAGGGCGTGCGGGTAGATGTCGCGGATGCGCGCCACCATGCGCTCGGGGCGGGCACTGTCCGTGACCGTGATCGACACGTACGAGGCCGTGGCGGCCTCATCGGGATCGGTGAGTAGTTCCTCCATGGTCCCCTCAAGCACTGCGATGGCGCGCAGCGTCGGGATGGGCACCACCTCGATATCGGTGACCGAGGTGGCGTCCGTGGTCACGAGGGTGACGGACTTGGTGGCCCCGGCCTCGGAGAACGAGTAGGCGATTGGCGATCCCGCGTAGCGGATCGGCACCGACGCTCCCGCGATGTCCTGCGGGCGGTGCAGGTGCCCGGCCGCCACGTAGTCCAGGCCGTGTATCAGGGGATCTGCGCCCCCGAGCGTATCGAAGAGGTCCGCGGACACGGATGGCACGCCGCCGACCTGAATGTCGCGTTCTGAGTCCGAGGCCTGGGCGCCCGTCACGAATGCGTGCGGCATCGCGATGGCCGGGCGCTGGTCGCCATCCTCCCGCCGGGCCTCCAGATCCGCGCGCACCCGGCGCAGGGCCGCCGCCAGCACCGCCTGGTGGGAACGCGGCAGGGGAGCGGGCAGGCCGCCCTGCCCCTCCGGGGGCAGATCCGACAGCGACTGGCGCACGAGGTCCGGCTCCAGGTATGGCATCGGGTAGATGAGGGCGCCGGCGGCCTCGACCGGCACACCGATCGCCTCCGGATCCGTCACCACGTGCAGGGAAGGGGTGAGCATGTCGGCGAACAGGCCCAGACGCGCCGCCCCGTCGTGATTCCCCGACGTCAAGACGACCGTCGTGAGCGCGGTCAGCTCGCGCAGGGCGCGGCGCATCCGCGCGAGCGCATCCACGGGTGGAACCTCGCGATCAAACACGTCGC
>ERZ772779.1183-NODE-1183-length-10949-cov-11.064256_pt1 | contig 10949 bp, 7 predicted proteins | sample MGYA00511360_ERZ772779 | MGnify/ENA primary metagenome ERZ772779 (study PRJEB29015, sample SAMEA2738112) | human oral metagenome | biome: human oral; feature: human-associated habitat; material: saliva | place: China | collected 2231 ...
TCGTCAAGCCCCAGATGGCCTCGGGTGATATCTCCGAAGAAGAACGCGCAAAGCTCCTGACAGTGATGGGTTCCGCGCTGGTCGACACGGCCCTCGCGCAAGCGATCCACGAAGTTGACGGTCGCACATTATTGTCGGCGGGCGTCTCACGCACCCTATCCCGACTCGGTCACGCCCTCGCCGATGACGCCGCGAACGACGCTGCGCATACTACGCGCGCCGCCGACCGTGTCCTCACCGATATTCTCCAGGAATCGGGCAGCCAGTCACGTGACACCACCGAGGGTGCGCGCGCCCGCCCCGACGGCGTCGCACTGCCCGAAGCGCGTACCGACGACACGCACCCCAACACATGGGATGCGGCTTCAGACGCGCACGCCAGCGCCGTCGAGACGAACAACAGCAGCGGCGTAATAAGCGGGGAGGACGTCGAGCGTTCCTTCACGCGCGACCAGATCCGTGAGCTCGCCCTCGAAGCCATTCACGCCCAGCGCGACGCGCTCCTGCAGGCCCGCGATGAGGGCATCTTCTCCTCGGCCGCCCTGGAAGGAGCGCTCGCCCGCCTCGACAACGAGGAGATCCTCCTGGTCTCCAGTCGCGGCACCGACCACTGACGGCGGACAGCGGGGGTTGGACGCTCACAGCCTCCCGTTCTCGCTGATCGCACAGAATCGGGCCGCACTCCGTGAGGGGATGACCCGATCAATGCGCGAGCGCGCAGACGTCAGTCCGTCGTCACCCGCGACGCGTACGCCGGGTCGTCAGTCACCGAGTTGAGCGCCTCCTCCAGACGCTGCGGGGCAACGACGCCGCCTCGCGCCAGGACCCGGTAGGTCTGGTCGGCCTCGTGCGTCATCATGTTCGTCACCGTAAAGCCGTTGCGCTGGTAGAACGCTAAGCGGCGCACGCGCTGCTGGTAGTTCCCGGCCTCGCGCACGACCGGCTCGATTTCGAGCAGCTGCGGCACATCCCCGTAGCGCTCGGCGAAGTAGGTCAGGATGCGCGAGCCGTAGCCCGCGCTGCGCGTGCGCCCATCAACGGCGAGAAAGCCCAGGTAGAACAGGTCATGGAACGCGAACGAGAACGTCAGGGCGACCACGTGGGTTGCCCCGGCCTCGTCCGTGGGCAGGGCAGGGTCGGCCCAGGCGACAAAGGACACCTCGTCGCGCTCGGCGCTGCGACGCAGCTCGGGCATGGGGACCTGCTCCTCGGGCGGGAAGGAGCGCTCGTAGATTTCCTTGACTTTGTCGGTGATTGGCCCCTCGTTGGGCACGGGGATTCGGGTGAGGTCTGTCATGCCCTCATGATACCCAGGGGTCATGCGAGGCTCCCCGGGCGTCCCGATGAACGAGGCCGGGGCCGGTTTTTGCGCGTCTCCCAGGGGTACCCCGCACCCCCTTGTCGGGGATTACTAGGGGAACAATCAGGGTTCGCTCGTGACAAAAGATCATCTGCGGGAAGGAACGCTCGGCTACGCTTGTAGGCAGACACAGTGACGAATCGTAGGGACGACGCATGCTTGAGCTGAAGGAAATCGTCAAGGCTTATCAGACCGCCAGCCTCGTGCAGGTAGCACTCAACAAGGTTTCCGTGGCCTTCCGCGACAACGAATTTGTCGCCGTGCTGGGCCAGTCGGGCTCCGGCAAGACGACGATGCTCAACGTCATCGGAGGCCTGGACCGCTTCCAAAGCGGCGACCTCGTGATCGACGGCATCTCCACGAAGAATTACAAGGCACGCGACTGGGACGCGTACCGAAACAACCGCATCGGGTTCGTCTTCCAGGCCTACAACCTGATCCCGCACCAGAGCGTCCTGTCCAATGTCGAGCTGGCCCTGACACTGTCGGGCGTCTCCCGCTCCGAACGACGTAAGCGCGCCCTCGATGCCCTGACGCGCGTCGGCCTGGCCGACCACGTCCACAAGAAGCCCTCGCAGATGTCGGGTGGCCAGATGCAGCGCGTCGCCATTGCACGAGCCCTCATCAACGACCCCGAGATCCTCCTCGCGGACGAACCCACCGGCGCCCTCGACTCCAAGACCAGCGTTCAGGTCATGGATCTGCTGCGCGACGTGGCCCGCGATCGCCTGGTCATCATGGTCACGCACAACCCCGAGCTGGCCCACCAGTACGCAACCCGCATCGTCGAACTGGCTGACGGCTCCATCGTCGCCGACTCCGACCCCTTCGTGCCAACCCCGGCAGACAGGCGCGAAGCCAAGCCCGTGCGCCGCACCTCCATGGGCTTCCTCACCGCCCTGTCCCTGTCGGCCAACAACCTGATGACCAAGAAGGGCCGTACCCTCATGACCTCCTTCGCGGGGTCCATCGGCATCATCGGCATCGCAGCGATCCTCGCGCTGGCCAACGGTACGAACGCCTACATCGCACGCACCGAGGAAGAGACTCTCGGCTCCTACCCGCTGACGATCCAAAAGAGCGGCGTCGACATGACCGCCGCCCTATCCGTCTCCGCGTCGGACTCCGCAAAGGCGAAAACCGCGCCCGACGGGAAGGTGGGCGTGTCCGACATGCGCACCTTCGCGGACACCATCCGCGACGCGAAGACCAACGACCTGGCCTCCCTCAAGGTCTTCCTGGACAACAACGGCGGCGGCATCGAGACGATGACCAACGCCATCGAATACGACTACGACGTGATCCCCCAAATCTACCAGTCCGACACCTCCAAGACGACCGTCCAGGTCAGCCCCGACCAGTCCATGAAGCAGATGGAGGCGGGCTTCGGATCGGGGGCATTCTCCTCGATGATGGTCACCAACCCCTTCTACCAGATGCCCGCCACGACCTCGCTGTACACCTCCGCGTACACCGTGGTCGCCGGAAACTGGCCCACGGGCGCGAACCAGGTGGTCCTGGTGCTCGACGAGGACGGCAACATCCCCAACCTCTTCGAATACACCCTGGGGCTCAAAGACCACAAGGAATTCGACGACCTGATGCGCCAGTACTACCAGGGCGTGCTCGGCGGCAAGCCCCAGTCCGGCGCGCAGTCCGGGACAACCAACGACGCCACCTACGACTACTCGACGATCCTGGGCACCACCTTCCGCCGGATCAACGCCTTCGACAAGTACACGTGGGACGACACCTACAAGGTGTGGACCGACCGCTCCTCCGACGCGGACTACATGAAGAAGCTCGTGGACGGCGGCCAACAGCTGACGATCTCCGGCATCATCAAGCCCAACTCCGACAAGGGCGGTGCCCTGCGCCAGGGCATCGCCTACACGCCCGCCCTGACCTACCAGATCATCGAGGAGGCGGCGGCCAGCCCGATCGTTAAGGCCCAACGCGCCAAGCCCGACGTCGATGTGTTCACCGGCAAGACTTTCAAGGAGCTGGCTGACAACCAGAAGAGCCAGTCCGGCGGCTTCGACATGTCTTCCCTGTTCACGGTGGACGAGTCCAAGCTCTCTGCCGCCTTCCAGATCGACCCCAGCAAGATGCAGATGGACCTTTCTGGCCTGGACTTTTCCGGCATGGACTTCTCCGGCCTCGATTTTTCCAACCTCGATATGTCGGGCCTGGATCTGTCGACCATCGACCTGTCGGCCCTTGTCGCCCAGTCCGGCGCCCAATCGGGCATGGTCTTCGACCTGTCCGGCCTCGACTTCGGGGAGCTGAGCAAGGACCTGCCGCAGCTGGCCAACGTCGACTTCCAGACGATCATCCGCTCGGCCCTGGCCGACGGTGCCGTCAAGGACGGTGCGGCCGACTACCTGAGTGCACAAGCCTCCCAGATCGCCCAGGGATTCCAGGACTACGCCCGCGAGCAGATCGAGGCGGGCGGCACGACGGACTTCGCGACCCTGGCCTCGGCGTACTTCTCTCAGCCCGAGGTGCTCGAGCAGCTGCGAGCGGCCGTCTCCTCGGACAAGGTCGTTGACTCCGACAAGCTCGCCGCGAACCTGATGAAGGCGCTCGGCAATGACCCGGCCCTGGCCCAGATCGGCACCGACGTCTCCACTCAGGTCATGAACGCGATCTCCGCGCAGATCGCTGCCCAGCTGGGTCGCACTCTCAGCCAGGGCGTGAGCGCCGTCATTGGGCAGGTCATGCAGGAAGCCATGACGAACGCGATGACCTCGATGATGACGCAGCTGTCGACCGCGATCGGCGACCAGATCGGCGCGACCATGGAGCAGTTCGCGACCAACATGTCCAGCGCCTTCTCCGTGGATCCACAGGCCTTCGCCGACGCTTTCCACTCCAACGTGGACGAGAAGTCCCTCGCGGCCCTCATGGCGACGATGTTCTCCACGAACGTGCCGACTCTCGAAACGAACCTGAGGAACCTGGGGTGGGCGGACATCGCCTCCCCGTCGAACATTTCGATCTACCCGAAGTCTTTCGCGGACAAGGATAAGGTGAAGGCCGCGCTGGACGCCTACAACGCCGACAACAAGGCGGCGGGCGCGACCGATAAGGTCATCACCTACTCCGACGTCATGGGCACCCTCATGAGCTCGGTGACCAAGATCGTCGACATCATCTCCTGGCTCCTCATCGCCTTCGTGTCGATCTCGCTCGTGGTCTCCTCGATCATGATCGCGATCATCACCTACATCTCGGTCCTCGAGCGCCGCAAGGAGATCGGCATCCTGCGCTCGATCGGCGCCTCGAAGGGCGACGTGTCCCGCGTGTTCAACGCCGAGACCGTCATCGAGGGCCTCTTGGCGGGCCTGATGGGCGTGGGCGTGACCTACGGGTTGTGTGCGATCGCGAACGGCATCGCCTACTCCTCGTTCAATGTGGAGAACATCGCCCAGCTCTCGCCGCTCACGGCCCTGACCCTCATCGCGGTGTCCGTCGGCCTGACCGTCATCGCGGGCATCATCCCGGCCTCGCGCGCCTCGCGCCAGGACCCGGTCGAAGCACTGCGCTCCGAGTGACGCACGCGGCCTCGTCCCCTGTGGGACGAGGCCGTGGCTCGCTTCCGGGGCACGCTCGGCTGCGCTAACCTGGTCGTAACGCTCGTTTCAATAGCCGCGAGGAAAGAGGAATCATGCCCACTCCCGAGAAGCTTGCCACCGACGCCACCGTCGCCATCATGCTGGCCGACGGCTTCGAAGAAGTCGAGGCCCTGGCCGTCGCCGACGTCCTGTACCGCGCCGGCGTGCGCTCCGACCTGATCTCCGTGACCGACGCGCGTCACGTGACCAGCTCGCACGGCATCCGCGTCGTCGCCGACCTCATGCTCGAGGACGTGGACCTGTCCACCTACACCGTCCTCTTCCTGCCCGGCGGCATGCCCGGCACCCTGGGGCTGAAGGCCACGCCCGCCATCCAGGTCGAGGCGCTGCGCCGCTCCGACGCGTCCCAGCCCATCGCAGCGATCTGCGCGGCCCCCTCGATCCTGTCCGAGCTGGGCATCCTCGACGGCCGCCAAGCGACCGCGAACCCCGCGTTCGTCAAGGCCATTGCCGAGGGTGGCGCGATCGTCCACGAGAACCCCGTCGTCGCCGACGAGTTCATCATCACCAGCCGCGGTGCCGGAACCGCTCTCGAACTTGGCCTCGAACTCGTGCGCCAGCTCCTGGGTGACCAGGCCGCTGAAGAGGTCTCCCGCGGCGTCGTGCTCGCCCGCTGACGTCCCCTTCGCAACCCCGAAAGGATCCTCCCTTCGCATGAGCCCGCGTAAGCCTCGTCCCTGGCCCGACGCGCCCAAGCCCCTGGCGGCACCCGTGGTGGACAACCACACGCACCTGCCCACCCACGTCGGCGAGATCCCCCGGCGCGAGGGCGTGGCGCTCAGCCTCGAGGAACAGCTGGAGCGTGCCCGCGAGGTGGGCGTCACCCGGATGATTTCGAGCGCCTGCGAGCTGCCCGACTTCGATCCGATGATCGAGCTGGCGCGCGCCCACGAGGGCGTGCGCGTCGCGATCGCGATCCACCCCAACGACGCGGCCCTGCACGCCGGCTGCGCCGAGCCTTCGCCAGACGGCCTGACCCCGACGGTGCGCGACTACCACGTGCCCCTCGACGAGGCCCTGGCCGCCGTCGAGGCGCGGCTGGACGATCCGATGGTCGTCGCGGTGGGGGAGAGCGGCCTGGACTTTTTCCGCACCGCCGACTCCGGCCGCGAGGCGCAGAAGGAATCCTTCCGTGCGCACATCGACATGGCGCAGCGCTCCGGCCTGCCCCTGCAGATCCACGACCGCGACGCCCACGAGGACACCCTGGCGATTCTCGACGAGCGCGCGAGCGCGGACCAGCGCATCGTCTTCCACTGCTACTCGGGAGACGCTCAGATGGCACGCCGCCTCGCCGAGCGCGGATGGTACGCCTCCTTCGCCGGACCCATCACCTACCCCGCGAACTCTGACCTGCGGGCCGCGCTCGCGGTCCTGCCGCGCGAGCTCGTCCTGGTCGAGACCGATGCTCCCTACCTGACGCCCGTGCCGTGGCGCGGCTGCCCCAACGCCTCCTACGTCATGGCGCACACGGTGCGTTTCATCGCGGATCAGTGGGGCGTCAGCGAGGGGGAGGCGTGCGACCAGCTGCGGGCGAACACCGAGGTGGTCTACGGCACCTGGTGAGGGTTACTCATCCTGTGATGAGCGCGGGTTATTGGGCCCTGCGCGGCCGTTTTGAGCGTGTTCTCTGACTGGTGAATTGCGTCAAAGTGGTCGCGCGACGGTAACAAATTGGTTACGGTGGGAGTGTCAGTCCGAATCGGCCTGCCCGTCTGATGTGCCCGCAGTGAGCGGAGGATCGTCGGCGCGGTCCCGACACGGAACCTACAAAGTCTGGAGACACGTGAGCTTTCAGCCCTCTCGTACAACCGTCATTTCCGTCGCAGCCGCGACGGCCCTTCTGGTTGCCGGCACCGCGGCCACTGCGATCGGCACCTCCTATCGCCACGTCACCGTCGAAGTTGATGGTGTGACCCGCGATGTCTCAGGCTTCTTCACGACCGCGGGCGATGCTCTGCACAGCGCGGGCGTGACCGTCGGCGACCACGACCTCGTCGCCCCCGCCTCCGACCAGACCGTCGCGAGCGGTGACACCGTCGTCGTGCGCACCGCGACCGAGTACGACGTGACGGTCGACGGCAACCAGACCACGGCGTGGTCCACGGCATCGTCGATTTCCGGCGTGCTCTCGGCCCTGCCGGCCTCCGCCGCGTCCATGGCGGCCGACCGTTCCTACACCCGCGCCGAGATGCCCGTCGCCGAGGCTGGCCAGACCGTCCACGTCGTCGCCGACGGCACCACGAAGGACGTCGTCGTCTCCTCCGATGAGGGCACGACCGCGATCCTCGAGAAGGCCGGCGTCACCGCCGGTCCGATCGACCGCGTCACCATGGAACACAACGGCGGCGAGGCCACCCTGCGCGTCGCGCGCGTCGTGCGCGGCACCGTGTCCACCACGACCGAAATCCCGTACGAGACCGAAGAGCGTGAGGATGCCGAGGCCGAAGAAGGCACCGAGAAGACCGTGCAGGAAGGCGCTGCTGGCTCCGAGGTGACCGAGACCTACCAGGAGACCATCGACGGCAACACCACCGTCTCCGCCGTCCTGTCCACGACCCGCACCGAGCCCACCAAGCGCATCGTTGCCAAGGGAACGAAGTCGAAGAAGGCTGAGGATACGTCGTCCAGCTCGTCCTCCTCGTCTGGTTCTTCGGGTTCCTCCTCGTCTGGTTCGTCTGCCTCTGCTCCCGCAGCGGTCTCGGGCGACGACGCTGCGATCTGGGCGGCCATCGCCCAATGCGAGTCCGGCGGCAACCCGTCGATCAACACGGGCAACGGCTACTACGGCATGTACCAGTTCTCTCTGCCCACGTGGCGTTCCGTCGGCGGCTCCGGTCTGCCCTCCGACGCCTCCGCAGAGGAACAGACCATGCGTGCGCGCATGCTCCAGCAGCGCTCCGGTTGGGGCCAGTGGGGCTGCGCCTACAGGCTGGGCCTCGTCTGACGTGACATTGCACGCGGGCGCGGCCAGAGTCTGGCGCGCCCGCGTGCGTGCACGTTAAACTGACCAGCAGTACCAATAGCGAGTAACTGGAGAATCGTGAACCACCACCTGAGCACCTCCCTCAGTGCATCCGCCGCAAGCGCCCTGCACGTCCTGGGCGCCCACGTGCGTTCCTTCGCGCCTTCCCCGCGCATCGTCCTCGGCGTCGCCGCCCTCGCATCTGCGGGTGTTTTCGGCGTCGCCGGCGTCGGTGTCGCCTCCTCGCGCACATCCGTCATGCTCGAGGTCAACGGCGTATCGCGCCCCGTGACCTCTTGGGGTAACACCGTCGGCGACGCGCTGCATGCCGCGGGCGTGAGCGTTGGCAGCAACGATCTCGTCCAACCCGGCACCGGCGAGGCCGTGCGCGACGGCGACACGATCGTCGTGCGCACCTCCAAGCCGTACGCGGTGACCGTCGACGGCCAGACCCGTACTCTGTGGACCACGGCCTCGTCGGCCGATGCGATCCTCGCGGACGCCGCGCCGCTGGGCTCGGCCGTCAGCCTCGCCGCAGACCGTTCCTCGTCGCGTGACGAGCTCACCCCGCTCGTGTCCCGCGCACGCAACGTCGTCGTCACGGTGGATGGTACGACGCGCGAGGTCGCCGCACGTCCCGGGCAGGACGCCCGCGCGATCCTCGAGGCCGCCGGCGTCTCCGTGCACCCCCTCGACCGCGTGAACGTCACGACGGGCGAGGCCGGCGAACTGTCGATCAACGTCAGCCGCGTCACCCGCGGTGAGGCCACCGAGACCGTCGAGATCCCCTTCAGTGAGACGACGACGACCAGCTCTGACCTCTTCGTCGGTGAGTCCCAGGTCACGACGGCCGGCGTCAACGGCGCGGCCACGTGGACCGTATGGCAGGAAAAGAAGGGCGACAAGGTCCTGACCTCCGTGCCGATCACCGAGCACTCCACGTCCCAGCCCGTGACCCAGGTGCGCAGCGAAGGAACGAAGGAGGCCACGCCGGCCGCCCTCGTTGCCGCCGGCATTGACCCGAAGGCCACCCTCGAGGAAAAGGTGGAGGCGGATGGCACGACCTCCGTGCGCTACCGCGCGAAGCTCGGCACGATCTCCACGAAGGAAGAGATCGCCGCGATCGCAGCCGACACGAAGAACACTGACTCCGCTACGGCTGCCGCCGCCGCTGCAGCTGCCGCCGCCGCGGGCGCCGTCCCCACCACCTACTCCGGTGAGGACCCGCGTTCGCTAGCCAAGCCCCTCGTCGCAGCCCAGGGCTGGGGCGACAGTGAGTACCAGTGCCTAGTCCTCCTGTGGAACCGTGAGTCGCAGTGGAACCCCTACGCTGAGAACGCCTCCTCGGGCGCCTATGGCATCCCGCAGGCGCTGCCGGGCTCCAAGATGGCCTCGGCCGGTGCCGACTGGCGCACCAACCCGATCACCCAGATCAACTGGGGTATCGGCTACATCAAGGGCCGCTACGGCACGCCCTGCTCCGCATGGGCGCACTCCAACGCCGTGGGCTCGTACTAAGCCTGAGAGCTACTGAGGGCCGGGTCTGACAACGTGTGTTGTCGGGCCCGGCCCTTTTGGTCGGTTTGGTCGGTGCACGGGTGGAGGTGTGCTGGTGTGGAGGCAGTGCTCGTGAGCACGCTGGTGTGGAGGCGGCTCTCAGTGCGCGCTCATCGGGATAGATAACGAACATTGGGATAGGTAACGAGCATCCGGATAGCTTATTAACCTATCCGGATGTGGCTAACCTATCCGGATGCGCCGACAACGTACCCGCGCGGAGCAGGGGTTGTGGCAAGTTGACCCTTCCCATACAATTCCCGTGAAGGTTACCTAATATTCATCGTGATTGTGTCAGTGAGGTCATCATGCGTTTTTCCACCGTTGCTAAGTTGGTTGCGTCTGTGGTGATCGCAGGTGCAGGATTCGCCGGTGGTATGAAGGCTGCCCCGGTATTCGGTATGGGGTCCGGGGACCAGGGGACGGAACCTGTCGTTACCGTTGACACGACTCTTGTGAAAAACTCTTTCGCCGACATTGGTGAACTTGCGACCGAGTCCTACAACTTCACCCAGGTGGGGAAATACTCTGAGGAGGGAACCAAGGTGTTCGGCATGGAAGTGCCGGGCACGAGCGCCCATTACCTCATCACCTATTCGGGAGAAGTGAAGGCCGGAGTGGCCGATGTCAGCCGGATTCAGGTCGAGGTGGACGAAGCGGGGCATGTCGTGACGGTGACCGTGCCTGCCGTCGAAGTTCTCTCCACCTCCATCGACCCCTCCTCGGTCGAGACCTACGACCAGTCTTTCTCCATCGTTAACCAGATCGAGGTCGGAGAGGTCACCACATTCCTGGCGGATCGGGAAGCCGCCGCAGCAGACGAAGCTGTCTCCAAGGGACTGCTTGACAAGGCGCAGGGGCGTTTGGAAGACATCGTGAAGAAGCAGGTCAACGCTGTTCTGGGTGAACAGGCTAGCAAGTACGAGGTGCGCGTCGTCCTGCCGCCTACGCCCGCCCCGTGACCCTCCGAGCCTCACAGCGCCGCTTGCCCCGGCCTCGTCGGCCCCGTGCACTAGACTTGCCAGCGTGAGCCGATCCTCCAGCCCCCGCAACCAGCGCGACACGCGCAGCCGCCTCGACCCGACCCTGCCCGAGGGAGCCGTCCCCTCCGAGACGGGCCTGCTCGGCCCCCTCGAAGTAAAGGCCATCTCCGAGGCGCTCGGTATTCGCCCCACGAAGGTGCTGGGCCAGAACTTCGTGCACGACGCGGGCACGGTACGCAAGATCGTCGCAGCCGGTGGCGTCGAAGAGGGCGACGAGGTCGTCGAGGTCGGCCCGGGCCTCGGCTCCTTGACCCTGGCGCTCCTGGAAGTCGGCGCACGCGTGCGTGCCGTCGAGATCGACCCGCCCCTGGCTGCCGCCCTGCCCGAGACGGTGCGCGCCCGCATGAGCGAGGCCGCCGACCGCTTCCACGTCGTCACCATGGACG
>ERZ772779.1185-NODE-1185-length-10924-cov-8.356979_pt1 | contig 10924 bp, 5 predicted proteins | sample MGYA00511360_ERZ772779 | MGnify/ENA primary metagenome ERZ772779 (study PRJEB29015, sample SAMEA2738112) | human oral metagenome | biome: human oral; feature: human-associated habitat; material: saliva | place: China | collected 2231 ...
GCTTCTGATTCACGAGGCCTGGGCCCGGGAACGCTCCACCGCGGAGGTTCCCGGGCCCACTCGCTGTTCCGCACGTGGGCGGCCCCGCCCACGTACGGAACAGAGGGTTTGGTTGCGTATGAGCGGGTTTGGCTGCGGATGAGAGGTCCTACGTGCGGATGAGGGGCAACGCGTACTGTGCCCCTGCTTGCATTAGACAGGCTGCCCAGACAGCCATAAATAGGCGCGCAAACACGGCTTGTCATGAGCGCCCCTGAGCTATGGTGAAGGTGATGGCCGACATAGTGTAGATGTCCCTGCACCCAGCGTCGGCCACCCACAAATGCATAGGAGTGCATCATGTCGATGAAGAAAACAGCTGTTCTCCTGGCGTGTGTCGGCGCATGGGCGCTCGTGGTCACGGGTCCCTCGTCTGTAGCGTCGCCGCCTCACGCCTTTCAACCCAACCCGGGTGCATCACCCACGCTGACCGCCCGCGCTGCCACGGCCTCGTCCCTGCCTGTCGGTGATGCCGACACAGCGCTGACCTCGAAGAACGGCGAGACCGTCGCGCCTGAACCCATACGCGCGGCGAGCGATGAAGACCCGGCTCAGCTCGTCGGGATTATCGTTCGTTTCCGGGAGGGGAACGAGCGTGAGGGCGTTCTTGCCTCGATTCGCGAGGCCGTGGCCGGTGTTGTCCCGGACGCGTCGGTTACGGTGGAATACGAGTATCGTCATGCCCTGCAGGGTGTTGCGCTGCGCGCACCCGCCGGGTCGCTGGAAGCGATTCGGGGAGTGAATGGCGTTGCGTCGGCCTTCTTTGAGCGCGAGAGCCGAGTGTGGGGTGGCGCCGACAGCGAGGGAGGAATCCGCACGTCGAGGCTGGCCACCCAGGATCCCGACAACCTCAGCTCCCAGGTGATGATGCGCACCGACCGAGTTGCGCAGAAGGGCGAGGGGATGGTCATTGCCATCGTCGATACGGGCGTGGACATGACCCACCCGGCCTTGAACGGCGCTCTGTCGGGTTCGCCCGCGCTCGATTCGGAGAAGGTAGCGGCCCTGCTTCCTCAGCTTGGGGAGGGTAAGAACGGCACATACGTGTCCGAGAAATTTCCCTTTGCTTACGACTACGCGGACGGTGACAACGATGCCTCGCCGGCACCCGACGACTCCGGTTCACACGGCACGCATGTCGCTGGCATCGCCGCGGGCAACGCCGACAAGATCATGGGCACGGCTCCCGAGGCGCAGGTCATCGTCGCGAAAGTCTCGCGCAGCCAGACTGGCGAATACCCGGACTCTGCGCTGCTGGCCGCGCTGGATGACATGGCGGTGCTACGTCCCGACGTCGTCAACCTGTCGCTCGGCCAGACCGGCGGCATGGATAACGAGGCCGACTCGGTGTACGCGAGCGTCTACAAGAACCTGCAGGACGCCGGGGTGAGCGTCAACGCCGCCGCGGGTAACGAGTATTCGGCCGGGTATGGCAACCTGTCGGGCACCAACCAGGCCTACGCCTCCGACCCCGACACGTCAGTGTTGTGTGAACCCGCGTCCTATCCCTCCGTGGTGGCCGTGGCCTCGATCGAGAACGGAACTGCCTACGCCGCGTTCACCGCTGCCGGTCGGGACGTCGCATACCAGCGTGCGCGCGGCTTCGAGGGCGAAAGTGTCGCCGACCTGTCGGACCTACCTCCCGGCGAGTATGAATACGTGGACGGAGGTGTCGGGACAGCCGAGGACGCCACGGCCCTGACGGCACAATACCCGGAGGGATTAGGTGGGACAATCGTCTTGGTCTCGCGCGGCACCCTGGATTTCCAAGACAAATTCGACAATATCGCGCCGCTCAAGCCAACAGCGATACTCGTGTACGACAACGAGCCCGGCGACGCGCTCCTCATTATGAATCTGTCAACCCTCGATACTCCCGCCGCCTTCATCTCACAAGCGAACGGACAGGCCATGCTCGAGGCCGCCGACCATCACCTGACCATCGTTGAGGGCAAAGTCCTGGAACCCACCAGCTCCTACTGGATGAACGAATTCTCCTCGTGGGGCACCTCTCCCGACCTACGCCTCAAGCCCGAGATTGCGGCACCCGGTGGTAACATCCTCTCCTCCGTTCCCGGAGGCGACTACGACCACTTCTCCGGCACGTCCATGGCGACCCCACAGATGTCGGGTATCAGCGCAATCGTCCTCCAACGCGTCCAGTCTGACCCCCTGTTTGCGTCCATGAGCGCGCGCGAGCAGGTGGACGTCGTCCAGAATCTCATCATGGGAACCGCCCGTCCCCTCGCCGATCCGGAACAGACCACGGGCGCGTTGTATTCCCCGCGCAAGCAGGGTGCCGGCCTGGTTGACGCCCTGGCTGCTACGACCTCGTCTGTGTATCCGACCGTCAAGGGTGCCCCCGAGCAATCCCGCCCCAAGGCCGACCTGGGGGATGGCACGACGGGCTGGCACTTTGACGTCGTCCTGCACAACCTGTCCGATGCCTCGGCGACCTACGAGATGAACTCCCAGGCGCTCTCCGAGGTCGTCGACGGCGGCTTCTTCACGGAGCATTCCTCGGATTGGCGGGGCCGTGGCGTGGACATCGCGTACAGTGGGGCGGCCGTGTCTGGCATCGGTGAGGGGGCGACTGTCACTGTGCCCGCGAAGGGTGAGTCCACCGTCGGCATTGACGTCACCCCCGGGTCCGAGTTCGCCCAGTACGTGACAGACAATGCGCCGTCGGGTACCTTCCTGGACGGCTTCGTGCGCTTCACCTCACGTACCGAGGGTCAGCCTGACCTGTCCGTGCCCTACCTCGGGTTCTACGGATCCTGGGGAAAGCCCGCCATCTTCGACGCACTCGCCTCCGACGGTAAGGGACACATGCGGGCCTCGGGCCTCTACGACGGCGAAACCGGTACCCCCCTCGGCTTCAACCCTGTCCAGCGACCCAGCGAGCGACCCGAGCGACCCGACGCCTACGGGTACGTGATTTCCCGGGCCGAGGCCTCGGGCGCACCCCGGGTCCTCGAACCGCGCACGGGCACGTTGCGCGGCGTGCACACCCTGACGACCACCTACACGAACGAGGCTGGGGAAGTGGTCGCGTCCTTCGAGCGGCACCAGAACTGGAAATCCGTGTTCGATCCGTTCACGACGGAGGTGTCGTGGGTTGAGCGTGAGCACGAGTCGACGGCCCTGGACCTACGCTCCGAGGCATATAAGGACCTGCCGGACGGGGAATACGCGCTGACGGTCTCCGCACACAACGACGGACCGTCGCGCACCGAACAATCCATCTCCTACAAGTTCCGTATCGACACGACCGCACCCGTCATTGAGGACGTGCACTACTCCGGCAAGGGCGACGACACGGTTGTTACTCTCACCATCGTTGACTCCTCGCCGATGGCTGCCTTCGACCTGCACGACCCGGCCGACGGCCTATGGTTCTACCGACACATGCTCTCCGACGCCGACCAGATCGCTGACAAGGATGGCAAGTACCGCTACGAGGTGGATGTTCCGCTCTCCGAAATCTCCCGCGCGTGGGTGGATCAGGGCGGCACGGGACCCGTTGTGTCCGACCCGTACGTGCTGGGCTGGGATTACGGCCTCAACCACTCGTCGGCGGTGACCGTCAACCTGCCCACCGGACGTCCGAGCATTCCTCCGTTCTGCGCCGACCCCACGGGCGGCCATTGGGTGAAGGGAAGCGTTGGCTGGTGGTACGCGTGCGCCGATGGGTTGACCTACCTGGCCAACGGCTGGTTCACGATCAACGGCTCCGACTACAGCTTCGGCCCCGACGGTTACATGATGACCGGGTTTCTCAAGCGCCCCTCCGGCGAGTGGGTGTACGCGGATGCCTCCGGCGTGCTGCTGAGCGGCTGGCTTCGCGACGGCTCCTACGGAGGGCTGTACTGGTACTACATGGACCCTGCCACCAAGGTGATGCGCACGGGTTGGCTGTTTGATCGCGGCTCGTGGTACTACCTGGGTGACTCCGGCGACATGCACACCGGCTGGATCAAGATCGATGGTCTCTGGTACTACCTGAAGCCTTCGGGTGCGATGCACATCGGCTGGCTCCAGCTCGGAAGTGCGTGGTACTACCTGTCTCCCTCCGGCGCGATGGTGACCGGTGCGCAGGTCATCGACGGCCGAGTATATTCCTTTGACACATCTGGAGTATTGCGGCGCTAACGCCGCCTGCTTCTGATTCACGAGGCCTGGGCCCGGGAACGCTCCACCGCGGAGGTTCCCGGGTCCGCTCGCTGTTGCGCACGTGGGCCCGCTGTTGCGCACGTGGACCCGCTGTTGCGCACGTGGGCCCGCTGTTCCGCAGGTGGGCGGTCTCGCCCACGTACGGAACAGCGGGTTTGGTTGCGGATGAGAGGTCCTACGTGCGGATGAGGGGCTGTTGGTACGTGGTCGTGGATGCCGCGCACGTCGCTTGTTGTCCTGCGGTATGTTGGACGTATCTGCCGATACAGCGGCGACGACGCAACTGCCTCGGTCGCCTGTGAATGCGAAGGAATGCACCATGTCCATGAAGAAACCAGCCGCCATCCTTGCGGGCGTCGGAACGTGTGCGCTCGCGGTCGCGAGCTGTTCCGTGTCCTCTCCGCAGACGCCCTCCGCCCAGTCCGACCCTGGCGCGGACTCGCAGCAGTCTGCTCCCCAGTCCGCTCCTCAGTCGGCTCCCCAGTCGGAGCCGCAGTCCGGCTTGACGGCCCCCATGCTGCCGGTGGGTGACGCCGATACTGCGCTGACATCCAAGGATGGGCAGGACAGTCCGGATGTGCAGAGCGGTGCCCCCGCGCCGTCTGGCGATGCCGAGGCAGCGGAACCTGTCGTCGTCATCGTCCACCTTGAGGAGGGTGCTGATCGTGAGGCGACCCTTGCTTCCATCAACGAGGCCGTGGCCGGGGTTTATCCGGATGCGACCGTCGAGGTTGAACGCGAGTATAAGAACGCCTTGCAGGGCTACGCGTTGCGCGTGCCTGCGGGTTCGCTGGATGCGATCCGTGGAGTGAGTGGTGTGAAGTTGGTGTCCATCGAGCGTGAGACACGCGTCCAGTAGTTGTCCTGTAGACGGTGGTCGGGTGAGCTTGTGAGGTCGCCCGACCACCTTTTTGTCTCTGCATACACGGAATCATTAAGTTTGACAGCATGGTAGTAATGACCAAATAGCAGTCATGAGTAGCTTGTCAGTTATGCTGTCGTGTTAGGGTGCTCCTGGTGATCGGCGGAGAGGATACGTGGCAGTGTTCCCGCTCGACCACCCATGATTACAGAGGAGCAGAATATGTCCATGAAGCAAACAGCTTTCGCGCTGGCATGTGTTGGTGGGTGTGCGCTTTCGGTTGTGAGTCCGTCGTTCGCCGCGTCGGCGACCGCCTTCCAGTCCGGTGCTTCGCCTGCGGTGGTCGTCCAGGCGGCCATGGTTGGAAGTGAGAACCGTCCGTCGGAGAATGTCGAGGTTGTCGTGCGCCTCGAGGAGGGCGCTGACCGCGCGGCTGTGCTCGCCTCGATTAGGGAAGCTGTGGCCGAGTCTTTCCCCGGCGGGTCCGTCGAGGTCGAGTATGAGTACGAGAACCTCGTGCAGGGCTTCGGGCTGAGTGTGCCCGACGGATCCGTCGAGGTGATTCGGGGCGTTAGTGGCGTGCAGTCGGCCGACTACGTGCGCGCGAACCGTCTTTGGTAGTGTGCCCGCCATCGACGAGGCCGTGGCCGGGTGTTCCGGTCGCGGCCTCGTTTGTTGTGGGGACACCTGCTTGTAGCGGGATGTTGGATGTTCTGTTGCGCCCTCGGTGATGTATGCGTGCTGTGGCGCTATTTCTAGTTGCTTCAAATTAAGATAAAATTAGAAGTAAAGTGAAGTTCGTGTGAACGGAGTAGCCATGAATACTCCTATCCCTCCGCCTTATCGGCTTGGTGAGCTGCGCGAACGAGTCATCACCAATCTGATGGCTATGGATGATGACCGTCGTCTCCCCGTTATTGCTGTGCTCGCTGGTGGGCTGGATGATCCGGAGTATCGGCCGTGGGAGTATTACTTCCGTGCGGAGCCGGTGCCAGAGGGGCTTAGCCGCGAGGCGTGGTGGTACGCGGTGCGCACTGCGCGTGCCTCGACGGCCCGGCCCACTCCCTTCGTTATGAAGGATGGAACGCGCCTGACGTTTAATCTCCCAGATCGCTTCTTGAGGTTGAATGAGGAAATTACGGCGCAGGCGCGTGGTCAGGTGGAGCTTCCGGGAGAGGTGGCGACGCAGGGGATGAGAGATAGATATCTGATTAACTCTCTCTACGAAGAAGCGATCACCTCCTCCCAGATGGAGGGGGCTTCGACCACAAGGCGTGATGCGAAAAAAATGCTCCGAGAAAAGAAGGATCCGCGTGATCGCTCAGAGCGGATGATCCTCAACAATTTTCTCGCCCTCGAATATGTGCGCGATCACTTGGGTGAGGAGCTCACTCCTGAATTCATCTGCGGGGTCCATCGCATCGTGACGGATGGGACGCTCGATGAGGCGGAGGATGCAGGACGCTTGCAGCGCCAGGGTGAAGAGCGAATTCGTATCTATGGGAGTGAGGGCGATGATCAGCTGTTGCATGTGCCGCCGCCGGCCGAGGAGCTGCCCGAACGACTCAAGCGTCTGTGCGACTTTGCCAATGGTGTGGGTGAGTATGCCTCGCAATATGTGCCGCCCCTGGTGCGGGCACTCATCGTGCACTTCATGATGGGCTATGATCACTACTTCGTTGATGGTAATGGGCGCACGGCCCGCGTGATTGCGCAGTGGGTGATGCTGCGCGAAGGCTTCTTCCTCATGGATTTCGTCCCGGTTTCGAGGCTGCTGCGCCAAGCGCCTGCCCAGTATGCGCGATCCTTCCTCGAGGTTGAGCAGGATGAGGGGGACCTTACCTACTTCCTGATCTGGCATGCGCATATTATCCTGCGTGGAATCTGTGAGCTGCACGATTACCTGGCGAGAAAGTCCAAGGAAATGGAACAGGTGAAACATCTCCTGAGGCTCACCGATCTCAATAATCGACAGATCGGGGTCATTGAGGAAGCGTTAAAGGACTCTGCTATTACCGTGACAGCTGCAGCTCATGCCAACAAGTACAGGGTGACGCAGCAGACGGCGCATGCTGATCTGCGCGGTCTTGAGGACGGGGGATACCTGATGCGTACCAAGCGCGGTCGCAGCTTCGAGTGGTACCCGGTCACAGATCTCCAACGCCGGGTTCGGGGTGCCGAGGCGTAGCGAAGTTCCATGATCGACATGGTCGTTAGGTTGTGCGACGCAGCGTGGGGTCTTGTTGCAAGAATTGTTGCAAAAGGCAACTTCTAGTTGCTTCAAATTTGATCCAAATTAGAAGTAACTAGAAGTAAGCCTCCCCGTGCCGTCGTACCTCGGTGTCGCTCATGCCCCAGCCCCGGCCTCGTGCAGAGTGAGGCGCAGTCAACTCAAGGTGCGCATCTGAGTGTTACCACGGCACGTGCAAAGAGGGGCGAATCCGGCGCACAGCCTCAGGGCCGAGGCCCGGAAAGCTAACGCTTAGATCAGATCCTTCCTCTCCATGTACTTCATGGCCAGCCAGCCAAACGGGATGCGCCCGTAGAAGGTGACGAGACGGTAGAGCAGCGCGGTGGCAATCGCGACCGAGGAGGAGACGCCCGCGACTGTCAGACCCGAGGTGAGTGCCGTTTCGACGGTACCGATACCACCCGGGGAGGGGATAAAGGAACCCGCCGCGTTCGCGGTCAGGTAGGTGATAGCAACCGTTGAGAAGTTCAGCGAGCCACCCATGGCGACCATGGCGGTCCAGAACGCGCCCACGTAGCCGATGTTCATGAGCAGGTTGCCAGCCACGACGGCGGCCAGGCGACGAGGTTGTCCGATGATCCACAGGAGACGCGGGTAGACCTGCTGCCACGTCGGCTCGATCTTGGCCCAGATCCAGCGGCGTACCTTTGGGACGGCCACGATGACGCCGACCGCGAGCATGACGACCGCAACGACCGCGAGGATCGTGCCGTAGGGGAGTGAGACGGACAGGGATGAACCCGCGCTGACCATGACGAGCAGCAGGAGGATGATCGTGATGAGCGCCTGCGAAATCTGCATGAGCGTCACCGTCGTCACGGCAGCGGCGGTGGGGACGCGGCGCTTGCGCAGGTAGCGCAGGTTCAGGGCGGCAGGACCCACACCGGCGGGTGCGACGACCGTGATGATCGAGGCGGCCACCTGCGCGATGAGGGTGTCGCCGAAGCGCAGCTTCTCGGGGGACAGGGCCATGAGCGGCACGGCCGAACCCACCCAGATCAGGCAGGCTAACGCGGCGGACGCGGCCATCCACCACGGGTTCGCGCTTTTCACCGTGGAGACGAGGTCGTTGAAGTTGAGAGAGGAGACGACGATGAAAACCGCGATGAATGCGACCGCGATCGTCAAGATCGTGCGCGGGCGGAAGCGCTGCAGGTCGGCTGTCGGGGCGGACTCGGCCTCGGAGTCACCCACGAGGGCGGCGCGCAGATCGCTGAGCAGATCGGATCGGCGCAGCATCTGGTTCACCGAGGCGGGCAGGACCGGCTTCTGGATGACGGGCGCGCACGCGATGAGGGTCTCGTCGCCGACGCAGCGTCGACCGGCCTCAAGCGCACGTTGGGGACCCACTGCCAGGGCGGTCAGGACTAGCATCTGGGCGATGTCGATGGACTGGTTGAGTTCAGTCGTCGCGACCTCGCCCGAATCCCAGTCGAGCAGCCACACGTCGGAGGACGCGTCGACGACGACAGCCTCGGGCGTGAGGGCGCGGTGCGAAATGCCCCGCGTGTGCGCGTACCGCAGCTGTTCCCACGCACGATCCAAGACCTCGTCCGAGGCCCGCTCGCCGAGCTCCGTCAGCGGCGTCGTTGGGGGCAGAGCGGAGAGCACCATGATGATCGAATCGTTCGCCGAGGCAATCGCGATGGGTTCTTGCGTGAAGACGCCGGCGCGCAGAGCCTGCAAGGTTGTGAACGAGGAGCGCTCCGCCTGGGCCTTGAGGGAGGGAGAAACCCAGCGGCTAATACCGCGCAGGCGCAGATTGTTCCACATCTCGAGGAGGGTGCCGGTCAGCTCTTGACCGGGGTCCATGACGATAAGTTCGTAGGTCAGCCCGGTGTCGCTCCACACCTGGTAGTGGCGGTTGTGGTCGGGGTCGGGGCGTCGCGTGATGGTGATGCCTATGTCGCCCAGATCGGCGGGTACCTGTGTGAGGCGTCCGCGGGCGTTCTCGGCGACCGCCCATGTGGACAGCGGTTCGATGGTGGTGTCCAGGTCGGTGCGCACGATCCGCGAGGGCGTGATGCCGATGCCGAGGAGCGCCTCGACGAGGGTGACCCCCTTGGCTCTCTGGTCGTCGTAGCCCATGATCCACCGCGATCCTGAGCCGAACGCACGGCCGAGGAACACGGAGATGAACGCGACGGGCAGGGTCATCGAGGAGCGCAGGACGCCTAGGATCAGGATGACCCACACGCCTATCCAGCCCCAGCGAATGGCTCTCATCGATTGGGTTTCGCCTGCTGAGGTGAACATGGCGCACAGGGTGACGAGTACCAGGTTGATGGCGATCACGAAGCCGCTCCTGTGGCCCTGTGTGGCGATGAGCCGGTCCACGCTCAGGGGGATGGTGAGGTAGGTGGGCAACAGACCGGTGAGGATGGCGATGATCCAGCCGCCGACGGCGGCGACGACGCTCGTGACGATGACCTGGATGATGGTGTGCAGGCGTTTTCTCAGCGCAAGGGAGATGATCACCATGATCGGCGTGATCAGGATGATGAGGCCCTCAACGAGGTTGACGGGCAGGATCAGGATCTGGCGGATGAGCTGGAATTGCAGGACGTCCATGGTGACGCCGCGCGTCGTGGCGCTGGCGACGGTGCCGATGGTCCAGATGATGAGGATTGCGAGGATCGAGATGACGATGTCGACGACGTCCTCGCGCCTGCGCTGGATGGTGAAGATGTGGTCGGCGATGTAGGCGGGCCGGGGGAGGCGGAGCCTGCGGGCGGGGACGGGCAGCGCGACCTCGCCGTTTTTGGCGCGCACGACCGTGTCCGAGGCGGGGGTGGCCTGTGCGTCCGCCGTGTCCTTCTCGGCGGGCGAGTCGGTCGGGGTGGGCGCGTGATCGGTTGTGGCTCCGTCGTGGCTCGCGTGTGTCGTCTTCCGGGTTCTCGCTGTGTTGGCTGCGGCGGACGCAGCGACGGTGACGAGGGTGGGGACGGCGGCGACGGCGGTCTGGCCGACGGACGTTGCGCTCGCCTCGAAGGCCTCGTTCGTGGCGGCGCTGGGACCGGCCTGCTCGGGCACGGGGGGTTCGGGCGCAGGCGGTTCGGGTGCAGGCGGTTCAGTAAGCGCGCGTTCGCCGGAGTCGGCTTCGGGCGCGGGTGGCGGGAGAACGGGGCCGCTCGGTGTCGTGGCCTCCTCATCGTCGGGGAGCGGGGGAGGGGGCGCGTCGACGATTGCCGAGGCGGGGGGCGGGGGAGCGGGACTCTGCAGCGCGTTGACGGTGACGACCGGCGAGATGATGGCCGACTCGGGCACGATCGCGGCGGTGGGAGGGAAGCTGGGGGGTGTATTGGAGGAGGGGGCTGCGGTGGGGGGCACGACGATGGGGTCGAGGATTTCGGTCTTGTCTTCGGGGCCGGGGATGTCCGGTTTCTGGGCAGGGGTTGTCGTGGTCCCCGCACCGTTGATCATGCCCATCAGGTCATCGACCCCTAGTGAGGATGGATCCTCCGCGGAAGAGGGGACGAACAGGATGTTCGTATCGACAACTGGGGGGCTGTCGTGTGACTCCTTGCGCTTCCTCATAGTGACTATCCTATATTCGCGGTCAACAAAGGTAGGGTTAGGGGGACATATTCCCGGCAGAA
>ERZ772779.1186-NODE-1186-length-10919-cov-46.761046_pt1 | contig 10919 bp, 11 predicted proteins | sample MGYA00511360_ERZ772779 | MGnify/ENA primary metagenome ERZ772779 (study PRJEB29015, sample SAMEA2738112) | human oral metagenome | biome: human oral; feature: human-associated habitat; material: saliva | place: China | collected 2231 ...
CCCGGACGCAGCAGCAGGGCTTGGAGGACGGCAAATTCTTTGTTGCTGAGCATGACGGCTTGCTCTTGTCCAACCACTTCCGCCTGATGGGTGGAAGGGTTGAGCGTAATGATGCCGTTGGTCAGCAGCGTTTGCGCCTGTCCGCCGTGTCGGCGCAATACGGCACGCATACGGGCTTGCAGTTCCGCCATGTCGAAGGGTTTGACGATGTAGTCGTCTGCGCCGCCGTCCAGGCCGTTGAGCCGGCTGTGCAAATCATCGCGCGCGGTCACGATTAAGACGGGAACGGTACAGCCGCCGTTGCGGATTTGCGCCAATACGTCCAAACCGTCTTTGCCGGGCAAACCCAAATCCAAGAGCAGCAAATCGTATGCTTGCGCCGCTACTGCCGCGGCCACTTCCGAACCGCGGCTGACCCAATCAACAGCGTAGCCGGCGTCTTTCAGATTGGCGCTGACAGCTTGGGCAATCATGGCATCGTCTTCAACCAATAATACGCGCATGGAAGTTCTCCAAAGGATGGGCGGACAGTGATTATAACTGCACTCAATTAGTAAAAATTTAGGAAGGGTTGAAAAACTGATTTTTGCAAACGATGAGGCCGTCTGAAATTTCGTTTTTCAGACGGCCTGTATGCTTCAATCCCGATTATTTAGGGTTTTTCTCAATCAAAGCAACCAATTGGTTGATATAGCCTTGGACAAATTCACGCGCGGATTCGATGAGCTGGCCGTTGTCGTCAAACAGGGTGGGCGAGTTGCCGAGGAATACTTCCGGCTGGCCGGTCAGCGGCATATCGAAATACGAAAGGGCAAGGCGCAGATTTTTTTGCGCGCTATAACCGCCCATTTTGCCGACGGAATGGCTGATGATGCCGGCCGGTGTTTTTTTCCAGGCAACATCGGCATTGGGTTTGGAGCCGATGTCGATGGCGTTTTTCAGGCAGGCCGGGACGGTGCGGTTGTTTTCTGAAGTCACGAACAATACGCCGGCTGAAGCTTTGATGGTTTCGCGGAACTCGGTATAGCTGGACGGAGTAGGGAAGTCGGTAACGGCAGGATCGTCGTAGTCGAAGTTATACAAAGGCAAATGGCCGATTTCGACGATTTGCGCTTCGTAGCCTTCGGGGAACATGGAAATGACGTTTTGTGCGATTTTTCGTGCGAACGAACCTTTACGCAGGCTGCCGACCAAGATGCTGACTTTTTTTGACATGTTTTTCTCCTGTTTGATAATAAAAATGAAAACTATTCTAGATTTTAGTGTTGTCTAGGGAAGCGGTCAAGGTTTCAGACGGCCTGTCAAAACGGTTTATGCTAAAATAACAGTTTCGCTGATATTTCAAATTATTATGCACGCTTCTGATTTTCAAGAGAATGATACGGCGCACGAATACCACGCCGACAATCCTGATTTTCCTGCTAAAACCATTGTAGCGACGCTGTTTATCGGCGCATTTTTCGGCTATCTCAACGATACCCTGCTGAATGTCGCACTTACGCCGATTATGAAGGATTTCGGTGTCGATAAGACCACGGTTCAATGGCTGACGACGGGCTTTTTGCTGGTTATGGGCGCGTTTACGCCGATTACGGCGGGCGTGATTCAATGGTTTGAAACACGCAAAATGGTGCTGTTTACGCAGGCAACGTTTTTGGCCGGTTCGATGATTTGCGCGTTTGCGCCGACTTTCGGAATTTTGGTTGTGGGGCGGATGGTGCAGGCGGTGTCTGCCGCGTTTTTTGTTCCTCTCCTGTTTAACGGCATTTTATCGATTTACCCGCCCAATAAGCGCGGAACGGCGATGGGCGTGATTACCATGATGTTCACCGCCGCGCCCGCGATGGGGCCGACGCTGTCGGGCATCATCATCGACCACACGCATTGGCGCGTGCTGTTCGGCTTTACCGCACCGTTTATGTTGGCGGCGATGCTGTTGGTGGGCAAATATTTGACGGTTAATTTGAGCAACATCAGCCGTCCGAAGATTGATGTGTTGTCAGCCGTTTTGTCGGTCATGGGTTTCGGCGGGCTGGTGTATGCGAGCAGTAATTTTGCCCATCTGCCGCTGGTGGAATTCATCCTGCTCTTTGCCGCTTCCGTTTTACTGGTGGGTTGGTTTGCGCACCGTCAATTCCGTTTGGCGACGCCTTTGCTGAACCTTCGCGCATTTGAATACAAGCAGTTCAGATATTGCGTTGTGATTTTGGCCGGCGCGGTATTCCTGTTTTTGGGATTGGAACTGATGGTGCCGATGTACACGCAGCAAGTGTTGATGCTGACCGGTACAGCAACCGGCCTGATTCTGATGCCTGCCAGTATTGCCCAAGCAGTTGCCGCGCCTTTGTTCGGCAAATTGTTGGACAAAAAGGGCGGACGCTTTGTCGTCTTGCCGGCCACGGTGATGCTGGTGGTGTCGTTGGCGGTATTGTGGCTGTTTTTACGGATTGACACGCAAGTGATGATGCTGACGGCGATGTTTACGTTGTTGGCGGTATCCGTGTCTGCCTGCGTAACCGGTGAAACCCATGGTCTGAATTCATTGCCGAAAACGCTTAATCCGCACGGTGCGGCGATTCTGACCACCATCAATCCGATTGCCGGTGCCATCGGCGCGGCGTTTTTCGTCGGTGCAACCAATATCGGCGAGAAACTTTCCAGTGCAGATATGCCGCAACAGGCAATGCTGGATGGTATTCATTTAGCGATGGGTTGCGCCTTGGTTGTCGGTGTCGTTGTCGTTATGTTTGCTTTGCGTTTGAAAGCGCATCAGAAATAAATAACAGGCCGTCTGAAACGTTCAGACGGCCTCAGTACCTCGTACAAATGTATTAATTTTTTGTAACACAATGAAGTTGAAAAGTATTTTATCAATCGGCCTGATGATGGCGGTTTGTCCGTCTTGGGCTTTGGATTTCGGGCGTATTCCTGAAAATGAGATTTCCGTTTATGTGCAGGAATTGGACAGCGGCAAAGTGATTGTGGAACACCGTGCCGATGAGTTGCGCAATCCTGCTTCGACCATGAAGCTGGTAACGGCGTTTACCGCGTTTCGTATGCTGGGCGGCGATTATCGTTGGAAAACCGAGTTTAAAACCAACGGCACAATCAAAGGCGATACGCTGAAAGGCAATGTGTATTGGGTGGGGAGCGGCGATCCTGTTTTTGACCAGCATGATTTGGTGCAAATGCAGCAACAGATGCGCGATAAGGGCATACGCCATATTGACGGACATCTGATACTCGACCGCAGCCTGTGGGGTGATGTGAAGAATCCGGATGATTTTGCTTCCGATTCTGCCGAAAGCTTTATGACGCCGCCCGATCCCAATATGTTGGCGTATAAAACCGTTGAACTTAGCGCTGAAAAAGAAGCAGACGGACGTTTGGTCATCCGTACCAATCCGCCGCTGCCGAATCTGAACATTCAAAACAAATTAACACTTGAAGATAAGGAAGGAAAGTGCAGCGTTTTAAAAAACCACATGAAAACTTCCTATAAAAACAATACGCTGACCGTATCGGGCAAGCTGCCGGAAAGCTGCTTGGGCAAAGAGCTGTATCTGAATATGTACAGCATGAAAGAATTTGTCGGCAAAAGTTTTGTCAACCAATGGCGCCAACAAGACGGCACGGTTTCAGACGGCCTGACGACAGGTGTCGCGCCTCATGACGCGCATATTTTGGCGAGTCATCTATCCAAACCGCTTGCCGATATCCTCACCGATATGAACAAGCATTCCAATAATCTGATTGCCCGTTCGGTTTTCCTTAAATTTGCCGGACATATATCTGATTACAAGCAGGCGCAGGCCAAGGCCGCCTCTATCGTAAAAAGCGAGCTGGCGGTTGCCGGTATCAATACGGAAGGGCTGGTGTTGGAAAACGGCTCAGGCCTGTCCCGCGTAGAACGGCTCAATGTGCGAATGATGGCGCAAATGTTGGAAAAAGCCTACTTCAGCCCGTTTAAAAACGAGTTTATCAGTACGCTGCCGATTGCCGGTAAAGACGGCACGCTTAAAACACGCTTGAAACAGCCCGGTGAAAACCTGCGCCTCAAAACCGGTACGCTCAAAGATGTCCGCGCACTGGCTGGGTATTGGTTGGGCGAAAAACCGTTGTTGGTTGTCGTCATTATTAATAGTCAAAAATCAACCGATTATTTACGCGACCTGGATAAGCTGGTGTCTAAAATCGTTCAGCCGGGCGGAGATCATTGGATTGATACTAAGGCCTCATGCGTGATGAGGTATCAGGCTTAATAAGCTAAAAAGGCCGTCTGAAAATGTATTGACGTTTCAGACGGCCTTTGTGTAAGAAGAGGAGGCAAGTATTTATATCTATTTTGAAAGATGATTTAGGGATTTGATGAATAAGCGTTTGGTGTGAATCAGCTTGAGATAGATGGTCTTTCAGGATTCAAAACATATGTCTTTCAGCCTTATTGTGTTGTCCTGTTTCATATTATCTAAATAGCTCGATTTTTTATGAAAAGGCATAAGGTACAGACGAAAAAAATACCGGTAAAAACCGGTATTTTTTATTTTTAACTTGATGGCGCGGCGGACGGGGCTCGAACCCGCGACCCCCGGCGTGACAGGCCGGTACTCTAACCAACTGAGCTACCACCGCGCATCCACTGTCAAAGACAATGAAAAGGAAACTTGGTGGGTGATGACGGAGTCGAACCGCCGACATTCTGCTTGTAAGGCAGACGCTCTACCAACTGAGCTAATCACCCGATAAGCCGACATTAAATCAAAAAATCAGGTTGCGCGCAAGGTTTTTATTTAAATAAAAACATATCCCATTGAAAGAATATAGAATATTTTATTTAACAATAAAAATAACCGTTATGCCCATCTATCAATCAAAAATCAAATGCCCCAATTTATCCGCCTTGGTATGCAGATAACGCTCATTTTCCACATTTTCGCCGACATGTAATGCAATGCGTTCGACCACATTAATGCCGGAATCTTTCAACGTTTGAATTTTCTCAGGGTTATTAGTCAGCAACCTGACTTCACGAATATGCAGATAATCATAAATCTGATTGGCCAAAGTAAAGTCGCGCGCATCCACAGGAAGGCCGAGTGCAACATTGGCTTCAACCGTATCCAAGCCTTGGTCTTGCAGACGATACGCACGGATTTTGTTTATCAAACCAATGCCCCTGCCTTCTTGGCGCAAATATATGATAACACCGCGCCCTTCTTTCTGAACGGCCTGCATCGCCGCTTGAAGCTGAGGACCGCAATCACATCTCACCGAAAATAAAGCATCGCCGGTCAAGCACTCGGAATGAATACGCGACAACACAGGCAGGCCGTCTGAAACATCGCCCATCGTCAATGCGACATGCTCCTGTCCGCTCTCTTCTTCAAAGCCGTGCATGGTAAATTCGCCCCATTCCGTAGGCAAACGACATGACGCGACAAACTTCAAGGCCTTACTCATTTTCCGCTTCCTCGTTTTCAGCCACGCCTAAGAGTTTTTTCAAAGGTTCCGCCAAGGCCAAGGCAAGGGCAATCCAAGCCACCAATACTTCGTCAGGCGCGCCGTCTTCGACATCAAACTCGGCATGTATTACACCCAAAACCGCACCGCTGGGCATACAGACAGGAACAGAAATCTGGCTCAAACCGGGATGATTGCGTTCGTCCGACAATTCACCAATTTCCTGCCAATACGCCACATTCTGGCAAACATTCATCCAGCCGCTTTGCGCCGTACGCACAGCCAAAAAAGCCTGCCCGGCCTGCTCGTCGATTGGAATCACATTTTCCAACGGCACGCCCCAGCGGCATAGACGAACCAGCGACAACGCGCCATCTTTCGGAAACGCAGTATAAACGGCTGCGCTTTTCAAATGCTCGGTGCGCTCGGCAACCGAGTCCAAAGCCATAAAAATCTGTTTCAGCAATAATTCATGTTCGGCATCGACATAATCCGCCAACTGCCAACCGTCTTCAGACGGCCACAAAATCGAACGCTCAACAGAAACATTGCCCATTTTAATCACAGCCTGGGCAGTCAAATAAGCAACATGTATCTCATCCGCAGGCAGCTTCAAACCTTGCGTCTGCAAAAAATCTTTAATCAATAAAGCAGGCATCAGCCCTTCCTCACCAAATGGAAAGTTGAGGCCGTCTGAAAACAAACCCTGCTTTCAGACGGCCGGATTAAGTCATTATATAAGGGATAAACCGACAAATTCAAGCAAACAAGACTTTGCGCCCCCATTAATCTTGTGTATAATCCACGATTCAAATTAGTGCGGACGTGGCGAAATTGGTAGACGCACCAGATTTAGGTTCTGGCGCCGCGAGGTGTGAGAGTTCGAGTCTCTCCGTCCGCACCACCCAACCCCTTTACGGGGCTTTTTTTTCGCCTAATCAAATCTAACGCAGTAATCAAGATTCAATACTGGCAAGGCTTTCAGGCCAATATACCCCTTGCCAAGTGTCTAAATACCCCCAATGCCATTTAATTGAGTAAACCACAAAATGTGGGTATGATTCAGGGAATCAGCCAAAACCACTGAAAAACATCCCCACAATGCCACTAAACGACCGCCAAATTAAAGCTGCCAAACCGTCTAACACTGGAAAGAAAGTTAAGTTATTTGACGGAAACAGCCTATATCTTGAAATTACGCCAGCGGGCGGGAAAATATTCCGCATGAGATACCGCATGAATGGCAAAGATAAAGACTTCACTATCGGGAAATATCCAGCCGTTTCACTGGTAGAAGCCCGACAAGCCACCGAAAACGCCCGCCGCATGATTGCACAAGGGCAAGACCCTACCAAAGCCAAGCAAGAAGCCAAAGCAGCCCAGCAAGCCGCCTTGTTAAATACTTTTGAGCATTTGGCCAAGCAATGGCACAAGGACAATTTGCCCCGCTGGAAAGAACACCACGCCGAGCGGATCATGCGTTATTTGAAAAATGACGTTTTCCCAGTCATTGGAGAAATCCCCGTTAATGAAATCAAGGTAACCCACATCAAAAACTTGCTTGATGACATTATGGCAAGGGGCGTTACTGATACCGCCGACAAAATCAGGGGCTGGATCGGGGCGGTTTTTGACTATTCCGCCATGCTGGAAATTTCAGAAAACAACCCAGCCCGCCTGTTGAAAAATCACATTCCCAACTTACCCACCAAACACAAACCCGCCCTGCCCCGTGAAGAATTGCCGGAGTTTTACCGCCGCCTGATACTGGCAACCAACATAGAACGGCAAAACAAAATTGCCATCATGCTTGTCATGCTGGTGTTTGTGAGAAATAACGAATTACGCGGCGGCCAGTGGGAAGAAGTGGACTTTAAAAACAAGCGTTGGATTATTCCCGCCGAAAGAATGAAGCACGAAAAGATGAAGCCAAAGCCCGCTTTATGTGTGCCTCTTTCTGATTGGGCAATAGAGCTTCTTCAAGAGTTACACACGCTGACAGGGCATAGCCGGTTTATGTTTCCAAGTAGAACCAACGTAAACCGCCATATCAGCGAAAACACGCTAGGAAAAATCATTAACGAGAAACTAGGCTACAAGGGCAAGGCCACGCCGCATGGCTTCAGAGCAGTAGCAAGTAGTTTGCTTTATGAAAACAACTTCAACGGCGGCGCAATCGAAATACAGCTTGCCCACGTTGAAGAAGACAAGACAAAGGATTCATACGCCTACATGGCCGAGTATATGCCCCAGCGTATCGAGTTTATGCAATGGTATAGCGACTATTTGCGGGAGCGATACAACCAGGCATTACAGATGATTCAAGAGAGCAAGACGGATTAAAAATTCCCTATGCGCGAGAGTGAATATACTGGTTACACTGGTTACCACAAAATTTAACAAATATAACTATATGAATATAAATATAAATACAAAGAAAAAGCGGTAACCAGTTAACGTAAATTTACTGGTTACCAACTGGTTACCACTGGTTACCCTTTATACAAGTTTGATATTCCGGAATATTTTTAGCTTTAGAGGTATTACATGGTTTCTATCGCATATCCAAGAAACGTTGCAGTATATAACCCAAAATATGCAGCTATATTCAATATTACTAATAGCCCTGAATTTGAGGACGCACTAGGGATTTTTAGCTGGCAAGCCCAAAGGGTGTTGACTAGAACATTTCAAAGCCTTGAAAAATTTGAGCATGGTGTGTCGCTATGGAGTTATAAGGAAACTTACAAGGTTTCTTTAGTTGAGGAGCAGGTTAATGACGCGTTAGAGAAGTATCAGGAAAAGTACGGAGACCCTATCGATTATTCGGAGTATTTTTATCCCGTTATAGAAGAGTTGCACTTTGGGCAAAGTCTGGAGATGCGCCTAGAAATGCAGTATTTCATTACAGCAAAGGCCATTTATGAGTATGTTTCAAACTTCAAAGACAAGCCATTGCAAGAAAATTTAAATCAATTCAAAACAATAGCAAACTTAATTACAGCATCAATAGAGTTCATGTCTTTGGAGTTGAGAAAAGACCAAATCAGCATAGAGGCAATAACAGAAAATACCCGGAAAGCAGGCAAAGCCAAACAAAGCCATTATGAAAAAGCGGGAACGATAGCAGCCGTAAATCAGTTATTGGAAGAAAGAAAGGAAATGTTTAATCAATGGGGCGGGAAAGCTAAATTAATCCGCCTTATTTTTGAAAAAATTAATAACGATGAAATATCAGCCCCTGATGTTCCATCGGAAAAAGCAGTTAAACACTGGATAAAACAGTTTCAGGAAAATATGAAATCAACAAACTGACTTTAGGGAAGTCAACAAGCTGCTTACTTAACAGCCGCCCACATGGGCGGCTATATTTTTACCTGTCATCTAACCCGACTGAAAGAAAGGCAAAAATATATGAACAACACAGTATTGAGAGCAGACGATACCGCCCGCGCATTAGGTGTTTCACGGGCGACTATTTGGAATTGGGCAAACCCTAAGAGCCGTCATTACCGCCCCGATTTTCCCCGCCCTTTCAAAATTTCTGCCAATGCGACAGGCTGGCTTGCAAGCGAGATTGACGACTATATCGGCAAACTGGCAGCCAAACGCGAAGAATAGGAGTTTTCTGAGCAATACGCGCGCGCGCGAGGAATCAGCGGGAATCTATCCCTTTAGACAAAATAAAACCGCCTGAACGGACATTCAGACGGCCAAACAAATTAAGAGGTAAGAAAATTATGGATAACCATTCTATCAGTATTAAGTCCAAAACGCCAAGCCAAAGAGAGCGCATTTTAGCCCGATTGAGAAAAGGGAGCGTTACTTCATGGGAGCTGGCACAGATGGGCATACTTAGCTATAACACACGCATTATGGAGCTTCGCAGGGCGGGGCATGAAATCATTACCGTGATGGAAGAAGTAACAAACCAATTTGGGGGAACCGTGAAGCGTGGACGGTTTGTATTAATCAATTAAATCAGGAGCTTTAAACATGAATATTGAATATGTAAAAACAGTTTTTGCAACCCGTCAAAAATTACTGAAAGAGGAAGAGGACAAATGCAGTGAACTGACCGCCCAAATTGAAGCGGCTGAAGCCGGTGTTTCAGAGGCGGAGGCGGTAATCAATGAATTTGCGGGGCTGAGAAGCAAGCGCAAAGGAATATTTGCCGATTTATTGAAGATGGGTAAACCCACAAACACCGAAGAAGCCAAAGAGCTTGATTCAGAGATTGCCGCCAAGCGAGAAGAGGCAGACCGCGCCGCCGATGTGCTGGAAGTACAAAAAGAACTGCTGGAAAGCCTATTTAATGACCGCTGCCAACATCTGAACCGTATTTCAGAGCTTCGCAATTTGCTGGCCGTTTCCCGCTATGAAATGTTTATTGCCGGTATTGAAGAGACCCACTTGCCTGAATATTTGGAGGCCGCCCGCGCCTACGCCAAAGCCGCCGCGAAACTGGCAGGAATCGGCAAGGCCGCCATTGAAATGAGAACGAATCTTCAGGAAAACGGTTTGCGGCCTGATTGCCGAAACTATGGGGAATCTATGCCGAATCGAATAATTGATTTACGTTTGCCCGGCTTCTTCAACATGATGGACAACACCGGCGGGGAAGAAAACGCTATTTTCGACATCTTTAAAGACATGGAGAAAGAAAAAGAAGCGGTTTCCAATAGCTTGAAGTAGCAACACCCAAACAGCCGCCCAAAGGCAGAAACCAGCTATTGGGCGGCTTTTTGAAAGGATTAAGACATGACACCAAAGCAAGAACAGTTTGCCCGCCTGTATGTGGAAACAGGCAATGCAAGCGAAGCATACCGGCAAGCCTACAACACCGACAACATGAAGCCTGAAACGGTAACCAATGAAGCCTATAAGCTGCTACAAACCCCCGATATTTCCGCGATGGTAGATAACCTCAAGGCAGAGGCGCGGCAACGCCATGCGGTAACGGTTGATGACCTGTTGCACGAACTAGAGCAAGCACGGGCGGCGGCACTGACAGCCCCAACACCGCAAAGCAGCGCGGCAGTATCGGCCACGATGGGCAAGGCAAAAATGCTTGGCTTGCTGGTGGATAAGGCGGAAATCAAGGCAGAGGCGGAAATACAGGAAAAGCCGAAAAGTTATGTATCTTCGATTGTGGAATCACTCACAGAGGAAGAGAAAAAAGCGATCTTGGACTTAGCCCTTAGGACACATAGGGGCAAATGGGAGGCGGTAACACTTGCAGACATTGCCGCCGTTACAGGTAAAGACACTGACAAGACGTGCTATGCCGTCATTCTTATTACAGCATTGGACAGAATCTAATGTTAAATCGCCCAATCCTGTAAAAAACCATTTGACAGATTGAGCTTTGGGAAGCAGAATTAAGTTTCTTTCTCAAATCGTATAGCCCAAATCAGCAGGGTAACGCTGATTTTTTATCGCCATTTTCTCTTATGGCG
>ERZ772779.1187-NODE-1187-length-10906-cov-2.846189_pt1 | contig 10906 bp, 8 predicted proteins | sample MGYA00511360_ERZ772779 | MGnify/ENA primary metagenome ERZ772779 (study PRJEB29015, sample SAMEA2738112) | human oral metagenome | biome: human oral; feature: human-associated habitat; material: saliva | place: China | collected 2231 ...
CCTTCCTCTCGGTCATCGGCGAGCTCCTCATTACGATTGCCGTCATTTTGGGGTTATTTGCCGTTTGGCAGTTGTACTGGACGACATACAAGGTAGAAGGCCCCCGCGCTCAAGCAGTCGCGGACTTCTCCAGCAAGCACCCATCGAACCGAACCCTGGGTGAGCGTCATACCGACGATCCGCCGGAGTTCACCCTGAACCCGGCAATCGATGAACTCTACGGAGTGATCCATGTTCCTTCATGGAATTGGATGAAGATCCCCCTGGGTGAAGGCACGACGGGTAGCGTGATTGATCAGGGCTGGGCGGGCCACTACAAGGACACCGCGCAGCCCGGTCAAGTGGGTAACTTCTCGGTTGCCGCACACCGTCGTTCATACGGTAATTCATTCCGTTTCATTGACCTGCTCAAGGACAATGACAAGGTTGTTGTCGAGACCGATAACGTCTATCTGGTCTACACCTACCAGTCCAATGAGATCGTTCCCGCCAACGATGAAACCAATATCCGCGTCATTGCCCCGGTTCCCGGTGATCTCACCTTCTCAAAGCAGCCGACTGAACGTCTGATGACAATGACGACCTGCAACCCCGAGTACGGCAACTCTGAGCGTTTTATCGTTCATCTCAAGCTGGAATCGTGGACTCCGAAGAGTACGGGTGTCCCCGCCGAACTACTCGATGAGCCCGTGGAGTAAGGAAGGAATTCAATATGTACGGATGGTTTTTCCGCCACCTTCCGGGACCCACGTGGTTCCGAGTTTTCTTGTGCCTGGTGATCGCCGCTTTCGCTGTCGCCGTGCTTTTTGCCTACGTCTACCCATGGGCAGAGCGTTTCTTTGGCTTGGGCGGCGCTGCGGTCTGATTGACCGGAAATGAGCATAGCTGTGGGGGGCCGGCATTGCCGGCCCCCCACAGTGTATTCAGTTCAGGTTGTCTGCGCTTCGGGCGAGGCCGCGAGCAGACTCTATGTCAGTCTGAAGCGGGCCTTGTGGGCCTTAGTGGCCTGAGGGGCTGGGAGAGGCCGAAGACCCACCCTGTGACACGTAGAGAGTGATGGAGCTGCCCTGTCGCACCGCAGAACCTTCACTGGGCGTTACGCCGGTGACAACACCGGCAGCTGCGTTACGGTCGGGCATCTGGATGACGGTCACGCGCAATCCCAAGGCCTCAAGCTGAGAGGCGACCTCGGTGTAGTTTGCACCCGTCAGATTCTGAGGAACAGTGATGTTACCCGAAGCGATGTTCAGGGCGACAGTATCACCGCGCTTGGCCTCGGAACCCACAGCCGGGGAAGTCGAGACGACACGGCCCTGCTGGGCACCGCCCTCATCGACGGTATTGACGTTTCCAACCGACAGACCGGCCTGGGTCAGTGCGGTACGAGCCTGATCCTGGCTCATGCCAGTGACATCGGGGATCGTCACCTTTTCAGAGCCAGAGGACACGTAACCGGTAATGGTTGATCCGGCGCGGACCTTCGAGCCTGCAGAAGGACTGACGCGTGCAATCTTGCCGCTTTCGACCGAATCGGACGCTTCCTTCTGGTCGGACAGAATCCACTTCAAGCCCAAAGCTTCAACAGTTTGCTGAGCCTGCGTTGGGGTCATACCGACAAGATTGTCCGGCAGAGTGATAGACGCGGGGCCCGAAGAAATCGTTGCAGTCACTCGGGAACCGGGCTTTGCAGCGGTTCCGGCCTTCGGATCGGTTGAAACAACGGAACCGGCAGGAACGCTGTCAGAAGCAACCTGCTCGTTCGCAACAGCCCACTCGAAGCCCTTATCCGTTATAGTCTTCATCGCCTCGGCCTGGGTCTGACCAACAACGTTGGGTACCTCTGCGGTCGAATCGGAGCGAGTATGCGTCAGGAAAAGCCACGTGATGCCGATAAGCGCGACCAGGACAACACCGATGATTCCCGCGATCAGAGCCGCAGGACGCTTCTTCTCGTCCTCTTGCTCCTCATCATTTTGACGAACCGCAGGTGCCGCAGCCCCACGAGGTCGGATTTGGGTTTCTTGGGCCTCGGAAGGTGAGGAAGCTGCGGGGAATGCGGGAGGCGTGGCAACGGCGGGAAGCGTCTGCGTCGCCTGAGTCGTCCACACCGCGGTGTCGGGCGCGTTCACATGAGAGCCATGAGCCGCGCGCAGAAGGTCAGCCTTCATTGCAGCCGCTGAAGAATAGCGATCGTCAGGGTTCTTAGCCAGAGCCTTCATGACGACGCGGTCCATTTCCGCCGGAACATCGGGCGCAATCGATGAAGGAAGCGGCGGGAGAGTCTGCACGTGCTGGTAGGCGACGGCTACCGCAGAATCCCCGGTAAATGGCGGCTTTCCGGTGAGAAGTTCGAAGAGCAGGACGCCCGCTGAGTACAGATCCGAGCGCGCATCCACCGGCTTACCCTGTGCCTGTTCGGGTGAAAGGTATTGCGCGGTGCCAACAACTGCGTTCGTCTGCGTCATTGTTGCCTGAGAATCGGCGATTGCGCGGGCAATACCGAAATCCATGACTTTGACTTCGCCCTTGGAAGTCAGCATGACGTTGCCGGGCTTGATATCGCGGTGAACCAGGCCAGCAGAATGCGAGTACTCCAGTGCAGAGAGAACGCCGGCAACAATGTCGACGACCTCGGGAATGGGGAAGGGGCCTGCATCGTCAGAGAGCAGGTCCTTCAGCGGACGCCCATCAACGTATTCCATGACGATGTAAGGAATCGACACTCGACGACCATCGGGGAGGATGGTTGGCTCTTCACCGGTGTCGTAGACAGCAACGATGTTTGGGTGGTTAAGCGAAGCCGCGGATTGGGCCTCGCGACGGAAGCGCGCCTGGAAGACGGAATCCATCGCCAAGTCGGTGCGAAGAGTCTTAATTGCAACGATTCGCGACAGACGCTTGTCGAATCCGAGGTGAACTTCGGCCATCCCGCCGCGCCCGATGAGCGAGCGCACCTCGTAGCGTCCCCCTAGAACTTGAGGGGCGGATTCTGCCATGTCGAAACCTCCTGATTGAGTGAGACGTCTGCACTTGTCCTGTGCAGGAGCGACCCTAATCTGTTGTGGATAGTAGCAACCGCAATTAAGAAAACTGTGAGAGAGATCAGGAAGATGACCAGCCATTTTCCGATTTGCTCACTGCGGCTTGGCTCCGGCGCCACAACAGAACGATTGTAGCGAGTCTTTGCGGGAGCGCTCGTGAGGATTGTTCCGTTCTCTTCCGTGATCGCGTGCCAGCGGAAAAGCGCGGGGTTGATTCTTGTGGTCTGAGCAGGCCGTTTGGCGGGCCGTGGGCCTGTAGGCGCCTTGCGTGCCGAGGCCTCGGGCGCGGGGGTGTGCACCGCAGGGGCTGTGCTGCGGCTTTGCGCCCTGCGCCCTGGTCCTGCGCCTTGTCCTTCCCTTCGCGAGGCCGCAGAAATACGGGAGGAGAGGGAAGGACGTGATGGGGAATCCTTGTGCGAGGCCTCGGGAGTGCGCGTCGGCGTCACAGGGCGGGCTGCCAGGGAAGGCTGTGCTGCCTGTGCATCAAAATCGACGGGCTCGAGCATGTCCTCGGGAAGGGAACGACGGTGCGTGTGGCGAATCGGTGCGCTGCGGCGAGCCACGGGGTTGACGCGTGTTTCGACCGCGGGTTCACCCGGAGCCGGTGGAGCACCGTGCTGCGGAGCTGGGACGCTTGGAGCAGGGAGCGGACGTGCCTGAAGGGAAACGCCCATCTCGCTGGCTGCCGCAACCAGTTCACGAACAAGTGCAGAGCCCGATGCGGGGCGCTGCTGTGGATCTTTATCCAACAAGTGGTAGATCACGTGAGCAAGGGGAGCGGGAACCGTATCCGGAAGCGCGGGAACCGGTTCATTGACGTGGGCGAAGGCGATATCGACCTGGGACTTCCCGGTGAAAGGACGAACCCCGGCTGCGGCCTCGTAGGCAATGACACCCAGGGCGTAAAGGTCGCCCAATGAGGTGGCTTTCTCTCCCATTGCCTGCTCGGGGGGAAGGTACTGGGCGGTTCCCATCACCATGCCATCGGCGGTCAGATCGATCTGCGAATCTGTACGAGAAATGCCAAAATCCGTCAGCTTAACCATGCCGTCGGGTCGAATGAGCACGTTTGCGGGCTTGATATCGCGATGGACGACACCTGCTTGAGCTGCCGCGCCCAAAGCCATCGCAATCTGCATGAGAATGGGCATGAGGTATTCGGGAGCCAAAGACTGGCCACCGCGCAGGTGATCGGTCAAAGGACGTCCTTCGACCAACTCCATAATGATCCAGCCGCGACCGTTTTCTTCGCCCGAATCCAAGACATTTGCGATATTTGGATGCTCAATGCTCATCGCGTTACGCGCTTCAATGCGCAAGCGGGAGAGCGAAAGTTCCTGCCCGGATAACTCGGGACGCAAGACCTTTGCAGCAAGAATGCGGCCGGTGACGCGATCTCGCGCTTTCCAGACCTCGCCCATTCCTCCTTGGGCGATGAGGGAAAGCAACAGATACCTGCCGCCCAGGACTCGCCCGGCCAGCTGGTTTGGTGCCCGTGTCGGTTTGGGATCGCTCACTTCAGGCCCTCCTGGAGAAGTGCACGTGCGATGGGGCCCGCATCGGTTCCACCGTGCGGGACGGGATGGGATTCATCGCCTTCAACAAGTACAGCGAAGGCGATCTGCGGGTTATCAGCGGGGGCGAAGCCAACTGCCCAGGCATTTGCGCGGCCGGAACCGTCGCCTAATTCAGCGGTGCCGGTCTTGGCTGCAACAGAAACTCCTGGAATTGCCATGGAGGTTCCGGTTCCATAGGGCTGGGAGACAACGCCGGTCATCATCTGCGTCAGTTGGGAGGAGATCTCGGGGGTGATCTTCTGACCCACGCGGATTGGTGAGGTTTGCGATTGAACCTGAAGATCAGAATCAACGATCTGAGAAATCAGGTAGGGACGCATCATTGTTCCCTTATTGGCAATGGTCTGTGCGATCATCGCCATCTCCATAGGAGTGACCTTGACCGAGTACTGGCCGATTGCGCTCATTGCCAACTGCGCAGAATCCGTTGAATCAGGGAACTGAGAGGGCGTGACGCTGAGCGGAATCTTCTGGGAGGTTCCGAACTCAAAACGGTTTGTCACATCTGCCAAATCCGTGTGCGTCAGTTTCTCGCTGGCCAAGACAAAGGTTGTGTTGCATGAACGCGCAAAGGCTTCAGAAAGGGTTGGGTGTCCGTTGCCGCATTCGGTTGATTCAATATTTGACACCGAGGTGGCCGTTCCGGGAAGCGTGGTCGAGATGGGGGAGTCCATCTCTGTTTCCGGAGTGACCGCGCCCTTTTCAAGAAGAGCAATGCTTGTCAGGATCTTGAAGGTCGATCCGGGTGCATACAAGTCACCTGCGATCGCGCGGTTGTACAGGGGCTTCGAGGGATCGTTAATGAGATTCGTGTAAGCGGTATTGGCTTCCTGTGAATCAAAGACCGCCAGCGAATTGGGATCGTAGGAAGGCGAAGAATACATGGCCAAGACCGCACCGGTCTTGGCATCGAGAGCGACAACTGCGCCCTTGCGATTGCCCAGTTTTTCGGCCGCGATCTTCTGCATATTCGGGTTGAGCGTCAAAACGACGCCACCACCTTGGCGGTTTTGCCCAGTGAAAAGGTTACGGAAGCGCTGGGCGAGAAGAACCTGAGACTGCCCATCCAAAATGTCCTCAGCCGCTGCTTCCATCCCAGTCGATTGGGAGAAAGCGGCAGAGAAGTATCCCGTGGTCTGGGCGTAGAGGGGACCCTGGGCATAAGAACGCTGGTAGCGCGAAGAATCCTCGATCTTCTTTGAAGAAGCGATGGCTTCTCCAGCAACGATGATGGGACCGCGGTCAACTTCGGCGGCATGGAGGATGGTTCGCTGATTGCGCCCATCGGCATTGAGAGATGGGGCCTGAATGACCTGATTATTCGTCACAATCAGACCAAGGGCTGCAAACATCATCAAAACGATGATGAAAAGACGGCGAATCTGCGTATTCACAGGCGACCTCCCGCGTGTTCGGGGGTGTGACGCTTCTTGGCATCAACAACGGGGAGATTGCCCGAGGTCCAGGTTGAGGGCACCGAAGGACGACGTGAAGCATCCGATACGCGGATCAGAAGAGCAACAGCCAGCCATGAGGAGACCATCGAAGAGCCGCCGGCTGCCAAGAAAGGAGCGGTTAGGCCGGTGAGTGGAATCAGCCGGGTGATGCCGCCCAAAACCACGAAAATCTGGATTGCGAAGGAGAAGCTCAGACCCGTGGCAAGAAGCTTTCCGAAGCCGTCGCGCACGCCGATTGCCGCACGCATGCCTCGTTCAATAAGAATCAAGTACAGGACCAAGATCGCCGCAAGGCCCGTAATTCCAAGCTCTTCAGCGAAAGAAGAAAGGATGAAGTCCGAGTTAGCCAGGGGGACAAGCTGCGGATAGCCGCGACCCCAGCCCGTTCCCAAAAGCCCGCCCGAGGCCTGGCCGAAGAGGCCTTGGACCAGCTGGTAGGAGCCGCCGGCTTGAGCGTTGTAGACCTCGGGGTCAAGGGCATTGAGCCAGACCGAGAAGCGAGCACGAACGTGGCTGAAGGTGCTGATGGCGACAAGAACAGCGGGGACGAACATGAGGAAGCCGATGACCAGCCAAGAGACGCGATTTGTGGCGACATACAGGGTCGCAACAAAAAGGCCGAAGAAGAGCAGCGAGGTTCCCAGATCCCGTTGAAGAACCAGGATGGCTACTCCCACAAGCCATACGATCAAAATTGGTCCAAGGTCGCGAGCGCGGGGCATCCGCATGCCCAGAACCTTGGGGCCGCCAATCGCGAGATTATCGCGATTGTTCACTAAGTAACCCGCGAAGAAGATTGCCAGCGTGATCTTGACGAGCTCACCGGGCTGCATTGACAGCGGTCCGAGGCTGATCCACACGCGAGCACCGTAGGTTTCCTTACCCAGTCCGGGAATCATCGGAAGAAGGAGCAGGACAAGCGAAAGCAAGCCAAATGTGTAGGTGTAGCGACGCAGGATCCGGTGGTCACGAATAACAACCAAAATGACTGCGGCCAACGCAATTGCAATGCCGACGAACATCATTTGACGCATGCCGACCGTATCCATGCCCAGCGCGTGCAATGAGAGGTCAATACGGTAAATCATCGCCAAACCCATGCCGGTGAGCGCAACAGCGACCGGCAAAATAACGGGATCAGCGTAGGGAGCCAAGAAGTGGACTCCGACTTCAGCAAGGATTGCGATGGTAAGCAAAATTCCGATGTGAAGTCCGAGGTTTGCCGGGGGCTCGCCCGTCCGGTTGATACTGGTGATGACATAGCCACCAATGCCGACGGCTAGCGCTAGGAGCATAAGGACAAGCTCAAGAAAACGCCGGGGACGAACGGGGTTAATGGACACGGTTGCCATTACTGACCCCCTTCCTGATTGGCCGAGGAATTGGCGGAATTATCGCCTGTGGAACCTTGGCCTTCTTGACCCTGCTGGTTGTTCTGATTTTGCTCGCGTTCCTGCTGTTCCTTTTGCTGCTTCGCTTCGCGTTCCTTCTCCAAAGCGCGCTCGCGGGCATTCGATCGCAGGACTGACACGTAGGCATCGATGTCACTGCGAGAAGTTCGAGTGACGGGCTCTTGTAGACGCTGCTGGTCGACCGCGGCAAGCTGATCGAGCTTCACATCAGTAATTTCCACCGCATGCGAGAGTTTCCACGACCCAATCGACTGCGGAATGCCTTGGTAGATCACCACAGCACCGTCTTTGCCCAGCACGTAGTACTGAGTTTGGCTCCACTTCCAGCCGAACCATCCACCGACGACAACAGCAATTGCCGCGATCAACGAGACGAGGGGAAGTACCCACCCAAAGCGAGAGCGACGAGGGAGTTCAGACTCGGCCTCGTCATCTTGAGGAAGCGATTTCGTAGGCGCGGAAAGTGCGGCTGCACGCGCGGCTGCACCACCGCCACCTCGGGTCGGAGCTAAGCGGTCCTTTGCGGCTGCGCCGACAACCTGGGGTGCGGCGGGAGGGTTGGTACCCGCTGGAACGATATCGGCGACAACGCAGGTGACGTTATCTGGGCCGCCGGCGAGAAGCGCAAGGCGGATGAGTTCTTCGGCGCATTCACCGGGGTCATGGACGTCGGTGAGAACCTCGGCGATCGTATCGGCAGAAACAACGCCAGAAAGCCCATCAGAGCACAGGAGCCAGCGATCGCCGACAATCGCCTCGCGCATGGTTTCATCGGGGGTGACATCGGCTTGGGAATCACCCAGAATGCGCATGACGACGTTGCGCTGAGGATGGTGTTCGGCCTCTTCGGGAGTGATTTGACCGCTATCGACCAGGTACTGAACGAAAGAGTGGTCGGTGGTGACCTGGGTCAGAGTGTCCCCGCGCAGAAGGTATGCGCGCGAGTCGCCGATGTGGACCATCGCGAGTTTTCGGCCCGAACGCAAGATCGCGATGCAGGTCGTTCCCAAACCTGCGAGTTCAGGATCGTGTTGCGAGCGCTCGGAGAGTTCTTCGTGAGCGTCCATCAGGGCATCGCGAAGGAGCGGAAGAAGAGATTCTGCGGGGTGAGAGTCGGTGTCCAGAGGAACGAGGTGCGCCATCGCGACCGACGAGGCAATATCACCGCCCGCAGGACCGCCCATTCCGTCGGCTAAAACCAGTAAATTTGCGCCCGCGTAGCCAGAATCTTGGTTATTTTGACGCACCAAGCCGACGTCGCTGCGAGCGGCGTAGTGGAACTCGACGGGCTTGGATTGGGGCATGTTACTTCACCAATTCAAGGGTGGTTTGGCCGATTCTGACGATGTCCCCAACATTTAATTCCCGAGGCGAAGTCAGCCTTTCGTCATCCACAAAAGTTCCGTTTCGTGACCCCAGGTCTTCGATCCACCACTGACCATCTGCAGGAGTGAGCCGGGCATGCTGGGAAGAGGCGTATTCGTCTTCCAAAACGAGAGTTGACGAGGGGGAACGCCCAATGATGATGGGGGAGGCGCCCAGGGGGATGATCGTTCCAACGAGGGGGCCGCCGGTGAGAAGCAGATTGCGCGGAGCTGTGCCGGTTTTTGCGCGACGAGACTCACGTCGTTTGCGATCCGCATCCTTTCGTCCCTTTCCGCGCGGGGTCACAACAGTGCCGAAAATATCTCGGCGCAGGGTTGAGACCGCTCCTAAGACCAGGAGCCACAGGAATACAAGGTATCCCAGTCGGAAGAGGGTAAAGGTGAGATCAGAAGTCACTGGGCATCCTCACTTTGCGGGTGTGTCCAGAACAAGATACGGGTGCGGCCGATGGTGATCTGGTTTCCGTCAAGAAGGGTCGCCGCGTCGATGCGGTGTCCTTCGACGAAGGTACCATTTGTCGAGCCCAGATCGGTAGCAATAACGCCGGTTGGGGTGATACGAAGTTCCAGGTGACGGCGGGAAACTCCCGAATCGGCGACGGTAATGTCGGCCTCGGTCCCGCGGCCAATGACGGTGACGGGTTCGGTGAGGAGCCACTTTTCTCCGTCGACGTCAATGATGGGGTGCTCGGGTGAAGGTGACGAGGCCGTGGCCGGGGCCGCTGCGCCGCGTTCGTTGCGTGCCTGAACCTGGAGCTGGCCGGTGAATTCGTCGCTATCTTTTGTGAAGTCGATAGAGATCGGCCCGAGAAGTGAGTAGCCCTGGGACTGTGCGTAGTCGGTGGCTTGCTGAACGAATTCGTCGGAAAGAATATCGAGGTCGCCCAGTGCGTTCATGTCCGCCGGCGCCATACGAATGGTGAAGTGATTCGGTGCGATTGCACGGTCCGTTGACAGTTCTTGAACGTGGTCGTCCATCGCGCGTTTGAGTGCAGAGGTAACGTCAACGGCTTTGATCCCCGAACGGAACACACGAGAAAAAGCACCGTTTACGCCGCGCTCAACGGCGTTTTCAAAACGGTCAAAAATACCCATAGTCGTGTTCTCCTCATTCCCCGCGCGGTGCCGCGACATATAGCCTTACTGGCGGGTTCTCTGCCACAGTTTACCCATTGTTGTGCCCTTGGGGGGTTGTGGGCTAACCGGAGGACCGATAATTGTTCCTTAAATCGCGCAGGAATGGGCCTTAGTTACTTCTCTCCCACAAGCTGTCTGGCGAGGCGTGGGGGAATCGGTCGGAGTTCGTGATCATTTCGCTTAGTCGATCGGTGACGGCGTCCATCGCGTAGCGGATCGCGCCGAGGATTACTTCGCGTCCTCCCAGGGTTGAGGCGGTGATTGTCGGGGGGAAGGGGCATACTTGGGCGCAACGTTCGATCAGCAGGAATAGGTCTGCGTGGGAGGCGAATCGTCCGCCGATGACGACGCACTCGGGTGCCGTTGCGAGGATCATGGCGTTAATTCCCAAAGCCAATAGATCGGCGTATTCTTGCACGGCTCGTAAAGCCGTGGTATTTCCGCTTTTCGCGAGGGAGAAAAGCGTGTCTCGTGCGGGCTGCCCGTCGGGATAGAGAGACGAGGAGAAGGTTTCTTCCTCGATTTCGCGCCACCTTAGTTTGGGTAGTTCTCCGATCAGGCCTGCGCTTCCCCCGTACCCGGCGTGGATTCGCCCGTCGATGACAGAGGCCGCGCCCGTGCGTTGTCCCGCCAGGATGTAGAGGACGTCGCTGACGTTCGCGGCGGCCCCTTTCCAGGATTCCCCCCGGGCCCCGAGGGCGCAGTCTCCCAGAGAAATGACCCTGGTGTTGAGTGAGGGGCCAAGGCTGTCAGCGAGGTTGAGTCCTTGCCATCCCGGCATGCCCCGGCCGCCGAAGTATGCGACGGTGTTGTTGTCGATGACTCCGGGCGATGCGACCGCGCACACAAGTGGTTTATACGAGTGTGTCGCTAGATTCTGGGCGAGGCGTGCCGCTA
>ERZ772779.1188-NODE-1188-length-10902-cov-23.058265_pt1 | contig 10902 bp, 8 predicted proteins | sample MGYA00511360_ERZ772779 | MGnify/ENA primary metagenome ERZ772779 (study PRJEB29015, sample SAMEA2738112) | human oral metagenome | biome: human oral; feature: human-associated habitat; material: saliva | place: China | collected 2231 ...
CCGGCATTCATTCACGGTGGACCGTTTGCAAATATCGCTCATGGCTGCAACTCTGTAGTAGCAACGAAGACTGCGCTAAAACTCGGTGACTATGTGATCACTGAAGCTGGATTTGGAGCAGATCTAGGTGCAGAAAAGTTCTTTGATATCAAGTGCAGATACGCTGGGTTAAAGCCTGACTGTGTAGTAATAGTGGCTACAGTGCGTGCTCTCAAGATGAACGGTGGCGTGGCTAAGGATAATCTCGCTGAAGAAAATTTAGATGCCCTGAGAGCTGGTTCTTCTAACCTCATAAGACACATAGAGAACGTAGCAAAGTTCGGAGTGCCATCAGTAGTAGCAATCAATAGATTCCCAACTGATACAGAAGCTGAACTAGAGCTTCTCGATAAGATCTGTGAGGAGTATGGGGTAAAGGTTGTTCTGTCTGAAGTCTTCGCAAAGGGCGCTGAAGGTGGAATGGATCTCGCTGAAGAAGTAATTAGGATCTGTGAAGAGGGTAAGGCGGACTTTAAGCCATTATATGATCTCGATTTATCAATTGAGGAGAAGATGGAAAAGATAGCGAAGGAAATTTACCGCGCAGATGGAGTTGATTTCACACCAGCAGCTAAAAAGCAGATTAAGGAGCTCACAAAGCTAGGATATGACAAGCTGCCAATCTGCGTTGCAAAGACCCAGTATTCATTCTCAGACGATGCAACGCTGCTAGGTGCACCAACAGGATTTACCATCACTGTTAGAGAACTAAGAGTATCAGCAGGGGCAGGGTTTATCGTAGCGCTTACTGGCTCAATAATGACAATGCCAGGGCTCCCTAAGGTGCCGGCTGCAAACGGTATGGATATCCTGTCCGACGGAACTATAATTGGCTTATCATAAGAAATAGTATTATTATGCACCAGATTATGGAGTTAGGCTTTTTGCCACACGTATCTGGTGCTATAATCAATTTAGGATATTATTATTAAATATAATTATTTAATTGTTCATTCGAAAGGAGACTTTAAATGAATGTAATTCAGGAGAGACTCGCTGCACTCCGTTCTAAGATGCAGGAGCACGATATTAATTATTACGTTGTTCCAACAGCTGATTTTCATCAGTCAGAGTATGTTGGTGAGCACTTCAAGGCAAGGAAGTTCATAACAGGATTCTCTGGTTCTGCAGGTGTTGCAGTAGTAGGGTTAGACGGAGCTTGGCTATGGGTTGATGGAAGATATTTCCTTCAGGCTGGTGAGCAGCTTCAGGGTACAACTGTTGAGCTCATGAAGATGGGTGAGCCTGGAGTTCCAACACTAGATGCATTTATAAATAGCAACCTTAAGAAAGGTGAGAAAATCGGATTTGATGGAAGAGTTGTATCCATGGATGAAGGACAGCTATATGATGAAATTGCTAAGAAGCACGAAGGATGCATCGAGTATAGCGTTGACCTAATCGATGAGATCTGGACAGACAGACCACCGCTCTCAGAGAAGCCAGCATTTGAGCTTGAAGTAAAATATACTGGAAAGACCGTTGCTGAAAAGCTTGCTGATATCCGTGAGAAGATGGTAGAAGCTGAGGCAGATATGCACGTTGTTACAACGCTTGACGATATCTGCTGGACTCTGAATATCCGTGGAGATGATATCGACTTCTTCCCACTAGTTCTATCGTATGCACTGATGGATGAGAAGTCATACCATTTATATATTGACGAGCGTAAGCTGGATGACGACATAAAGGCCCGCTTTGCAGTTGATGGGGTAGTTATCCACCCATACAACGATATTTACGAGGATATCAAGAAGATTCCTGCAGATACTAGGCTTATGCTTGATGCATCCAAGGTTAATTATGCACTATTCTGCAACATCGCTGATTCTGTTAAGAAGATTGACGTGATGAATCCAGAGATGGTATTTAAGAATGTAAAGAATCCTGTTGAGCTAGAGAACATAAGAAAAGCTCAGATTAAGGACAGCATTGCACATCTACGTCTTATGAAGTGGCTAAAGGAGAATGTCGGCAAGATTGAGATGACCGAACTTAGCGTTGCTAATAAGCTCGACGAGTTCCGTGCTGAGCTCGGAAACTTCATCCGTCCAAGCTTCGAGCCAATTTCATCATATGGAGCTCATGCTGCGATAGTTCACTACGCACCATCTCCTGAGACAGACATTCCAGTGCTACCTAAGGGACTCCACCTAACAGATACAGGAGCAGGATTCTATGAGGGTTCAACTGATATCACAAGAACTTATGTTGTAGGTGAGATTACAGACCAGATGAAGAAGGATTTCACTCTAGTTGCTATCAGTAACCTATCTCTAGCAAATGCTAAGTTCCTATACGGCTGTAATGGTGTAATTCTCGACGCATATGCAAGAAAGCCATACTGGGATCGCCATCTAAACTTCAACCATGGAACCGGTCATGGTGTAGGATACCTTCTAAATATCCACGAGGGACCTGCTAGCTTCCGCTGGGTATATAGAAAGGGCAACCAGTGTGTAATCGATGAGGGCATGGTTATTACCGATGAGCCAGGAATATACATCGAAGGTTCTCACGGAGTTCGTCTTGAGAATGAGCTTCTCTGTGTGCTAGATGAAGTTAATGAATACGGTAAGTTCCTCAAATTTGAGCCAATAACGCTAGTTCCATTTGACCTAGATGCTATTGATCCAGATTTCATGACACCTGAAGAGCGTAAGCAGCTTAATGACTACCATAAGCATGTATATGAGGTTATCGCTCCATACCTAGAAGAGGATGAGAGAGAGTACCTTGCTAAATATACAAGAGAGGTTTAAGCACAATTAATATATCTTAGTATAGATAAAGTAAAGAGCGGCCCATCCAGTTTACTGGATGGGCCTTTTAATGATAAAATATGTGCAGATATTTTGACCTGAATACGTACACGAGTTGGATAGTAAGGGCTGAAGAGGTATTAGGAGTAAATCAAATGATTAATATATTCATTTTAGAAGATGAGATACTACAGCAATCACGAATCGACAATATAATCAGGGAAGCAATCGATCAGAAAGCTTTGAAGTGCAAAACTCCAGAAATTTTTAGCAGTCCGAAGCAGATGCTAGATAATATCTCAGAATTCGGTTCCCATCAACTGTTTTTCCTTGATATCGAGATTAAGGGAGAAGAACAGAAGGGACTGGATATTGCTAAGGCAATTCGTAGCCGAGATCCTAATGCGACGATCGTATTTGTAACAACGCATACAGAGTTTATGCCTGTTACGTTTAAATATAAAGTAGCTGCGCTGGACTTTATCGATAAAGCACTTGATGAAGAATCGTTTAAAGACCGTGTGTGCTCAGCTATCGAGTACACTATTTGTAAGGTTGGGACGAGCCTATCTGAGGACTCGTTCGCCATCGAAACATCCATGGCGCGTGTACAGGTACCGTTTAATAATATATTGTATTTCGAGACTTCTCCGATGATCCACAAAGTAATTCTGCATACTAAAGATGAACGCATGGAGTTTTATGGTAGTATCGCTGATGTTGAGAAGGCTGACAGTCGCCTCTACCGCTGCCATCGATCATTTGTAGTTAATCCTGATAATATAATTAAGATAGATAAGGAGAGCAAGATTGCTCTGTTTGAAAATGGAGAGAGCTGTCTGATATCAAGGATGAAATACAGAGGGCTTCTTGAAAAACTCGATTATTAGATATTAAGGTGTTTATAGAGATATGTTATTAACAATTTTTAGTACTGCGCTTAAGATACTCTTAACAATGCTTTTATACAGTCAGGTAAGTGAGAAAAAGTTTAAGCTGCACTGGTATATAGTGTTTCCGCTGGTTTACGTTGTGATTTTTATGTTATGCCCACCAGCTGGATACTTCGGATACTTTTTTATATTTGTAGCATACAGCTTTTTCGCTAATCCTCATGGCAATAAGCTATTTAACCTATTTATTGGGATTTATCCTATCGTTATATTAAGCTTGCTCGGAAGACTGCTTGCGTATCATATATTCCCTCTAGTGGGAATCACGGTTTATAACGAGGTAAATATTAGTATTTACGATTTATTGATTGATGCTCTCACATTCCCTTTCTACCTTCTAATCATTAAAACTCTAAAATTAGACTTTAACGATTTGAAAAAGGGGTTTGAGCGCAACTTCTTTAACCGTATGCTACTTGTCGTGGATGTATCAATGCTTGTATACATGCTTATTATTTCAGTCCTTATAATTTTTAGTGAGAAAATATCGCATGCTGATTACTTGCGTGGTCATGTCAATGATATCTATATTCTGTTATTCTTCGTGATGCTACTTTATCTAAATTCAACCTCAAAGGAAAAGCTTAAGGAGGAGATTCTTAAACAAAAGGATATTCAGCTAAGCGAACTATCGAACTATAGTCATCACATAGAGAATTTATACGGTGAGATTCGCAGCTTTCGCCATGACTACATCAATATCCTTACCAGTATAAAAGTTGGTATTGACAATAAGGATATCGATGCAATTAAGAGCGTCTATGAAGGTGTTCTCGGGGACAGTGGTAAACAACTATATAACAGCAAGTTTGATATAGCAAAACTCTCTAATATAAAAAACGATGCCGTGAAAAGTGTACTTTCTGCAAAGCTTATTGAAGCACATAGTAGAGGTGTGGAGATTGCAATTGAGATAGAAGATGCTGTATATGACTTCAAGATAGATCTGCTAGACTTTATCAAAGTGATGTCAATTCTTTGTGATAATGCAATCGAAGCGAGCTTAGAGTCAGAATTGCCAAAGCTGACAGTTGCACTGATTCTCGATGGTGAGGCGTTGATATTAGTGGTTGAAAATTCGACCAAAGAGGATAAGGTGAATATCAGCCATATATTTGAAGAAGGTTACTCAAGTAAAGGCGAGGGAAGAGGGATTGGACTTCATAATGTCAGAGACATCCTTGCAAAGTATCCTTTTTCGTCCGTATCTACTCGAAGTGCAGATTATCTGTTCTCTCAGACGATTACATTTAGAAAATAACACACTAACAAATATATTTTCATACATGAAGCCTGGATACTAGATATCCAGGCTTTTGTGCGCCTTAGATTAGTCACCTTATTAAAGTACAAATGTAGGAGCGGATGATTAACCGTTAGCGACATTTTAAGTGCCGTTCTTGACAAACATGGTTTTATCAATTGGCTATGACCTATAATGTTGTCACAAAGCAAGAATAGAAGAACGGAGGCTCATATGTTTAAAGTAAAAGAGATAGAGAAATCGTTTAAAAATAAAGAAGTTTTAAAGGGTGTGACGTTTGAGATTTCAGAAGGAGATAGAGTCGCATTGCTAGGAGGTAACGGTGCTGGCAAGAGCACTCTTCTTAAGATAATTGCTGGACAGATAGTGGCTAATTCAGGTGAAGTAGATACTAGCCTTGATTTTCAGACTGAAATAAGCATGATGCCACAAGCAGATATACTTATCGATGATTTGACAGTATTTGAAATTGTTAGTCTAAAGTGCAAGATGAATAAATTAAGCGATGCCTGTATTGAGGAACTACTCATGATGGTTGAACTTCAAGAACATCAGAAGCAGTATGTCGGAAGTTTATCTGGTGGACAGAAAAGACGTTTATCACTTTTACTTACGATACTTAATTCTCCTAAGCTTATTTTTTTAGATGAACCGACTACAGGAATGGACCTTGAATCGGTAGATAATTTTTGGAAGCTACTCGAGAATAAGAATTACACATCGGTAATTGTCACTCACGACTTCAATCAGATAGATCGTTTCTTTACGAAGGTGCTCATCTTGAAGGATGGAATAATAACTGCAAATGAATCAGTGGAGTCCATCCATGATTCTGGCAGGACAATAGAACAGTATTACCGTGAGAAAATCGAAATGGAGGACTAAAGCTATGAAGATGATACAATTAAAACAGGTTTTAAGAAATAAAAGATTCCTTCTATTCACTATCTTCGTTCCTGTTATATGGTATGTGTTTATTTCCAATGTGCAAAAGGGTGTTTTACCGAACATCGTATTCGGTATAGCAGTATTTATCGGAATCATTGGAAACAGCCTAGTAACGTTTAGCAAGCGAATCGCAACAAATATTGAGTTCTACTCATTTGAATCGCGGTTCACAAGATATGCTGTGAAAGACTACCTTCTTGATCAGATGCTCGTTCAACTAGCGTTAAATACGCTAATATTCATGGCTGTACTTGCATTCGCCGTTTCTTTTTTTAACCTCCATGTTACAACCAGTCTGGTAGTTCAGTTTCTACTCCTCACGGTTATGGGAATATATTTTAGCATTATCGGTTTTGTACTCGGTGTGCGCGTTGATGCAAAGACACTTGATACGATAAGCTTTCCTGCTATTATCTTGGCAGCGATGACAATAATACCATTTGCTTCTCTAGGTGCAGATGGAGGATTCATCGGGGCTGTTAGCAAAATTCAGATGATTTTCCCTGGATACTATTACAGTGATATCGTAACAGCGATTTCATCAGGGCATCCAGTTGATTCAAAAGATGTTTTGCTATTTCTAATAGTGTTCATCTTGAACATAATTCCGCTTTACTTAATAGTTCCAAGAGTGAAAGAAATCAAGGGTAGATAGTAATTAAAACTTAAAATTAATTAGAGTTACATAATCCAAAAGCTCTGTAATATTAAGAGCTTTTGGATATTTTTAATATCGAACAGAGAAACAAAATCTCTTAATACAAAATGATTGGGCATAATGCCCAATCATTTTCGGTACATACGATTCTAAACTGTATTATATAAACTTTAAGAAATGTTTTTTAGAAGCAAACTAGTGCCGAATTAAGCTATTTGCTTTATTTGTTTAATATCTTTCTACCATTCACACCAAGCATTGATAGGCCAATTATTGATGCAAATAACAAACCAGCGTAGATGATGATATCTGCGGAATCAGAAGTCTTTGGAACGCTCTTAAGCGTTACCTTCTTAATCTTACTTTCATTAGAACCAGGAGTCCTGCAAACAGACACCCCCGAAGTAGGTGGAGTCTGAGTGTTGGTGCTAGGTGTAGATGGAGTAGGAGTGTCAGGCAGGTCAATTACATCTGCTGAAGCAAGTGTACCGGAGTAGAGCATATACTGATTAAGCAATGTTTCCTGGTAAGGGGATTTACCTGCAGTTTGATATGTGGATTTTGCATCTAACATATCAAGCCTTCCTGATGTCGTTAAATCTGGGAGCTTCGCAACATCTAGCACTCTATACGTTTGTTCTGAACCGTCAGCTCTCTTAACTGTCACTGTTTTTACAGGGATTGTTAATCCATCTTTTACAGTATATGCATAGGAAGCCCTAGTCATGCCTGAAGTAGGTGCCTCCGTAACTTGTAAAACAACCTTTGTTGGGGTGACGCTTACGGGCTTAACTTTAAGTACGAGATCTGTCAGCTTATGTACTCCGTGAGTATTTACTGGATTATAAGAAAGGGGAGTATATATATCGCGGGCATTATGAAGTGCAGCAGATTCAATACTATTAGCAAATTCAGATGCATTCGGGTTGAATTTAACAGCATTATTTCCCGCGATTTCATATGTCAACAGATCACCGACTTTGAGATGATCATTAGACTCTATATCACTAGCAATATCGAAAGTAACATCCGAAGTATCGATAGCATTTAATTTCATGGCATCGGTGAGTGGAATCTCTCTGCCGAGTGCGTCGTATACATGGTCACCACTTTGTATATTCAAGTGGTTAACGTTCACGAAGGAATAGGAATTTGAAACTTTCACTGTGTTTCCTTGATTTGAATATGGCTTTAAAACATATGCTGGGATTGTAAGATTGTTCGAAGCAACTACGCTGTTATTAACAGTTATTTTTTGTACAACTGTCTTAGGCGAATCTACGGTTGCAACTGATTCGACAGCATTTGCATAATTAAAGGTATAATGAAGTGAAGAATGACCTGTGGCATTTTCGTTAAAAACTACTTTGAATTTATAACCAACACGACTTCCTGGAACTGCACTTTCTTTATCGTTTTCTGAACCAGTAATCTGTTTATCTGCTTGGTTGACGCCTGCATCTGTAACGATGATTTTACCTATTACTGTATTGGTTCCGCGCAGTGTAATATCCCTGTTTGCAAGATTGCCCATCGCTAAATTGTCAAAACGATATGACACGAAGTCTCCGCTATTAACAGGCCTGTTTATAGATGTATCTACAGAGACTGTATCAGTTTCTGTAAAAGTGTTGGCAGAACTACTAATGCTCCCAGTGACTACTGCATCTTGAGAGATATCAGCTGGTGTATCTGCAAATATTGAGATTGCTGAAAAACTAAATAGCATTGCTGAAGAAACAGCAATACTCAAAAAACGTCCATAAAGTTTTCTCATATTTTCTATCCTCCTAAAATTTCATACACTAACTAAAGTAATTTAACATGTGTATTATATACCTTTTTTTAAAATAAAGTTACTTTTAGTATCGCTTTAATTATGTTTTTTAAATTGTACCGAAATAGTCGGATATAGATTACAGAGTATAGTCCTGACGGAATACCAAGAATACTAAATTAATTGAGCTTGCTGTTGTTGACGTGTATATAGGGGAATATCAAGTATAATATTAGCTTCAATTAGATATAAAAAATGTAGCTGCTGAAATCAGCAGCTACATCAGAATTTGATGCTCTCTAGTTACTATATGATATGTTCAGTCTATATAGCTTCATTAAAGAGTATAGAGCCAAATATTAATAGTGTAGATATCATTAATTTATTTAAGTCCTATTGCTCTTATGCTTCATCTTTATCCTTAACTAGCGACATTAACTTTCCGTCGATAGCGAATAGGATGACCGTGCTTACAAATGCAATAGCAGCGATTGTTATACAAGCTTTGGAGAATGCGAACTTTCCACTGAATGCAAATGCATATACATTTCCGTATAGCTTAGCAGCAGCGAATAGACCTAGACCCCATACGGCCGACATGATAGCAAGAAGTCGGCTTGGTGAGTACTGTCCGATAAATGCATTTCCAAGAGGTGAGAAGAACATCTCTCCTAGTGTTAAGAATAGGAAGAATACGATTAGTAACAGTACTGTAGGTTTGCTATCTCCACGCACGATGTCGATAACTGCATAGTAGATGTATCCGATACCGAGGAATGCTAATCCAATACCAAGCTTCTTGAATATACTTATATCACCTTGTGGTCGAGCTGCAAGCTTCTGCCATAGAAGCGCAGTGAGCGGTCCGGAAATTACACATAGCAGAGCGTTTAGTGAGTCGAACCATGTTGTAGGAACAGTAAATCCGCCAACCTTCCAGTTCATATTCTCTGTCCAGTGGTAGTAGATTGGAAGATAAGCTAGATACCAGAACATCCAAAATATTATCTGAAAGGCTGAAACTAGAACGATTGCGGATACACGCTTCTTCTCGAGAAGAGTCATCTTTTGATGTGTCTTTGCCGCTGCCTTCTCTTCAGCCTCTCTATTTAGCTCTTCTTCGGTCTTGTACATCTTAAATGGCTTCTTGCCATAGTCCTTACCTTTTAGCAGCATTCCAACTGTGAACCAGATACAACCAAGAAGCATTGATATAGCAGCAAGTCTAAAGCAAGGACGGAAGCCGAGTATATCGCCTGACTTAAAGGTGTATTGATAAAGGATTCCAGCAACTAGCGGCCCGAAGAATGCGCCGACGTTAACGAGTGAATAGCGGATAGAATATGCTGAGTTAAGATCTTCAGGTCGTACAACTCTTCCGATAAGTGGACCAGTCTTAAATAGACCTAGACCAAATGCAACGCAGAATATCATTACATATACAAGCGTCGCATCCTTTGCAACGGATCCAGAGAAGTATCCGATTGCAATGATGAGCATTCCGACCGGAGTAGTATATCTAGCCCCCACTAATTTATCGGTGATGAATGCTCCTAGGAAACCTGCAAGATATGAATAAGCGGTTAAATCCGCCTGCATCTTTGCGCCTGTTGTGTTAGCAAGACCAAGTCCACCAGATGCAACAGCAGTAGTAACAAAAACTAGAATCAGAGAACGACCAAGATAAAATGATAGACGTTCAAAGATCTCTGTACAGCCACAAACCCAAAACGCTATCGGGAATTTGCGCTTTCTTTCAAGTTCTGTCATGAGATACCTCCTTAATAAGGTGTGACAGCAATAACTTACGATCTCCGTCTTGACTGTACCTTGTGCAAAAGGAAAAAGTGCACATGTATCAATAATCAAAACAGGGAAGAAAACACACTATTAATATATGGAATTATAATCATATATTATGATTTAATTTTGCCATACAAGGCATGACAAGTAAACAGCTATGAAAGATAAAGGCATAATTGTAGCGCAAGAAAAAACCATCTCTTGATTGAGATGGTTGATTATATGCTTATAAAATTATATTAGAGATACTATGCCGACGGTTCTTCGTCGTGATTCATAGCAGGGCACTCTGCCAAGAAGTTGTTAACATGGTTACAAATAGCTTCATATGTAGCCTGGCTAATGTCGTGCTCAATCTTGCACGCATCCTCATCAGCAGTTTCCTTATCAATACCAAGCAGGTTTAAGAAACGGGAAAGCATCTTGTGCCTATCGTAAATTTTTGTAGCAATAGACATTCCAGTCTCAGTGAGGTGAATCAGCCCATCATCGTCCATAGTAATGTAACCGTTCTCTCTGAGCCTTTTGGTAGCATATGAAACGCTAGGCTTCGTAACATCGAGATGCCTTGCAATATCGATGGACTTAATGTATCCTCTCTGCTCACTAAGCATCAGCATTGTCTCTAAATAATCTTCTGAAGACTTCTGAATTTTCATGAAATATCCCTCCTTCATTTATAGTTAGATTAGCATAAC
>ERZ772779.1189-NODE-1189-length-10900-cov-8.791701_pt1 | contig 10900 bp, 10 predicted proteins | sample MGYA00511360_ERZ772779 | MGnify/ENA primary metagenome ERZ772779 (study PRJEB29015, sample SAMEA2738112) | human oral metagenome | biome: human oral; feature: human-associated habitat; material: saliva | place: China | collected 2231 ...
CGCGGTAGGCGCGGTCCTGGGCCTCGAACCAGTCGAGGCAGGGGACGGACACGACGCGGGCGGCGATGCCGTCGGCGGCGAGGGCCTGGCGGGCCTCGAGAGCGACGGACACTTCGGAGCCGGAGGCCATGAGGATCACGTCGGGGGTTCCCTCGGTGTCGGCCAGCACGTAGGCGCCTCGGCTGACCTTGTCGGTCGTGGCCAGTCCGGTGCCTTCGCCGCGAGCGGGGTTGGGCAGGTTCTGGCGCGACAGGATGAGTGCGGCCGGGTGCGACTGCTCGAGGATGGCCTTCCAGGAGGCGGCGGTTTCGGCGGCGTCCGCGGGACGCACGACCGCGAGGTTCGGGATCGCGCGGTAGGAGGCCAGGTGCTCGATCGGCTGGTGGGTCGGGCCGTCTTCGCCGACGCCGATGGAGTCGTGGGTCCACACGTAGGTGACGGGCAGGTCCATGAGGGCGGCGAGGCGCACAGCGCCGCGCATGAAGTCGGAGAACACGAAGAACGTGCCACCGTACGCGCGGGTGAAGCCGTCGGCGGCGATGCCGTTGAGGGCGGCACCCATCGCGAACTCGCGCACGCCGAAGTGGAGGTTGCGGCCGAACTCGTTGCCGCTGAAGGCCGAGGAGGAACGGTGCGTGGGCAGGAAGGAAGGCTCGCCCTTCAGGAAGGTGTTGTTGGAGCCGGCGAGGTCGGCGGAGCCGCCCCACAGCTCGGGCAGGACGGGGGCGATCGCGTTGAGGACCTGACCGGAGGCGGCGCGGGTCGCGATGGCCTTGCCCTCCTCGAAGGTGGGCAGCGCGGCTTCCCAGCCCTCGGGGAGGCGTCCTTCGAGGAGGCGCTCCAGCAGGGCGGCCTGCTCGGGGTGAGCGGACTTCCATGCCTCGAAGCGGGCGTCCCAGTCCTTTCGGTACTCGGCGGCGCGGGCGGCGGCGCGGGCGCGGACCTCGTCCACGATCGCGGGGTCGGCGTCGAACATCTTCTCGGGGTCGGCGCCCAGGGCTTCCTTCAGACCCTTGAGGGCCTCGGAGCCCAGCTTGGAGCCGTGGATGCCGCCGGTGTTCTGCTTGCCGGGGGTCGGCCAGCCGATGATGGTGCGCAGCGCGATGAGCGAGGGCTTCTTGGTCTCGGCCTTGGCGGCGTCGAGGGCATCGTTCAGGGCGGCGGTGTTTTCCTCGTACGATCCATCCTCGCCGAGCCAGTCGACGCGCTGGACGTGCCAGCCGTAGGCCTCGTAGCGGGCCAGGACGTCCTCGTTGAAGGCGATCGAGGTGTCGTCTTCGATGGAGATGTGGTTGTCGTCCCAGATGACGGTGATGTTGCCCAGCTCCTGGGTGCCAGCGAGGGAGGAGGCCTCGGCGGAGACGCCTTCCTCGAAGCAGCCGTCGCCAGCGATGACGTAGACGTTGTGGTCGAAGACGGACTCGCCGAGGGGGGTCTCGGGATCGAGCAGGCCGTGGACGCGGCGGGCGTTCATGGCGAAGCCAACGGCGGAGGCGATGCCGGTGCCCAGCGGGCCGGTGGTGATCTCAACGCCCTTGGTGTGCCCGTACTCGGGGTGGCCGGGGGTCAGGGAGCCGGCGGTGCGCAGCTTCTTGATGTCGTCGAGCTCCAAACCGAAGCCGGACAGGTAGAGCTGGACGTACTGGGTCAGCGACGAGTGGCCGGCCGAGAGGATGAAGCGGTCGCGACCGATCCAGCGCGGATCCGCCGGGTCGACGTTCATGACCTTGTTGTAGAGGAGGTAGGCGGCGGGGGCGAGCGAGATGGCGGTACCGGGGTGGCCCGATCCGGCCTGCTCGACGGCGTCGGCGGCGAGGAGCTTAGCGGTCTTGACCGCTTCGTCATCGATGTGATCCCAGTGAAGTGTCACGGTGGTCTCCAGTTGTTGGGCCCCAGCGTCGGGGCAGGAAATGGTTTACCGCGTCACAGTCTAGCGAAAATGTGCGCTTGCCGATAGCGCTCACGCACATTTGTTGCGCAGTCGCTTACCCTGTCACCATGACATCCCTCGAAGCTCTCGTCCGCGACTGGGTGGACTATCTGCGCGTTGAGAAGGGGGCGTCTGCGCATACAGTTTCGAACTATCGCCGCGACGTCAGGCGCTACGCGTTTGACATGAAGAGCCGAGGGAAGGTCAACGTCGAAGACGTTAGCGCATCGGACATTGAGGATTACACGATGCGCCTGGCATCTGGCCAGGTCACGGGAACTCCGGCCGCTGCCTCGTCGGTGGCGCGCGCGTCGGCGGCTATTCGAGGACTCCACAAGTACGCGATGACCGAGGGGGCTGTCGGAACCGATGCGGCCGCACAGTTGCATGCCCCGCGCCAGGGGCACCACCTCCCCAAGGCCCTGTCCGTCGACGAGGTGGGACGGCTGCTGGACGCAGCCCACGCCGACGATTCTCCTATCGGCCTGCGCGACGCCGCCCTCCTCGAGCTGCTCTACGCGACGGGGGCCCGGGTCTCCGAAGCCGTTTCGCTCAGTGCCGACGACCTCGATCTGGACGGAGACGTTCCTGTCGTGCGCCTGTTCGGCAAGGGACGCAAAGAACGGATCGTTCCCGTGGGGTCTTTCGCCGTGGATGCCCTCGACGCGTATCGGGTGCGCGCCCGCCCAGCGCTCGCCGCACGAGGCCGAGGATCGACCGCGTTTTTCCTGAACTCTCGGGGAAGCGCGCTGTCCCGGCAGAGTGCATGGACCGCGATCCGGCGGGCGGCCCAGGCAGCGCAGCTGGGGGAGCGGGTGTCCCCACATACGCTGCGACACTCCTTTGCGACGCACCTGCTGGAAGGAGGTGCGTCCGTCCGCGAGGTGCAGGAGCTTCTCGGGCACGCGTCGGTGGCGACGACGCAGATCTACACCCAGGTGACTGCCGCCGCACTGCGCGAAGTCTTTACGCTCTCGCACCCTCGGGCGCGTGGCACCGACGCATCCGCGCGGTGATGAATTAGGATGGGGGCGTGACCACGAACTCGCACCCTACGCTGACGCCCGACCTGCACGAAGAGCCGGTCGATTTTCCCGTGCCCGCGCCGCTGTCGGGGCATGGTCCCGCCCGTGTGATCGCGATGTGCAACCAGAAGGGCGGTGTCGGCAAGACGACCACCACCATTAACCTGGGTGCCGCGCTGGCCGAGTATGGTCGCCGTGTCTTGATTGTGGACTTCGATCCCCAGGGTGCCGCATCCGTGGGCCTGGGAATCAACGCACTCGATATGGAGCAGACGATCTACACGCTGCTCATGAACCCGAAGGCGGACGTCAAGGCGACGATCTGCCACACCTCGACGGAGAACCTCGACATCATTCCCGCGAACATCGACCTGTCCGCGGCCGAGGTTCAGCTGGTGAACGAGGTCGCCCGCGAGAGTGCCCTGGCCCGCGTTCTGCGACACGTCGAAGCAGACTACGACGTGGTCCTCATCGACTGTCAGCCCTCCCTTGGCCTGCTCGCGGTCAATGCTCTGACCGCCGCTCACGGTGTCATCGTCCCCGTGGAGGCAGAGTTCTTCGCGCTGCGTGGCGTGGCCCTGCTGGTCGAGACCATCGAGACGGTGCGCGATCGTATCAACCCGCGCCTGAAGATCGACGGTATCGTCGCCACGATGGTCGACTCGCGTACGCTGCACTCGCGCGAGGTCCTCCAGCGCCTGCAGGAGGCCTTCGGCGACCTCGTGTTCGATACGCGTATCGGGCGCACGATCAAGTTCCCGGACGCTTCTGTGGCCACCGAGCCGATCATTTCCTACGCTCCCAACCACGCGGGCGCTCACGCGTACCGTCGACTCGCGCGGGAAGTCATCGCCCGTGGCGACGCGGCCTGACAGCCTCGAGGTTCAGGGGGAGTTCGACCTCTTTGCGGTCTCACTCCCGGTTTTTGAAGGTCCTTTCGATCTTCTTCTGTCGCTGATCGCGCGCAAGAAACTCGACATCACCGAGGTCGCGCTCGCGCAGGTGACCGACGAGTTCATCGCGTTCATGAAGGCGTCCCCGGACCTGTCGCGTACGACGGAATTCCTGGTCGTCGCGGCGACCCTCCTGGACATGAAGGCCGCGCATTTGCTGCCCAGTGTCGACGAGGAGGACAACGCGTCCGAAGCTGACCTGGAGGCCCGCGATCTCCTGTTCTCGCGGCTCCTGCAGTACCGGGCTTTCAAGGAGGCGGCGAAGCACATCGACGCTCGGATGGGGGAGTACGGGTCGTACGTTGCCCGGGATGTGCCGCTCGAGCCTCATTTTGCGGCCCTCTTGCCCGAGCTTCAGTGGCACACAACCCCCGAGGACCTCGCGCGTCTGGCCGCGGACGCCCTCTCCTCGACAAGCCCGACGGTTCAGGTGGCCCACCTGCACGATCCAGTTGTCCCCGTGCGCGAGCAGGCCCTGCTTGTCTCGTCGATGCTCGCCGAGGCGGGGCGCATGACCTTCCACGAGCTCGTCGAGGACGCACCCACGCGTGCTGTTGTCGTGTCTCGCTTCCTCGCGCTCTTGGAACTCTACAGGCGCGGAGCCGTTGAGTTCGAGCAAGACGGGGCGCTCGGCACACTGACGATTCAGTGGACCGGCAGTGAGGGAAGCGTCGACATCGACGTGGACGACTATACGGGCGTGAGCGACGCGGACTCAGCCACGGCCTCGTCCCCGCACGAGGAAGCGATTGCGACAGAAGGAGGAGACGCCGATGAGTGAGAATACTCTGCGCGGTCCGATCGAGGCGATCCTGATGGTGGCCTCGGAGCCGGTTGCCGCGTCCGAACTCGCCGACGTGCTCGGTGTGAGCGTCGAGGACGTCGAGGCGCAGCTGCGGGCTCTCGCCGCCGAGTACCTGGGTGAGGGACAGGATCGCCCGCGCGGTTTCGAGCTGCGCGAGGTGGCGGGCGGCTGGCGTATCTATTCCGCGCGGGCTTACGCCGATGTCGTCGGGCGCTTCGTCGTCGGCTCGTCGCACGCGCGTTTGTCTCAGGCGGCGCTCGAAACGCTGGCGGTTATTGCCTACCGTCAGCCGATTTCCAGGGCACGAATCTGCCGTATTCGAGGAGTGAACGTGGACGGCGTCGTGCGCACGCTCCTGGCCCGAGGCCTCGTAGAAGAGACGGGACTGACACCCTCCGGCGCGCGCCTGTACGGGACGACCGGGGAATTTCTTGAGAAAATGGGATTAACGAGCCTGTCCGAACTGGTACCGTTGGCACCCTACTTGCCGGACGCCGACGCGCTGGATGAATTGGAGGAAGAACTATGAGGGCTAACCCCTACACCGAGGGTGGAGTGCGCCTGCAGAAGGTGCTCGCCCAGGCTGGCGTCGCATCCAGGCGTGCGTCCGAACAGATGATCGCCGACGGCCGTGTGAGCGTCGATGGCACCGTGGTGCGTAACCAGGGCGTGCGCGTCGACCCGGCCAAGCAGGTCATTCACGTGGACGGTGAACGCCTGATCCTGGACGAGACGAAGCACATCGTCCTAGCGATCAACAAGCCGATCGGCACGGTCTCGACGATGAGCGACCCGGAGGGCCGCCCCACGATCGCCGACCTGATCGCCGACTACCCGGAGCGCCTCTACCATGTTGGTCGCCTCGACATTGACACGTCCGGCCTGCTGCTGCTGACGAACGACGGCGAGCTGGCGAACCGTCTGACTCATCCAAAGTACGAGATCCGCAAGACCTACGTGGCGCGTCTGCACGGCGAGGTGAAGCCGGGCGTCAAGCGCACCCTCATGAACGGCATTGAGCTGGAGGACGGCCCGATCAAGGTTGACTCCTTCCGCATCGTCGACACCTACGGCGACATCACGACCGTCGAGATCGTTGTGCACGAGGGGCGTAACCGTCTCGTGCGCCGCATGATGGAGGCTGTCGGCTACCCGGTGCGCGAGCTCGTTCGCACGGGCTTCGGTCCGATCACTCTCGACCACCTCAAGCAGGGCACGACCCGCCGCGTGAAGGGCAACGCGCTGAGCGCACTGTACGGGGCCGTTGGACTGTGAGCACCTCTGACGGCGTCGGCGCGCGCGTCGTGCAAACGGCGGGGCCTGTCCTCATCATTGGATCGGGTCTGCTGGGTGCGTCGCTGGGCCTGGCGCTGCGGGCCGGGGGTGTGCGCGTCTATCTCGAGGACGCCTCGCCCACCTCGCTGCGCCTGGCCTCCGACGTGGGTGCCGGGCAGGCGTTCGGTGACGTCCTTGCCGAGGCCGGGGTGCGCCCGAGCGACTGTGGCTCGGATACGCCGTCCTACAAGGCACCCTCCGTTGTCGTCGTCGCGACGCCCCCGGATGTCGCTGATCGCGTGATCGTCGAATCGCTGCTGCGTTTTCCCGATGCGATCGTCACCGATGTCGCCTCGGTGAAGGATGCGGTCGTTGCGGATGTCCTACGCGGATTGGAACGCGAGGATTGTCTCGAAGCAGCCTCGCGCTACGTTGGTTCGCACCCGATGGCCGGTCGCGAGCGCAGCGGTGCCGGCGCTGCCGATGCCGACCTGTTCTACGGACGCCCGTGGGTGATCGTCGCACACGAGTCGACGTGGCCGCGAGCGGTGCTGGTTACGCGTGCGCTGGCAACGGACGTCGGTGCCGTGCCTCTCGAGATGAACGCGGGCACGCACGACCACGCCGTCGCTCTCGTGTCGCACGTTCCGCAGCTGGTGTCGTCGATGCTCGCCGCGCGTCTTGTTGATGCCCCCGCCCAGGCGCTGGGTCTGGCGGGGCAGGGGCTGCGCGATACCGCCCGTATTGCGGCGTCCGACCCGCGCCTGTGGACGGCGATTCTGGCCGGCAATGCCGGTCCGGTCGCACACATCCTGCGCGAGCTACGCGCTGACCTCGATGACTTGCTCACGCACCTCGATGCGGCCGCTGAACTTGGTCCCCTGCGTGGCGGTTCCGTGGGTGCGATTAATCGGGTGATGACCGCGGGTAACCAAGGCGTTTCCCGGATTCCCGGCAAGCACGGCGGTGCGCCGTCTCGATACCGCGAGATCGAGGTGCTCATTCCCGATGAGCCGGGCGCTCTCGGTAGGCTTTTCAGCGAGCTCGGCGAGGCAGGCATTAACATCGAAGACTTGGTTTTGGAGCACTCTGCGGGCGCACAGGCAGGCGTCGCCCGCGTCATGATTGACCCGGCGGTCGCAGACCGCGCCGTCGCCGACCTGCACCAGCGGGGTTGGCGACTCATCACCCACTAAACGACCTCGGTGAGGAGAACGTTTTGATGAACGACTCGATGCGTCGAGACGCGATTTCGCGTGTCGGCATGACGATTGCCATCGATGGGCCGGCCGGTTCGGGCAAGTCCACGGTGTCGAAGGCTTTGGCGAGCCGTCTGGGCATCGGCTACCTCGATACGGGTGCCATGTACCGTGCGCTCACGTGGTATTGCCTGGACGAAGGTATCGACCTGGAGGACACGGCGGCGGTTGCCGCGGCAGCTGATCGCATGCCGCTGCGCCTCGTGTCGGATCCGTCGGATCCGCACGTGTGGATCGGGGATCGTGAGATCACACTCGAGATTCGCGAGCCGCGTATCGCCCTTGCGATCAAGCACATTTCGACGAATCTCGACGTGCGCGCGTGGATGGCGACGGAGCAGCGTCGTCGCATGATGGAGGCCCGCGAGGAGGGGTCCGGCATGATCGCTGAGGGGCGCGACATTACGACCGTCGTCTGCCCCGACGCCGATGTGCGTGTTCTGTTGCTCGCCGATCAGGAGGCCCGTCTGCGTCGCCGGACGCTCGAACTCTACGGCGATGCAACCGAGGAACACATGGAAATTGTTCGCGCTCAGGTCGAGGGCCGCGATGAGGCTGATTCGCAGGTCTCTGAGTTCATGGTGGCCGCTCCCGGTGTCGAAACCGTGGACTCCACTGGGCTCGATGTCGATGGCGTCTGCGAGGCCGTCCTGGTTTTCGTTGACCGCGATCTTGCTGAGCGCGACGCGTCGCGCTAAGACGTTCTCTCGCTTGACGTGAGTGCCCCGCACCTGACGGTGCGGGGCACTCACGTTGGGGGCTGTCAGAATCCCGTTCCGTAGGGTCCTTGACCGCCCTGCGCGCCGCTGGACGGATAGCCGCACTGCTGGTTACCGTACACTCAGGTACCGTACACCTGGGAGCCGGGCTGGGGCGCGCCCGCCCGCGGGTAGTTCGCGGTGCCGTAGGTGCTTGGTGTGACGCCGTACTGCGGTCCGTTGGGGCCGTTGAACATCGTCGGCGGGGTCGAGTTGCGCTGCGTAGCCTTAAATATCGCGTAACGTACCAGGATGCCACCCCCGACGATGAGGACTGCCAGCACGAGCGAGATGATAGTGACGACGGGGTTATCGGAACGTGAACGGCTTCGGATGCGTTTCGTCGGCATCGTCACGGCCTGCGTCTGTGCTCGCGTTCCTGCAGTGACCGCGGCAGGGGCATAGGCGGGAGTACTTGAAGATGCACTCACCGTCGGGCTCGCCACAGCAGAAGGTCCCTGCGCAACGATTGCGGGTGCGCTGAAGCCTGCGGCCGCCAGAGCAAGGCTTGCCATGACAGAGAGAAGACGTCGACTGGTCATTGAAAAAACTCTCGTGGATGCATGTTGTGTGGAAAGGGGATAGTGTAGTCGCCTCCGGTGCGCCGACTCACTTGTTCCGTTTTTCTGACATGCAGCGTGGGGAGAATCCAGCGAGAGCCCTTCTTGCCGCGAGTGTGTCGCGGCGCACGTAGGTCGGCTTGCCTCTCCTTGGCAAGATGCGCTATAGTTCTACAGGTCGCCACGGCGACGAACTGAATACGGGCTGTGGCGCAGCTTGGTAGCGCACTTGACTGGGGGTCAAGGGGTCGTGGGTTCAAATCCCGCCAGCCCGACTGAAAAAACCGCGGGAATTCGTTTTCCGCGGTTTTTTGTATGCAATGAACGGCTGTTGGCACGTCGGGGGACGGTGGGGACCTCGGTCCCTGATCGGCGAGAGCTGTTCGTTTGTAATCGAAATGTGATACAAGATTTCTTTCTTATATTTTGGCTGGTAAATTGCGGTTTTCTGCCAATCTCTCACCTATTTATACAGGTAGGAGGGCCGATTAGCGTTCAATGAATCGGTCACGTTTCCTTCAATCACTGCAGTAAACTGTTTCACAGGTCGAAGTCGTCAACGGGGATGATTTCGACCTGCTTATCTATGCGGCCACTGGGGTGGCCATGCACAGCCAGAGCATGCAACAGCGCGCGGTGTTCCAGCCTGTCCATGAACCGCGCGATTTGCCCCGATGCACAGCTCCGGCCTCGTCCAATGAAGAACGAGGCCGGGGCTGGATCGCGGGTGTCGGGGTTTTACCCCGCAGTGTGATTAGCTCGTCGGATCCGCGTCGATGGCTCCCTGGACGTCGTTGAAGAGCAGGTTGGAGATCTCGACCTGCACAGTCTCGACCTTCGGCACGTCGCGCAGGAGCAACGGGTCATCCGCGGAGGTCTGAAGGGCGAGGGTCCCGCAGCCGAAGAATCGGTCGTCGAAGTTCTTCTCGATCTGAATGTCGGAGATGCGGGTGAGCGGTAGGTCGTGTCCGGTGCGCGTGAAGATGCCCGTGCGCGTGATGACTCGCTTCGTCGTGACCGTGTAGGTGGTCGACGACCACTTGATCCACGGAACGACGATGAGAGGAATCGACAGGAGGAGGACGGCGATCCAGATGGTCGCGATTGCCCAGTAGCGCGCGTTCTCAGGAACGTAGAAAGAACCGATGGCCGCTGCGATAACGAGGATCGACTCCACGATGATCGCGGGAAGCAGGGTCTTAATGTGCGTGTGCATGTGCCGGACGACGACCTCGTCCTGGCTGAGGAGCTTTTTCGACAGAGCCATGACACCATCATGCCAGATCGCCGCAACTTGTGAAAACGTGCGGGTAACGGCTGTGTGCGACCTCGCCTGAGGTTAAGCAGGCCTGCGATGCGTGCCGACAATATCCGTATTCACGATGCCGATTGCCGCCATGAGCGCGAGCATTGTCGTCGGGCCGACGAAACGGAATCCTCTGGCTTTCAGATCCTTGGCAAGCGCCACCGATTCTGGCAGCTGCGTCGGTACCTCGCTCTGTGAACGCGGAAGCGGATCGCGTGTCGGGCGATACGACCAGACAAGTTCGCCCAGGTGGGCGGGCCCATGCGAGCTGTAGCCGCTGGCGCGCATCGCGACCGTTGCGCGAGCGTTACTGATCGCCGCCTCGATCTTTCTGCGGTTACGAATGATCCCGGGTGCGCTCACGAGACGATCGATGTCGTCGGTCGTGAATGCGGCGACCCGGTCGGGAACAAATCCGTTGAATGCGTCGCGAAAAGCTTCGCGTTTGGCAAGCACCGTGCGCCAGGAGAGGCCAGCTTGGAATACCTCCAACACGAGGCGTTCGAAAACTCCCGCTTCGTCGTGGATCGGCAGGCCCCATTCGGTGTCGTAGTACTCGCGCATCAGATCGTCGTGCGAGGCCCACACGGGGCGGACGAGCCCGTCGGAGCACAGCACGAGCCCATCGGCGACGGCGACAGAATCGGATGAAAGGGGAGAAGTAGTCATGACACGATCATGTTGCCCACGCATGCGCGCGTCAAGACGCTAGGGCAGGCCTGTGGATAACTCATGGAGACGCCGATGGGCTGTGGATAGCGACGGACGTGAAGCAATGTGTCCCACGATGCATGAGGGGCGGGATGCCATGTCTGTGACATCCCGCCCCTGCTTAGTGCTTACTTACGGCGGCGTTCGCGCACGCGCACCGAAATCTGAATCGGCGTGCCGGCGAAACCAAAGGTCTCGCGCAGACGGCGCTCGATGAAGCGGCGGTAGCCGGGATCGAGGAAGCCCGTCGTGAAGAGGACGAAGCGCGGAGGCTTGTTCGACGCCTGCGTGCCGGAGAGGATCCGCGGCTGCTTGCCA
>ERZ772779.1197-NODE-1197-length-10859-cov-2.998982_pt1 | contig 10859 bp, 12 predicted proteins | sample MGYA00511360_ERZ772779 | MGnify/ENA primary metagenome ERZ772779 (study PRJEB29015, sample SAMEA2738112) | human oral metagenome | biome: human oral; feature: human-associated habitat; material: saliva | place: China | collected 2231 ...
ATCTGGTTCGTGCTCGTCTACGGTATGCGTCGCCTCAAGTCGCGGAGCCATTTCCTGCAGCACTTGCTTGATGGTAGCCCTACCGTGGTGATCGTCAACGGGCAAGTGGATGTGGCGGCTTGTAAGCGCGCGAAAATCACGGCGCAGGAATTGACGCTCAAGCTGCGTCTGCACAACGTGTTTAATATCCGCAAGGTTAAGCGGGCAGTGGTTGAGCAAAACGGCCAGCTATTGTTGGTCATGGCCGGGGAGGAAAACTTGAAATACCCCCTGCTCACCGACGGTGTGGCGCAGAGCAATGTGCTCGAAGCCATTGACAAAGACGTAAAATGGTTGCGTGAAGAACTGGCTAAGCAGGGTTACGACGATCTTTCCAAATTGTTCCTCGTCGACTACCTCGGAGGACAATTAGTGGTCACACCTAATGCTTAAAAATGCGAATTCCTATCGCGTGTAGACTTATAAAACTTATTTGTTAGGTTGTGGTCGAGAAAAAATCACTTAGATTTTGGTGGAAATAGCGGGATAGACTATATTTGCAGCAACCAATTTCAAATTCAGATTTCAATGGCTCATTTGGTAAACGCAAATTGTTGGTGGCACAACTCCGGATTTTCATTCGTGAGTTGACATCTCGTGTACGTTTATCAGATACCAGAAGGAGTATAAGAGACCTGTCGTGACTCACGGCAGGTCTCTTTTTGTATGCTCATCTCAAGCGGAGTGGAAAAACGCGGAAGGTACCGCCGCGTGTGTCCCTCTTGCTGAGCATTGTCGGAGACTGTTCCTCGCTGACAGCCGTGAAGGAGATGCCTCCCCCAAATATCTGTGCAGGCCGCCCGGCATAATAAGAATGTGCCACCTCATATACAATGTGTGCCCCCATATACACTGTGTGTCGCCCAAAGTAAATGGGAGGTCGCCCGACGCAAAGGAGCCGTCTGCTCGACAAAAAAGGAGATTTCCCTCCACCCATCACATTCATTTCAAAACGTAAAGACGCATGAATCCCTATCAGATAGATCAAAATGGCTTCTACGGTAATTTCGGCGGAGCTTATGTGCCCGAATCATTGCAAGACGTATTGAAGGAATTGCAGTCGCAATATCTCACCATCATCGAAAGTGCAGCGTTCCAACAGGAATTCCACACCTTGTTGCGCGATTACGTCGGTCGGCCGAGTCCACTCTATTACGCTCGTCGGCTGAGTGAGCGCTACGGCTGCCGGTTGTATCTGAAACGCGAAGACCTCAACCACACCGGCGCACACAAGATCAACAATGCCATCGGCCAGATTCTCGTTGCACGCCACATGGGCAAGCGCCGCATCGTGGCCGAGACCGGTGCCGGCCAGCACGGAGTGGCCACTGCCACCGCGTGTGCGCTCATGGGCATGGAGTGCATCGTCTTCATGGGAGCCGTCGACATCGAGCGCCAGCATGTCAATGTCGAACGCATGCGCATGCTTGGTGCCGAAGTGCGCGCCGCAGCATCCGGCAGCCGCACGCTCACCGACGCCGTGAACGAAGCGCTGGCTTATTGGAGTGCCTGTGCCGACGACACATTCTATCTCATTGGTTCGGCCGTAGGGCCCCATCCCTATCCCGACATGGTGGCACGTTTGCAGAGCGTGATCAGCGCGGAGATCAAAGCGCAGTTGCTCGAAAAGGAAGGCCGCGATTACCCCGACCGGCTCATTGCCTGCATCGGCGGGGGATCGAACGCCGCGGGCACCATCTATCACTATTTGGACGATGAGCGTGTGGGCATTGTGCTCGGCGAAGGCGGTGGGTGCGGCGTGCAGACCGGACAAACGGCCGCAACGCTCAGCATCGGCACCCCCGATGTGCTGCACGGCAGTCGCACACTCGTCATCAAAGATGCGCAGGGCGAGGTGGTAGAACCCTATTCCATTTCGGCCGGCTTGGACTATCCCGGCATCGGTCCGCTCTTTGCGCAGCTCATCACGGCGGGGCGCATACGTGTCGAAGCCATCACCGATCGCGAAGCACTGGCGGCGGCTTTCGAACTCTCGCGAACCGAAGGCATCATTCCCGCCCTCGAGAGTAGTCATGCCTTGGCCGTGCTCCCCAAATTGACTTTCCGCCCCGAGGAAGTCGTGGTGCTCACCGTGAGCGGCCGCGGCGACAAGGACATCGAAACCTATCTGGCACACAAAAAGGAGATCTTGGGCGAATGAGCGAAGCTGCATTCACATCACTCGAACTGGCACGTGCTTCGTCCGAAGAGCGTGGGTTGAAGCATCCACGTCGGGCGGCGCGCAACGTGTTGGTGGTGGATTGTCACGATTCCTTTGTGTACAATCTCGTACAATTGGTGCGCGAGGGCGGGGCCGTTCCCCATCTTGTTTCGTGCGATGAAGTACCACTCGACACGATCGATCACTACGACCGTGTCTTGTTGTCGCCCGGCCCGGGACTTCCCTGTGAAGCCGGTCGGCTGCTTGACATCGTGCGGCGGGCATCGGGGCGCGTTCCTGTGCTCGGTGTGTGTCTTGGCCTGCAAGCCATTGCCGAAGTCTTCGGCGGGCAGTTGCGACAGTTGGCGGAAGTGTATCATGGTGTTGCCTCCGAATGCCGAGTCGTGGCTGACGACGGTTTGTTTGTCGGACTCCCCCGGCCGTTTGTTGTGGGGCGTTACCATTCGTGGGTGGTCGATCGCGACACGTTGCCTGCGTGTTTGGAAATCACTGCGCTGTCTGCCGATGGAGCCATCATGGCTTTGCGCCACCGCACCCTTGATGTGTGTGGCGTGCAGTTCCATCCCGAGAGCATTCTCACCCCGGGGGGGAGCACCATCATGAGCCATTGGCTGTGCGCCGAGGGGATAGTCGAGGGCGGATGCGGCGGCTGACGCCAAAGGGGTGGGAGAGTCCCGACGGGGCCTCCATTTCTACTCAAAAAGCACCGGGTGTGAACAAACGCCCGGTGCTTTTTGTGTTCCACACGGCTATGTTGTGCGGCAGCAAGTTGCGACTCGCTTTTTTTTCGTACTTTCGTGGTTCCAATCACGGGATGTTTTTCATCCCCCTATTCCAGTTTTTGTTTATGAAGTACCTCATCGTCTCCGACATACACGGATCTGTCACGGCACTCGACGCTGTGTTGACCCATTATGAGCAGATGGGTTGCGATCTGCTCCTGCTGCTCGGCGATTTGCTCAACTACGGTCCCCGCAATGGGCTTCCCGCAGGGCTCGACGCCCAGGGTGTGGCAGCGCGACTCAATGCCCTGGCCGATCGCATCGTGTGTGTGCGCGGTAATTGCGACAGCGAAGTCGATCAAATGCTACTCGATTTCTCGATCACCGAAACTTGCGCCCACCTCATCGACGGCAAGCGCCACATCGTGCTCACACACGGTCACGTTTATGGGGAGAAATGTCCGCCGCGCGGACACTTCGATCTGCTGTGTCAGGGGCATACCCACCTGCCCCACATTACCCGTCGCCCCGACGGGACGGCGGTGCTCAACACCGGCAGTCCCACTTTCCCAAAAGGCGGGAATCCTCCTACTTTTGCCACTTATGAAGAGGGACTCGTGAGCCTTTGGCAGCTCGACGGCACCCTTATCGACAGTTATCAACTCCCCGGCTAGTCTATGTCTCAACCTCTCACTTCCCCCTTCCGTCTCATCGCATTGGATCTCGACGGCACGCTCACGAATTCCGATAAGATCATCACGCCCCACACCTTCGAAACGCTGATGCGTGCGCAGTCTCTCGGTGTGCGCCTGGTGCTTTGTTCCGGGCGCCCTACCCACGGCATCGCCGCGCTGGCCGAACAATTGCAACTCCGAGACAACGGCGGTTTTGTGCTCTCGTGCAACGGCGCAAACATCATCGATTGGGCTACGGGCCGCTTGATTTTCGATCAACCCCTCGACGCCGATTGTCTCCCGCGCCTGTTGGCCTTTGCCGAGTCGCGCGGGCTGCCGATTGTCACCTATCCCGCCGATCATCTCTTGGCCACTCGCAATGATTCGCCCTATCTCGACGAGGAATCGCGCATCAACCAAATGCCCGTTGAGCTCGCAACCGATTTTGTCGCAGAAGCTTCGCGCATCGAGGGCGGCGTTCCCAAATGTTTGATCCCTGGCGCTCCCGCCGTGTTGGTGGAACTGGAACAAGAAATGAAGGAAGCTTTCGGCGAAGCGCTTTCCATTTCGCGTTCGGCGCCGTTCTTTCTCGAGATCATGGCGCCCGGTGTGGGCAAGGACCACTCGCTGGCGCGATTGTTGGCTCATCTCGGTTTGTCGCGCGAACAACTCATCGCGTTCGGCGACGGTTTCAACGATCTCGCCATGTTACGCTTCGCCGGCATGGGCGTGGCGATGGCCAATGCAGCCGACGAGGTGAAGGCCGTGGCCGATCGCATCACACTTTCCAACGACGAGGACGGCGTGGCGCACGCAGTTGCACAGTGGGTGCTTGGTTGAACTGCCCGCCGGTAAAGGGCTCTGAGCGCCTCCCCCGCAAGCTAAATTTCTCAGACACGCATAAAGAAAAGCGTTTCACCGCTCTTTGGAGCAGGGTGAAACGCTTTTTTTCGGTTGTTCGGAGAGGCGGTGAGAAAGTCCCCCGATTTTTTGAGGAAAACGGGGCAGCTCGTCGAAAAACACGCCGGGTTTCCCTGCCTTTGTGCCCGTTTTTCGTGGGCGCGTTGCGAGCGAGGGAGGCGAGCGGGGGCGTTGGTCGCATCCGATCGGCAGGGCACGAAGGCCAACTTGGGGCAGTGTGCCGTCGCAGAGGGGGTGTCGGCAAAGAAGGGGGCTTAGGGCAAGCTCGTGTTGCGAGGGTGCAGCAGCCGAGGCCGTCTGCGCAGCTGCAATCTCCGGATCAAAGCCAAGAATTCAGCTCTTCGAGTCGGTGCACTTCGCGGGTGGGGGTGGAAGGCGCGGTGAAGGTATCGGGGTGGCGGTTGAAAAAAGCCGTGTCGATACCTGTATTCATTGCGCCGACGATGTCGGTCGAAAAGTTGTCGCCAATCATCAGTGTGTGGGCGCGATCGGCTCGCGTCTGTGCGAAAGCAAAATCAAAAAACTGCAGTGAGGGCTTGTTGGCTCCCGCCGCTTCGCTCAGCACCACCGTGTCGAAACAGCCGTTCATGCCCGCCGCTTCGATTTTTCGATACTGCACTTCGGCAAAACCATTGCTGCAAAGATGCAGCCGGTAGCCGCGCAAACGGAGATGGCGGAGCAATTCGTGCGCCCCTTCCACTACCCCCGGCTTGGTGCTGCAGAGTTCGAGAAACGTGTCGCTCAGTTGCAGGCAGTAGGCGGTCGAGGTGTTGCAAGCCTCGCCCGTGGAGAGCGGCCGGCGAAAGCGTTCGACGATGAGCGTGTCGCGTTCGATTTCGCCGTGGGCGTATTGTGTCCAAAGCGCCTCATTGGTGGTCCAAAAGGAGCGCGAAAACGTTTCGAACGAGGGGAAGTGCTGCTCCAAATCGTAGTGATCGTAGAGTTCGCGCAGGGCCAGCGACGAATTGCTGTACGTGTCATAGAGAGTGTCGTCGAAGTCGATGAACAAATCGGTATAGGGAAGCGTCGGGGTCATGGGGAAAACAGGGTTTGTGTGGGGGTGATGCGGGGAAGGGCAGTGCAAGGGGAGAATTGATGAGGAGAAGCGGTGTGGGCGAGTTGCAGATTTTAGTCGAAGAGCAAGCGATAGAATTCCGCTTTCTTGTCGAGAGCCAAGGGATAGGCTCGCGATGAGGAGGGCATGCGCCAGAAGTCGATGTCGCGACCCAGCGCGTGCGTGCCGGCCGGACAGTGCACGAAGGTGCCGATCTTGGGGAGTTGCTTCACGCCGAGGGTGTCGCAGAGCACCTTGCCCGCCAGTCCGCCCGTAGTGACGATGCGGTTGCAGTGGGGCATGGGGGCGAGCAGCGAGGAGATGTCGGTGGCTTCGACCACCTCGAGGAAGGCGTCGGAGGCATTGCCCTTGAGGCGCCGAATGCGGCGGGCGGTGTCGAAAAAGGCCAATCCTTCTTCGGCGGCGAAGTGGCGAATGGCGGCTTCGTCGAAACGTTTTTCGTCGGCGATCACAAAATGTTGGCGGTCGTCGAAGAAGAGATGGCCCATGATGCGCCAGAAATCGTTGATGAAGTTGGGGTAATAGAAGTGCATGCACCAACGGTTTTCGGTGGGAGGGAAACTGCCGAGAAAGAGCATGCGCCCGTTTTCTGGCAGGAAGGGGGCGAAGGGGTGCGACTCGATGGGCAGTTCGTTTTGCACTGCGAGTGCATCGGGCGAAGCGGTGGGCGGCGTGGCGGTCGGGGATGTGGTAGAGGAGGAGGACATGGAGGAGGAAAAAGTGGCGGTGGAGCAAAGGGAGCGGACCGAGTGGCGCACACGGTGTGACGGCGATGGGCTTACCACGCGTAGCGGTCGAGAAATTGGCGCACGCGACGCTCATATTCTTCGGGGTGGTCGATGTAGCTCATGGCGTGTGCCGAGTGTGGCGCGATCCACAGGGCTTTGATGCCCGGTTTGGCGGCATAGAGCGGGTAGACCATGGCGGTGGGCACAAAGGTGTCGTTGCCGCCGTGGATAAAGAGCATCGGTTTCCGGCAGCGGCGCACGGCTTCGAGTGCCGAGGCCTCGTCGAACGACCAACCGTAGCGCCATTTGCACAAGGCGGAGGTGGCGGGAATGATGGGGAAGGCCGGGAGGCCGTAACGCACGCGGAGTTCGGAGGCAAAGATGTCGCGCACGGAGGTGTAGCCACAGTCTTCGACGAAGGCGCGCAGGTAATTGGGCTGCCCATCGGTGCCGCTGAGCATCATCGTGGTGGCTGCGCCCATGGAGACGCCGTGCACCACGAGGCGGAGGCTGTCGGGCGAGAGGCGGAAGAGGTGCGGGGCGAGCTTTGCCCAGCGGAGCACGTCGAGGCGGTCGTTCCATCCCATGCCGATGTGCGTGCCGGGCGTGCGGCCGTGGTAGCGCAGGTCGGGCAAGAGGAGGTGGGCGTTCATCGAGCGGGCATACATGCGCCCGATGTGATACATGCGTCCCGCGGCATCGCCGTAGCCGTGTACCAGTAGGGCAACTCTCTGCGTGGGCCGTGCGGAGCGCACGTAGCGAGCGTGGAGGGGCGTGCCGTCCAAGGCGATGATCGTGGTGTCGCGCAGGGCGTGCACACGATCGAGGCTGTCGAGCCACGGCCGCAGGGCGGGAACGTAGCGAATCATGGTGTCGCGCACCGTGGCTTCGCGGCGATAAGGGCTCGGCCCAGGACAAATGGCCGTGCGGAGCATGAATTCGGCTGTGCCGTAGAGGCCCAGAAGCAGAACGACGAGTAGAGCGAGGAGGGAGTAGCGGTAAGGACGGAGGCGCATGGGCGAAGCGGGAATGGCAGTGGAGGGGAAATAGAGGGAGTGTACCTATATGTGAACTCCCTCTCCCGAAATTGCTTTCAAGAGAGGGAGTTGGAGGGTTGCTCATGCGGCAGCGCCGGGGGCGTTGTCGCAGCTGTGGGGCTTATTTCTTGAGCTTGAGATCGTAGTTCATGCCCGAAGCAGCGGGAGTGAGCGTGCTGTCGCCAACGAGCGAGAGGGTGCTGTCGTTCTTCTGGAGGAAGTAGCGCACGTCGTCCTGAGCGATGACGAGCTTGAAGCCCTTTGCATCCTTGCTCTGTACGGCTTCGAACTTACCGGTCTTGGGAGCAGCAGCTGCGCTGTCCTTCGTGCTGGTTTCGGTGAGGGAGAAACCGTTGGTGCTGTCCTGAGCGAGAGCGAGGCGCGTGTTGAACGTGCCGTCACCGCCGGGGAGTTGGCCTTCGTATACGAGAGAGTCGGCAGCAGTGGCTGCGCTATCGCCACCGTTGGCAGCGCCGGAAGTTTGTCCTTTTTGGCCGCAAGCCACCATCAGTGCGCTTGCTGCAACGAGAAAGAGAATCTTTTTCATGTTGATGTGATGAATGGATGATTTGTTTGTGGGCGCAAAGTTATGTATTTCCCCCACGTGGCAAAAAGAGAGGGCAACAAAAAGATGCAAAAGGTCGCGGAGTTTGTCGTTTTCGTCGGATGCACGTGGCAAATTTGCAGTTCATGTGGCAAAATCGCCCCTTCGAGCGTTGTCTGTCCCAAGAATTATTCGCAATTTTGCCGAACGCCTCAAACTCAAGTGCCCGTTTTTGCCCGAAGGGTGGCGCGAAGGAGTGGTTGCCCGGCTGCGTCTCTGACAGCTGAGTGCTGCTGAATGCTGCGGTGCAGCTCGAACGGCGGAACGGACGGACTGATTGAGGTGGGAAATGTAATTAAAAATACAATGCTATGCAGTATATTGGTGTCTTTCTTTCTTCCCGTGACGACATTCCGGCGAGCTATCGAGAAGCGGCCGAGCAAGTGGGACAATGGATCGGAGAAACCTGCAGAACCTTGGTCTACGGGGGCTCGGGAGTGGGACTCATGGAAGTGGTGGCGCGTGCCGCCAAACAATCCGGAGCACGGGTGTTTGGCATCGTGCCGCAATTTGTGGTGGATCGCAACATCGTGAGCGAAACGCTCGATGTCGAGATTCGCACCGCCGCACTGAGCGACCGCAAAACGGTGATGATCGACCGGAGCGATGTGTTGGTGGCCCTGCCCGGTGGGGTCGGCACGCTCGATGAAGTCTTCACGGTGTTGGCCGCCCGCACTGCCAACGAAACACACAAGCGCGTCATCCTCTATGATGTGGACGGCTGTTGGCAACCGCTCATTGCATTGCTCGATCGATTGGTGGAGCTGGGGCTGTATGGGGCCGATCAGCGCAAAGCGATCGGTGTGGCGACCAACATTGCCGAACTCGAGGAGCTCTGCAGCTGACGGTGAACAAAGGCTTTCGGAGCCGAGACGATCTCCCTATATATATAATGAGTATAACGCAACCTTTTGATCCTCTTTTCACGGCATGACACATCCTTTTGCCCGGACCTTGCTCGATTGGTATGCTGAGCACGGACGGGAATTGCCGTGGCGCGAAACGGCAGACCCCTATCGCATTTGGGTTTCCGAGATCATTCTTCAGCAAACGCGCGTGGCGCAGGGCTACGACTACTATTTGCGTTTCGTCGAGCGCTTCCCCACGGTCGAAATGCTGGCCGCCGCCACAGAAGACGAGGTGTTGCACCGTTGGGAAGGACTGGGCTACTATTCGCGTGCGCGAAATTTGCACGCCGCTGCACAACAGGTTGTGGCACTCGGCGAATTTCCCCGCGACTATGCCGGCGTACGGGCCCTCAAAGGGGTGGGCGACTACACGGCGGCGGCCATCTGTTCCTTCGCCTATGGCCTACCCACGGCCGTAGTGGATGGGAATGTCTATCGGGTGCTCGCGCGCTATTTTGCCATTGACACACCGATCGACACAGCGGCCGGCAAGAAAGAGTTTGCGCAGTTGGCTGCTTCGTTGTTAGTGCCCGAACGCGCGGCCGATTACAACCAGGCCATCATGGATTTCGGGGCGGTGCAGTGCACACCGCGCGCACCGCGGTGCTTGGTTTGCCCACTGGTGGAAAGTTGTGCCGCGCGGAGCGAAGGGCGCGTGGAGGATTACCCGGTGAAGAGCAAGAAAGTGGCCGTCGCGCACCGCTATTTCACCTACGTGCTGCTTGTCGACACGGCAGAAGCGGAACCTGCGCTGTTCATTCGGCGCCGTGCGGCCGGCGATATCTGGCAGGGACTCTACGAACCGCTGCTCATGGAGAGCCCCGCTCCCTTGCAACCGGAGGAGGTCGCCGCTCGGCTCGATGCGCTCGGGGTGAAAACTGCTGCACCGCTCGAGCCGCTGGTGAGTGACCTCAAACACGAGCTCACGCACCGGCGCCTGCACGTCGACGCCTACCGATTGTGTGCTTCGCAACCGCCCGCCGGCGATTGGGTGCGCGTGCCACTTTCGCGGCTTGGAGACTATGCTTTCCCGAAAGTGGTGAACCTCTTGTGCGAACGCGCCTTCACTCCGTCGTCGGAATGAAGGCGCGCTCGTGGTGTTGCGGGGAAGGTCGTGTAATCAGTGTTGCATGCGCAGATAGGTTTGGCCGAAAGCCGTGACGCTGCCGTTTTCGCGGAAGCCCGCGGCGGCATAGAGCCGGCGTGCCCCCGGATTGTCGGGATCTACCAGTAGAGTGGGGCGCAGTTGCAGTTGGGCGGCGCGTTGCACCGCCTGCGAGAGCAGTGCACGGCCCACACCTCGGCCGCGGGCCTTGGGGGCGACGGCGAGCGAATCGATGTAGTATTCGCCGACAGTGGCCTCATCTTCCATGCTGTCGACGTCCATTCCCGCAAAGGCCGGCAAGAGAGCGAAGGTGCGTGTGCGGAGACTGTGGTAATGGGCGCCGTCATAAGCCAAGATGAGCCCCACCGGTTTGGCCTCGATCTCGGCCAATAGGGCGTGTCGGTGGCTGTAGAGTACATCGTCGCGGCGACAAACTTCGGTGAGTTCGTCCCAAGCTTGGGTTTGTGCGGCACTGAGTGGGACTTCGTACATGTGCCAGTGCAAAGCTTCGAGCACATGGCGCGCCACAAAGCGGGCATCGTCGGCCGTGGCCGGGCGAAAATGAAGAGCAGACATGATGAGGTGATTTCGTTTTGTGGCGAAGTTACGCGAAACCTGCACCCTTTCCAAACAAAACGCGAGGTTTCTCTGACTTTTTCTGTCGCTTTGTTCCTGACGGCCCGTACAGAAAGGCAAAAACACAGAAGGCGAAAGCCGAAAAAACTTAATATTGCGCCCGAATCTCCAAAAACTTAGATTGTCGCTTGCGATATATGCCGGTTTTTTCTACCTTTGCACCCAGACAAAGGAAGCTTGGTGCTGAACAGCCCTCTTTCGGACATATAGACAACAATAAATTCTCAA